>Ga0193726_1000276_pt1 | contig 64394 bp, 64 predicted proteins | sample H2c1metaG_FD_144928 | JGI IMG/M metagenome (GOLD analysis project Ga0193726, IMG submission 144928) | Soil microbial communities from a riparian zone of the East river system, Colorado, United States - H2c1 | ecosystem: Environmental > Terrestrial > Soil > Riparian zone | place: USA: East River... | reverse complement strand
GGTATCCGCGACTTCAGCACTTGCCCAGGCCGATCCGGCCCGCAGCGCTGCGGAGCTTGCGATCGACGCCGCGATCCCGCGTCCCGAACCTGCAAACCTGCCGCCTCCGACCATTAACGACTTCAAGCTCGACACCACCGCGACGGTACCCGACGCAGCGAAGACCAAACCATCCGATATCGTCACCGCTCCGGCGGCAGATACCAGGAAGAACGACACGGCGACCACCACGCCGGCGTCGCCCCCGGCTGCGGCCACCACAACGCCATCGGCTGAACCCGTGGCGGAACCAACCAAGGCAGCAAGCAACGTCGCGCCGGCAGATCAGCCGGTCGCCGACAAACTGCGCGAAATGCTGGGCACCAAATCATTGCGCTATTTCGACCGTAAGGCCGAACGCGCCGCGGTGGAAAAGTTTTACGCCACGCGCGAATTCGCGCCGCTGTGGACCCAGGCCAGCACTCTGAATGCGAGCGGCAAAGGCGTCGTCGCACGTCTCAGGGATGCCGCCTCCGATGGTTTGAATCCCGCCGACTATCCGGTGCCGGATTTCACTGCGGCGACCACGCCGGATTTGCTTGCGGACGCCGAGCTGAAGCTGACCGCCAGCATGCTGGACTACGCACGTCAGGCGCAGAGCGGCCGGATGCACTGGTCGCAGGTCAGCGGGGACATCCAATATCCGGAGCATCCGACCGATGCCAGCGAAGTGCTGACGAATGTCACCACCGCCAAGGATGCGTCCGCAGCACTTGACAGCTATAACCCGCCACAGAAGCTCTACCGCGAATTGAAGGCGAAGCTTGCCGAGTTGCGCGGCCAGGGCGAAGGCAAGGTGGTTCCGCTTTGGGAAGGGCCGGCGCTTAAATTCACGCCGGCTACCAAGAAGCAGCCCGCGGTCGAGACGGAAGACGCACGCGTGCCGCTGCTGCGCGCCAAGCTCGGCATCACCGAAAACGCCGACGACAGTCATTACGATGCCAAGGTCGCCGAGGCGGTACGTAGATTCCAGGCGGGCGCCGATCTCAAGGCCACCGGCATTCTGGACGACCGTACGGTGAAGGCATTGAACAGCCCCAAGCGCGACCGCCAGATCGACACCGTGATCGTCAACATGGAGCGTTGGCGCTGGCTGCCGCGCCAGCTTGGCGCGCCCTCGCTCGGCAATGCCTACGTCATTCTCAACATCCCGGACTATACGCTCAAGGTGATGCAGAATGGCGCACCGGTCTGGAACACTAAGGTCGTAACCGGAAAGCCGGGGATTCACGCGACGCCGCTGCTGACCGAGACGATGAAGTTCATCACGGTCAATCCGACCTGGAACGTGCCGCCGTCGATCATCTACAACGAATATCTGCCGGCCTTGCAGCAGGATCCAACCGTGCTCGACCGCATGGGACTGAAGCTCGAGCGCGCCCGCGACGGCAGCATTCACATCTCGCAGCCGCCCGGCGAAGCCAACGCGCTCGGGCGCATTCGCTTCAATTTCCCGAACAAGTTTCTGGTGTACCAGCACGATACGCCGGACAAGCATCTGTTCGCCAAGGAGGAACGCCCGTTCAGTCACGGCTGCATGCGGGTGCAGAATCCGGATCAATACGCCGCGACGCTGCTGAACATCACGATGCCGAACGAGCACTACACGCCCGACAAAATCCGCGGCATGTATGGTCGCAGCGAGATCGACATCAAGTTCCCGACACCGATACCGGTCAATATCACCTACCAGACGGCGTTCGTGGATGACGCGGGCAAGTTGCAGCTGCGCAAGGATGTCTACGGCCGCGACGCAACCATGCTGGCGCTGCTTCGCAACTCCAGAAGCAAGGATCTGGAAAGCGTGGTCGCACACGCCCAGCCAAGCTACAGCCGGCCGAGCGGCAATCTGCCGGCAGGCGTCAACTTTGCCAGCGACAACACGTTTTCCTCCGGACCTTCGTTTTCTTCCGGACCTTCGTTCTTCGAACGGCTGTTCGGAGGGCCGACGGCTTCGCCCCCAGTGCCGCGCGGTCGAATACCGCAACGGCGGTTGTTCGACCGCTGATTTTCTACCGCGGTCAACGAGTGACCTGAATTCCCCAGCCTGATCAATAGCCTCGCCATTTGGCGAGGCACGCCTTGTTAACCATTCTCCATCCAGGATTAACCAGTGGGCACTTTTTCGCCACACTCGACGGGTTAGGTTAAGACTGACTTGGGGACAGGGTGCAAATCTCGACAAACCCTCCCGCGTTAAGACTGCGTTAACGCTCTTTCGCCACATGGGGTAGCGAGAGAGTTCATTGATCGGCGTTCTCTGGGTGGGCTCATACGTGCTGGCTGGTTTCGCACGCCAATTCAATTCGCTGTCGTTTCCAAAGGCCGGGTATCATCTTGGCCTGACTTCGCTATTGCTCCTGGCTGGAGCCGGATCGGTCCATGACGCGACCGCGCTCAACGAAACCCGCACCCTTTCGTTCCACCACACCCATTCCGAAGAAGATCTCACCGTCACTTTCAAGCGTGACGGGCGCTACGACGAAGAGGCGCTGAAGCAGCTCAATCATCATCTCCGCGACTGGCGCAGCCAGGAGCAGACCACGATGGATCGTCGCCTGTTCGACATCCTCTGGGAAGTCTACCGCGACGTCGATGGCAAGAAGCCGATCCAGATCATTTCCTCGTACCGCTCCCCCGCGACCAACGCCATGCTCCGCCGCCGTTCCTCCGGGGTGGCCCGCTTCAGCCAGCACATGCTCGGCCACGCCATGGATTTCTACATTCCGGACGTACCGCTTGAGCAAATCCGCTTCGCCGGGCTTCGCCTGCAGCGCGGAGGCGTCGGGTTCTACCCGACATCAGGATCGCCCTTCGTCCATCTCGATACCGGCAGCATTCGGCACTGGCCACGAATGACGCACGATCAGCTCGCCCAAGTGTTCCCGGACGGCCGCACCGTGCATGTTCCGTCTGACGGCAACCCGCTGAAAGGCTATGAGCTCGCCCGCGCCGACGTTGAAAAACGCGGCGACGACGCTTCGGCGAAGGGCAAACCGGGACTGTTCGCCGCTTTATTCAAGGGTAAATCGAACGACGAGGATGACGAGGGGGCCAACGCCCCGGTTGCCGGCGAAAAGCCTGCTCCGGCTGGCTTGATGGCCGCCGCCAAATCCCCCGACCCGGTGCCGATGCCGCGCTCGAAACCGCAGGTTGGCGCGACTTTCCAGCTGGCCTCGGCCGACATGCAGACCGGCCAGCCGGCAAAATCCAGGCAGGCCGCAGCGACGTCACCTGAAAAGTCCGAAGGCAAACCGCAGACACCGGCTGATATCATCAATGCCCGCGGCTTCTGGGACGACGCCCCCACAACGCCGAAACAGGCAACTCCCTCGCAGATCGCGGCCATCACCGCCCGCCAGGCGGTTACCTCCGCCGATCCGCAATCGACCGCAAGTATTTCCGCCGCGTTCCGGGCGCTGGCCTATGCGCCGGTTGCAAATTCACCGGTTGACCGCTCGAATATCGTCGCGGCCAGCGCGCCGATACCGCGCAGCGGCCGGACCGCATCGGCCACTCGCAATGCAATGGCCGCTGCCACGATCGACCAGGTCGTCGCCAAGGGACCGCAGAATCAGGACAGCGTGATCACGACGTCGACGCGGATCGCCGCTGCCACCGGCAACGCGGTCTGGATGCGCATCATGATCCTGGCGCCGAGCGCAAGCGCGTCGCTGTCCACGACGGTGCTGGGCGATACCGACATGACCTTGATGCGGATACATTTCGTCAAGCCGCAGGCAATCGTCTCCATGAGCTTCTCGGAAGATCCGCAAATGGGGCTCGTCTCCGATCAGTTTACCGGATCGGCAGTTGCGACGCTGGCGACGCAGCGGTTCATGATGCGGACCGCATCGCTGCGCTGAGCGCTGCTGCGTAAATCCAACCGCTTTTCACAATTTCAGCGTCGTCCTCGCGAACGCGAGGACCCATAATCCCTGACTTCGCGAATGAGGTTGGAGCCAGTTCCACGCACCTCTTGACCGCCCGTGGTTATGGATCCCGGCGTCCGCCGGGACGACGCGAGAACTATCGCTTCACAACATCCCCAGCGCCTGCATGTAGGTGTCGAGAATGGTTTCCTGCTCGGCGCGCTCGTTGGCGTCCTGCTTGCGCAGCCGCACGACCGCGCGCAACGCCTTGACGTCGTAGCCGTTGCCCTTGGCCTCGGCATAGACGTCGCGGATATCGTCCGAGATGGTCTTCTTCTCTTCTTCCAGCCGTTCGATGCGCTCGACGATGGCCTTGAGCTGGTCTTTTGCAAACGTTGTCGCAGGCTCTTCCTTGAGGGCGGCAGCAGAGGTGGCCATCGGATACTCCTGATTGAACGGATGATTGAGTTAAAGGCGGAAGGCGCCGACGCTTCGCCACGCACCGCATCCCGGAATGACCCTCATGAGTGGGACGTCCTGCGTCAAGCCAACAGCGCGTTCATCCACAGCGCGCCCACAGGAGATAGCGCCCCCCTTTCGGCAACATGAAGAAACTCGAGCATGATCCGGAAAAGCATGCCCTCGGACTTGATCCGAGGGTGGGTACCGGTTTTCCGAAAAGATCATGCTCAAACAAAAAGATAGAGCGGGATGACGATTCGAAGAAAAGTCATCCCGCTCTGGAGTTTCTGACATAACGCGTCGCGTGGCCGCGAATCGCGCGTCGACGTCGCGGCAGTTCCGCAAGTCCCGCGCCGCTCTTATGCGCGGGAACCGTGCTTCGATAAGATCGAATCGGACGTCAATGCCCGCTTTGGCTTTTCTTCATCGCCGCAAGCTGCTCGGGACTGGCCGTCCCCTGATATGTCGACTTCCAGGTCTCGTAGGGCATGCCGTAGACGGCCTCGCGGCTCTCGTCCTTGGTCATCGCAGCGCCTTTGGCGTCCGCCTCGTCCTTGAGCCAGTTGGACAGACAGTTCCGGCAGAAGCCCGCGAGGTTCATCAGGTCGATGTTCTGGACATCGGTGCGGCTGCGCAGATGTTCGACGAGGCGCCGGAACACCGCAGCTTCAAGTTCCGTTCTGGTTTTGTCGTCGATTGCCATGATTGTTATCTCGCAGCTGTGCGCAGGACATTGATCTTAAGTGGGAGTTGTCACAGAGTTTGCCATATCGAAGCGTAAATAGGGGGTTAACCGGCGCGATTTCGGCTACCCCAATGCCTGAAAACGCCCCTTGGTCGTTGACAGCCCCCGCTGGCTTGCCCGAAATCTTCAACGAGTTGATATAGCTTCACTAAATGGCCGCAAGAGATTCCCATCGCCCGAATCGATTCTCTGCTCGCACGACCGCCGGTTTGATGCCGGCGCTGGCGTTTGCCGTGCTATGCCTGTGGAACAGTTCGGCGGCGGCGGATTTTCGTCTCTGCAACAACACCTCGAGCCGGGTCGGCATTGCGCTGGGCTATAAGGATGCCGAAGGCTGGACCACCGAGGGTTGGTGGAACGTCTCCTCACGGGCCTGCGAGACCCTGCTGCGCGGCACGCTGGTCGCGCGGTTCTATTATATCTATGCGCTCGATTACGACCGCGGCGGCGAGTGGTCAGGACAGGCCTTCATGTGTTCGCGTGACAAGGAATTCACCATCAAGGGCACCGAGAATTGCCTGGCGCGCGGTTTCGACCGTACCGGCTTCTTCGAGGTCGACACCGGCGAGCAGCGCGCCTGGACCGTGCAGCTGACCGAATCCAACGAACAGCCCGGTCAGCGGGTGCCGGGAATCCCGGGAACCGTTGGTCCCGGCGGACCCGGAGGCCTTCCGGGCATGTCCAATTCGCCGGGCGGCGGTCCCGGCCTGCCCAATCCGCCGGGCGGGGCGCCCCCGGGCGCTTCTGGTCTGCCGCCAGCACCCGGAAGCAAGCCATGAGACGCCTGCGCCGCATCAAGATCCTGGCAACGCTTGGCCCGGCCTCCTCGGACAGCGCGATGATCCGCCGCCTGTTCGAGGCTGGCGCCGACGTCTTCCGCATCAATATGAGCCATACCTCGCACGACAAGATGCGCGAACTGGTCAAGACCATTCGCAATGTCGAGTCGAGCTACGGCCGGCCGATCGGCATCCTGGTCGATCTTCAGGGACCGAAGCTCCGCCTGGGCGGGTTCGCCGAAGGGTCGATCCAGCTCAAGAACGGCGAAAGCTTTGTGCTCGATTCCGACAAGGCGCCCGGTGACAACACCCGGGTCCAGCTTCCGCATCCGGAAATTCTCGCTGCATTGAGGCCCGGTCACGCGCTGCTGCTCGACGACGGCAAGGTGCGCCTGATCGTCGAAGAGACCTCGCCCGAGCGCGCCGTCACCCGGGTCGTGATCGGCGGCAGGATGTCGGACCGCAAGGGCGTCAGCCTGCCCGACACCGACCTGCCGGTATCGGCGATGACGCCGAAGGACCGCGCCGACCTTGAGGCAGCCCTGGTGACCGGCGTCGACTGGATCGCGCTCTCGTTCGTGCAGCGCGCCGAGGACGTGCTTGAGGCCAAGAAACTGATCCGCGGCCGCGCCGCGGTCATGGCCAAGATCGAAAAGCCGCAGGCGATCGAGCGGCTCCCCGAAATCCTTGAGGCCTCCGACGCCCTGATGGTGGCGCGCGGCGACCTCGGCGTCGAGCTGCCGCTGGAGCGGGTACCGAGCCTGCAGAAACAAATGACGCGGCTGGCGCGGCGCGCCGGCAAGCCCGTGGTGGTCGCAACCCAAATGCTGGAATCGATGATCCAGTCGCCGGTGCCGACGCGCGCCGAGGTTTCTGACGTCGCCACCGCAGTCTATGAAGGCGCCGACGCGATCATGCTGTCGGCGGAATCCGCCGCCGGCAAATTTCCGGTCGAAGCGGTCTCGACCATGAATCGCATCGGCGAGGAAGTGGAGCGCGATCCGACCTATCGCGGCGTGCTCAATGCGCAGCGGGCAGAACCGGAGCCGACGGTTGGCGACGCCATCGCCGACGCCGCGCGGCAAATCGCCGAAACGCTCGATCTGTCCGCGATCATTTGCTGGACCAGTTCAGGATCGACCGCGCTGCGCGTCGCGCGCGAGCGGCCGAAGCCGCCGGTGGTGGCCATCACGCCGAACCTCGCCACCGGGCGCAAGCTGTCCGCGGTCTGGGGCGTGCATTGTGTGGTCGCGGAGGACGCGAAGGATCTGGACGATATGGTCAACCGCGCCGGCTCAATCGCGTTTCGCGACGGTTTTGCCAAAGCCGGACAGCGCGTGATCATCGTCGCCGGTGTGCCGCTCGGCACCCCCGGCGCGACCAACATGCTGCGCATCGCCTATGTCGGCCCGAGCGGCGACGCGGATATGTGAGCTGCCATGCCTCTTTCACCGTCATTCCGGGGCACCGCAAAGCGGCGAACCCGGAATCCAGAGGTTGTCGCGCGAGATTCCGGGCTCGCGCTAACGCGCGACCTCAGCACTATGCGTTTGCGCGGGGAATGACAAACATCTAGCCAAGCAGCGTCGCGTCCAGCGTGATCTTGGTATTCAACAGCTTCGATACCGGGCACCCTGCCTTGGCCATGCCCGCCAGCTCGTCGAATTTCGCCTTGTCGGCGCCCGGTATCTTTGCCGTCAATGTCAGATGCACGGAGGTGATGGCAAAGCCGTCGCCCTGCTTCTCCAGCGTGACGTCGGCCTTGGTCTCCATCTGCTCGGCGGTGAGCTTGGCTTCGCCGAGGATCAATGACAGCGCCATGGTGAAGCAGGCGGCATGCGCCGCGCCGATCAGCTCTTCGGGATTTGAGCCGGGCTTGCCCTCGAAGCGACTGGCGAAGCCATAAGGATAGTCGTTCAGCGCGCCGCTCTTGGTCGAGATCGCGCCCTTGCCGTCCTTGATACCACCCTGCCATTTGGCCGATCCGAATGTCGTGGTCATGCGCTGCTCCGTGGGATGAGTTGGGAAAGTGGCCCTTCCTAAAGTCCCAATGCGGCAGAAAACGTCCGGTGATGCCGGCGCATCGACGTCTGACAAGAACGTGACGTTACGCGCCCACCAGCGTTTTCGCCGGCAAGACCGCCTGCACCACGAGGCCGCGGGCACGGGCGTCCATCACGCCGACGGCGCGCAGCGCCAGCAGCGTCACGGTTTGAATGGCGTCGCGCAGCCGTCCCGTATCGTCCGCATGGTCCGGCGCCAGGGGCCCGACCAACGATTCATGCAGCGCGCCAAGCAGCGCGGTTGCGGCCAATGCGGTGTCCTGCGCGGGCAGATGTCCGGCGCGAACCGCGGCCTCGATCCGCGCCGCGATCTCGCCGGCGATCTCGCGGCGGCTCGCCAGCCGCGATTCGGTGACGTCGACGTCGACCGGCTCGGCCAGGATGCCCCAGGCGAGCTTGCGCTGCGACAATATGTGCACGGCAACGGTAGTGACGGCTGCCGCCAACGCCGATGACGGCCCCGGCGCGGCGTCGGCCGCGCGGCGTATAGCGGCCAGTTCATCGCGCGAGACATCGGCGATCAGTTCCGAAATCAAATCCGCCTTGGAGGGGAAATAGCGGTAGACGGTGCCCGCGGCGACATTGGCGCGGATCGCGACCGGCGCGATTTGCACCGCGGCCATGCCCCCGTCGGCGGCAGCATCCCGCGCTGCCGCTAGAATGGCACTGCGCCGCGCCGCAAGGCGCTTCACGACCTGATGGGTCCGCCGGTAAACCATAGCGCGTTTTTCGTCCCTGGGCGCATCCCGATACCGATGGAGAGCCGGTCAAGAACACGCCTGTCTTCAATGTTTTGGGCGAATTTTTTGCAACTCGCTTCAAAGAACTGAACACCTATTCAGGCCGACTGACAAGGTGCATCGCAACTGTCTTTGGTAGGATTTGCTTTGGTAGGATTTGCGCGACACGGCGGCATGGCTCGGCAGCCGGATGAATGTCGCTCAGTGCGCTTGGCTTCGAATCTCGATGTCGTTGATGGTTGCGACCAGGCGATAATCGCTGAGCACGCCTGCTACGTCCGGATTGTCGGCGAGCCACTTGCTCCAATTGTCCGAGAAGTTGTCGACCAGAACCACGGTAGGCTCGTTGTTCGTGATGCCCTCGATCAGCATCGCGCGCTCTCGCGCCGCATATACGTCCAGCGCCGCGTTCTGACGCGGGTGGCCATGGCTAGGCACTGGTGGCGGCCATCAGCGACGGTGCCTGCTCGCGCCGCCACCACGGACCCGCGCGGCGGGCGATCAAGCCCGAGACGATCAGCGTGGCCACGAAACCGGTCGGCGCGCCCGCCAGCGGATAGAACAGCAGCAGTGCCGCGACCAGTCCGAGCAACGACAGTTCATGACGCTGAAAGCCCTGGCGCAATCCGATCCGGACCAGGAATGCGACCGCTATGGCCAGCACCATCAGATCGTAGAGAAACAGATATGGCGTTATCAGCAGCGCGCCGGCCGCGAGCGCTGCGGCTTTCAACGGATAGCTGATCCGGCTGCGCCACATCAGCGCCAACAGCACCGCGACCGCGCCACTCATGATCCATTGAAACACCCACGCCAATTGCTCGGTGCCGCCGAAATACCGCACCAGCGCGTAGATGCTTTGCATCTTGCCCCACGGTGCACGGCCCTCGGTGAGGAAGGCTTGCGAAAACATCGGCATCCAGTGAAAGAACGCCTGCCAGCTCTCGGTGCCGAAGGCGAGCCACGATGCGAATGCCATCGCGACCGCCACCACGCCGGCCGTGAAGAACACGGTCCATTGCGAGGCCGCGATCAGCACCAGGGGAAACAGCAGTCCGTATTGCGGCTTGTAGCTGAGGAGCCCGAGACAGATGCCCGACAGTATCGGCCGCGCCGGCATCAGATAGAGCGCGCCGCCGATCAGCGACGCGGTGAGAAAACCATTCTGCCCGACCAGAGTGTTGGTGAGCACCACCGGAAATGCCGCCGCCAGCAACAGGCCGAACGGCCGCCCGACGATCGCGCGCATCACGGCGAGATAGGGCACGAGGCTGACCGCAGCCCAGCCGATGAAGGCTACCGCATAGGGAAAATGCGCCAGCAGGCTGGCGACGAACAGAAACGGCGGCGGATAGTGCCAGGCGAAGTTGCCCTGATAGCTCTGGCCGAGCACCGCGACCTGAACCTGTTTCTGGATATCCCAATCGTAGGCCAGCGCAGGGTGGCCATCGAGTACCAGCTTTCCAGCGGACCAGACGTTGACGAAATCGGTCGGGATGCCCAGGCCCTTGGCGTCGAAGATCCACCAATGGGCTGAAAACGCGGACGGAAAAAACACCGCGTTGATGACGAACAGCCCAAAGCACACGTTGAGCAAGGACGCGGGAATAGCGTTGGGCTCGGGGGTCGTCGGGGCGGATACGGGCAAGGCCATGCGAAGTCCTTTTCGCGCGCGCCTCACGCCTTGGCGAGGCGCGCCCGTTCCATCAATAGGACCGATAGCGTTGAGGAAATCTTAAGCTTTAGAGCATGATCCGGAAAAGTGGGTACCGGTTTTCCGAAAAGATCATGCTCAACAAAAAGATAGAGCGGGATGACGATTCGAAGAAAAGTCATCCCGCTCTAGCCCGCGCTGGCGGGATTTTCCCTGCGAGGTGCCGGCCGTCATGCAACAACGCCATCGGGCCGCGATAACGACGGCGCTTCGCGGCGCATCAGCGTCGTGTACAGCGCCGCCCCAAGCGTGGCGCCGATCAGCCATCCCCAATCCCCGATGTTTGGTATCACGCCATAGGCGCCAAACAGCGACAGCCCGATCGAAACGAAGCCGGCACCGGCGAGCGCGATCAGCGCCGCCCGGTTCCACCCGCCGGCGAAATAGAGCGAACCGTTCGGCGACATCGTGTAGAGATCTTCGAGGATGACGTGCTGCCGCTTCACCAGATAGTAGTCGGCCACCATGATGCCGAACATCGGGCCGAGTGCGGCACCGAAGATGCTGACGAAAATGGTGATGGCCTGCGGGCTTGAGACGAAAATCCACGGACATACCATCACCGACAGGATCGATGTGATCAGCCCGCCCAAGCGGAAGTCGATCTTCTCCGGATACAGGTTGGAAATGTCATAGGCCGGCGAGACAAAGTTGGCGACGATGTTGATGCCCATGGTGGCGACGATGAAGGTGATGGAGCCGAGCGCCACCACCCACGGATTGCCGATGCGCTCGACGATGGCGACGGGATCCATGATCGCTTCGCCGAACACTTTTAAGGTTCCTGCGGTAACGATCACCGTGATGATGGCAAACACGATGAAATTGACCGGCAGCCCGAGGAAATTACCGACCTTCATCGCCTTTGCGTCGCGCGCGAAGCGGGAGAAGTCACCGAAATTGAGCAGCAATGCTGCGAAATAGGCGACGATCAGCATCGCCGCATTCGCCATGTGCCCCACCGCGGAACCTTCAACCCGCGGACTGAGCTGCAGCGACAGGCTCGAGGTGCCGGTCTGCGCCAATATCCATATCGCCAGCGCGAACATCACGATGTAGACGACCGGTCCGCAGAAATCGATGAACTTGCGGATCGTCTCCATGCCGTTGAGAAAGATCAGAAGCTGAAACAGCCACATGAACAGGAAAGAGAACCAGCCGAGCGCGGACAGGCCGATAAAGCTGGAGTGTGTGTACGCTTCGGCGCCGGGATAGAATGCGAGCACAAGCGCCTGCACGGCTTTCGAGGCAAAATAGGTTTGGACGCCGTACCACACGATCCCGACAATGCCGCGCAACCCGGCGGCGATGTTGGCTCCCATGACGCCGAATGACATCCGCGCCACCACCGGGAAAGGCGTGCCGTATTTCAGCGACGGTCGCCCGATCAGGTTCATCAGGAAATAGACCGCGGTGATGCCAACCACCATCGCCAGCAGCACTTCCCATCCGGTCAACCCAAGGAAGAACAGGCTGGCCGCAAACGTATAGCCGCCGACCGAGTGCACGTCCGACATCCACATCGCGAAGATGCTGAAGACGCCCCAGGTTCGCCCCTCAGGCGCGACCGGCGCCAGATCGTGGTTATAAAGCCGCGGATGCGCGCCCGCGATGGCAACGACGGCCGGCTGGTTCGAGTGGCCTGACATCGGCGACTCCTGTGCTCGACAACGGGAACTGACTGGTTTTGTTTAAAGCAAATCTCGCGCCAAGAAGGTTTGGTCCAATCAGGTCGAGGGCGTGATCGAATGCGGCCGGCTAATGTCTTCCGTCATTCCGGGGGCGCGTCTTCGCGCGAACCCGGAGTCTCGAGATTCCCCGATGTGCAATTGCACATCTGAGGTTCGCATCTTCGATGCGCCCCGGAATGACGGGACTATCTTAATTCCCCGTCTGCAGTTCGCCAAAACGCTCCCAGGTCTTGCCGTTGAAGCGCATGAACTGCATCTGCTCGACCGGAATATGATCGGTCGGGCTGGTGTTGACCTTGATGCCCGGCAGCAGCATCGGCAGTTCCAGATCCTTGATGGCGTAGGCTTGCCTCAGAATGTTCTCGGTTGAGAGATCGTCACCGCAGGCCTTCAGCACGGCTTCGAGCGCCATCGCACTGTTGTAGGAATTGACATAATTGGTGTCGTGCAGATCGGCCTCGGGGACGTATTTGATCATGAATTCCCGCCATCCCTTGGCGCCCGGATCGTCCTTCCACGCGGGATCGTCGGGGTCCTTGACATAGGCGGTGGACAGAATGCCGACGCCGGCCTCGAGCCCGGCGGGTTCCATCACCGTGGACACCCAGACCGCGACGTTGGACAGAAACGTCATCGGCTTCCAGCCGATCTCGAACACCTTGCGGATCGATTGCGCGGCGAATTTCGGCGTCGCCGCGATCACCAGCACGTCGGCGCCGGATGCTTTCAGCTTGACGATCTGGGAGTCGATGGTCGGATCCTGGATTTCGTAGGTCGCGGCGGTGACGACGGAATCGTATTTCTCGCCGAGCACATCCTTCAGCCCGAGCAGATAATCGCGGCCGAAATCGTCGTTCTGCGAAATCACCGCGAATTTGGCATTCGGATTCCTGGCAAGCGCGTAGCGTGCGTAGAGCCGCGCCTCGTAACGGAACGGCCCCTGCACGCCCAATGTCGCCTGCGGGTATTGCGTGAGGTCGGCAAATTTCGAGGCGCCGGAGCCGATGAACAGTTGCGGGATGCTCTTGCTCTGCAGGTATTTGGCGATCGCGGTGTTGTGGGCGGTGCCGATCGAGGAAAAAATCAGGGCGACTTCATCGCTCTCCACCAGTCGCCGGGTCTGCTCCACGGTCTTCGGCGGGGCGTAGCTATCGTCAAGCGATATCAGGTTGACCTTGCGGCCGTTGATGCCGCCGCGCTCGTTGACCATTTTGAAATAGCCGACCTCGCCCTTGCCGAGCGCGCCGAACGCGGAGACCGGACCACTGTACGGCATGGTCTGGCCGATCTTGATTTCGGTCGATGTGACGCCGCGCATTTCGGCGGCGGTGGCAACCGCGGGCCACGTCAGCACGGCAAGCGCGCTCAGCGCGCCAAATCCCATGGCAAGACGCATCATGTCCCTCCCTTTTTTGACGCGCTCAAACAGCGCACGCCGCGACAGGCGCGGTTTATCCGGCTCTGGTCGCAAGCGAACATGCCATGACGCCGGGATCGACGCCAACCATAATCATTATGAAACAGACACAAAACCGGCCGTCGAACCCTCGGGAATTCAAAGCCGCTTCGCCACCACGGCGTTCGACATCAACGACCGAACCCCTTTCCGATGGAAAGGCACGATAAAGAACAGATAGATCTTCCCGAAAACATTATGCACCGTACAGATCGTTGAGACGACGACACTGATCGCATCGCCGTCCATCGCCTTCAGCACCGACAGTCTGAAGTCCATATGCTTGTTGTTGCGGCCCGCGACAATTTCATTGTCGGCGATAAAGAAGATCGGCCATGGTCCGATTTTTTCACCCACGCGGTACTCGCTCCTGACGGTGGGTTTCATGATTTCGCCGACGCTCGGAGCTTCCAGGCCGCAGGCCCTCGCTGCAGCGTTGCGGGCGATCAGCAGGATCTTCATCCAGATGGGAGTATGTCCGAACAAGGCAAAGAAGATGTCGACGATCCCGAGTTCCGGACGCGCAAGCGGCGCGCTATAAGAATCGTGAAAATATGCATTTCCGATCAGATCCCGACTCAACGCGCTGCAAGACGGAACATCACATTCAATGACATGCATGCCGAAGACCTCAACCGCATAGTTGTAGCCATGATCGACGAGTGACAGCGATGCGGCCTAATCGCGCAGAGAAAGAGAAGGTGTGAAAAATCCGGACACGGCAACCGGAAAGAATCTCAAAAACGGATCGGTTCAAAAAAAACGGGCGCATGAAGCGCCCGTTTCTAACTCAATTCGGTAGCGCCGGGCCTCAGGCCTGCGGCTGCGGCTCCAGCCCGGCGTCCGGATCGGGGCGCGGGCGCGGCTTGCCGGCCGGCGGCACCGCCGAAGTGCGCGGCGTGGTGGGCTCCAGCACCGATTCGCGGTTCGGCTTCTTGCCCTTGAGCAGATCCTGAATTTCGTCGCCGCTCAGCGTTTCGAATTCAAGCAGGCCCTTTGCCAGGGCTTCGAGGTCGGCGCGCTTCTCGGTGAGAATACGCGTCGCTTCGTTGTAGCCCTCTTCCACAAAACGCCGGATCTCGGTGTCGATCTTCTGCACCGTCGCTTCCGAAGCATTCTGCGTGCGCGAGACCGACATGCCGAGGAAAACCTCATCCTGGTTTTCGCCGTAGGACACGGTGCCGAGCGCTTCTGACAGACCCCAGCGCGTCACCATCATCCGCGCCAGCCGGGTCGCCTGCTCGATGTCGGACGAGGCGCCCGAAGTCACCTTCTCGCGGCCGAACACCAGTTCTTCGGCGACACGGCCGCCCATCATGATGGCGAGACGCGAGGTCATCTGCTCGAGCGACATCGACAGCTTGTCGCGCTCGGGCAGCTGCATCACCATGCCGAGCGCACGGCCGCGCGGAATAATCGTCGCCTTGTGGATCGGATCGGTCGCAATCACGTTGAGGCCGACAATGGCGTGGCCACCTTCGTGATAGGCGGTCAGCATCTTCTCTTCCTCGGTCATGACCAGCGACTTGCGCTCGGCGCCCATCATCACCTTGTCCTTGGCCTCTTCGAACTCGGACTGGGTGACCATGCGCTTGTTACGCCGCGCCGCCGTCAGCGCCGCCTCGTTGACAAGGTTCATCAGATCGGCACCCGAAAACCCGGGAGTGCCGCGGGCAATGGTCTTGAGGTTGATATCCGGCGCCAGCGGCACCTTGCGGACGTGAACCTTGAGAATCTGTTCGCGGCCGACGACATCCGGATTCGGCACCACCACCTGGCGGTCGAACCTGCCCGGGCGCAGCAGCGCCGGATCGAGCACGTCGGGCCGGTTGGTCGCCGCGATCAGGATCACGCCTTCATTGGCCTCGAAGCCGTCCATCTCGACCAGCAACTGGTTCAGCGTCTGCTCGCGCTCGTCATTGCCGCCGCCGAGGCCGGCGCCGCGATGGCGGCCGACCGCGTCGATTTCGTCGATGAAGATGATGCAGGGCGCGTTCTTCTTGGCCTGTTCGAACATATCCCTGACGCGCGAGGCGCCGACGCCGACGAACATCTCGACGAAGTCCGAACCCGAGATCGTGAAGAACGGAACGTTGGCCTCGCCCGCTACCGCGCGCGCGATCAGCGTCTTGCCGGTGCCGGGGGGGCCGACCAGCAGCACGCCGCGCGGAATCCGTCCGCCGAGCCGTTGATACTTGCCGGGGTCGCGCAGAAACTCGACGATCTCCTGCAGATCCTGCTTGGCTTCATCGACGCCGGCGACATCCTCGAACGTCACCCGGCCATGCGCCTCGGTCAGCATCTTGGCGCGCGACTTGCCGAAGCCCATCGCCTTGCCGGCGCCGCCCTGCATCTGCCGGGACAGGAAGATCCATACCCCGATCAGCGCGATGAACGGCAACCAGGAGACCAAGAGCGACACGAACCACGGCACGTTGTCACCCGGCGGCTTCGCGGTAATCGAGACCTTGCCGTTATACAGGCGCGAGACCAGCGTCGGGTCGTTCGGGGCATAGGTCTGGAAGCTGGAGCCATTGGTGAAGGTACCGTGGATTTCCGGCCCCTGGATGACGACGTCGCGAACGTGATTCTGATCGACCTCGGTCAAAAGCTGCGAGAACGAGATGTCCTGCGAGGAGGCGCGCTGACCAGGGTTCTGGAAGAGCGTGAAAAGTGCCAACAACAGCAAGACAATAATGACCCAGAGGGCGAAATTGCGCAGATTGGCGTTCATCGATCTTCCTTCGTGGTCGCGCGGATCGCGGCCTTATGTCCTTGGGTAGTGTCTTAGGTAGGCACGAGGGAAGCCCCCGGTCGACTGCATACAATCTAGGTGCGGCCTCGGTCGCTGCCAAGGGAACCACATAGGACTATTTAGCGCATATTGGAGCGATTCCCGTGCAAATAATGGCACCGAAATGAGCGTTTTCCGCAGTGGTTAAGACGGCGCGATGGAATAACACCACGACGCCAGTGTTCGATTCCCGCTTCAATCTGCCCGGCCACGGCGCGGCGGCGCCGGCTCGACGCGGATTCGGCCATCGGTCAGGCTTACCAACGCACCAGCAAGGGTCTGTTTCAGCCTTGGCCGGGGCACTTTCCCCGTTTTCGCACCGGCCTGGTCCAATGCCGCCAGCAAGGCTTCAACCTTGCCAAGTTCCGCCGGCCCCTCATGACCGAACCGATCGATCGCGCGCTTGAGCAATCGCAGGCGGATTTCCTCCGGCATGGCGGCAAAGGCCTTGGCGTCGAAAGTACTGGCATCGAAAGCACTGGCGTCGAAAGCATTGGTCTCGAATCCCGCACGCGGGGCCTCGCGATCCCTCAGCGCGAGATAGCGCTCGGCGCCGTCGACCAGAATTTCCACAGCCTGGTTAGCCCGGGCCAGCCGCGACGCCAGCCGCGCCAGATTGCGCGCATCGCCGCCTTCCGCGGCAAGAACCGGCATGATCTCGCGCAGACGAGGCCGGGTAAAATTCGTGTCGCGGTTGGTCGGGTCGTCAGCGAAGCCGATCTTTGCCTTCTTGAGGGTCGCCACCAGCTGCGATTTCGAAACCTGCAGAAACGGGCGTGCCAGGAGCACGCCATCGCGCTCGGACTCTCGCGCCATCGCGGCGAGACCACCGATGCCGCTGCCGCGCAATAGACGCATCAGTACCGTCTCGGCTTGATCGTCACGGGTATGCGCGGTGAGGATATGCGTGGCACCGCTGGCACGTGCTGCCTGTGCCAGCAGACGATATCGCGCGGTGCGCGCCGCGGCCGGCAATCCGGTTTTGGGCTTCTCGCCGGTCCAGCGCATCGTGCGATGCGGCAGGTCAAGCGTGCGCGCCAAGCGTTTGACCTCGCGCGCCTCGGCCGCGGCCTCCGCGCGCAAGCCGTGGTCGACCGTGACGGCGATGAGGCGCGGACCGCGCGCCAACGTGCTGCGCCAGCGGGCCGCAAGCCACATCAATGCGATCGAATCCGGTCCGCCCGAAACGGCGAGGACGATCGCGGGAGCGGCCTTCCAGTCCGCGAACAGACGTTTCGCATCTTGTGCCGAGATCGGGAAATGGTCGTCGTCGGTGCGCATTTCTCATTGCAAGACCGCTCACACCCGCGGGTCAAGCCCGAGGGCATGCTTTGGCCGATCATGCGCTAGCACTTGACCCGCTTTTGCTCGCGGTCCACGGCCGCCTTGACGCCGCCCGAGGCGCGGGGATATTTCCGCGTCACCTCGCCAAGCGCCGCACAGGCGGCCTCCTTCTCTTTCAGCGCCGCCAGCGATTGTCCGAGCCGCAGCAATGCGTCCGGGGCCTTCGCCGATTTATCGAATTTGGTGGTCACCGCGAGAAAGGATTCCGCGGCGTCGCGATAGAGCTGACGCTGGAAAAAACTCTCGCCCAGCCAGTATTGCGAATCCGCGGTCAAGGGATCGCTCGGGTATTTTTGCGCGAAGTTGCGCATGGTCTCTTCGGCCAGCGCGTAGTCCTTGCGCTGCATGTAGCCGATGCCGAGATCGAACTCATCCTTGGGCGTGGCCGATGGCGGCAACGTGGTAAGCGCCGCGCTTGCGCTGGGGCCTCGCGGCGATGACGGCGGTGCCGCGGCCGGATTGCGCGGAGCCGTGTTGGCGAGATCGAGCGGTTCGCCCGCCCCGCGTCCGCCCGGAGCGCCGATTGGCGCTTCGGCCGGGATCGCCAGTTGACCGCCGCCGAGTGCACGTGGCGCGCCGGGCGCGGTCGGACTCTGGCTGGGATCGAAGGCATCGCCCCGGCGCCGGCCCTGCGCCGGCGGAACTCCCTGTGGCGCTCCCGATGGTTCCTGGACGATCGGCGCCTGAGCGGCGCTCTGCGGGTCATACCCCGGCTGGGCCGGTGGCTGCCGATAGGCCGGGTTCGGCTGCATCGGAGGAGCCGCGGCGATGTTGGGCTGGGCGACAGCGGCCTGACCGCCGGCGGCGGCTGGCGCGCCGCCCTGCAGCGACCTCAGGCGATCTTCGAGCTGCCGGTTGCGGTATTGCAGCTCCTCATTCTGGCCGGTGAGTTGCCGCAGCTGATTCTCAAGCTGCTGAATTCGCATTTCCGGGTCATCGGATTGCGCCGATGCCTGCGAGGACAACGCCAGCATCGCGGAGATTGCCGCGGCGCGCGTAATTCTATGAAATCTAGATGACATTTGGCCCTGACGACGAAATCGGCGACATCGAAAGCGGATCACATTGAGTGATGGAGTACGCCAAAAATGTGACTGGTTTTCCACATCCGGCGCCCGTCTCCTGCCGCATGGTCTAGTGTTCCCACCGAAACAATCAAGCCGCTTGGTCAACCGGATCGAGCGCCGATTCGCACGGAGACGTGTTCGCGAGGGAGACTGGGCCAATGCATGTACGCGTCAACGGGGTATGGCTGTTCTTCGACGTCGAAGGCGCCAAGCTGGTGCCGGACGGTCCCGTCATGCGGGAAAAGCCGACATTGCTGCTGCTCCACGGCGGCCCCGGCTTCGACCACTCGATCTACAGGCCCGTCTATTCAGCCCTGGCGGACGTCGCTCAAGTCATTTTTCTGGACCACCGGGGCAACGGTCGAAGCGAGGATGGTCCCTCGGAGGCCTGGAACCTGGCGCAATGGGGCGACGACGTGCGCGCGTTCTGCGATGTCCTCGGCATCGTCAATCCGATCGTCCTTGGCACGTCATTCGGCGGCATGGTCGCGCTGGCATACGCCACCCGCCATCCGGCCCATCCATCCAAGCTCGTGCTCATCAGCACCGAGGCCGCCGGCGGTACGTACCGGGACCGGCGCGTCGAGCTGTTCGGACGCTTTGGCGGCCCGGAAGTCGGCGCCCTCGCGCGCCGCCGATTCCTCGAGGTTCAGGGTCACCCGGACCAGGCCTCGCTCGATGCGTGGCGACGATTGGCCTTTCCGCTCTACACTCGCACTCCGCGCGATCCAGGTACGGCACGCCGCGCGGTCAGCCGGTCGGAGGTACAGCATTGGTTCACCAAACCTGATGGCGAGAGCCACACCTTCAACATGTTCCCGGATCTTGGCCGCATCCAGTGTCCGACGCTGGTGCTCGGCGGAGAGGACGATCCGATGCTCCCAATCGAATGTCAGGCGGATCTTGCGGCGGCGCTGCCCGCGCATCTCGTTCGGTTTGAACGGTTTGCGGATTGCGGGCACGCCGTGGTCCCCGACGCACCCGAACGCGCCATGGCGGTGATCCGGGACTTCATCGAGCATCGCTGACGAACAAGCAAATCGCTAAAACAAAACCGGCGCCCGAAGGCGCCGGCGATGAACTCTGCGGAGGGCGAACGCTTTAAGAGCTGGCGTTCAAGACCGTCACGGCGCGGCGATTCTGCGACCAGCACGAGATGTCGTTGCACACCGCAACCGGTCGTTCCTTGCCGTAGGAAATCGTCCGCATCCGGCCGGGATCAATACCGCGCGATGCCAGGTAGGTCCGAACCGACTGGGCACGGCGCGCGCCCAGCGCGATATTGTATTCGCGGGTACCGCGCTCATCCGCGTGACCTTCAATGGTGAAGGAATAGCGATTGTAGCTCTGCAGCCATTGCGCCTGCTTTTCCAGGGTCGCGATCGCCTGCGGCGTCAAATCGGTCTGGTCGCTCTCGAAGAACACGCGGTCGCCGACATTGACCACGAAATCCTGCTGGCTGCCGGGGGTCGCGGCATTTGCCATGGCGCCGTCGGCACCAAGGTTCTTGTTCGCGCAGGCGCCCATCGACAGCGCCACCGCGAGCACCGCGGCAAGCTTCAACCCCTGAAGGATTCGCATCTGATGTTTCATTCGGGAGCCTCCACGCTCACGTTTTTCGACTGTTTCCGGTCTACAGGGCGATGGTTAAGCGAACGTTCCGTCAACCTTGATGAGGTGTTGCCAGAACCGACCAAATGCCAGCAAACGGCGAAAAGCAAACGCGATAGTTAATGGTTTGTAAATGTGGCGCGACGGTGAACGCAAGCGGCTGTGCAGCCGGGACCACCCGTTTCGGCCGATGGTAGAGCGCTTTCAAGCGAAATGGAGACCCGGTTCGCGTCAAGAAACGCGTCAAACCAGGAATCCAGACCCCCGTTTCGATTCGATCGAAACGAAAAAAGGCTCTCGTCCACGTCATGAGGCCGGTGCGTGAAAATCGGTGCTCGGCATGCGGGAACCCGCCCCGGAGCTTACGCCCCCGAGGTTGCTATGGATCAAGACTGCGGGACTATCGATGTGTGCTCGATCGGGGACAAGATCGCGGCCGGTGACGAATGACGTTCGCCTTTGCGCTGAAACAACATGCGCCGTTCGAACGCGCTTGACCGCAGAAACGGAAAACGGACCAGGACCTTTTCACGCACCGTCGGCAAGTGCGCAGCCATCAATCCAACCGGCTTCACGAGACCAGGGTACAATCGAGGCTCGCACCAGGTTTCCTGCAGGAACACGCGGCGGTAGAACGCCTGATGCTCGGGACGAACAATGGCCAATCCGTAGTCAGCACCGAAATGAACGCCGGCCATCGAACCCAGCCTAACCGTCACATATGGAAGCTCCGGGAGATTTCTCGCCTTGTCGGGGTCAGCGACGAAACGAGTTGAATCAATGAAGACCTGCCCCTTTTCCAACTCGGGGTGAAGAACATCGCCAAACAGTTCAACCGACGGCGACATCCGCCATTCCGACGTCAGCACGCTCACACGTATTGAGCTGTGCAGCACATCCTGAAAATAGACGCCGAATGTCCAGGCGTTCGGGGCCTCGTCATATTGATCGGTGACGCGCTCGTCGTCCGAGGGCCGGATAGCACCCTCGCGCAGATAGGCCCGGTAGCGAAGATGATAGATCTCTTCTTTTTCCTGAGGGGTCTGTGCCAGACGATAATCGACTTGGTCCAGCAGGTCCGAACTCCGTCCACGAACCGCGGTAGTCGGTTCGGTCGCTGGCCTCATGCGATACTCCATACAACTTTTCAACAACTTGTGCGCTTGGACAACTTATGCGGGCAGGAAAAAGATTAACAGCTTCTTAACGAGGATGCAAAGGGATCGCCGTATTAGAGTTAATCCGGACAACACAGCTCGAACACCGCACCGCGCGGCGCGAGAGAAAAAATCCACCCGCGAGTTGTCGGAGTTTTTTAGGCGATCGATCGCGATGCCAGCGCGAGCATCTTGTCGTCCGGCAGGCGCCGGCCGTGCGAAGCATTCAGCAACTGGCGCACGCGCACCGCCGGCACCGGCCGGCTGAACAGATAGCCCTGCGCCTCGGTCACCGTGCCATCGGCGCTGATCAGTTCCAGTTGCTCATTGGTCTCGATGCCTTCGACCACAACCGACATTCCGAGATCGGCGCTGAGCCGCGCCACGCCGCGCAGCAGCGTCAGCGGACGATCGCTGTCGATTCCTTCCAGGAACGAACGATCGATCTTCACTTTCTGCAGCGGGAAGTTATGCAGATAGCTCAGGCTCGAATAGCCGGTGCCGAAGTCATCCAGCGATATCCGCACACCGATCATGTGCAACTGCGACAGTACATCGTGGGTCAATTGTGTGTTGCGCAACAGCGATGATTCGGTGATCTCGATTTCGAGGCGGTGCGCGGGCAATCCGGAGACCTCGAGCGCGTAACGCACCTCGCTCAGCACATCGCGCTGATGGAACTGCTGCGGCGAAAAATTGACCGCGACGCTGACGCCTTCCGGCCATTTCATGCATTCCATGCAGGCCTTGCGCAGGATCCAGCGGCCAAGATCGACGATGAGACCCATGTCCTCGGCGACCGGAATGATGTCGATCGGAGAGACCGTGCCCCGTGCCGGATGATTCCATCGCAGCAGCGCCTCGCAGGTCGCTATTCGCCCGGATTTGAGATTGACGAGCGGTTGATAGAACAACTCGAATTCCTCGTGAGCAAGCGCCTTGCGCAAATCCAGCTCCAGAATGCGGCGAGCCTCGACGGTTTGCGCCATCTCGTCGCGGAAGAAGCAGAAGGTGCCGCGGCCGTCCGCCTTGGCGCGATAGAGCGCCATGTCGGCGTTCTTCAGCAGCGTATCGGCGCTGATGCCCGCGGGTGAAGTCATTGCAATGCCGACGCTGGCGCCGATCTCGACCAGATGATTGTCGATCTTGTAGCGCTCGCTGAGGCGATCGACGATGCGCCGGGCGAGGCCCGCGGCATCCTCGTTGGATGCGATGTTCTGCTGGAACACCACGAATTCATCGCCGCCGAACCGCGCCACGAAATCCTCCGGGCGCAGCATTTCGCGCAACCTGCCGGAGACGGCGCATAACAGCTGGTCGCCGCAAGGGTGACCCAAGGTGTCGTTGACCTGCTTAAATTGATCGAGATCGACGAACAGCAAAGCCGACAGCCGCTCGTCATGGTGCGGAACCGCCAGAAGACGCTCGATCTCGTCGCGGAAATTGACCCGGTTGGGAAGCGAGGTGAGTTCGTCATAACGCGCCAGGTGAGTGATTCTGGCTTCCGCGTTCCGACGTTCGGTGATGTCTTCGACCAGCACGACGGCGCCGCCACCCGCCATCGGCTGAAACGTCCATGACAGCGACCGCGTGCTCGCGATATCCGGATCGGTGGTGATGAGATCTCTCGCCTGCGAATTTTCGATTTCCGAAAGGATTATCGTTCCGCTGGCAGTCGAGATCGATCCGGCGCTGATACAGGCGGCGACGATGTCCGGCGCGCCGGCGCCACGATGCACGAGATCGTCCGACAGGTTCATCATCTCGCTGAAACGATGATTCATGACCGCAAGACTTCCATCCGCGGCGAACATGCAAAGGCCGTGAGGCATATTGTTCAGCGCGGTGTCGAACTGGCCGGCCAGCGCCGCCTCGCGCTCCCGCGCTACCAGTGCCTGAACGAAAATCCGCTGCAAATTAGTCGAGATCTGCTTCAGTGCCAGAAAGAACACCGCGCTGACGCACGCGATCCCGACGTAATAGGGTGTGCCATGGAGCGCCAGCGCGATCGCAGTCGGACCGCAGGCGAGTGCAATCTGCACATGGAATATCCACGGCCTTCCATAGGTCCGGCCCGCACCTGCTGCCACATACCCGGTGGTGACAGACAGGCAAATCATGTGGGCCACGGCATCACTGCTGCTTAGCAGAGCGACCGAGCACCAGGTTCCAAGTGCAACGGCATAGACCATCGCCCCGATCTGATAGCGTACCTCCCAACGTGCGGCCTCTTCGGCGGTCAGAGCGGATTTGCGCGTGCTGTACTGATACATATCGACCGCACGGGCAGCGCCGGACACGATCAGAAACGCAGCGCATGGCCAGAGTAGATTTTCCTGGGTTTTCAGGGCCGTCATGACCGCCGCAATAGCAACCAGGACGGCGCCCGCGAACAACGGCGCCGGATTTTGGAAAAGCGAATCGATCAGCGCCACGTAAATCGACGACGAAATCTTCTGCTCGTGATCTCTGGTTTCGCTTGCAAGCTGCATCAGGTTTCGCGCACGTCCTCTTGGCGTGCGTAGTTCTACCTTCCGCAGATGAAGTCTTTCTGAGGGAACATCGTTACCGGGAAGTTGTTTTCCGTCCGGAAAAACCGAATCTGCTCAGCAAATCAGCATGCTAGGCAAGGTTTGCCGGTCGCGGCATTGCCGCCGCCGGCCCCGGGGCGACGATGCTACGATAGCAGCGGCGACCATGCCGGATCGGACGCAAATCCGGGGGTTGGAACCCGCTGTTCATTACGTCCGGAAATATCCACGGTGAACAGCGAAGGTCCGGCATTGCCGCCGGGGTCGCGGAAGAACATCAAAACCCGGCCGTTCGGCGCAAAGGTTGGGCCTTCGTTATGGAAGCCGGACGTCAGTATCCGTTCGCCGGAGCCGTCGGGCTTCATGATGCCGATGGAAAACTGTCCGCTGCCCTGCTTGGTGAAGGCGATGTAATCGCCGCGCGGCGACCAGACCGGGGTGGAATAGCTGCCTTCGCCAAAGGATATGCGCTGCGCGGATCCGCCGGTCGCCGGCATCACATAGATCTGCGGCTTGCCACCGCGGTCGGATTCGAAACATATGCGAGCCCCATCGGGCGCATAGGACGGCGAGGTATCGATCGCCGGAGTGTCGGTGAGGCGCGTGGTCGACTTCGAACGCAGATCCATCACGAACAGGTTCGAATTGCCGCCCTGCTGCAAGCTCATGATCACGCGCTGGCCATCCGGCGAGAAACGCGGCGAGAACGACATGCCGGGAAAATTGCCGACGATTTCGCGTTCGCCGGTCTCGATTCTGTACAAGTAGACGCGCGGGTCGCCCTGGCCGAATTCCATATAGGTAATCAACTGCTCGTCGCGCGCGGGGGAGAACCGCGGCGTCAGCACCAGATCGGCGCCCTTGGTCAGGTAACGCACATTGAAGCCATCCTGATCCATCAGCGCCAGCCGCTTGACGCGCCGCTCCTTGGATCCGGTCTCATCGACGAACACCACGCGGCTGTCGAAATAGCCCTTCTCGCCGGTCAGGCGCTCGTAGATCTGGTCGGAAATGATGTGTGCAATCCGCCGCGAGTATTCCGGAGACGTGAAGTATTGCTGGCCGGCGAGTTGCTGGCCCGTGTTCACGTCCCAGAGACGGAATTCCGCCTTCAGACGTCTGTCGGCCTGGAGGGTCATCCGGCCGGTCACCAGGGCCTGCGCGTTGATGGTCTTCCAGTTCTGGAATTGCGGCGCCTTGTCGATGTCGTTGATCTTTTCAATGAAGGCCGCAGGATCGATCGGCGCGAACAGTCCGCAGCGCTTGAGGTTGTTGGTAATGACCTGGGCCACGCTGACGCCGACCTCGCCGTCCCCCGGCGTTCCCGCCACAAAATTCGGAATCGCGATCGGAAGCGGCGCAAAGTCGCCCTCGGGGATAATGACCCGCTTCGGCGCCTGTCCGAAGGCGCTGCGTGCAGTTCCCCCGGTCAGCACACCAAGCGACGCCATCCCGGAAATAACCTGCCGGCGGCTCAGGCGGAGCGGCATGTCGTACAATCCATCTTTGTCGGTCATTTTGTTACGAGCTTTGCTTCATGTCTGCGATCGCCGGAGAGCAATCACCTTCACGTCTTTCGTTCGGTAAACACCGGCGCAAAATATTTCCATTCGTCGAAATAGGCGGCGGGCAAATTATACGGCTGGCATTCGATGATCGCGCGCAAGGCGCTCTCTTGATAGACGCGAAGATACGGCGTGGCCGGCGTGCCTTCCGGAACCGGCATCCCCTCAAGTGTGCCGTCGCGCTTCAGCTTGATGGCGAAAGCTGCCTCGGATTTCTGAGCCTCGATACCGCCATAGGGCTTCTTCCAGCAGCGCTCGACCTGCGACTGGAATAGCGCGCCCCACGTCGCCGAGTTGTCCGCGGCTTTGCCCTTGGCCAGACCCAGCGCGGCATTGGAGTTCAGCGTGTCGCCGGTCACGGCCTGCCGGGTCGGGTCGCGCTTGTCCAGCAAGGCCGCGATCTTCGACTGATCGAAGGTCCGCTCGGTCTTCGGCTTCGACGGCTGCGGCGGTGGTGTCGCCGCCTGGACCTGAGGCTTCGGCGGCGGCTTCTTCTCTTCCTTCTTCAAAGCTTCCGCGATCGGATCGACCTTGGGCGGATCCGGCTTCTTCTCGATCGGCTTCGGCTCTTCCTTGGGCTTGGCCTCGGCGACCGGCTTCGGCGGATCGGGCTTTTTCTCGACCGGCTTTTCTTCCAGTTTCGGCTGCGGCGGCGGAGCCGTTTCCGTCACGACCGGCGGCTTCTCGGTGATCTTGCCGACGGTGTCTTCGACCGGCTTGGCCTCGGCGACTTTTTCAACCACCGGCTTCGGATTTTCCTTCTTGCCGGTTTTCACGCCGGCCATGACCTTGGCGAGTTGATCCGACGAAATGATATCGACCGGCAAGGATTCTTCCGGCATCGATTCGAACGCCTTGGATGAGAACGACACCAGTCCCCACCCGATCACGAGGACGTGCAGGGCCACGGACGCCACCAGTGTCTTGTCGACGTTCACCCCTAGGACCCCTGCTCCACCTCGGTGACCAGCGCCAGCCGCTTGAACCCCGCGCCCGACAGCTGCCCCATGACCCTCGCCACGGTTCCGTAATCCGCCTTCTTGTCCGCCCGCATGAATATACGCTCTTCCATGCCGCCCCGGGCGTCCGTGATCGCCTTTAATTTCGGGATCAGCTCGTTCATTGCCACTTCGGTGTCGTTGATAAACACCTTTCCCTGAACATCGACTGAAAGCTGCAGCGGGGTCTTGTCCTGCTCCAGGCTCTTGGCCTGGGTCTGCGGCAGATCGAGCGGCACGCCGACCGTCAACAGCGGCGCCGACACCATGAAGATGATCAGCAACACCAGCATTACGTCCACCATCGGCGTAACGTTGATCTCCGCCATCACCGCGCGACGCCGGCCGCGGCGTCCGCCGCCCGGCGAGCCTGCCATGTTCATCGCCATGATATGTTCCTCATCACGATGCGCTCATAACATACCGCGCCTCATGCCCGTTCGTCGATCTGGCGCGACAGGATCGCTGAAAATTCGTCGGCGAACCCTTCCAGCCGCTGGGCCTGCCGATTCACCTCGGAGGTGAACTTATTGTAGAAGATAGTCGCCGGAATGGCAGCGATAAGGCCGATTGCCGTGGCAAACAGCGCCTCCGCGATGCCCGGGGCCACTACCGCGAGCGAGGTGTTCTTCGAGGCCGCGATCGACTGGAAGCTCGACATGATGCCCCAGACGGTGCCGAACAGGCCGACGAACGGGCCGGCCGAACCGACCGTCGCCAGCACCAGCAGGCGGCGTTCCAGCCGCTCGATTTCCCGGGCGATGGAGACATTCATGACCTTTTCGATCCGCATCTGAAGCCCGGCGAAAGAGCGCGCCTGGCTTTCGAAAGACCGTTTCCATTCGCGCATCGCCGCAACGAAGCAGGCCGCCATCGATTGCGTCGGTTTGGCCGACAGCGAGCGATAAAGCTCCTCGATCGACTGCCCCGACCAGAACGCCTGTTCGAAGCGATCCATGGCGCGCTTGGTGCGTGCATACAGGAAGGTCTTGTCGATCGCGATCGCCCATACCCAGACCGAACAGGCCAGCAGCCCCAGCATGACCGCTTTCACGATCCAGTGAGCCTGAAAGAAAAGCGCAATCAGCGATACGTCGGTGGATGCCAGCGGCAAGGCTGTCTGAGCCACGTCGGCCGGATTCATAAGCGGTATCCTCTCAACGCAAGCGTCCCAAATCCTCCGGGAGCAAATGGCTGCCGGTTCCACAGCCGCGCGCCAGACGCAGCGGTAAACGCCAACGCTGGCGCCTTGTTGTGTCGCATGGGAGGCCCGCCGAAGCCGAGGCTTGCATCCGCCGCCAACATGTCAAAACAAGGGCCTGTCGGCGCGACCTTACGCCTCTAACCAGACGCCAATCATGGTTAATGCGAGGTTACCAAAGGAGAATTTGGTGCGGCAAAGGACGGTAGCGGGAGGTAACGGGCTACGCCGGAATCGAGATTCCCATACGCAAAACCGCCCGTCTGCTTTCGCAAACGGGCGGTGGTGTCGCCGTCAGGCTGAATGGCGCATTACGCCGGAGGCCGAGTCCCCATATTGCCGAGACTTATGCCTGGGGCTGACCGTCCGTGGGCGGCGGTGTCGGCCGGGTGCGATGCTGCGCCATGAACTGGTCGAACTCTTCCTTGTCCTTGGCGTGGCGCAGCCGATCGAGGAAATCCTTGAACTCGGTCTGCTCTTCCTCCAGGCGCCGCAGGGTTTCCATGCGGTATTCGTCGAAGGCGCGGTTGCCGCTCGAGGGCGGACCGAAGCCGCCGAAACCGAAGCCGCGACGCTCCATGCGGCCGCGCATCCGCTCCATCTTGTACTGCATCCGCTCCATCTTATTCGCCCAGCGGTCTTGATGACTCCAACAACCCATTTTTCTGCTCCCAAGCGTAAAAAAGAGAAGGGCAAGGCCGATCGGCCACCAGATGATGAAACCCAGCACGGTCACGGCGATCCAGCCGGGGTGCCACGGCGACTCAAGCATATGCGGTCGGTAGTTCTCTTCGGCGGGGCCGCGCCATCGATTGACATCTGCGGTGTAGGCCATTTCCCTCTCCATGACGGCATCACGCCGTTGTGAATGTAAATAACATTTACATACCTAAACCATCCCGGGTTTTTGTCAAGCCGGGCGCCGGCGGCGCGCTCGAATTTATTTTGGGGTGCCCCAAGGACCGGATGGCGGCACCGGCGGCGGCCCGGGCGGCTTCTGATCCGCCTGGTCTTTTTGGGCGGGCGGCCGACGGTCCGTCGGGAAGCCGAGACCGCGCAGATAGATCAAGACCTCGGCTTCCAGCAGGTCTTCCGCCGACATCGGCAGCTTGCGGCGTGCCGCATCGCCACGAGCGAACAGCGAAGCCACACCGTGTGACATCGACCAGATATGCAGCGCCATCATCAGTGCCGGCGGGCGCGGCGTGCCGGGTGGCGCCAGCGCGGCTAAACGCTCGGCGGCGGCCCGGATGATGCCGAAAGCGCGCTCGCTTGCCGCCAGCAATGCAGGATTAAGGTCGACTGGAAGCCCTGATTCGAACATCGCCGAATAGAACGCCGGCTCCGCGCGGGCGAATGCGAGATAAGCTTTGCCGACCCGCTCGAACGCCGTGACGGTGTCCGGACGGCCATCGTCCCAAGCCTGGGTCAGCGCTTCCTCGAACTGCTCGAAGCCGCGCTGCGCGATGCTCGAAAGCAGCTCGTCGCGATCGCGAAAATGCCGGTACGGCGCCGCCGGGCTGACGCCGGCCGAACGCGCGGCGTCGGCGAAGGTGAACCCCGCCGGGCCCTTCTCCGCGATCAGCCCGAGTGCGGCCTGCAGCAGCGCCTCTTTCAGATTGCCGTGATGATAGCCGCGCTCGGCGCGGCGTTGTTCCTTGCGCCAGCTCATGTGAAAGGCTTTTACATGAGCCGGCCGCAAAGGTCACTAGCGCCAGTTCCAGCGCCCCCAGCCCCGAGTCATGCGACGAGACGCCGGCATAAGCGTTAACGTCCGTTAACGTCCGGGCTTGCCCTTCAATTCGGTAAATCCAGCCGCCGCCTCCTGGACGTCGGCCGGGAAATCCGACATTTCCTGCACCTGACGAATTTCGATGACCTCGTTCTCGGACGCCGGGCAGCGCTTCGCCCAGGCGATCGCCTCCTCCCGTGATTTCACATCGATCATCCAGTAGCCGCCGAGCACCTCCTTGGCCTCGGCGAATGGACCGTCGGTTACCAGAGGCTTGCCGCCCGCGAACGAAACCCGTGCCCCCATCGACGGCGGGTGCAGGCCGTCGAGCGTGATCAGCACGCCGGCGTCTTTCAGCGCCCGATTGTATTTCATCATCGCGGCCACACGCTCGGGATCGAGTTTGACGTCCGGCGGCGCGGTCTCATAGCCGAGGGGAATCATCAGCATCATGAATCGCATGGTCGTGTATCCTGTCTGCAATTTTGTTGTCATTCCGGGGCGTGCGAAGCACGAACCCGGAATCTGGCGCTGCAATCTCTGGATTCCGGATCTGCGCCTTCGGCGCATCCCGGAATGACAATGGATGAACTGCTATTTCTTCGCGGCCTGCGCGCGGAGGCGTTGTTCCTGTTCGCGCAGTTCGGGCGTCAGCGCCTCGCCGAAATCCTCCGCATCGAAGACCTGCCGGATTTCGATCTCGGAGCCGCCGTCGAACGGCGCGCGCTTCATCCATTCGATCGCCTCGTCCCGCGACTTTACCTGGATCAGCCAGAAGCCAGCGACGAGTTCGCGGGTGGCTCCAAAAGGACCCGTGGTGACGGTGCGATCCTTGCCGAAATATTTGATGCGGACGCCGTTCGAACTCGGATGCAGACCTTCGCCCGCCAGCATGACACCGGCCTTCACCATCTCTTCATTGAACTTGCCCATTGCCGTCAGCAATTCCGTGCTCGGCATCACGCCGGCTTCGCTGTTGTTGTCGGCCTTCACAATCACCATGAATCGCATCGTCTTGCTCCGTTGGGTTCAAATTCCAGTGACCGGGTTTTGGGCGATCGCCGAACCCCGGCTCTATCGATATGACGAACCGTGTTTTGCGGCACCGACATGCCGGACGAAATTATTTCGGAAGTAATTGCGGTCGGGATCGCATCGCCTCGGGCACCCCGCATTGGGCGATCGCACAAGCTGCTAAAGGGGGCGACACCGGCAGCGCTGCCGGTCGAACAGCCGGTGAAGTTGGAACTGGTCATAAACCTGAAGACCGCGAAGGCGCTTGGCCTTGAAATCCCGCCAACGATTCTCGCCCGCGCCGAGATGATCAAATAGTAACCGTTCTGCTGGTCCAATGTTTTACGACGGCTGTTTGACGAACGCGCCATTTTCGTATGTCGCGCCGAAATAGACATCGATGCGGCTGACCCTGTCGCCTTCGAAGGTGAAAAACTCCGTGTTCCGGAAATTCTTGCCGCCTTTGGCTACGCACCTATAGGTCACGAACGCCTCACTGCCGTCGACGAAGATTTTCTCGAGTTCGTGGCGCTCGATCCAGTCGCTGTTGCGCCAGCAGCGCTCGAAATAGGTCGTCTTGTCGATCTCGTCATCATATGGGCTCGTGAAACGGAAATCGTCGCTGAGCGCATCCTCGACGACCTTGCGATCGTTCGACATGTAGGCGGCAAAGATGGCGCGGATGATTTCCGCTTTGCTTGAGGGCATTTCGGCCTCCTCATTTCGGAACCATGTTGAAATAGGGCTCGGCTTCCTTCAGCACGCGCGCGACCGACGGACGCGCCTTCAGCCGCTCGAAATAGGCCGTTACGTTTTTATGCGCATCGCCGAGCGGCTCGACCATGTTGCCGTAGAACAAAGGGGGCATCGCCGCGCAATCGGCGAGACCGAACGTTTCCCCCATCGCCCAGGTGCCGGCGGACATCTGCGCCTCGATCATTCGATAGGATGTCCGCAGCTGTCCTCTCGCTTCTTCCACGCCATGCGGATCCCTTTTTCCCTCCGGGCGAAGCCTGTCAACCATGATCTTCTGCATCGGCAAATGCAGGTAGAGATCGTAGAACCGGTCGCGCAGCCGTGTCTGCCATGCGAGATCGGGATCCGCCGGAATGAACTGGGTGCGGCCGGGATAATGCCGGTCAAGATATTCGATGATGATGCTCGACTCCGGAACGGTCTGGTCGCGCGCGTCATCGCGCAGCACCGGAAACTTGCCGATCGGCCACAGCTTCAGCAGCGCGGCGCGTTCGGCCGGGTTGCCGAGATCGACCATGTTCGGCGCGAACGGCGTATCGTTCTCGTACAAGGCGATCAGCGCCTTCCAGCAAAACGACGCCAACGGGTGGAAATGCAGCGTGAGCGACATTCGATCTCCTTATGTGGCAGGCGCATAGCGCAGGATCACCACGCCGGTAGATAACGTCCGCGTGTCGAGAAGTTTCAGTTTCACGCGCTCGCCTTGCTTGAACAGCGGCGTGCCGCCGCCGAGGATGATCGGGTTCACGGCAACGCGGAACTCGTCGATCAGGCCATGCGGTATCAGGCTTGCGGCGAGATCGGCGCTGCCGAACAGCAAGACGTCCTTGGCACTTTCACGCTTCAAGCGCGCGACCGTTTCAGGCACGTCGACGCTGAACATCCGGGTATTGTTCCAATTGGATTTCGTCAGCGTGCGCGAGAACACAAATTTCGGCAACGCGTTCATGAAGTCCGCGACCTCGCCGCTCGCGCTCGGCCAGTGGTGCGCCATCAACTCATAGGTAACCCGGCCGAACATCAGCCCACCGGCGGCGTGGCCCTGCTCGATCGACAGTTTTTCGAGTTCGTCGCCCCAGACGTCGAAATGCCAGGAGATGTCGCGGTTTGGCCCTTCGACGAAACCGTCGAGCGTCATCAGGTTCCACATGATCAGCTTCGCCATCGCGATTCCCTTCCAACCACTTGCATATTGCAACTGGTTGTGTTCTGAGATAACTGGTGCAATATTGCAAGCGGTTTTTTCGTGGCGTTTCGCCGCATGTTTGGATACCGCCCCATGGACGAAGCCCAGCGCTCCGGCTGCCCGATCAACCTCACGTTAGAGGTGGTCGGCGACAAATGGAGTCTCCTGATCATCCGCGACATGATGTTCGGCAACCGGCGGCATTTTCGCGAGTTGTTGACCAAATCCGAGGAAGGCATCTCGTCGAACATCCTCGCCGACCGGCTGAAGACGCTGCTCGACCAGGGCATCATCACCTGGGCTGACGATCCCAGCCACAAGCAGAAAGGAATCTATTCGCTGACCGAACAGGGCATCGAACTGCTGCCGATTCTGGCGCAGATGTCGGGCTGGGGATTCAAATATCTGCCGGTGAGCGAGGAACTCGGCATCCGTGCCAAGCTCTTGAGCCAAGGCGGCCCGAAAATGTGGGCGGAGTTCATGGACGAACTGCGCGAGACACATCTCGGCGTGAAGCGACGCAAGAAGGCGGGGCTGAGTGTGGGCGAACGGTTGCAGAAGGCGTATGAGAAGGTGGTGGCAAGGAAGGGGAAGAAGTGAGAAGCGGATTTACGACGCGGCTTGCAAGGTCTCGCACCTCGGGATGATGGCACTCACACCGCCTCCCACCGCCGCACGGTTTCCGCAGCACCTTCCATCGTGGCTTCGAAAATCGGCGACGCCAGCACCGCGTGGATGCGAAGCGTGACGTTGCCGGAATTGCGGAAGCCGTGCATGCGTTCCGCCGGCACGATCAGCGACTGGCCGGCCGACACGGTGACGCGCTGTTCGTCCATCCACATTTCGGCTTCACCGTCGCGCACGGTCAGCACCTCCTCCACGGGATGCGAATGAGTCGGCGCGCCGGCGCCGGGCGCGATCCATTGCTCGAAGATGCAGAGTTGCGCCGCGCCATTGCCGGCCGAAACCAGCATGCGGGTTTCCACGCCCAGCCGCCATTGCTCAGGCAGCATGTCCCTGACATCGACGACGATCATTGAACCGGCCCCTTCACCTGCCACGACTGCCCGCCTCTTTCGCCATGTGGGAGCGTGCCCCGGATCCTGCGCCGCGCGCAAGCGATACACGCCAACGGAACTATGCTGCACCGCGGCCGGGACAGGCTGGATGGCTTAGGTTATAGAAGCGCACCTTGATCAATCGCCGTTGGACCGTCCCATGACTCCCTCCCCGCAAAAAGTCGCGCTGGTAACCGGTGCCGCGCGTGGCATCGGGCTTGCGGTCGCGAAACGGTTTCTCGCCGAGGGCTGGTGCGTGGCGCTGCTCGATATCGAGGGCGAACTGTTGTGGAAGAGCGTCGAGGCGCTTGCCGCTGCCGGCGATACGCTGGGGCTGCACTGCGACGTCTCCGACGCGAAGGCCGTTGCGAGCGCTGTCGCCGAAATCGAGCGGCGCTTCGGCCGACTCGACGCGCTCGTCAACAATGCCGGCGTCGCGGTGTTCGCGCCGCTGCTGGAGACATCCGACGACGACTGGAAACGCGTACTGGAGGTCAATCTGACCGGACCGTTCCTGTGCACCAAGGCGGCCGCCCCCCTGATGCGCGAGCACGGCGGCGGCGCGATCGTCAACATCACCTCGATCTCGGCGGTGCGGGCCTCGACCTTGCGCTCGGCCTACGGCACCAGCAAGGCCGGGCTCGCGCATTTGACAAAACAACTCGCCGTCGAACTGGCGTCGCTCGGCATCCGCGTCAACGGCGTCGCGCCCGGTCCGGTCGAGACCGCGATGGCGAAGGCCGTTCACACCCCCGAAATCCGCGCCGACTATCACGACGCGATTCCACTGAATCGTTACGGCCTCGAGGAAGAACTGGCGGAGGCGGTGTTCTTTCTATGCAGCGACCGCTCAAGCTACATCACGGGGCAGATTCTCGCCGTCGATGGCGGCTTCGACGCCGCCGGCATCGGGTTGCCGACGCTGCGCGGCGAGAGACGGAATGGTTAACGCGTCTTCTCCCTCACAAGATCTCGGCATTTTTCGTCCGAATCCTTCGCTGCTGCAGCATGACCTTCCCGATGCAAACGCTTAAGTTGTAACGCGCGGCGATGGTCCGGCGCCATGCACAAGGCGCAAACTGAATACCGGATCGGGGAGTATCGCATCATGTCGGGCTTACTCATCAATCTGATCATACAAATCGTCAGCGGCGCCATCGGCGGAAATGCCGTCGCGGGCGCAGCCAAGAATATCGATCTCGGTACGCTTGGAAACACCCTCGCGGGGGCGGTTGGCGGCGGCGTCGGGGGACAGATCCTCGGCATGCTGATTCCGCTGCTTGCCAATTCCGCCTCGACGCCGGATATCGGCAGCATCATCGGCCAGGTGGCCGGTGGCGGCGTCGCGGGTGCCGTTCTCACGGCGATCGTCGGCGCCATCAAGAACAGGACGACGACGGCTTGACCGTTCTGCGGTCGTGAACGGAGCGGGGCACGAATGCGTGCCTCGCTGAGCGCGCTAACGATCATGGGTGCACTGTGGACCCGCGCCCCGTTCAGCGGCGCCAGCCCTGCATCCGCGCGGGCAATCTGATCGACAACGCTTTCGCCACCGGGCGGCCGGTTGCTGGCCCGGGATTTCCAGAAATCCTGGCAATGAAATTTTCCGCGTCTGCATAATTGGCGGCAGACATCTGCAAAAAACGCATTTGTCTGCCGCCCTCCCCGACTGTATAAGTCGGTAGCTTCTTCTCCCACTTGAAGAGGCTTCAATGAATGACTTGCATACGTGGCTTTCACAACAGCACCACGGATTGCGGACCTTCCGCACTTTCCAGCAAAAACTAGATGATGTTAGCAAGAGCGACCCTGAGCAACGCGCTTTGTGTCGGCTATTGAATACTGTCGTCGGCAGCTATGTCGATACTTTTGATGAAGAACCCTTGCCTGTCGCGGTCGCGGATCTCGCTTACTGTCGCCTGCTCGAACTGGTGGCCGGCCTGGACTTCAGCGCAAGCGCTGACCGGCGCCTGGCCGATATCAACCGTGTGGCAGCCTGCGATTTGCGGCATTAAGCGTCCTGTCAGCGCTGGTTGACCGCGACGACGCGCCAGCCGCTCTCGAGACGATCGATCCGCGTCACCGAGAGCGGATCGATGACAAAGCGCAGCGCGCCGTCGGGATCAAGATCAAGCGCGATGGCGAGCGCGGCGCGGATCGTACCGGAATGCACGACGAGCACGACATCACCCGCCGGCAACGGCGCGAGCCCTGCATCCGCGCGGGCAATCTGATCGACAAAACTTTCGCCACCGGGCGGCCGGTTGCTGGCCGGGGATTTCCAGAAATCCTGGTAGGCGTCTCCAAGCTCGGCGACGAGATCGTTGTGCCGCCGTCCGGTCCACACCCCGAAATCCTGTTCACGAAAGGCGGGCTCTATGACCGGATCGAGCCCGAGGCTAAGCGCGGTCTCCCGTGTCCGCCGCGCCGGGCTGCTGACCGCAAAAGCATTTTTGGGCAATCGCGCCTTCAGCGCGGCGAAGGCTGCGGCGTCGCTGGTATCAGCCGGCGCGTCCGGACCATGGATGACGCCGCGTGGCCCATCGACCCGGGCGTGCCGGATCAGCCAAAGATTTGTCTCGGTGCCCATCGATGCTCAAGCCAGCCGCGCGGCTAGCAGCACGAGGATGGCCGTCTCGCCGAGTTGTTCGGCGCCGCCGAGCACGTCGCCGGTCTGGCCGCCGATTTGCCGTTGCGCCAGCCATGCCATGCCGATCGCCACGGCGGCCGCCACCAGTGCCGCCCACAGCGCGTCGCTCCACGGCAGCGCCAGCAAGGCAATAACAAGCGCAAATGCCCCCGCAATTCCCGCCGTCGCGAGATCGGGTCTGCCCGCGTTGGCAGCCAATCCGTCCTGACGCGCGTAAGGCAGTCCCATCGACATGACCGGCAACACGCCCCTCGCCAGCGCATGCGCCGCGATCAGGCTTTGCACGACAATGGCATCCGGAAGCACTGCCAGCGCGGAAAGCTTGGTCACAAAACTCACCATCAGGATCAGCGCGCCATACGTGCCGAGCCTGCTGTCGCGCATGATCTCGAGCTTCGCTGCGGTGTCGCGGCCGCCGCCGAATCCATCGGCGACATCGGCTAATCCATCCTCGTGCAGCGCGCCGGTCAGGATCGCACTCGCCCCCAAGGCAAGCGCCGCCGCGGCGAGGTCGGGCAAACCTACCGCCCGCATGCCGAGAAAGAGCAGGCCCACCGCGGCGCCGATCGCGGCGCCCACCAGCGGAAACATCCGGTGCGCGCGGACAAAATTCGCAGGCATCGGCCCCACCGGATGCGGCATCGGCAGCCGGGTCAGGAAGGCGACGGCGGTTCGAAGGTCGTCGAGCCAGTCATTCATGGTAGAGAATCCGAAGGAATCATTGGTTCGCGACGCACTCGACAAGGGAATCGCATGCAGTTCGATAGTCTAGACGATATCAGCGCCTTCTGTCGCGATCTGCCCGTCGGCGACGTGCACGCGGCCGAGGTCGCAACTCTGCGGCAGCAATCGCTCACCAAGCCACCGGGAAGTCTCGGCCGTCTCGAAGAGCTTGCAGTATGGCTGGCGCGCTGGCAGCGCCGCGAAATTCCGCAACTCGACCGCGTCACGATCGCGGTGTTTGCCGGCAATCATGGCATAGCCGCGCGCGGCGTTTCGGCCTATCCGCAAGCAGTCACCGAACAGATGGTGGCGAATTTCGCAAGCGGCGGCGCGGCCATCAACCAGATCGCCAAACTTGCCGGCGCCGGGCTGCGGGTGGTGCCGATCGAACTCGACCGCCCGACGCGCGACTTCACGGTCGCGCCCGCGATGGACGTCGACGAATTTCTGGGCGCGGTCGACATCGGATATCGAACGGTGCCGCCCGACAGCGATCTGCTCGCGGTCGGCGAGATGGGCATCGCCAACACCACCACGGCGGCGACGCTGTGCGCGGCATTGCTGGGCGGCGGGGCTGCGCGCTGGGCCGGCCGCGGCACCGGCGTCGACGATGCCGGGCTGGCGCGCAAGCGCGCGGCGATCGATGCCGCGCTCGGCTTTCATCGCGCGACATCCGGCGATCCGCTCGCAGTGGCCGCTGCGTTAGGCGGACGCGAACTCGCCGCCATCGCCGGCGCGATCCTCGCGGCGCGGGTCCATCACATTCCCGTGCTGCTCGACGGATTCGTCGCGACCGCCGCCATCGTCCCGCTCGCGCGTCTGCAAGCAGGCATCCTGGATCACTGCCGCGCGGGACATGTCTCCGCCGAATCCGGCCACCGGGCGTTACTTGGCGAACTCGGCCTCGATCCGCTGCTCGATCTCAACATGCGGCTCGGCGAAGCCTCGGGCGCGGGCGTCGCCATTCTGCTGCTGCGCGCGGCGCTGGCCTGCCATCGCCGAATGGCCACATTTTCCGAAGCCGGGGTCTCCGGCGCCGGCAAGTGACGAAACCTTGCCTCACGCTCTACCATTGCTTATTTCATACGATCATCGAGATTGAAGGAGTCGCTCATGATGCGACCGGCCGTCATGAAAGCCATTTCTCTCGCAACCATGTTGTGCGCTCTCATCTTGTCGCCGGCGCAAGCGGAGGTTCGCATCCTCGCCAGCCCGGGCGGTCAGGTCGGCCCGTTCCTCGATCTGTTCGAGCGCGTGCGTGCCTCGGGCGAACGCGTCGTCATCGACGGACCTTGCCTGTCGGCCTGCACGCTGGTGCTGAGCATGGTGCCCGGCGATCGCATCTGCGTGACGCGCAAGGCGATACTGGGCTTTCACGCAGCGCGGTCGGTCGACGCGCGCGGCCGGATGTACGCCGAGCCGGAAGCATCCGAACTTGTGCTGGAAGCCTATCCGGCCGCAGTCCGGGGCTGGATTCGCCGTCGCGGCGGCTTGAGCTCGCGCCTGCTGCTGTTGCGCGGGCGCGAACTCACGGCAATCTATCCGGCCTGCCGGTAGACGATCATGCCTCCATCGGGCAGTTGACCATCCAGGGAATCCCGAACTGGTCGACGCACATGCCGAAGCCCTTGGAGAAGAAGGTCTTCCCAAACGGCATGTTGACGCTGCCACCCTCTGCCAGAGCCTTGAACCTGCGTTCGGCATCGGCGGGATCCTCGACCTGCAGTGAGACCGAGAAGCCCTGCGGTTGGTGGAAGTGCCCGGGATACGCGTCGGACGCCATGATCACCTCGCCGTCGATCGATATCTTGGCGTGCATGATCTTCTTCTTCCATTCCGGCGGCGTCGGCATCTCTTCCGGTCCACCCTCATAGGTCAGCATCGCCTCGATCTCGGCGCCCAGCACTTTTTGGTAAAACTTGAGCGCGGCTTCGCAATTGCCGTTGTAGAACAGATAGGGATTGACCTGCATCGCTGGCTCCTTGCTGGTTGACGTTTCGAATATCGGGTTACTTCTCGGTCAGCCGTTTCAGGTTGGCGAGACCAATTTCAAAATCCTTGCCGACCATGCGGTCGATGTTCATCAGCACATGCATGATCTTCGCCATGAACGGAACCGGACCATGCATGAGCCATGTGACGTTGGTGACATCGCCCTGCGGCAGCATTGTGAACTCGGCGGTGTTGTGGCCCTCGAACGGCGCGAAGAAATCGAGCTTGATGACGATTTTGGAAGGCACCGAACTGTCGAGAATTTCCATGCGGCCGGAACCGACATTCTTGTTGCCTTGCCATGCATAGACCGCGCCCTTGCCGCTCGCGTTCCCGCTGTAGGTGCGCTTCATCGCGGGATCCTTGTTTTCGTAAGGCGACCAGGTTCCCCATTGATGAAAGTCGTTGATCAACGGAAAGATTGTTTCCGGCGGCGCCTTGACCGTGGTCGCGCGCCGCACGGTGAACGTGTTTGGCTTGGTCGCGGCGAGGATGAGCAGGATCGCGATGGCGATCGCAAGCACGACGGCGATGATGGCAATGATCTCGAACATGGCAAACTCCCTTTCTGTGAATTGTGGGCGCGGCAAATCAACGCCGCCAGGGTATCAAGTCGCGCAAACTCCCGTCGCGGAGCCACAGCCCGCCCCACACCATCAGGCCCAGATAGAGCCCGAACAGCGTGTGGCTGAACAGCGGGCTGCCGATCCGCACATGCGATGCCATCGCGCCCCCGAGGTAGCCGGTCAGCAGGATCGCGCCCAGGATCGAGGTCGGCGGGATCGCATAGAGAACGGTGCAGGCGACGGTAATGATGCCGAGGGTTCGCGCGAGACTTTCGCTCGAACCATAACCCATCCGGTCCATCGTTTCCGTGACGACCGGCCAGGGCACCAGCTTGATGGCGCCATCGAACAGCAGGAACACAATGACGAGACCGCTGAGAACGCGGCCCAGCCAGAGCATCGGTCTTGAGACCGCTGCGGTCTCGGCAATCGTCGACATGGCTTTCTCCTTGAGCGGTTGGTTGTCTTGGGAGCTTCGACGCTACGGCTTCAGATCGATCGCAGCGCGGAAGCTGCCGTCCATGTAGAACGGCACGGATTCATGCTCATGCACGATGGCCCAGGTGCCGTTGATCGTGCGGAAGCACAACGTCTGGCGAAACCACAGATCGACCTTTTGTCCGTCGGTCTTGGTGCCGGTCATGCGGTTGAGGCTGTGGCTGAAGGCGATGCCATCGCCGACCGCAATGGTGAGGTCGCGGAGTTCGCAGCCGAGCTGGCCTTGCCAGGTCGCAAACCAGGCTTCAAAGCCCTTCACATTTGCGTCCGTGGCGATCAGCGGCGGTGCGAGCGAGAACTGTACGAAATCCTCCGCGACATGGGATATCACGCCGCGGGCGTCCTTGTTGCGGAGCGCATCGGCCCGCTCGTCAATCAGGTTACGGATTTTGGTTTCGTCGACGGTCTTGCTGCTTTGAATGTTCATCGCGCGTCTCCTTGGAGGGATTGGTGATGCACAATCCAAGGACGAACGAGACGGGTGTAATCCGACAGGAGGAGTGGAGATTTTTCCGATTTCGTCATGCCCGGCCTTGTGCCGGGCATCCACGTCTTTCTTGTTGAGGGCGCTTGAAGACGTGGATGCCGGGTCAAGCCCGGCCATGACGGAAGTCCGTGGCTCTTACTTCCCCGCCTTTGCACCTTGCGGCTGGCTGTCGCGCATCAGCCGGTCGAGATGCATCCGGATGTGGGCAGCTTCCGCCGAGGTGTTGGCGAGCGCGATGGCGCGGTCGAATGCCACGCGGGCTTCTTCGTTGCGGCCAAGCTGCATCAGGAAGGCGCCGCGCACGCCGAAGAAATGAAAATAGTTCGAAAGCCGCGACGCCAGCGGCTCGATCATCTCCAGCGCCGCCTCGGGTCCGCGCACCTTGGACACCGCGACCGCGCGGTTCAGCGTCACCACCGGCGACGGCTGCATGATTTCGAGCGCGCCATAGAGCAGATCGATTTGCGTCCAGTCGGTGTCTTCGGGCTTTGCGGCGCGGGCATGCAAGGCCGCGATCGCCGCCTGAATCTGATACGGCCCGCTCTGGCGATGGCGCATCGCCTTGTCGATCAGCGCCAGGCCTTCGGCGATCATCTTCTGATTCCAAAGCGAGCGATCCTGATCGTCGAGCAGCACCAAGGCGCCCTCGGCATCGAAGCGCGCCGCCGCGCGGGCATGCTGCAGCATCAACAGCGCCGTCAGTCCCATGATCTCGGGCTCGCTCTGGAACAGCCGAAGCAATAGCCGCGCCAGGCGAATGGCTTCCTCGCACAAGGGCGCGCGAATCTCGACGGTATCCCCGCTGGCGGAGTAGCCCTCGTTGAAAATCAGATAGATCATGGCGGCGACGGCGGAGAGCCGCTCGGTGCGCTCCACCGCGCCCGGCGTCTCGAACGGCACGTCGGCGTCCGCGACGCGCGCTTTGGCGCGGGTGATGCGCTGCTCCATCGCAGCCTCAGTGACGAGAAACGCACGCGCGATCTGTTTCACCGTCAAGCCGGAGACGATGCGCAGCGCCAGCGCGATCTGCTGCGTCGCCGGCAGATCGGGATGGCAGCAGATGAACAGCAGCCGCAGGATGTCGTCGCGATAATGCGAACCGTCGAGCCGTTCGGCCAGCGCCTCCTCGGCGTCGTCGAGATCGGAGATCGCCTCGTCCTCGGGCAGCGGCTGCTGCTTGCGGTTCCGCCTGATATCATCGATCGCGACATTGCGTCCGACCATGATCAGCCAGGCCGCCGGGTCGCGCGGCGGACCGTTCTGCGGCCAGCTTTTCAGCGCGCGCAGGCAGGCGTTCTGGAACGCCTCCTCGGCGGTGTCGAGATTGCGGAAATAGCGCAGCAGCGCGCCGACCGCCTGGGGACGCGCCGAAGTCAGCGCGGCATCGATCCAGGCGGTGTCGGTCACGGCTTGATGCTCCCCGGGTTCAGCACACCTACCGGGCGAATTTCATAAGCGCCGCCGGGATTGGCCGCCCCGAGATCGCGGGCGACGTCGAGCGCCTCGTCGAGATTCTTGCAGTCGACGACGTAGAAGCCGAGCAGCTGCTCCTTGGTCTCGGCATAGGGCCCGTCGATCACGAGCGGCGGATCCTCCTTGCGCAGCGTGGTCGCCGATGTCGTCGGCAACAGCCGCGCCACCGGTCCAAGCCGGCCCTGTTTTGTCAGCTTGTCCTGCACGACGGCAAGCTTCTTCATGACGGCGGCGTCTTGTTCCTTGGTCCAGGAACCGACGGTGTCTTCATCGTGGTAGCAAAGGATGGCGTAGAGCATGGGGAAGGTTCCCGTTTGATTGGAAGACGAATGAGTATGACGGTGGCCGACAGGGAAGGGAAATATTTTGCACAGACAACCCGGACCGGTAAGATCACTCGCAATTCCGCAAAGTAAAAGGCGAAAATCCGATGAATAAAGGTGCGCTCGCCCTGCTGGTGCGCGGCGGGTCCGCAAACTGGTCTCCCGAACGATGGAAGCGCCGGTTCGACATCGTGTGCAAGGACCGGAGCGTCTTGCTGCTACCGCAGGCGGGCTTCGATCCAACGGAGGTCCACTACGCCGCGGTCTGGAAGCCGGGCCATGGCGATCTTGCCGCGTTTCCAAACCTGCGCGTCATTTTCAATCTGGGTGCGGGCGTCGACGCGCTGATGGCCGATTCGAGCCTGCCGAAAGTGCCGCTGGTTCGCGTGGCGGTCGGCGATCTCACCCATCGAATGACGGAATATGTCGTGCTTCACGTGCTGATGCATCATCGGCAGGAGCTTTACTTGAGAGCCAGCCAGCGCGAGAAGCGCTGGGAGCCGAAGTTTCAATGGCCGGCGAGCGCGATTTCCGTCGGCATCATGGGCCTTGGCACGCTCGGGGCCGACGCCGCCGAAGCGCTCAGGCTGATCGGCTTTCGCGTAGCGGGCTGGAGCCGCAGCCCGAAGGAGATCGAGGGCATCGAGTGCTTTCACGGCAGCGGGCAGATCGAAGCGTTTCTGCAGCGGAGCAACATCCTGGTCTGCCTGCTGCCGCTCACATCGGATACCCGACACATCCTGAACCGGGAATTGTTCGCAAAGCTCAACCGCAACAGTCCGCTCGGTGCACCGGTCCTGATCAATGCCGGGCGTGGCGGGCTGCAAGACGAAGCCGACATCCTGCAATGCCTCGACGACGGCACGCTCGGTGCCGCATCGCTCGACGTCTTCGCCAATGAACCGCTTCCGGCGGACAGTCCGTTCTGGACCCATCCCAAGGTCGTTCTGACGCCGCATAACGCCGCCGATACCGATCCCGAAGAGATATCGAAATACGTGGCGCGGCAGATCGAACGCTTTGAAGCCGGCGGCGCGTTGGAGAATGTCGTCGATCCCACGCGCGGCTATTAGATATCTGCGTCGTCACCGCCTGGTGCGCAATTGCGCACCGGGAGCCGGGACCACGCCGGGACTAACCGCGCACCATCACATCGATCGCACCGTTCACGATCGCTTCCAGCTCCTTGCGCGGCACGCGCGCGCGGGCGCGGACGGCAATGCTGTGGATGGTCGCGGATGCCAATTGCGCGAGCACCACGGGATCGGCTGTTTGCGGCAGTTCGCCGCTCTCTTTCGCAAGCCGAAAGCAGGCGGTGAACGCCTTGTCGAGTTCGGAAAATCCCTCCAGCACCATGCTGCGGATTTCGGGATCGGACACCGCTTCGGAGGCTGCCGTCATCACTGTGAAGCAGCCGCGCGGGCCGGCGTCGCCGGAGAGATAGATATCGAGCGCCACCGCAAAGATGCGCTCCAGCCGCCTTCGGATCGGCAGTTCTTCTCTGAAGATGTCGATCATCGCCGCGCGCGCGTCGGCGCGGTAGCGCGCATAGCTCTTGATGTAGAGCTCGCGCTTGTCGCCGAACGCGCCGTAAAGGCTCGGCCGGTTCATGCCGGTGGCGGCGCTGAGGTCGTCGAGCGAGGTGGCGGCGAAGCCGTCCTTGCGAAACAGATCGAGCGCCTTGCCGAGCGCGATTTCGGGCTGATAGGCGCGCGGCCGGCCGCGGCGCCTTGGCGCAACAGCATCGGGGTTCGCCGCCGGCTTTTTAGTTTTTTGTACCATTTCGCAATAAACTCCTTGACGCGACTTATATTATGCGGAACAGTATAAAAATCAACCCAGGTCTCGAAAGCCGGGACCGAACCGCCAAGGAGGCATCCATGGACCTGTATTTCTCGCCGCTCGCCTGCTCGCTGGCGACCCGCATCGCGCTGTATGAAGCCGGCGCCGAGGCCAACTATCTCGAGGTCGATCCCAAAACCAAGGTCGTGCAGAACGACGGCTCGGACTTCCGGCAGGTCAACCCGCTTGGCCTGGTGCCGACGCTGCGCACCGATGACGGAACCGTGCTCACCGAAAACGCCGCGATCCTGCAATATGTCGCGGATCGTTTCCCGCAGGCCGGCATCTCAACAGGCCCCGGCATGGAGCGCAGCCGGCTGCATCAATGGCTCTGCTTCATCGGGACCGAGTTGCACAAGGGATTGTTCGTGCCGGTGCTCGACAAGAAAGCGCCGCCGGAGGTGAAGACCTACATCCTCGGCAAGGGTTTGTCGCGGCTCGACTATCTCGAAAACTATCTCAAGGGCCGCGAATTCCTGCTCGATCATTTCAGCGTCGCCGACGCCTACCTCGTCACCGTCATCAACTGGACCATGGCGACGCCGCCGATCGAACTTGCAAAATGGCCGGCCGTGAAAGCGTATTACGAGCGGCTGCGCGCGCGCCCCAGTATCGCCAAGGCGGTCGCCGAGGAATTCAAGCTGTATCAGGCCGAACTCGCGCGGCACAAGGCGGCGGCGTAATTCAATTGTCGTCCCGGCGAATGCCGGGACCCATAACCACAGGCGTTCGCGGCTTAAGGCAGCCGTCGCACACCGCGCTTCAATCGAAAATCCTCGGCGTATGGGCCCCGGCGTTCGCCGGGGCGACGCCGTTGGAGTTGATGTGCAGACTTCAAAACGGACTTTCACCCAATCCCGGAACATCCGCCGGCCGTGGGCCCGGTGCGGCCCAGCGAAAGCGGCGGTCGGCTTCCGCGATCGCGACATCGTTGATGCTGGCTTCGCGGCGGCGCATCAGGCCGTGCTCGTCGAATTCCCATTGCTCGTTGCCGTAGGAACGGTGCCACTGCCCGGCATCGTCATGCCATTCGTATTGAAACCGCACCGCGATGCGGTTGCCGTCGAACGCCCAGAGATCCTTGATCAGGCGATACTCGTGCTCCCTCGCCCATTTGCGGGTGAGGAACGCAACGATCGCGGCGCGGCCTTCGAAAAATTCGGAGCGGTTACGCCAGCGGCTATCCTCGGTATAGGCCAAGGCCACGCGCTCGGGATCGCGCGAATTCCAGGCGTCTTCGGCCATGCGGGCCTTTTGCGCGGCGGTCTCTCTGGTAAACGGCGGAAGCGGGGGACGCGACATGACAGCCTCGGGTGTTGGTAACGACCGCGAGATTGTATCGCCGCGTTGCGACGAGTCGATGGCGAGTTGCCTATCGTCCGATAGCTGGATCTGATCAGCGTTCGGCAACGTCGGCAGCGCTGTCGAAAATGGGGTGCGCGCCCTTCGCTGACGAAGGCGGCGCTCGATGCCGGAAAAAGGCGGAAGCGAACAGGTCTCACTGCCTGGCGGTGTGACCCCAGGTTTCGTCCCAATCCTGGCCCGCGGCATCGACAACACGGCCGTCGGCCTCGAAGAACTTGTTGGGGACCTGGAAGATCGCGAGCATCAGCCCGCCCTCGGGACACCATGCGACGTGGCGGCTGCCCTGCTCGCGCCAGATGAATTCGCCGGCCTTGGCCTCGATTCCCTTCGCTGGGCCTTCCTTGTCGACGAGGCTGCCCTCAAGAACGTAGGTCTGCTCGATGTTGACATGTTCGTGGTCGGGCAGCACCGCACCCGGCGCGAACCGCATCAACGCGGTCATCAGGCCGGTCGTGCGATCGAACAGCAGCGTCTTGGCTTCGCAGCCGGGGAAGCGGGTCTTCTGCCATTCCATGCTCTCAGGGCGAACGACGTGGGAATGCGTGTCGGCGGTCTGGGAACCCTTCGGCGTCACGGCGTCCATGGCAATGCTCCGTTCCAGTGAACCTCAAGCGATCATAGCAGCTTTGCTTGCGCCCGTCAGCCGGCTCTCCCACGGCTTCGCTCGACGTCCATCGCTATAGGCTTTATCGTTCCCAGCCCGAACGATCGGCGGCGTCTCAATGAAAAATGGGTTCTACTCTATTCACATCCATATGCTCGACGGCGTAAGGGGCCGCGACAGCGGCGTATTCGTGCTGCGAAACGGCGTGCTCATCGGCGGGGGCCCTTATTTCTGGTCGGTCGGCTCCTACATCGTGGATAACGGGACATGGAAGGGCGACCTGCGCACCAATCAGCACACGCCGTTTGCTGACCGCTTCGTTCGCCCGCTATTCGCTGGGCAGGAAGTCACCAGCGGGTTTTCGGGAACTTTTGCCGACGACCGGGCCGAGGTATTCGGCACCACCCTGGTGGGAAACCGAAGCCTGAGTTTTCGCGCGACGTTGAAGAGACTGGCGGATATTTGATGCGTCGGATGCCGGCGATAGCCGTCTTTGCAGCCACACGCGACTTCCGTGCTAGCTAGGCCGTAACGCTGAACGCCAGTGCAATAGCTCCCACCAGAATGAGGCTGACAGCCCAGGTCGTCTCCAGATTGAACCAACTCCGCTGCATGAACTTGAGGCCGAGATAGCGATAGACCAGCCACGCCGACAATCCACCGGCAGCGATCATCGAGGCCGAGTGGACCACAGAGGTCAGGACCGCCATGCCGAGATTGAAGTTGATGAGGGCCCCTGCCGCCTGATGACCCTTGTCGAGGTCGGGAGCCCGACAGAGTCCCAGATAGATCGGCACGAGCATCAGTCCTGCGCCGTGCGCGATCGCCACGGCGAACGACCAAAGCCCCAGTTGCGTCGGTCGTATCCGCGCCAAGGCCCGTGGATGGCGCCGGTTGATGAGCCGGAAGATGCCGAACCCGATGACAAGCACGGCGGCGCTGATCTGTATCTGGCGCTGCCATTCGACCAGTGTAACCAGCAGCGCAAAGGGAAGAAGCACTAAAAGCATTGCCAGCAGATGGCCGGCCGTCAGCGGCCAAAGCGCCGCCACCAGGGCACGCGAGCTCTTTTCCATCAGACCGGCCGAAACGGCGAGCGGCCATCCCATCCCCGGGTTCACCCCGTGAAAGAGGCCGCTCGCGACGACCGCCAGCCAAAGCCCGGCAGGTGTCCAATCCGTTCCGTTCAAAATTCAAACCGACGGATAGCAGAACGAATCCGTCGAGCAGTCACCGCCCTCGAGCCGGATCTGATGCGCACGGTATCCGTCGGGGAAGCCTACCCAGTAATCCTTGGCCAGCGCGAGACCGCCGCTCGGGCTTGCATTGGCCATGACCTCGGCGCCCGGAACTCCGTCGGGATAGAATTGGTTATCCCACGTCGAGTAGAGCGAGTTGGTCCAGTACACCCGTTTGCCGTCGCGGCTGATCTCCACCATCTGCGGTCCGCCTGCATATGCCTTGCCGTTTGGGTGAGGCGCACGGTTTACAATGCCGCCGATGCGCACCGAGCCTGCAAGCTTCGGCTTCCTCGGATCGGCGACATCGTATTGGCGCATCTCGCCGGTGCCCCAGCAGGCGACGTAGAGAAACTTGTCGTCCATGGACAGGTCGATGTCGGTTACCAGCGGCGGCACGGCGCCAAACCCCTGCAGCAACGGCGGCAGTTTGTCCTTTGGCGCAGGTTCGGCCGGGATCGTCGCCGTCTTTTCAATGTGGAATTTGCCGCCCTCGCGCCACCAGGTCCAGATCGAGCCTTCGAGGTTCGTGGTATCCACCACGACGCCGAGGAAGCCGTACTCGCGAACCGGGTCGTGGGCCGGACGCACTTCCAACGCCATTTGATGGTTGGCACCGAGATCGATCGTCTGAACGTTACGCCGGGCCCGGAGATCCCAGAAGTGGATCCGATGGCCATATTTGTTCGAGAGCAGGTCCTCGGGCACGATCCCATTCTCGAATTGCGGCGGTAACGCCCACTCGCTCGTCACCATGTAATCGCGCGGCAGGTTCCACCAGAAGTCATAATGCAGCGTCTGGGGACCGCGATCGATCTCCCACCGGCCGAGGACATCGAATGTCTCGCAGTCCATGATGAAGACGCCGGGTGGTCCATCGGTGCCATTCTTGCCGCCGCCACCGAGGGTGCTGACGTAAATACCTTCCGGCCCGCAGTGGACCGTGTGGGGCCGCGAGTAGCCGGTCTTCTTGAAGATTTCCTCAGGCTCGATAATTTTGTGAATCTTCGCACTTGTCGGATCCGGTTTGGTATCCACGACATAAATGCGCGAGGACCGAATCCCGGGGATGATGAGGTAGCGTCGCTCGACGAAGGCGTGGCCGGTGAGCGGCGACAAGGCCGATGAGCAAGCGTTCCACCCGAAATGGTGAAACTCGTCTCCCTTGTTGGGCATCGTCACCGTGTGGACGATCTGGCTGTAAGTTGGCGACCCGGGCTTCACGTCGATCACGGCGAGCGCGTCGGGTTTCGAAAAGTCGGGGCTAAGCAGCAAGGTGTAGGCGAAGCTCTCTGGCGGAGCTTCCATTGCAAGCTTCGGTGATGCGTGAAACGTGGGGTCGGGCCTCATGGTCATCGTACTGCCTCCCTGTTTGCGTGGACGTGCACCAACATGGCTCAGCGGCGTGCAAGAATAACTTGGCTCTTTCAGCTCGTTTAAAACACCGCCGGCTGGACTCCGGGATCATCACAATACATCATCAATACGGCTCGGTGAAAAGAACGATGGACGCCCGATCCGCCGCGACCAATGAACGCAAATTCTTTTGCGTTGGACTGAATTAGATTGTGGAACTCGCGCCAGTGCGAAACTTCAGCACGCGTCCACCGTCACGCCCTCTTGGGACGATACGCTCAAGCTCGTTGACGAGCTCTGCCTCGGTGAAAGGCTTTGCGAGCTTTGGTAGAATCGACTGGGCCTCCGATTCCATTTCAGCGAAGCCGGTCGCGACAATGACCGGAAGTTCCGGCCACTCCCTTTTTATCGCATCGGCTAGTTGCAGGCCCGTCATGTGTGGCATGGCGTAGTCGGTGATGACCAGGTCGACCGAATCCTGCTGCTTCAGGATTTCCAGCGCCTCCTTGCCGGACGATGCTGCGATTCCGGTATGACCAAGGTCATCCAACATGGCGACGGTATTGGTCAGAACGAGTCCGTCGTCGTCGACTGCCAAGACAACGAGCGGGACTCGATCTACCCTTGCATCGTTGCCCTCCCGCTCGCTTCGATTGACTACCGGGGCCTGCTTTTCTGCGGCCGGAAGCCAAAGCTCGGCGGTAGTTCCTTCGCCCTTCCGGCTTCGCAGAGTAAACCATCCTCCGGATTGTTCGGCGACACCGTGCACCATGGACAGGCCGAGTCCCGTGCCTTTGCCTAGTCCCTTGGTGGTGAAGAACGGTTCCATCGCGCGCTGCAGTGTCGCTTCATCCATTCCTTCGCCGGTATCCTGCACCGTAAGACAGATGTAAGCGCCCGGTTTCAAACGGGTGCCGTCAGCCTCGCGCAGCACTTTTTCCTGCGCCGCGATGACAATCCGCCCACCGTTCGGCATGGCGTCTCGCGCGTTGACCGCGAGATTGAGCAGTATCATTTCGAGCTGGTTCGCGTCTCCCAGCACCGGCTTGCTTACAAGCGGAAAGTGGGTGTCTATGATAATTGTCGGTCCCAACGAACTCTGAAGCATGTCCGTCATCCCACGCACGAGTTCGGGGATCTCCACGGCTTGCTGCTTGAGCTCCTGGCGACGCGCAAAGGCCAACATTCGCTTGGTCAGCAACGAACCGCGCTGCGCGCCCTGAACCGCGTTTTCGAGCAGCGCCCGGAGTTTGGGATCATCGGGCAGGCGTTTACGCATCAGTTCGAGGCTACCCAGCACGGCCATCAGCAGGTTGTTGAAATCGTGGGCGACCCCGCCGGTGAGCTGCCCGATCGCTTCCATTTTCTGCGACTGCATCAAGGCTTCGCGCGCTGTTTCGAGTTGCCGCTGAGCCTCCCGCCTTTCGGTTATGTCACGGGTAATTTTAGCATAGCCAATCAGCTTTCCATCATCGTCCCGGATGGCGTCGATGACGACGTGGGCCCAAAACCGGCTGCCGTCCTTGCGGACACGCCAGCCTTCTTTTTCCGATCGTCCATCGCGCTCGGCGGTTTCCAATGCCTTTTGCGGCTCGCCCGCTTTCCGATCTTCATCCGTGTAGAATATCGAGAAGTGATTTCCGGTAATTTCCTCGGATGAATACCCTTTGATGCGGTGCGCACCAAGATTCCAGTTCGCCACAACGCCTTCCGGGTCGAGCATGTAAATGGCGTAGTCGGAAACACCCTGCACCAGCAGTTTGAACTGCTCCTGGCTTTGCTTGAGCGCTTCCTCAGCAACCTTGCGTTCGGTCAGGTCGCGCGTGATCTTCGCAAAACCCAGGAGCTCTCCTGCAGCGGTACGAATCGGATCGATGACCACAAATGCCCAGAATCGAGAACCGTCCTTGCGGACCCGCCAACCTTCGCTTTCGAACTTCCCTTCCCGCACGGCGGTCTTGAGCGCGAGGGCTGGTATCCCCCGCTTCTGATCTTCCTCGGTGTAAAACCGGGAAAAGTGCTGACCGATAATTTCGGAGGGTGCGTATCCCTTGAAGCGTTGCGCGCCGGGATTCCAGCTCGTCACGATACCGGTCGGGTCCAGCATGTAGATGGCGTAGTCAGTTACCGCCTCGACCAAGAGACGATAACGACTGTCGTCTGACATGGAGTCCATTAACGGATCAATCGGTTGCATTACCCCCCGCGGCGTACACGCACACACACCCGAAACGAAAACCCTGCGAAGGCTAAAATGTTCCGGGAAATTATCGTCCAATGTCAGGAGGTGAAATGTCCAACATGGCTCATTTTCGTCGATTTTGGGACGTCCGCCGAATGTCCGGTTAGGGAATGATTTCCGGAAATGCTGGTTCGCAGTTGATGATGTCATCCGCCGCGCAATCCAGGCCCCCAAACTGGAGCGCCGAGTCTTGCGGGATGAACCAAGCGGTCATGAACGCGATGCTATCAAACCCGATGTTCCCGAACAAGCCGCCGGCATTCAGGCCAACCGCAGCTCTATTCAACCGCTCTCCATGGCGAGACGCAGCGGCTTCGGAATCCGCTGCGCCTTTCCACCGGAGACAAACGCGACGCGCACGCGGGCTTCGACGAGAAGGTCGTCACCGCGTCTGCAGTGCTGCAGCAGCGTGATTGAAGCACCTTTTACTTCTATCGGTGTGGTGACGATATCAAGCACATCGTCCATGTGAGCGGGCTTGAGGAATTCGATGGTCATCGAGCGCACGACGAACGCGAAGCCCGGTGCTTCGTCCTGCGTTTCTTCGAACAGGGCGCGGTGATCGGTGCCGAGCAAACGCAAGTAGTTCGTTCTGCCCCGTTCCATGAAGCGCAGGTAATTGGCGTGATAAACCAATGTCGAAAAATCAGTGTCTTCGTAGTAGACCCGGACCCGCATGTGATGACGGCCATCGCGGATCTCGCCATCAATAGAGGAGATCATTTCAATATCCCCTGCTCGATATCCATCCGGCTATCAACGACGCGGACGATCATTTCCGAAGCAACGATTGTCGCCATAATACTTGTTTGCGCCCCCAAGCCGGCGCTAATTCTCCCGAACGACTCGAAAGCCATTGGTATAAAATCTGACATCATGATCGTATTTGAACCGTGCCGACGAACGCAAATATCTGGGATCGTTATTGAAGGAGCCACCGCGCAATACGCGTTCGCGGCATTGCGGCTTTGTCCACGCTGATCCATCGGTCGGGGCTCCGCGATAGGTATCGTTCCAGCAATCCTCCACCCATTCCGCGGCATTGCCCGTCATGTCGTAGACACCGAATGCGTTCGGCTGAAACGAACCGGTGTCGATCGCCTTCTTCACCGGATCGCTGGTGCAGCCGATGCAGTTGGCCTTGTCCTTCTCGACAGTCCGGCCCCACGGATAAGTCGTGGTACTGCCGGCTCTCGCGACGTACTCCCACTCGCTTTCGGTGGGAAGCCGATAGGTGCGCCCGGTCTTTTGCGAAAGCCATGCGATGTAGCCCTTGGCGTCGTCCCAATCCAGATCGGTCGCCGGGCGCCGGGCGCGTCCAAGGCCGCGGTCATCCGGCCTTTGCTTGCAGCCGGCTTCGGCGATACAGGCGTCCCATTCCTCGTAGGTGACTTCGCGTCGGCCGATGTAGAACGGTTTGCGGATCGACACCTGATGAACGGGAGCTTCGAAATCGAACATCTCGCTCGAGCCCATCTGGAAGACTCCGGCGGGTATCAAGACCATTTCCGGACATTGCGGACAGTCCCGGATGGCGGATTGAGGCGCGGCGGGCGCCGGTTCGGGAACGGCCGGCTTGCTGACGACCTTGGTTTCGATCTGCTGAAGCCGTGCCCGTGCGGTCGCCGCAAACGGCCCGTCCGGATAGGAATCCAGATAGGCCTTGAAATCATCCGCACTGTCGCTGCCCTTGATCGTATCCCAGAACCCCAGTTCGACGGGATCGGCCGCACGAGCCGGCGCAGCCGGCGTTGCGACCAGCTTGCGCGTCGAGCTGATCACGAGATTTTCCGGCGACGGCGACGACTCCCACGGAAGCTGCTGATCGCGCGTCGCCTGCGCGACAGATGTCCGAACCCGCCGGAAGACTTCCTTGAAGGACAGTCCCTGGACTTTTGCCGACTTGATCAGTTCAGTAACGAACAGGTTGGCGCTGCGTTCGCCGACGACCTCTCCCGGCACCACCGGATAGATCACCGTCACACCCTGGATCGGCGGTTGACTGGAAAGTCCGCGGGCGCGGGCCGATGCGATCTGCTGCCAGGGATTTTTTCGCGCGGCATCGAGAATCACAACACAGCCGGCCGGACGCGAGACAATCAACGGATCGAGGATAAGGTCGATGTCGATCCCTTCGGTCCGGACGTCGGCTTCGCTCGCGATCTTTGAATCGATCGCCAGCAGGAAGTTCCGATCCTGGTATTGAACGGCGTGGCCGCCATAATAAACCACTGCGGTGACGCCCCACCCCAGCTTCCTCGTAAACGCGCTGATCGCGGCTTCGATCTCGGTCCGTTTGGCATTCTCGGCGTATACCACATCGAAACCGCCGTCCCTCAACACGTCGGCAAATGCACGGGCGTCACCGGGCACCGAATCGACCGGAGACTGCGGATAGGATCCATTGCCGATCACGAGCGCCACCGGCCGGGATGTATCGGCGGGCGCATTCTGGCCAAAGGCGGCGACCGTCGCCGATAGCAACGTCAGTAAGGCAACGCCTGCCAGACGCAGTTTCAGCATCGCGGCAATCCGGTTGGCCTGGCAACCAGATACGGCAGCCTTCCAGAGATCGCAAGTCTTCTGGAAATCTCCGTTCGGTCAGCGCACATAGATCGTGATCTTCTTCGACATCACAGGAGGCTTATGCGGGACGTGCTGATGGTCGCCGAGCAACAACTGCAATGTGTGGGTCCCCGCAGGCAGCGTCAGCACCGTCTCGGTTTGTCCATTTCCCAAATGAATATGATTGTAGTCGGAGGGGATCGGCTGATCCAGCGGCACCATGTCGGTGTCGATCAGCAAGTGATGGTGGCCGGTGAATTCCTTGACGACGCCGGCGGGGGCCACGCCCATTTCCTTCAATCCTATCTTCACCGTGAAGCGCTGGGGGACGCGAGCGCCGTCGAGCGGAGAGTGAAAATAGACCACTGCTCCGGGCGCGGACGAGGTGGGCTCCGCCCGTGCCGGCGCGACGTGCAACGCCGTCAACGCCAGCGCCAACCCGACCATGCGGATCATTAAAGATCCAACCTTCGCGAATGGTCTGCATCGCACGATCATGTCCTGCTCCTCATCTGCGATGCCTCTTCCTGACGGGCTTTACCGCCTTGACGGTCACCTTGATCCGTTCGGAAACCACCGGCGGATCGTGCGGCATGTGCTTCTCGTCGGCCAGGATCAGCTGAAGCGTATGCTCTCCCGGGGAAAGCGTAATTTTCTTCTCGGTTTGGCCGTTGCCGAAATGAATGTGACTCAAGTCGCTCGGCAGCGGTTGATCCAGCGGCGGGGTTTCCACATCGATCAAGAGGTGATGATGGCCGGTATTCGGTTTGACGACGCCCGCCGGCGCTACGCCCATGCCGCGCAGGCCGAACCGGATCGTTGAGTTCGGGTAAATGCGCTCGCCGTTGCTCGGATAAATGAAATAGACGGCGGCGTCCGGCGGCGCAGGCCGGCGGCCAGCCGCTGCAGCGGCCGGCGGAGCCTGTTCCGCCGGTGCATCCGCGACATGGATGCGGATGACCTTGGAGAAGATCGGCGGATCGTGGGGAAGATGCTCGTGGTCTCCCAGCAGAAGCTGCAGCGTGTGGTCCCCGGGCGTCAGCGTGACTTCCGTCTCGGTTTGGGCGCGGCCGAAATGCACATGGTTCAGGTCGCTCGGGATCTCGCGATCAAACGCGGGAAGCGGGGCGTCGATCAGCAGGTGATGATGCCCGCTATTGGGCTTGCTGGTCCCCGCCGGCGAAAGCTCCATGCCGGAGAGACCGAATTTCACGGTCACTTTGCGCGCGACCGTCGCGCCATCCGCCGGCTCGATGAAAAAGACACTGGCACCCGCCGGCGCTGGCGTCCGGGTCTTTTCAACGGTCACCGGATCCACCTTGACATGGATGACCTCGGAAAACACCGGCGGCTGGTGTGGTGTGTGAGCCTGATCACCAAACAAGAGCTGCAAAGTGTGCTCACCTGCGGGCAGGGTGATTTCCGCCTCGGTCTGGCCGCCGCCAAAATGAATGTGGTTGAAATCGCTCGGGATAGGCTGATCGAGCGGCGGTAGTGCGGTGTCGATGAGAAGGTGATGATGACCGGTATTTGGCGTCGCGACGCCGGCCGCAGCGATCTCCATGTTCTCAACCCCGAAACGGAGCTTGATCTTGGAGGGGATTGTCGCGCCGTCCTTGAGATCGATAAAGAATACCCTGGCATTCGGAGCCGAAGGCTTCCTCGCCGGTGCGGGTTGCTGCGCGCCGGCCTCGATATGCGGATCCAGAGTTATTGTCGCGAAAATAATAAGGCAAACGCGGAAAAAAAATCGATACATAAGCAACTCCGCTATTACGCTAACATGGGCCTCGAGGGCGAACAAGTTGCCGTAGCGGATCGTCGCTCCGAAGTCTGTGAGCCGCTCCATTACAAGCCTCAAGCTTTGCTGCAAATGCCTTGCCGAACAAATCCTTCACCGCTCATATCGCGGGGTCGTGCGTTGAAAACGGGCCTCACTTCGAATAAGCTGCTGGGATTATGGATATGAATTTAGCGGCCCGATGCCTCGCCATTGGTTTCCTGTTCGCCGTCGGCCTCTTCGCCGAGCCCTGCGCTGCCGAACAGCGTGTCGCGCTGGTGATCGGCAATGGTGCCTACCGCTCGGTGCCCGAGCTTCGCAACAGCCGAAATGATGCCGACGATATTTCCGAACAGCTCAAGCGACTGGGCTTTTCGGTGATAGATGGCCGCGATCTCGACAGGTCGGCGATGCAGGCAGCGCTCGGCCGCTTTGCCCAGCGTCTGAAAGGCTCCGACGCGGGCCTCGTCTACTATTCGGGACACGGACTGCAGATCAACGGTCAGAACTTTCTGATTCCCGTCGATTTGAAGCTCGATGACGGCGCGTTCACGCCGTTCGAGATGGTCAAGCTCGACGACGTCGTCGAGGCGCTCAGCTATACCGATGGTGTTCGATTACTGGTGCTGGACGCCTGCCGCGACAACCCATTCGCGAACAGCCTCGCTCAAAACAAGGGCAGTCGTGGCGCCAGCATGACGCGCGGCCTTGCCAAAATCGAACGCTCGCAGGGAATGCTGATCGCCTATTCAACGCAGCCCAACGCCGTCGCCGCCGACGGCACCGGGCGCAACAGCCCTTTCACCGCCGCACTGGTGCGCGAGATGCAGGTTCCGGGACTAGAGGTCGCGACAGTATTTCGCCGGGTCGCGGTAAACGTCAATCGCGAGACCGGTGGCGCACAAACTCCCGAACTGTCGGTGTCGCTGCTTCAGGATTTTTATCTCAATCCCCAGGAAAGCGATGTCGGTGCCTGGCAAAAGCTGGGGCCCTCGGCAAACGCTGCCGGCCTGAAGGCATTCATATCGAGGTTTCCCACCAGCGTGATGGTTGATGCGGCGCGGGCGCGTCTGGACGCCATCGAGAATGCCAGCGAACGGGAGCGGCTAGTCCGCGAGTATGCGGAAAAGGAACGCCGCCTGCGACAGGAGCTCGAAACGGCCGAGGCCGGCTATCGAAAGGCCGCGTCGGAGCTCGCAGAGCGACGTGAACGGGATGCGCGCGAGCGAGTGGCCGACACGAAAAGCGGTGGACCTCCGGTCGCCACCACGTCGCCGGCCCCCGCAGCCGCCAATACGGGCAGCGCGCCGGAGATCGCCACTCGGACTCGCGATGACATCGAGCGCGAGCAGCAGATGAAGGAACAGGCCGCCAAGGCCGAGCGCGAGCGGCTGGCGTCGCAGGTTGCGGCATTCGAGGCCGACAAGGCGAGGCTGGCCGAAGAACGCCGGGCTCTCGAGCTTGCGATGTCGGAAAGACTGGCCAAGGCGCAGGCGGAACGCGAGCGGGCGGAAAAACGGCTTGCCGCGGAAACCGAGCGCTTGCCGGTTTTTGCGCTCGATCAACAGCGAACCATGGCGCCGGCGGCGGCGGCGCCGCGGCGGGCCGCATCAACCTGTCAGGAGATCAACGCGCGCGCTCAACTCGGCGACATCTCTGCGGCCGATCGTGATATTCTCCAGCGCGGCTGCCGCTGATCGCAGCGTGGGAATTGAAATGGGCCATCGAGGCGATTTAACAACCCGAGGCATTTGTATGTCAGACTTTCCCGCGACATGGAGGCGACGCGTGACAGCGCTGCGAAAGCCAAACCTGCTCGTAACCACCGCCTGCTGTTTCCTGGTCGGTGTCACGGCGGCCTTCCCGCAGGCCGCGCCAAGCTCACAGGCCGCACCAACCACGCAGGCCGCGCCGAGCCCACCACCCCCGCCGATACCGGCGCCGTTCGATGACGCGCTGCTCCGGGCGGCCAATGATCTGTTTTCAAAAGCCACGGTGCCGCCGGGCGACGGAAAGATCGAACTCGTGATCGACCCGCTGATCGACGGCATCAGCGGAGCGCAATCGACAGCAACACGATTGATGCAGGAGCGCATCGTTGCACTGGTCAAAAAGTCCTACCCGCGCTTTGAATTTCGTCCATTCTCTACCGAAGCGTTGTTGCGTGCCCCCGTCGTGCTGATCGGTACCTTTACCGCGATCAACAATGCCGGCGTCGCGGACGGACCACGCGACGCCTATCGGATTTGCCTTGCGCTTGCCGATCTTCGCAGCAAGAGCATCGTCTCCAAGGGCGTCGCCCGCGCCAAGCCGGAGGCGATCGATGTGACGCCGACCCCGGCATTTGCGGACAACCCTGTCTGGGCCACCGATCCCGCCACCAGTATCTACATCAAGGCCTGTCAGGGCACCAAACCGGGCGACCCGATCGACCCGGTCTATGTCGAACGCATCGGCACCTCGTCGCTTATCAGCGATGCCATCTCGGAATATGACGACAGGCGCTATCGGGAGGCGCTGGCGTTTTACCGAACCGCCCTCAAGATGACGGGCGGAGATCAGCTGCGGGTCCGCTCCGGCATCTATCTGGCAAACTGGAAGCTCAACCGCAGGGATGACGCCACCGACGCATTCGGCAGTCTTGTCGATTACAGTCTGACCGGCAAGAAATTGTCGATGCGGTTTCTGTTCAAGCCCGGCTCGACCCAGTTCGTCGATGACCCGCAGATCTCGGCGCCTTACCCGATGTGGTTGAGCCAGATCGCCGTGCGGGCGACGCAGCGCAACACATGTCTTCAACTTGTTGGGCACACCTCAAAAACCGGACCTCCGCAGGTCAACGAGCGGCTTTCAGTCCTGCGCGCCCAATTCATCAAGGATCTGCTGCAGAGCAGTTCCCCTCGTCTCGCCGATAAATTGAAGGCGACCGGCGTCGGATCCAGGGAGACACTGATTGGCACCGGCAGGGATGACGCCAGCGATGCCATCGATCGCCGCGTTGATTTCAACGTGTCGGACTGTTGAGAACGGTCGAATATCTGTTACTGCCACGAATGCGAAATGCCGGTATTTTCGGCTACGAAATGGCCGGGCTTTTCCCGCCCACCGTCACCAGCACGATTTCCGGCGGGACGCCGAGACGGAACGGCATGATGCTACAGCCAAGGCCACCAGAGATGACGACGTCGCAGCTTGTCCTGGTGTGGCCATAGGCCAGCTGGTTTCCGTAACGCGACGGCACCACCGGCGACCAGCCGAATAATCGTACCTGGCCACCATGGGTATGCCCCGAGAGTTGCAGCGCGACTCGCGACGGCACGCGCATCGCGACGTCGGGCTCGTGCGCCAGCAGAATGACCGGCGCGTCGTCGGTGACTTTCGCAAGCGTCGCTGTGAGATCATCGACACCGATCCGCCGGACTGGCCTGAAGCGCCGCGCCGGAAGATAGGCCAACTGGTCACCAAGCCCGGCAATCCAGAACGGCCGGCCCGCTTTGGTCAGCCGAACCACATCGTTTTCGTAAACCGGAATGCCGGCTGCTTCGAGCGCGCGTCGGGCAACGGTCGGCCCCTGCCCTTCCCGCTGCACCGTCTTATCATCCCAATAATCATGATTGCCGAGGATCGCATGCACCCCGAGCGGGGCCTTCAACCCGGCAAGCACCGGCGCCCATTCACTGGCCGCAATGTGACGCGTCACATGGCGGTGACCGGCCACATAGTCGCCGAGCATGACGATGATATCGGCGCCGAGCGCATTGGCGCGCTCCACAATTGCCTGGATGTGATTCAGCGACATCCAGGGATCGCAGGCATGAAGATCGGCAATCGCGGCGATCTTGAGCTGGAAACCAGCGGGCCATTGCGGCGGGGTAATATTGTAGCGCGCGACGCGAAGCCGCAGCACAGGCTCGATGCCGAACCCATAGGTCGCGGTTGAAGCACCCAAGGCGCCAACGCCGGCGATGAAGCGCAAAAACTGGCGACGTGAAATCATGAATGGCTATTCGTGATGCATCCTCTTTTTGGTCGCGGATTGCATCCGAATTGGGGTGTGTTTGTGCAGATATTCAGCAGCGCAACGTCAATCGTCGCCATCACTACCCTGCCCGAACAATCCGAACTGCGCCGGATCGCGCGCGGGTTCGGCGAGGCCGAGATGGCGGAACGCATGCGAGGTCAACAGCCGGCCGCGCGGCGTGCGCTGCAGATAGCCGCACTGAATCAAGAACGGCTCGATGATATCCTCGATGGCGTCGCGCGGCTCCGACAGCGCCGCCGCCATGGTCTCCACGCCGACCGGGCCGCCGCCGTAATTCATCGCGATGGTGGTGAGATAACGCCGGTCCATGGCGTCAAGCCCGGCGGCATCGACTTCCAGCGCGCTCAGCGCATTGTCGGCAATGGCGCGATCGATCGAGGTCGCATCCGCCGCGGATGCAAAATCGCGGACCCGCCGCAGCAGCCGCCCCGCAATGCGCGGCGTGCCGCGGGCGCGGCGCGCGATTTCGTTGGCACCGTCAGGCGTGATGCCGATCTTGAGCACGCGGGCGCCGCGGGTGACGATCTTTTCCAGCTCTTCCTCGGTATAGAAATTCAACCGCACCGGAATGCCGAAGCGATCGCGCAGCGGATTGGTCAACAATCCCGCGCGCGTGGTGGCGCCGACCAGCGTGAACTTCGCCAGTTCGATCTTGACCGAGCGCGCCGCAGGTCCTTCGCCGATAATCAGATCGAGCTGGAAATCCTCCATCGCCGGATACAGCACTTCCTCGACCGCGGGGCTGAGGCGGTGGATTTCATCGATGAACAGAACATCGCGCTCTTCGAGATTGGTCAGCAGAGCTGCGAGGTCACCGGCCTTGGCGATAACAGGCCCGGAGGTGGCGCGAAAGCCGACGCCAAGTTCGCGCGCCACGATCTGCGCCAGCGTGGTCTTGCCGAGGCCGGGGGGGCCGACGAACAGCACATGGTCCAGCGCCTCGCCGCGTTTACGGGCGGCCTCGATGAAGATCGAGAGATTGGCGCGCGCCTGCGCCTGACCAACGAATTCGGACAACAATTGCGGGCGTAGCGCGGTGTCGCCGACATCGTCGCTGCGGCGCTCGGGCGTAACGATGCGGGAGGGCGGGTTCACTTCGCCAGTTCCTTCACGATTGTAGGGTGGGCAAAGGCGCTCTTGGCGCCGTGCCCACCATCTCTCCGATCGCGGCGTTGAATGGTGGGCACGCGGAGTTTATCATCGGGCGCGCATTCGAGCGACCCGTTGGCTTTGCCCACCCTACGGTCTGAGCACTCACTTCGCCAATTCCTTCAGCCCCAGCTTGATCAACTGCGCGGTTTCCGCACCCTCGCCGGCGATGCGCGAGGCGCCGGCGATGGCGGCGGCCGCCTGCGGCGGACCGTAGCCGAGATTGACCAGCGCCGAGATTGCGTCGGTAACCGGACGCGGCGCGCGATCGTGATCGATCGCACCGGACAGATGCACCAGCGCCGGATCGACGTTGGCGAACGCCGGCGCCTTGTCCTTCAATTCGGTGACGATGCGTTCGGCCACCTTCGGGCCGACGCCGGGCGTGCGTGTCACCGCCGCCTTGTCGCGCAGCGCGATCGCATTGGCGAGATCGGATGGCGGCAGCGTAGAGAGCACCGCAAGCGCCACCTTGGCGCCGACGCCCTGCACGGTCTGCAGCAGACGAAACCATTCGCGTTCAGTGTCGCTGCGAAAGCCGAACAGTTTTATCTGGTCCTCGCGCACGTAAGTCTCGATCGAGAGCACCGCGGCTTCACCGGGCGCGGCCAGCGCCTGCAGCGTCCGCGCCGAGCAGTGCACCTGATAGCCGACACCGCCGACGTCGAGGATCACATAATCCTCGCCGTAAGAGTCGATCAGTCCTTTGAGTTTGCCGATCATATCCCCACCACCTTCAACCGCAGCATGGCGCTCGCGCGGTGATGCGCGTGCGTGATGGCGATGGCGAGCGCGTCGGCGGCATCCGGGGATTTCGGCTCGGCCTTGGGCAGCAGGATTTTCAACATCATCAGAATCTGATTCTTGTCGGCATGTCCGGCGCCGACCACGGTTTTCTTCACCTGGTTCGGCGCGTATTCCGCAACCGAAATCCCGAACATCGCCGGCGCCAGCATCGCAACACCGCGTGCCTGGCCGAGCTTCAGCGTGGCGACGCCGTCCTTGTTGACAAAGGTCTGTTCGACCGCGGCTTCGGCGGGGCGGAAGTCGCCGAGCACGGCGGCGAGACCCTCATGGATTGCCAGCAGACGGCTCGCCAGCGGCAGACCGTCAGGCGGTTCCACCGAGCCGCAGCCGACGAATATCAGCCGGTTGCCGTCGATCTCGATCACGCCCCAGCCGGTCCGGCGCAGGCCCGGATCGATGCCAAGGATGCGGACGGGTTGGCGAATCGGCTGAGAACTCATGGGGTAGTGATAACGCGGGAGCCGGGGCGGCGAAACATCTACTGGCCGTCATACCCAGTGAAAGGGTCGCTGCGCTCCTCGCGATGACGTGCCCTACCCGCCCATCTTGGCGACCAGCGCGTCGGAAACCTCGAAGTTGGCGTAGACGTTCTGCACGTCGTCGTGCTCGTTCAACAGGTCGATCAGCTTCAGCAGCTTCTCGCCGGTCTCGTCGTCCACCGGCACGGTGTTTTGCGGCTTCCAGGTCAGCGCCGCCTTGCGGGGTTCGCCAAATTTCGCCTCCAGCGCCTTGGCGACGTCGCGAAACGTTTCCTGCGAGGCGTAGACCTCGTGGCCACTCTCGCTCGACGACACGTCGTCGGCGCCGGCCTCGATCGCCGCATCCAGCATCGCATCATCGGAGCCGACGCCGGCGTCGTATTCGATGACACCGGTGCGATCGAACATGAAGGCAACCGAACCGGTTTCGCCGAGATTGCCCCCGGACTTGGTAAAGAAGGATCGGATGTCGGACGCCGCGCGGTTGCGGTTGTCGGTCAGCGCCTCGACGATCACAGCGACGCCGCCCGGACCATAACCCTCGTAGCGAATCTCGTCGTAGTTTTCCGCGTCACCTCCCGAAGCCTTCTTCACCGCGCGCTCGATCGAATCCTTCGACATGTTTTCCTGCCGCGCCGAGATGATCGCGGCGCGCAGCCGCGCATTCATGCTGGGGTCGGGCTGGCCCATCTTGGCCGCGACGGTGATTTCCCGCGCCAGCTTGCTGAACAGCTTCGACTTCTGCGCATCCTGCCGGCCCTTGCGGTGCATGATGTTCTTGAACTGGGAATGTCCGGCCATGCGGGTGTCTCTGGGATTCGTGCGGGGATGTGGGGTGGAAAGCGCGGCGTTATAGGCCGCGGCATCGGTAAAATCAAAGATTTGCCGATGTTTTCGGTATGTCGGTAGTGCCCGCTGCCTGAACAGGAGGCAATTGTTAACCACGATTTCACGTCCGAAGGCGAGTATGCGTTCTCACTTACATGTTCCGAGAGTGGTCAATGACGTTCCGTCTATTTCGAAAACGTCAGCTGGAACCGGCTGTGCCCGCGGTCGAACCGATGCCGGTGGGGCCAACGATCGTTGCCGATGCGGCCGATGCTTCGGACGGCGACTCCGCCAAGGAAATTCTCGAACTGCTCGAACTCGAACTCGGCGCGATGATCCGGCAGCTCGAACGCGCGGCCAATTCGGTCGCCGGCGACGCCGAGGCGACGGCAGCGACGCTCTCCACCATTCGACAGCGCACCAACGCGCTGACCGGACGTACCAACGCCGCGCAGGGCACTGCGACCACTTTTTCGCAAGCCGCGGACGAGTTCACCCATTCGGCGCAAGGTATCGGGTCCCAGGTGCGCGACGCCAGCAAGCTCGCCGACGAGGCCGGCGCGGCCGCCCATGAGGCCAGCCTGAACATGGATCGCCTCAGGGAATCCTCGGCCGCCATCGGCAATGTCGTCAATCTGATCGCGCAGATCGCAAGGCAGACCACGCTGCTGGCGCTCAACTCCACCATCGAGGCGGCGCGGGCCGGCGCCGCAGGGCGCGGCTTTGCGGTCGTCGCCTCCGAGGTCAAGGCGCTCGCCGTGCAGACCCAGAGTGCCACCGAAGAAATTACCAAAAAAATCGACGCGCTGCAGAGGGACGCCGCGGGTTCGGTCGATGCCGTGCACCGGATTTCACAGGCGATCGCGGCGATCCGGCCGGTATTCGAAAACGTCAACGGCGCGGTGGCGGAACAGAACAAAACCACCAGCAAGATATCCGATAACGCCGCCTCCGCATCGCACTTCATCGTTTCGGTCGGCGACAGCGCGGCCGAAATCGACGGCGCGACCAGGGAGGCCGAGGCTCACGGCGAAAGCGTCGCCAGGGCCGGCAAGGCCGTCACCATGTTCACGCAAAAACTCAAGGCCCGCTGCGCGGTGCTGCTGCGCCAGGGCGAGCGTGAAGACCGGCGCAAAAGCCTGCGGCTGCCGTGCAGCCTCAAGATCGAAATTCAGACCGCGCGCGGCGTGATCACAACGCCGGTCTATGAGATTTCCCTGGAAGGCATTCTGGTCGGCGGGCCGGACGCCGAGAGGCTGCCGCTGAACGAAAGCCTCAATGCCACGCTGGAGAGCGTCGGCGCATGCAGGATTCGCCTCGGCGAGCGTTCAAAGGCGGGCGCGCAAGCGCGATTCGAAAGGCCGGACGCCGCGTTGAGCGAAAAGATCGAGGACCAATTATGGGCGCTCCACGACGAGAACATCGAATTCGTCACCCGCGCCATGGAAGCCGGCACCGCGCTGACGAGAATTTTCGAGGATGCCGTCGTCAGCACCGCCATCTCCATCGACGACATGTTCGATACGGACTACGTCGAGATCCCGGACACCAATCCGCTTCAGCACCGCACCCGGATCCTCAATTGGGCGGACCGCGCGCTGCCTCCGTTCCAGGAGGCTTTCCTCGCCAAGGATCCGCGCATGGCGTTCTGCGTGATGATCGACCGCAACGGCTATCTGCCGGTGCACAACAAAATCTATTCGCATCCGCAACGCCCCGGCGATGTGGTCTGGAACACCGCCAACAGCCGCAACCGCCGCATCTTCAATGACGCCGCGGGCCTCGCCGCCGGCCGCAATTTGCGCCCCTA
>Ga0193726_1000275_pt1 | contig 64458 bp, 100 predicted proteins | sample H2c1metaG_FD_144928 | JGI IMG/M metagenome (GOLD analysis project Ga0193726, IMG submission 144928) | Soil microbial communities from a riparian zone of the East river system, Colorado, United States - H2c1 | ecosystem: Environmental > Terrestrial > Soil > Riparian zone | place: USA: East... | reverse complement strand
CTTTCCGCTATCGATGACGCTATTCAGGCGTACGTGGACGGCGAAGAGCAAAAGAAGGCCGACAACGCGGCCGCCATTGCCCAGAACCAGGCGGAATGGGTGGAGTCGGCCGGTCCCGCGTGGGCGGCGGCGGCCAAGGTGATCGCTTCGGCCGTCCGGCGCGGCAAGGTCGTCACCCGGGACATGCTCCCCCCCGCCGGTAGGGACACCTGGTACGCCCCGTACGAGCTGCGTGACCGCTCGGGGCAGCCGGTGCCTGTGGAATTACGCCAGTTGCGGGACACGCTCAACGTCATCACGGGCGACAAGGTCACGCCGACCGCGTTGCGCAACCTTGGCGTGACGCCGCGAGCTTTACAGGCCGCTTTCCGTCAGCTCTCCCTTGCTAAGGAGAAGAATGCTGATTGATCCGAGCTGTCCACTGTTCCAGAGTTGCGACGATGACGGCAGTGAGGAGTGTTGTCGCGAGTGTGGATCGATGATCAATATCGGCGAGTGTGACTTGTGTATCGATTGCTGTGAGGAGTGCCGTAAGGATTACATCGAATGGCAGTACAACGATAAGAATGTCGTAAGCCACTATTTTCGTGACGATCCAGATCTCGTCTCTATTGGTGACCTTATCGACAGCGCGAAAAAAGTCCAGGTAACCACGGTATCGCCGCAAGAGAGTGGCAACGGCAAGACGGTCATGGTTGTCGGCCTTCGCTACGACGATTGCGCCAAGTTGGCGCGACTCATGGGCCTACCCGGGAATTGGTGGTGGGTCCATACGGTCGGACAGCTAGCCTCCTCAATACGTAATGCCCACAGTTTCGCCTTTGTCATGGTGGACGGGTGGACGGTAAATAGTGTGCTTGGCGATATTAAGCGAGCTCTCGTGCATCTCGGTGTTGTCGAGATTACCAAGCCTGTCGTACCGCCGCCGGACGCTGGCCAGTTGATACGAGAGGCGTTGGATGAGTTTCAAGCTGGGCCATTGTCAGGGACGCCGGAAAACGCTCAATTGGAAGAGGCGCTGAGTAACGCTCGAACGGAAAGGATAAGAAAAAAGATACAAGACACCAGCAAGATGGTGTTTGTCATTGCTGGCAGCCATATGGAAGGCCATGATTTCATTCGGCAGATGGGAACGGTACCAGGATATAAGTGCCTTGTCGTCACAAATGATGAACACATTCGAGGGCACATCAGCACCACTCGGGCTTATGTCACTGTCGGGACATGGGCAAACCATCCAGGTTCCGCATCCGTCAAATTAGCCTGCCAAAGGGCCGGGCTGGAAAGGTTCGAGTAAAGACAATGGTACGCGCGCACTTAAGCAGAATGGCCGTTCCTGGCACCCGCTCCGCCAACCGGATGACAGGACCCTTGCTGCGCGTCGTATCCAAAGAGAGGGATGCCGAGCCGACAGATCGGGCCATCTTGTATGAGCAACCCGATCTGTCTATCTCGCTAAACGGCGAGTGGCTTGTGGCCCGCTGTCATTACTGCCGTCACCAGGTGAAAGTCAAGCCCGTCCGGGTGTATCTGGAACATTGCCTCACCGAATGGTGGTCGAAAGGGCAAGAGCACCGATGTGTCAGAGGATCTATCAAAAAGGTGGTATGGAGACATGGAGCTAACCCAGGAGAACGTGCAGGCCATTTCGTGCCCGGGGTGCGGAGAAAAGAAACTCCGGCTTGAATGGCGAATTAAGGCGATATTGACAGATGACGACAAATTGACCATGAGGGACTGGCCGTGGATCTTATGCGACGGATGCGGCGAAGAGGCCGAAGGGAAGCTGCTGTAAATGTGCGCGATTGACGATATCGATCCGCCTACGATATACAAGGAAACCCAACCGCAGGCTTTAAAGGAATACACGTGTGACGAGTGCTATCGAACGATCATGAAAGGGGAACGGTATAACAGGATCTCTGCTGGAGAGGGCAGCAGCAATACGCTACGATGGACCACTTACAGGCTGTGTGCCCACTGTGGGGTCATGTCGGAGTTCATGAACACACTATGTAGCGGCTGGCCGCTAGGGGACCTTATGGACGAACTGAGAGAGCACTGGACGGAAGGATACGCGTCGGTCGAGCTAGGGCGGTTGATCGCTTGCATGAAACTCGGATGGCACGGTGGACAAGATCCTTTGCCTCGGCGGGCCGCCGTTATAGCACTCGAATTTATTCGAAGGGATCGCATGATATGGCTGAGCAATTGACCACCGTGTATGTCTCCATCGGTAACAGTGACGATAAGCTTAGCCAGTCAGAGTGGTCGAACTACCTGCACAGCTTTCGGGAATGCATGGCCAAGTTCGCCAAAGAGGTCTACGGCGACTGGGTATCCGAACCCAGTTCGTCCTACCAGAACGCGTGCATGGGTATCGCCACCGAAACGCCACTCACTTTAAAGGCCGCGCTGGCGATCCTTCGCACTGAATACCGGCAGGATTCCGTTGCGTGGGCCGTCGCAGAAACGGAGTTTATCTAATGACTACTATCGAGTGGTGCGGTTGCTCGCACTCTAAAGAGGATCACGCGACTGGCCAGTGTGCAGGCGAGATAATCTTTAATTTAGCTGATGGCCAAGGCGATATCACGGGGCCGTGCCCGTGCAAAGGATATAAGTTCTGGTTTGCAGAGGAGCTGTATCCCAAGTGCAATCCTTTGATAAAGCCACACGGAAAGAATTGGGCGAAATGCGCCTCGGACCGATGCGCTCGGTGTGAACAATGGTAATGAACCACGCATGTAAGAAGGCTCGTAATGAGTGACTTTACTCCATTCGATGAGGTGCGACCCGTCTTTGTCGACTCTCTGCCGCTGTCAAAGCTGGAGATTCTTAACGCCGAAGTCGATCAGCTCGTTATGGAGCTGAAAGCAAGAGCGGGCGAATGGGCGAATATCGAACATCTTAATGCGTCCAGGCAAGGTGAATTGGCTAATCGGGACAGAATAGAACACATTGGAAGGGACGGGAATTCTTACTTCCGGTACGTATATCCGGAAACCGGGCCTAAGGCAAAGGATTTCTGGTGGCACTATGGCTATTATGTCATTGCGATAGCATTAGTAGTTGCATGGGCTGTCCTGTTTCTCACCGGTACTTTTAACTAAGGAGAAATACTAGTGAGCAAGGTCGAAAGGAAACTGCGAAAGAATGCCGGGTAACTATAAGACAGGCTGGAAAGGGGCCAAGTTCAAGGTAGACGGGATATGGTATTACCATCCGTCATTCTACTACCTTGGCAGTATTGAACGACGGCAATTCGTCAGGTCTATTATTGAAATAAAACCTGACATTGCATTTATTTGCCTGGCCAGTGACGGCAAAAAATGCACCAAGTATTGCGGCGCAAGAATGAGGTGTGATGTCGACATAGATGAGGAACGTTGGCTTCAAACGGGAACGCTACTGACAACCGATGGCGAATGGATAGGTTAGGATTAATGGAAACAACATGGACCCCCGAAGATCCCATTACGATTGACGGGAAGCTCGTTCAGTTCTGCGATGATTGTGGGGAGGTTTGGTTGAGTGAAGGCGTGACGCAATGTCCCGAGTGCGTCACGTGCGTATGTCACTTGGTAGATATGGGCGCAGAGGGTTTCGACAAGTGCCCGCGACATGAGAAGGCAGAGTAGATGGAACTATTGGACGCACGTCACCTTATCGTCCTGGATATCGTGGCCAGGGCTATCATTACTGCCGACATTGATTTTAAATACTGCAACTATCCAGACATCATGGAAAGTGATTTTCAGATCATTGCCGCCATGGTTACGCAATCCGGCCAAGACCACCGGCCGGACGCGAACAAAGTCAGGGAAGCCTATGAGTTTCTTAGTGAGCGGAGTAACGAGGTGACCGAAGCTAACCCTGTCGGACTCAACACATACGCGGCAGCTGCGCACGCGGCGAATCGGCAATGGTGGGTCGATCCGGAAACTTATGAATCGATTGATCGCAATAAGGGTGAGCTAATCGCCCTCATGCATTCCGAGCTTTCCGAGACGCTGGAAGGGGTAAGAAAGGGTCTTCCCGATGACCACTTGCCTCACCGGTCCGCTGAAGAAGTGGAACTGGTCGATACGCTGATTCGGATTTTCGATTACGCAGGCGGCTTCGGCCTGGATCTACAGGGCGCCTATGAAGAGAAGATGGCTTACAACGCGAAGCGAGCCGACCACACTAGCGAGTCGCGCCGCGCGCCGGATGGAAAGAAATTCTAATGAACGAACTTGAATCACTTTACGTCAAGGCAATGACCATCATGGGCCATGAATGTTCGGATATAGGGGACATATTCGGCGGCTACATGTGCGCGTGCGAGAATGTCTCGTGGTCGCATAGTGCAAGTTATCCGGTGAGAGGTGCATGTCCCGAAGGGTATAGGGCAGCCCAAAAGCTCGTGGCGGCCGGATGGCGACCCACTAAGGATGTGACCGAATGATCCCGACATGCAACCGTTGTGTCGTAGACGCAAGGTTTAGGGTACGATGGGGAGATATCTTTTCCTATTCGTGTACTGCTCATTTAGGGAAGGTCGTTCGATCGGTGATGATTCGATCGGCATCTTATCAAGGTTTACCGGCTGCTCCCTCTCGTCCGTCTGGTGATAGCGCAGTTATCGAAGTGAGTTTGTGCAATGACTAATACATTACCCCGGTGCGAACTAGATCCAGAGTCAAAGAATCATGTCTTATGGATCCACGTTTGCGTCAACGGCCATGTGCCCGAGTCGCGGCTACCTATTGGTCCAAGCAACTGGACGATCACTCAAAGGGAACCGCTTACGGTATTGCCTTCAATCCTTTGCTATAACTGTAAGACTCATGGATTCTTTACTAATGGTGTTTGGATGCCACTATGACTACGGCACCGTTTCGTGTCGGCCGCCACAACAAGAGGCTGGTCTATCAATTAATCAGTCCTTATGCAGAGCCGACCAAACAGGATCGACTAGTCGCCGTGTTTTTTGACGCCAAGGAAGCGCAGGATTTTGTGGACATTGTCAACGATGAAATCGTCAGGGGGCAGACGTGACTAACCCCAAGGGAATCGTCCCGTTCGATCTCGGGCTGTTTTTTGAGCGGATGACGCTCGTGTACGAACCACTCCGGGGTACCGACGCGGACCGGCGTCGTGCTGCCCAGGAACTGGCCGCTGAGCGCCGCAAGAGTGCCGAACGGTTCGCGCTGGCGCACATCAACTGGGCACACGCTCTCGCCATCGTGCCGGACTCGCATGTAAAGGCCGTAATGCAACTGCACAAGCCGTTCCATTTAGGCGACCAGATCACCTGTATAGAATGCACCAGCTATGACGGTGAGGGCGACAATAGTCCGGATTGGCCTTGCGACACTTATAAGGCGGTAATAATCAATGTCAAGCACGACGACGACCCGAGGTGAACGGATGACTATTGAGAAGCCCTATTGTCCGTGCGTTATGGAGCCCGACTCTGAAGACTGCGAAGGGCAAGTCACGTGGGACCGCACCTTGCTCGCCTACACGTGCGACACACACCGCGTGTTGACCATGCAGCCCTCACTCGAAATGCCGAACCTTTTCGGAGAGGACATCGCTTAACGTCTGGTTGTATGACCTACGATGGCGCGAACGCGTTCCTTGACCTTGTCGCCCGCAAGCTCGACGACAACCCGCGTTCGCGCCAACGTGCGCTCGGACCATCCGAGGTGGGCCACCCCTGCGCGCGCTGGCTCGTGTATCGCCTCGCGCACGCCCCCAAGGGCCCGGAGCTACCCCCATGGCGGCAGACGGTAGGGATTGCCGTAGACGAGTTGATCATGGGCTGGTTGGCCGCTGAACCTGACGAGTGGTTGATCCACAAGCGGGTGACGGGTGGTGAGCTGTTAGAGGGGCAAGACATCTCCGGCACGTTCGACGCGTACCACATACCAACCCGCACTCTGGTTGACCTTAAATGCCCTGGCCCGTCCACGATGAAACGGTTCCGGCGGGCGTCGGAGGACCCCCAGTACCGCGTCCAGGTGCACGTGTACGCGCGTGGGCTGATAGCGGCGGGCTATCCGGTCGATACGGTCGCTGTCGTGCGTCTGCCGTCCGCTGGGGAGCTGTCGGACGCCATCGTCAAGCGGGAGCCGTACGACGAATCGATTGCTGTAAAGGCCCTGGACAGAGCGCGTGCGGTGGCTGGTTTGGTCAAATCAGTGGGGACTTTAGCGGCGACCTTAATGCCACCTACTGAACACTACTGCCATCGATGCCAGTACTTCCGTCCGACTGCTAATGATCTGTCCATCGGTTGCCCTGGGGCTAGTGGTGCCATTAAGCAAGATCCCACTATGGGTGGCCTTATAGTGCCGAAGTAAACTTTTCCTGCGCGTCCGTGCCCGGGGGTGGTACGGTCTGGCCTTAGCAACGCAGATACGCCTAATATGAAGATACGCAGATATGCAGACACGCAAATACGCCACCTAGGAAGACAGGTAGATACGGCACTATGAAGGAAGTCGACCGGGATGGAACGAACCTCAAAGCAGACCTAGAGAAACTCATTACTGAATATGCCTTACATTTACATGTAGGAATGACACCACGAAATTTCACCAACTATGTATACCTCGCGATAGTCAACCTCGTCAACACTATTCATGTAGCCTCTGAAGAACTTGAGAAGGACGACAATTTTCAATCGACAGTTGCCGAAATTGCCGCCCGCCATGGAATCAAAGTAGACACGAAATTAAGCCTTCTTGCAGATGAGTTGAATGAATTCCTGAAGACACACGTCTCGGAGAAATTCGAAAAGGAAAGTTGATAGATATGTCAAACGCTGATGACCTGTTGTTTGCCGGTGGCCTTCCCTCTTTGTCCTTTAAGGACAAGGCCGTCGGGTTCGAATACAATTTCACCATCGACAAGGTGAATGAACCCCGTCAACAGAACGACCTCGTGACCAACAAGCCCAAGTCTTGGGACGACGGCCGACCGATGATGACCGTTCCTGTTGACATCATTCTCGACCCGGGAACCTTTACTCCGGAAGATCCGTCCGACAGAGGTCTCCGATCATGGTGGATCAATGTTGGCTCTCAGACCAACTCTGTTGTGCGTGATGCCGTTCGGGCTGTCAATGGACAGGGACTCGAAAAGGGTGCCCACATCCGTCTCATGCTCGCCGGTTCCGAGCCCAGCAGTATCAAGGGTGCCAACGATAAGAAGCTGTACGCGGTCACCTATACGCGTCCATCTGCCGCTGCTGCCAACTCGACTATCATGGGCGCACCAACATCGGCACCCGAGACAGTCAGTGTTCAGCAGGGCTTGCCGCAGCAGGTTCCGCCCACTCCGCCCGGCGTCGATCCGGTGGCGCTGGCCGCCGCCATGTCGGCACTCACCCCGGAGCAGCGGAGCGCGTTGGGTCTGCCTAACTTCTGAACCCCCGGTAGCGGTAGATCCCTATCCGGCCGGTAAGGATCTACCGCTACTTCCTTTACGCATAACTGGATTGTATGTCGACCAAAAGGAATGGTAGCTCTAAACGTAACAACGCTAATGTCATCCGTAGGGATCGAGGCATCTGCCAATATTGTTTCGATCCTGGCGACACGATAGATCACATTATCCCGCTCTCAGCTAACGGCCACAACGGTACTCATAACAAAGTCTGTTGTTGCCTTGACTGTAATCAGATAGCCGGAGATAAGGCGTTCGACTCATTCGCCATTAAGAAAGCTTATATACTCAGGGTCAAGTCAGAACGGGCTACTATATATGAGTCCTATTAAAGCAACGGTGCTGCATGTGTACTCTGTAGAACCAGCACCACACAACTGCCAAGAGCACGCCACGCTTGTCGATTTTGATTACATCGTCCACGACACGGACGGCAAGGTCATCACCAAATCCCAGTACCAATGTGAGTTTTGCAATTACTCATGGGTAGAGGTGACGAAATGAGCCAACCGCAATGGGCCGACGATATCGAGCCGCTGCGCGAGATATTCCTTACCGACCAGCGACCAGCTAACGATTTTGACCTAGCAGGCTTATCCGAGATGTTCGGGCGTCCGCTGACTGATCAGGACACCTTCACCATTCCGGCGGTCATAGCGGCCCCCGAGCCACCGCCGGAACCGTGCCCGCCTGTCGTGTGCATCTGCGGGTCCATGCAGTTTGAGGACCAGCTCAGGGCGGTTGCCGCGCGGGAGACGCTCGAACACTGGGGCGGACAGGGTGCGCTCGTGTTCATGCCACAGGTCAATATGGGCAATATGAGTCATGGGAATATCCCCTCTCATAAGACGGCCAATTACGTCAAGAATAAACTCGACCGCTTGCACAGGTTCATGATCGACCTGTGTGACGAGGTTGTTGTCGTATGCCCCAAAGTCAAGGGTGTCCCTTATATCGGCAAGTCAGTACAGGCCGAGATTGAATACGCCAAAGCGATGGGGAAGCCGATACGGTATGTCAATTAATGATGTTACCGCCCGTGAGGCATACCGGATGTCAGATGGACAAATGTGCGATGAGTACGAAGCAGAGCTTGTCACGGTCGAGCGGGGAGACTATGCGGTCGATATTTGGCTATGTTTCCTACATAAGGCACTTATTGTCGTGGGGGATGATAACACTGCATAGGACAGCCAAAATCGCCGCACATTGTCCAGTCGAATGGGTAGGCAATCCGTCTGGGATTACCCATAGGTGCGTTAAGAAAATGTTTCACAAAGGACACCACTTGTGTGAATGCGGAGCGAGTAAGACACCATGAGTACGAATTGGCATAACGATCCACATGTATATAAGGCAGTCCCTCAAACGGGTGTGTGCGAGTGCGGGCGCGTGGAACACCACACTTTCCACGGTGGCCTTAACAAGGTGCCGGTCAATGAACCGCACCAGTATATGTCGGACCCGGATAGTCCGGGGTGCATGTGTGGCAAAGAGATGAACAACTTGATTCACAGCACTGCGGCTGACTGCTGGTGCTGTATGGATGACGGGGAACGTCACCGGTCGTTCCACTTCGGTGCATGCACCTTGTGCGAGCACGACATTACCGAGCACGCCATGCCTGTCGCACCTGCTGAATTCGTCGATCCTGCTACCGGCGACCATCGTGACGCCGTTGCGTTTATCGAGGCACTCACCGGTGTCACGTTGAATTCATGGCAGCGTGACGTACTCGCGTGGTTCCACAAGGGACATCACTGCGGAGAACGCCATGATGCGTGATGCGGAATATGTCGACGCTCTATTGTCTCGCATGGTAGTAGCGTGCACTAAAGCCTACTGTGTGGGCTCGATAACGGTGACAGTTAGCGCACAGGATCTACAGAACCTTACTGCTATTGCCGCCCAAGCTGAGTCGACGGAAGAAAGAGTATGGCAATGGCCGATCGTGAAGGATGACCAGAGCTCATGACTACCCAATGTGTGTCAATCAACGGAAATTTAGGAATAGATCCTATGGAACATCTTGAAGTCAAGGGCTCTAAAGTGCAGACGTTCATTCCGGACACCCAAGAGGTGTCCAATCAGCGTACGGAAATCGTGACCGATATCGCCAATCATCGGGATATCATGCAGGATCGCCGGAACAACCTGTATAACCAGTTGCAGGAATTGCAGGAACGTATCGACATCATTCGTAACACGATTAGTCAAATCGATACCCACCTGAATGATGTTCCGGTGGATACCCCGGTGCGTATGTCCCCTGCGACTTTCGATCGTCACTATTCATAAGGCTAGGGAGTTTATGATCTGTTCCTGGCATTCCTGCACTAAAGAAGCGGTGATTGATTACGGATTCTGTGATGGGCTTCACCAGTCGAACTGGTACGTCCATCGTAATGAGCATGATGACGTGCATCCATCGCAGTGTGAGCTTTGTAAGGCGTCCAAGACGTATCCGTCGATGGCGCCGGTGATGTACTGCGCACCTGCACCCGCCACCACCTCGCCCGCGTCGCTGCTCGGCCTCCCGGTGGCCACGGCATTGTCCCTGGCACTCGCACCGGGCACCGCCGCCGACTCACTACTACCCGCTTCACTATCCATCCTTGAATCCTTGCCCGCACCTAGTCAGGATGTCGCTTAAATTGATTACCTTCGAAGCTGTGCCCTATACAGGTCGACGCATGCCCACTGAATGGCGGGTGTTGCGTATCGATTCCACTGTGGAGGGTCCGCCTACCTGCATCTGCACATGCCCTTACGAGCAATGGGCTATCAACATCGTGGACAGTCTCATGATGACTGAACCAAGCGTGGAATCGGAAGACTAGATCAACATTAGGAAGCCCCGGGGGTGACCACCAATCACCCTCGGGGGCTTCCGTTACTCGTAGCTTAGTGAGCTGATTCTATGCTAGCAGACAGTCCCTTGTGTGTCCCTGACGTGTCCGGCATGGACACGGTGGCCGCTGCTCTGGCTTATGCGTCCAGCGGCTTCTTTGTCTGCCCCACAGACCCTGCCGACATTAAGAATCCCGGTTCTGTGCTGGGTAAGAAGTGGCAGGAGTCGTCCACTCGGGCACCCGCTGACCTGCTGGCATGGTTCGACGGCGACTATGGTGGCGATCGATCACGGGGCATAGCGCTCCATCTCGGCAAGAGTGGTGCGGTCGGTATCGATGTTGATAACCCCGGTGCGCTGCCTGCCTGGCTGGAATCGGAGCTACTCGACTCACGTACCCCGTTTCAGCTGACTCAAACCGACAGCCAGACACGGCCGGACGGCCACTCACGCGGCCACAGGATCTTCCTGATGCCCCCCGGCAGGCGCATCGGGAACAGAGTGCCGCCGGAGCTACTCACGGCGCCTGGCGACCCTACGTGGGGTGAGATGCGGGGTCTCAACGGTGTCATCGTCGCCGCGCCGACCGTCCATCCGCGCTCGGCGACCGGCGGGGTGTACCAGTGGGTGCGGATCGGCCCCGTCCAGCCTCTCCCGGCTCGGCTGCTGGCCGCCCTCCCCGACGCCACTCCTTTACAGGGTCTCCCTGCGGTCAGTACTCACTCGCTACTTGATCGATTCAGTAGGGCGGGAAGTGTCCCCTCGGCCGCTGTCGCTGCCTGTCTCGCCTCGGGCCTCGGCGCTCTGGCGGCCGCTGCCTCCCTTGGTGCCGGTCGCCATGACGCTATGAATGCCACTGTTCTTCGGCTCGTTCGCTTAGGCGAGATGGGCCATGGCGGTGTCGTAGAGGCTTTGGGCATAGTGCGTCTTGCTTTTAGTAATGCCGTTGGAACTGCTCGCCTTTTGGAGTGGGACCGGGGATTGGCGGGCGCGCTGGCCGCCGTCGCGGGCCGACCGTCGCTGCCGGACGGGTGGGAATTGGGCACGACTGAAGATCATGAGCGGTGGAAAGAGCGATCCCGGTTAGAAGGCCAGGTCAACGGCCCTTTTGACAACCTGGATCAACCTGGATCGAATCCAGGTAATCCAGGTCCCGCTGAAGATCCATTAGAGCTGGAAATCGCCGCCCAAGTCCGGTGGCTCACTATCGCGTCGGAGGCTCGGCGGCGGTTCGCGGCCAAGGATGTTCCGGCCAAAGAAGTGGAATTCATTACTGGTGATGCGCTATTGGCTGAGAGTGACGTAGAGGCTCAATATCGTATCGACCGTATCTGGCCTACCAACGGCCGAATCATGGTGGTTGCCCAGAATAAGGCCGGTAAGACAACGCTGATGGGCAATATGATCCACTCATTAGTGGACAAAACCCAGTTCCTGAACACCTTTGACGTTGTGCCTGTTGTGCGAAACGTGGCTGTTATCGACCTCGAAATGGATAGAGAGCAGATTAAAAGGTGGCTACGTAAGTATGACATTAAGAATGTGTCCTCTTTGGGCATGTTTTTCGTTCGAGGTTCAGCGTCCGCTTTTAATATCCTCGATCCCAAGGTGCGGGCTTCGTGGGCTAGTCGGCTTAGGGATGCTGGCACTGACGTCGTCGTGTTCGACTGCGTCCGCCCCGCCCTGGACGCCCTGGGCCTGGACGAACACAAGGACGCGGGGAAGTTCCTGGTGGCGTTCGACGAGCTGCTGATGGAGGCGGGGATATCGGAAGCGGCGGTCGTTCATCACATGGGGCACACGAACGAGAGGGGGCGCGGAGACAGCAGATTGGGAGACTGGCCGGACGCCACCTGGAAGATCGTTTTGGAGGACGAGGAAGACAAGATGTCACCCCGCTACTTCTCCGCTTATGGACGCGATGTGGAGTTTGCGGAGGATCAACTGTGGTACGACAGTCTCACTCATCACATGCAATTAACCGGAACTGGCAGTCGAAAGAAGGCTAAAAGCAAGGCCACTAATACCGACAATGATGAGAAGTACAACGAGATTAAGGCCGCTATATTCAAGGTACTAAGGCAAGTTGGCGGTCCAATTTCCAAGGCTCAAGTCAAGCTAGCCGTAGGTGGTAATAGCAATCCTGTTCGAGTTGTGTTGGATGATCTCATCTCTAAAAACCTCATACTTAGCGACGACACGGGCAAGGTCGGCGTTGCAATCAAGGTGTGGTTGCCGAAGGCCTAGGCGGTTTCAGGGGGACCTGGATTACCTGGATTAACCTGGATTCGAATTCAGGTGTATGAACCTGGATTACCGAGATTACCCCCCTACGGGGTAATCGAATCCAGGTACAGGTCCCCAGACAAGATCATTTTTAATCCAGGTTCGAAGATCAAGATCTAGGTTCGAGTGTAAGTCGATATAGGAAGCGGACGAAAGGAAACCTACTAAGATGGCTGGCGTCGTTTGGTACGGGGATAGCGGTGGACCTGGGTTGTGCCCTCTGTGTGGTCTACTCGCACCATGCCTTCTTTACATGTGGTTCGTAGAGCCTGACGGAAGATGGGAATGCCCCAAGTGCGCTTACCCCTCGACCCGTATAGCCAACGTGCGTTATGAAACTATGCCGTTCAAGTATGCGGAGTGGTATGGGATAGCGGATGCGGAGCATGTCGAGTTGTCGGAGGAGGTAGCGGATGCCGGGAATCAGATCCTGGGGCCGCAAACCGGAAGGTGAATTCCCGGGCCGATGGAGTGGTCCAGGGCTGCGCTAGGGTGTGGTCAGGTCCGGTTTACTCAGGTAGAAAAGATCTTGGACGAGAGGGGCTTACGTGCTGGAATTCGCAGGGCCGGAAATGATCAAGGAAATCCGGGCTCAAATGATCTTGAACGGAGGGCATACCTGTGGGGGATGCTCGGAGGTGTGGACGGGATTAGGGAGGAGTCACTGTGGTAAATGCCATAGGACTTTCACCACGTCGAACGTCTTTGATCAGCACAGAGCAATCAATGAGCAAACATCTGACCACTACTGTCTTAATCCAGAATCGCTGGATATGATTTCACGTGATGACATCTGGCGTAATAAGCCTAGCGAGACGTTCTCATGGGACGAATACAATAAGGAATGATTAGTAGTGCTACTGAGTAGGATTAAAGCTCGTCGGCAGAGTTTAGCCAGGATTAACGCAATACTGGCTACAAAGAAGCATCGGGTATTAACGCCTCGACAAGTAGAGCAAGAGCACGATACCGGTTGGATAGCTATACTTCATGATATCAATAGTACGGTTCATGATATGGCCTATAGGGATAGTGGACACTTCAGGGGAACGATAGATCTTAATGCGATTTATCAAGGCACACACAGGAGAGACAGCCATGACAACACAATCGTTCAAATGCCCACTGTGTCTGAAAACCTATGACAACAAGTTCATGATGATTGATTGCATGGACATTCACCTAGACGAGAGATTGAAAGTCAAGGTGGAGCAGGAACGACCGACTCGATCGGTTCCGCGCCCGGTATGATTGCCAACGATCGCAGCAAAGCTGCATCGACGGAATCCTCTGCAAGGATTCCGAAATGGCTGCAGAGACACTTGGAATCGTTGGGCCGCTGGAACGACGACCAGGTTCGCCGGAAGGCCACACCGCGCTCATGCAGAAAGTGCGGGAGAACGATTCTCAGGGGCCTGGATGGCGACGTTTGCGGTCTTCCGGTCAGCGTAGAATTGAACAAGATTGATCAAGTTGGAATTCTGCAAGCCATCTTAGCAAGCAAGCGAATTTACAAGTTGTCAGGCCCCGGTAAAGTGGTTTATATCGACTGGTGGAATCATCCGTTTGATAAGATGACTGATGAAATGTACGCAGTTTTAGAGCATAAGTGTACGACATGAATGGATTTTGGAGCTACATAACGCAATTGTTAGCATCGATAGATGGACCAATTATCTCTGGCGTTACAGTTGGCGTGATTGTTAGTTGGTACTCTAAAAGACAATTAAATGCCCATAAAGATGAGATGCAAAGGCATCTTAATGAGCAGGATAATCAGCTAGTTGAAATTCATGATAATCTCAAAAAGAGCCAATGAATTTCGACTATTTCATTCTTGCCTAGATATTGTCCTATTACCTAGACCAGTTTTAAATAGGGAATTACTGTATGGGAAGACCATACGCAAATAGGCATGCAGGAACGGGTCGATTTATGAAAAACAATGGTGAATCTGGTGGATTAGATAATCCAGAACGTGATCACCTTGCTGCGAAAATGCGTAGAGATGGCCATAGTTACAAGGATATCGCCGATAAGCTCGGTTGGAATAATCCCGCTGGTGCGCATTACGCCGTTCAAAGGGCCATGAAAGCGATCCCTAAGGAACCAACTAGGGAATTAATCGACATGGAATTAGCCCGCTTGAATTCCATGTATGTAATCTGCACCAATATTCTAGAGGCCGAACATATGGTCGTCTCTAATGGACGGCTGATATTCCTTGGAGATACTCCGCTTACAGACTATGGCCCTATATTGGCTACGCTAGATCGTATGCTCAAGATCCAGGAACGTAGGGCTAAAATCATTGGATATGATGCGCCTACAAAGAGCCGTATTGAGGTTATTACAGAGGACGCTATGGTCACTGTAATGAAAGACCTAGAGCTGCAGATAGCCGAACTGGATAAGCACTCCGATATGCAGGCTACTGTGGATGCACCCACACAGGCCACTACAGGCACGCCTACACAGGCCACTGTGGACATGCCCACACAGTAGTGCACATGCATAGCATGGGCGCTTGTGCTTGTAGTACATACACACACAGCACACATGCAGTGCATGCACACAGCAGTGCATGCACACACCACACACACACACACACACACACACACACACACACACACAGTGCATGCACACACACAGTGCATGCACACTAGGCACACACAGACGACGAAGCGGCATACACTTGATTAATGTATGCCGCTTCTTTGTGTCTTGGCTCTTGGTGTCTGCCTGGTCAAAGTGCGTTGGGGTTGTGAGTGACCTGCCCCAAATGATCACTCCACTTCGGACTGTCCACAATGCCCTGAATGGTCTGGACCGTTTCACGTGAAACCATGGTCTGGACCTCTGTGGTCTGAACCAATGTGGTCTAGACCAATGCATTGTCCATTGTGGAAGTCGCAAGTAGACAGTCCATCATGCACGTCCAATGTGGAGTGTCGCATGTGGAGCATGAAAGGGGGGTGCCCCTCGCGGTATAGACCAATCGCGAATGGGCCGGGGAGGTCATCACAATCCATCAGGGATAGGGTACCGAATAGTTCATTGTTTGACCATCGAACAATCATGAGTTTGACCTCCAAACAATTGCACTTGGCCTTGTCGAACTATTACCAAACAATGGGCTCATCAATCGGTTTAGGCACAGCAAGGATAAACCGGGCGATTTCCTGCCACCCTTCCCAACTGGTCCCTATTGCGCAAGTCCACAATCCAGGTTCATCTTCGGACAACATACGAACACCATTACTAGAGTCGATGATCACGCCTTTACCTTGATCGTCGACAATGAATTGCGGGTATCTCATAGCGCGCTTTCCTTCGCTGTTCGGTAGACCGTGGTCTTGACGCAGCGTCCGCAGTCGACCAGCCGAGGTCGGCGGACCGTAGTAATGACAGTGCAGCCCCAACGGCGATCACAGCCGCACGCAGGACGTGGTGGACTGTTGACTGCGAGGTGCACGGCGCTCACCAGTAGTGCCTACGCGAACCAATTTGATGCCCTGCACTACCAGCGATGAATAGCACACCTCCAACAACGGCCAGGATGATACCGACCGTATACAGAAACGGGATGCCCAGCAGGAAACCGAGCACGAGCAGGACGACACCGATGATCAACATGTCTACAGCTCCATACGCAGGAAGAGGGAAGCGGGTCCCTCGAACAGTAACCCCTGCTCAGCGGCCTGTCCACTCGTGATCGGTTGTCAACCAATCTCATGTAAAGCAAGGAAAACCTTGAGCAAGAGTGTCCAATGGAGAGGGTATGATACATGCATGAGTAGGAAGAACGATCGAGCCGAACGCAAGTTGAAAGAGTGGGGCGAGTGTCCTACTCAGATTGAAATCACCTTTGATGACGATGATTGGCTTATCGAGGCAGCCAAGGAACTACGGCAGGCCAAGGAAAGCGCGAGCAAGCGACACCGCTCCATAGAGACCGTTACCTTGCCGGGTGACGAGCAGGGCGGTAGCGCGGCACCTAAGAATCCGGATTGGGAAGGATACAAGAGGAATGTTTAATCTACTGGCAGTGATCGCATTTATCTTCGCACTCGTATTGGCATTGGTTGGGACTGCTCTTGGCGTCATGACGTGGCAGGTGTTCGCTATCATCGGTCTGCTCTGCATGGCACTCTCTGCTGTGCCTTGGGGTACGTATGTCAAGCGCGTTCCGTAAAGGGAGCAAGCAACGCCGACTCATTACGGTCGGCCCGAGAAGTCTTTACTTTCGTCGCTACAGCCATGACCAGTTTCGTTTACGCAGGGGCGGTCAGGCTACCGAGTGGCCATGGCGAGAGTGCGCCATACCGGGTATCGGCTCGTTTGTTATCAGTCGTAATCGACCGCTTGAAAAGAGCAGGGATAAGACGCGGACGTTGGATGTAGTTCTGACGTCCGCGTTTATCGTCGGTATCGGCATTCTTATCATGCTATTCATTACTAGCTGCGATAGTGCCGTCGCTGCCCCTGCATGGTGTAGCTACCCTGACGATACGGTCGCTTTAGCTAACGCAGTCGACGCCCGTGTCGCCGATATCGCGCGCTATTCACCCGGCCAATCGGTAGACCGATTTACTCTGCAGCTTGACCTTATGACTCGTTGCTCACAGTAGGAAGTAAAGATATAATGGAACAAAAGCCGAGCGTTTGCAGTCTCGTCCACTACGTCAGCTATGACAGTCCAGTTCGAGAAGACGGCACGCAGGCATACACCTCGAAGTGTCGAGCCGCTATTGTCACCGAACTACGCGACGAGGTGAACGCGCAAGGTCAATGTGTATCGCTTTGTGTGCTCAACCCAACCGGGCAGTTTTTTAACGAGCACATCTGTCAGGATGAGAAGGGCCACGCGGGCGGCACCTGGCACTGGCCGGAGAGAGTCTGACATGGCGTCCCCCGCCCTGTACGCCCATCACATGACGCTGGCCTACGACAATAGGTCTGAGCGGCCCTACGGCTGGACGTGCGACTGCGGCGCGTCCGCGGCGGGGTTTTCCAGGCCAGGGGCCTCTCACGACTCATATGAGGCTCACGTGGCGAGGCGGAAGGGGCTCTATAGCAGACTCCAAAAGTAAGCTGGTTCGTATCGAGAACGAAGCTAGCCCGGAGACATTAAGGCGGATCAAGGCGCTCCAAGACGAGCTGGCGGAGAAGCGGGAGACCCACGCGGCACGCACCCGGAATGACCCCGTTGCATTCGTTCAAGAGCGATTAGGTGAATCTCTATGGTCGAAGCAGAAAGAGATTCTGACCTCGATCAAGGACAACAGGCTGACGACGGTCCGCTCATGCCATGCGAGCGGAAAGTCATGGACTGTCGCACGTGCGGTTGCTTGGTTCGTAACATGTCACCCCGTTGGTTCCACCAGGGTGATTACTACTGCCCCAACGTTCAAGCAAGTGCGAGCAGTCCTCTGGCAGGAAATCCGACAAGCCCACCGACAGGGGAAGCTAGCGGGCGACCCCAAGCAAATTGAGTGGGAGATTGACGGACACATTGTTGCCCAAGGTGTTAAACCGGACGACTATAGCCCAGATGCTTTCCAGGGTATTCACGCTGAGAATCTACTGGTCGTTCTGGACGAGGCAAACGGCGTTGCCCCCGCACTCTGGAATGCCGCCCTGTCTCTCGCCACTAGTAAGAATTCCCGGATCATTGCTATCGGTAACCCCGACGATCCTCACTCTTACTTTGCTAATACACACGCACCTGGCAGCGGTTGGAATCAAATTAGAATCAGCTATAAGGACACGCCAAACTTCACTGGCGAACATGTATCCGAGCAGATTAAGAACGTCCTTATCAGTCCTGAATGGATCGAAGACGCTAAGAAGATGTACGGTGAGGGCTCCGGCGTATGGATGTCCAAAGTAGAGGGTGAATTCCCCGAAGATGCCGAAGACTCATTGATCGGACTTAGCCAAGCAAGAGCGGCTGCCATCAGGGAAATTCCTATCAAGGAAACAGATCCCAACGTGTTGGGCGTGGACATCGCCCGAGGCGGATCTGACAAGACAATCATCATTCATCGGCGTGGACCTACGGCCAAAGTGTACGGATCGTACTTCCACCAAGAGACCATGAAGACCGCCGGTCAGATCATTCGAGCACTGGAGAAAACCGGCGCTATCAACGCAGCCGTCGACGCAGACGGTCTGGGCGCGGGCGTGTTCGACCGCTTGCTTGAGCAAGGCGTGCCCGTGCAAGAGCTACGCGGCGGGTTCCGCGCGCGCGATGCCGAGCACTACGCCAACCGCCGAGCCGAATGGTACTGGGGATTACGGCAACGATTCGAGTCCGGCGACATATCGATTCCCGAAGATGACGAGCTGTTGTCGCAGTTGACGAGTATCAAGTGGACTCTCAATTCTCGCGGCCAGGTTATCTTGGAGTCCAAGGACGACATGAAAAAGCGTGGCCTGCCATCGCCGGATAAAGCGGACGCCTTGGCTTATGCTTTTGCCGCATGGGATATGGGTTGGGATGAGGTCTATACCTCTACTCAAGAAGAGGCAAAAAAGGAAACCGAAGAAGTCGAAGACAATCCGTGGGCTCACGCTTATGGTGATAAAAAGGTGAAATCATGGAGGGTCTAGAACCCTATTTGCGTCGATTGATCGAGGCGCATAGGCCCGTATGGGAAGATGATCCATTCGGTTTTTCTGGCTTGCAAAAACTGGTGCACTGCAAGGCTTGTGACGGTAATGAATGGCACATCTGGCAAAAGGGCGACGAGCCTTATGCATGTGACATCTGGAAAGAAAACGAAGAGAGGCTAGGCGATGCAACTTCCGACGAACCGTAAAGAGCGTAGAGCTTTAGTCACCAAAAAGGAACGCTGCGCTATTTGCGGCAGTCGAGGCATGACAGCGGACGACGTATGCATTATCGACGGCCACAAAATGCATGGCGAATGTGCTGCCCAGAGAATGGCAGCGGCCCGCGCGGCGGTGCGTATTATGAACAGGGAGAAGGAACGTGGCAGTAGCGTTTGATGCCGTAGGCCCGAGTGCGACCGGGCAGACATCGTCGGGTGCGGTCACCACTCTGTCATGGACGCATACGACGGGAGCGGGTCCCAATACCGTCCTCATTGTCGGTGGTGCTATCGGTAAGGTATCCACTCCGCCCGCCATTGCGTCGATCACGTACGGCGGTGTGGCCATGACAGGGTTTGCTACAGTCAACTCGGGTGGACTGACTGACGGATACGTTGTCATGTATTACCTGTTAAACCCTCCCGCTGGGGCCGCTACGGTACTAGTAACACGTGGCGCGGCATCCACCACAACCATGGTATTTGGCTCTGTATCGTTCACCGGGGCCTCCCAGACGGTTGCTGACTACTTCGTGGCGCACAACCAAAGCGCGTCCGCTGGCAGCGCCACGGCGTCCGTCGTGGTGCCTACCGTGTCGACGGCATCTCAAGTGGTGGACGCTATGTGTAGCGGAAGTGCAACGACAAGTCCCGTGTCGACCAAAACGAATCGATGGAAAAATGCGTTCGGATCGTCCAGCGCGGCGGGCGTCTCGGCACAGTCCACAACGGTCGGGACAGGCGGCAATGTCACCATGCAGTACGCAATCACTAGTGATGATTGGGCCATGATCGGGCTAGAGGTGCTGCCTTTTGTGGCACCATCTGCCGCTAGGTCGAATTACAATCAATCCGTAAACATGGCGGCGAGTTTTTAATGGCTATCGCAGAGGATGCGTCGACCCCCGCCGTCAAGCGCGGGACAGCAGCGGCGACGACAACCACCAACGTCACGGCGTCTTTTAGTCCACCCGCTCAGTCGATGCTTGTCGTATGCATGATCATTGGCTGGGGCACGGCACCGGGAGGTACACCGACATTGACGTGTACGGATAGCGTGGGTGGCACATATACGGCCGGTCCGACCGTCATAACGGACGCCGTCCAATGCAAGATTTTCACGCGTTTCCTTTCTATCGCACCAGGTTCTATGACCATCACCATGACATCCGGTAGCGCCACGTCCAAATCGATGGTTGTGGCCGCGCGCGTGCTCACGGGGGTGTCATCCGTCCAGACGGGAGCGGGGTCGAGTCAGGTCGCGAGCGGTTCAAATGATGGATCGATAACCACCACCACTATTGGCTCATGGGCTTATCTGGTTACCGGTGAAAGCGTTAACGCAACGGCAACAGTGGACGCCCGGACAACATCTATCGACAACTGGAATGACACTATTGCCGGTGACTTGCTGCTCATAGGGCGACAAACAAACGCCACAACCACGCCAGGTGCCACTACACTTGGCTTTACCGGGGCTGGCACCACGCTTGTTCCTTATGTGGCACTAGAACTTTTACCGGCCGCTAGCAGTAAGCCGATTGAAAACCTTTACGTGCAAGGCAAAAGCAATCAAGCCATTCTAAGGTCATCGAGGTTCTAAATGCCAATCCAGCAGCAGTGGGTTTATACGGACGTAGTGAGTGGTGAAACTGATATCAGCAACACGAACACTCCGCCTATAGGTTGGTCTTACGTGGGGGATGATCACCATGGGCCTAAGGGTTTGTATATCATCGCTCAGCGAATGATCACTGCCATTGCCACCGGTCACGCCACGTATACGGAAGCCACTAGCCTGGCTTATGGTGATGCAAGCGGCATTGATAGTGGATACCAATTGCCCCCCAACTTCTTTGAAACGCAGGTTTAATTTATGGCAGCCCCTACGTATATCACCTGGAATGGTGCTACCAGTGCACTGACTGCCGCCACTCCGAGCGTGGCTACAGGTGCCACGATCAAAACAATGCTGCAAATTAAATCTGGCACACCCAAGATGCGCGTCATTGAATGGGGTTATTCATTCGATACCGCGCCTACAGTCAAGGTCAACGTCGAACTAGTGGAGACCGGAACGGTTTTTGCTACGGTCACACAAGGCGTTATCGCTGCATATAGCGACGTAACGGGTCCCGCTAGTCAGGCCGTATTGTCCACTTCGGGCACTGGTTACACGTCCAGCTCCGAAGGAACCGTGACGGCTACTCGACTTTTGGCGTATCAAGAGGAACTGGGGACATCGTTCAAGCAGCAATTCCCCTTGAATCGCGAACCGGAAATTAACGGCGGTAGCGCATTGCGCATTCGGGTCACCACGGGGACCACAATCAACATGACTTGTTACATTATCTGGGAAGAGTAATGGCATTTCGAAAAGAGGAAAAGCTTAGTGCCGAATTGGCACAAGAGCTATTGACGACCACTCGTCAGGTATCACCCTTTCCGGGCGTCGATGCCGGTCCGCCGAAGACTCTTTTCGAGACGAAACAATGCCTGCACTGTCAAGGTGTTCACTCTCGCAAGTGCCCATCAGTGTCAAGTATTGAGTACTACAATGATGGCGCCGTTAAGCATGTTACATACTTTCCGCACGGATCATGGCCGGAAGATCAAGTGATCTGGTTAGAGGACGTGTATGATGCATTGCCCAATGAGGAGAATCTATAGCCAGTCGTAACAGTATTGCGGCCGCTGTTATGGGTGGCAAAAACGGCAAGGGTGCAACGTCCGCACTGTCCCCTTTGGTGCAATCGTATTCCAGCGAATACAACGTCAACCGGCCGTATTCGTTCCTGCCGCGCGAAGCGAACGTGTTCACGCAGGCCGCCATGGGGCCAGGCGGACCCATCCAGCCCATGGGCATCAACGAGCCGCGCGAGCTGGACGGCCGCCCGGACCCGCGCCGGTCGCAGTTCCCCGTCAACTGGAACCTGCCTATCGGGCAGCCCGGGCAAGAGGGTCTCAAGCTTGCTAATTTCGCCACACTTCGTGCTGCCGCTGACGAGTATTCCGTCGCGCGTGCGTGCGTGAACAAGCGCATTCATGAGATCACCTCACTGGAATGGGACATCATTCCCACTCAAGAGGCCGACCTTGATATGCACGCGAACGTCGACAAGCGTTCCGACTTTGATAAAAGGCGCAAGCAGGTCAAAGACTTCTTTAAAAGGCCCGACAGTGACCGCGCTAAATACCCCACCTTTTCTATGTGGCTGGCCTCACTGATCGAGGATATCGCCGTAGTGGACGCGGTTGCAATCCACTTGCGACCACCACGCAGGCCCGGTAGCGGACCGTTTGGCAGTGATCTTGCCTCATTGGACATTGTAGACGGCACCACTATTCGGCCGCTGCTGGACGTGTACGGGGCTACCCCGTCACCGCCGAACGTTGCTTATCAGCAGTACATGTACGGTGTCCCCCGAGTCGATATGACGTCGGTGATCACCGAGGCTGACATCGATATTATGGACGGGCCGATCAAAGAATTCAAAGCTGACCAACTTTTGTACTTGCGCTATAACCCGCGCAACTGGACGCCCTACGGTTTTTCATGGATTGAGCAGTCGATTCTTCCTATCTCGATTGGTCTAGCCCGTCAGCAGTGGCAGTGGAATTACTACCAAGAGGGCTCCATCCCTGGCCAGTTCGTCGTTGCCGGGCCGGACATTTCGACCCCCCAGCAGATCCGACAGTTTCAGGATGCCTTGAATAGCATGGCTGGCGACCAGGCCCAGAAGCATAAGATCATCGTGCTCCCGCCGGGGTCAACATCCAAAGACATGAAACCGATCAACATGGCGGATCAATTCGACGAATGGATTGTTTCCACTGTCACCATGGGATTCGGTTTGACCCCTATGGACATCGGCATTACCCCCAAGGTGAAGCAAGTCCCGTCCACTTTGGACGTTGGTCAGCTCGGCGGCAGCGCGGACGCCGACCGCGACCGGATCGAGCCGGTCACCAATTGGCTCAAAGACTGCATTTTTGACTATGTCATTCAGCATATTTTCAAGCAAGATGACATGGAATTCTCGTGGGGTCTCACCGAACGCGGCGAAACCAAAGATGATCTTATCAACCAGCACATTTTGTTGCTGGAGCACGGTTATGAATCCATCGACGAAGGTCGAGCGGATCTCGGAAAGCCCCCGTGGGGTCTGCCGGAAACTGGCGTTCCCATGGCCTGGACCACTACTGGTCCTATTCCGTTGAGCGAACTGACGTCGGAAACCGGCGAGCAAGTTAACCCGATGCCCGGACAATCGAATGATCTCGGCGCACGGCCGACCGACGATGAATTGACGACGCCCGCTCACGGTAAAACTCCACCGCCCGAAAAGGGTCCCGTCAATCCTCCGGGGCAGACGCCACCTAAACCCGGCGCCGTTCCAGTGAGCGCAGACCCAAAAGCGTCAAGGCCGAACTAAAAACACTCGGCCGGTACATGGCAAAAGGTAAGGATGCCAGAGCTTTTATTTCTGACATCCTTACATCCGACGTGCTCGATTCCGCCGAGGCACAGCGCACTATTGGCGTCGCAGATGCTTTAAAGGCAGCCCGAGCGGTAATACGCAAGAATGACAACAAGGCTCGACGGGATGCTGTTGTCAACAAAGCGAAAGCCCTAGTCGCCGGTAATATTGCCGACGCTGTAGAGAGTTATCGAGAGGGTAAGTCCACAAAGGCCGGTTCCGAAGGTAAGGCTTTTAGTGCCCTGCTCAGCGGATATCGCGAGGTGATGAGTACCGGTTCTCAGCACGCCAGTGAGGACTTTAGTTCAACTGCTGTAAAGGATTTTGAGAAGTCGGCTCACAAGCGAGCGACTGAACAACGTCCATATATATCAGCATTTTTGGACCACATTGTGAAGTCTCTGACGCCCGCCAGTCGAGCGGATGTCTATGGTGCCACTATGAATGGTGCCTACAATGAGGCTTATGGAGATACCGTTTCGGATGCGCATCCGACATACAAAGTGGTCTGGCAGCTAGGCGATGCCAGTGGTTCATGTGCTGCCTGTAAAGGACGCGATGGTCAGGTGTTTGATTCAGTCGGTGATTTGCCAGGCTATCCCGGAGACAGTGAATTCGGCGGATTCTGCCTAGGTGGACCGAACTGCACATGTGGTATTTCATTTATCGAGAATGATGATGAAGCTTATTTCGAGCCCGAGCAAACACCGCAAGAGGCAGCGGACGCCATGCTAGAGAACATCCCGGGCGGCATGGACATGGCTCACCAGGTGATGACGCGGGACGACGTAGACGCGGAAATGGTCGACCGGGCTAATGCTCGGACCTTGACCGGCGAGTGATCGGTTAGTCTTATGGTGCAGAGCTTAGGGAGTTTATGAGCGATATGATCTACATGACGATGCCTATTACCAAGTCCACAGAGGACGCGGATGGTAGGGTTTTCGTCGAGGGAATCGCCACTAATGACAGCCTAGACCTTGACAAACAAGTCATTAATAAGGAATTCGCCAAGGCTGGGCTTACTAAGTGGTTCACTGATTGGGCCAACGTTCGACAGATGCACAGCGGCTCCCTTGCGCCCGCTGGCAAGGCTATCGAAATGCGCGACACGCCCGAGGGTATTTGGGTGCGCACCGAGGTTATCGAGCCTGTCGCTAAGGCGCTAGTGAAGTCTGGCGTTTACCAGGCTTACTCTGTTGGCGTCGGCCTGCCTCGAATCCGTCCACATGCGATCGCTGAAAATGGCGAAATCTTCGATGGCATCTTTAGTGAGATCTCGCTTGTGGACTTTCCGGCTAACCCCACTTGCAAATTCATGATGGCAAAGCGCGCTAATATCGGTGAGATTGAAACCGTTAATGCCGACGTTACCAAGGATGGATCTATTACCGATACCAAAGAAGCCGTACTCGACGCCGATGCCGAAAAGGCTAAGCCGAACCCATTCGCTAAGAAGCCAGATGCGGACGCAAAAGCGGATGCTGATGACGGTGTTGCCGATAACGATGACGATAACGGTGGCGACGGCAAGCCTGCTGCTGACGGCAAGCCTGCCGCCGATGGGAAGAAGCCAAACCCGTTCGCCAAAAAGGGCGACGGATCCGAGACTGTCGCGTACCACTACAAGCGACTGCATGACGCGTTGTGCCCGTGCTACACGGTTGACGACGTGCTTACCGTCCACCCTGCCGTAGTCAAGGGCGTTCCCGAGGTGGTTGGACTCGCTGCCTTCTCCGAGGCCGTCACGGAGGCTCTCAGCCCCGAGAACATGCACTCGCTCAAGTCTCGCAGCGACGCGTATCAGCTCGCCGTTGAGGTCAGCATGGCGGACCCTGATCTTGTCGACGCCGGTGTCGAATCGGTCCGTAAGGCGTTTGCTGAATTCTACCCGAACGCTCACCCTACTGTTACCGACATGGCTCCCGGCAAGTTTGCCCGAGGGTTCCTTTCAGACGGTCGAGCGAGCATGACGCCAGGCGCCGCACCGCGTATGCCGATGACGCCTAAGGTCCCCTCTCCCGAGGGCATTAATCGTGGTGAGCTTACTGACGGCCGCGCTCGTTCGTCGGCTCAAAAGTCCTTTGGGGACGTTGAGAAGTCGTCCGCCGTTGAGGCAATCACCGCACTTCATGACTACATTGCCCAGCAGACTCCGGAACTGTGCGCACTAGAGCAGCCCGGCGGATCACAGAATGTTCCCATTACTGCACCCATTGTTGAGAAGCTCGACAACAAGGCAGACGTTGGCCCCATTGGTACCGGTCCCATTGAGTCTGTCAATAAGATCGTCGGCGGTAGTGAAGTTGTTAACACCACTTCCGCTCTTAAGGCCGCTGACATCGAGGCTCTGATTACTAAGTCGGTTGAGCCTATGACGACCCTTGTTGCGGAACTGACCAAGCGAATTGCGGACCTGGAAAGCGGGCCGGACCCTGCTACTGTTGCAGCTAGGAACGGAACGGCCTACTCGGCATTTAGGCGACCTGCGGAAGTCTCGGAGAACGAGGCCGATAAGGATGCGACAATTGCTCTTGTGAGGTTGGTTAAGGCAGCAAAGCACCCCGACTCCACTATTAGCGGCCCTGCCATTGATAAGCTTTTGCGGCAAGTTAGCCCCGCTGATTTTGCTACCCTTCTCGACTAATAGGAGAATCTATCGCACGCGTCACTACGGACGACATCGACGCCCGCCCAAATACTGATGTGATTAAGGCTGCCACTGGCTCCCTTAACTCGCAGGCTGGCGTTGCCGACTCTATTTCTACCAACATGCAGAACCTCGTTAAGGGTCGCTTGGTTGGTAGCAACTACGATGACCAGGCCGCTGCTGCCGAGCAGCTTTTCCGTAATAGCATTAAGAAGTCGCACAGCGACCCGCAGAGCGTTATCAAGTCGCTTTCGCCGCGATTCTCCAACTCTCTCGGTAGGGCGACCGGCGGCCAGAATGCCGCCATGCAGGCATGGACCGAGCAGCTTAACGCTCAGCTCGGCGCCCAGCTTGGCAAGTCGTTCACCATCAGCGGTCCCGGCGCCGGTACTTCGCTTGTGCCGTACGACCTTTCGGCTCCCGCGAAGCTGATCTACCCGGTTTACTCGCCCTTCCGTAACCGCATCCCGCGTACGCAGGGCCAGGGTGTCAGCCACGAAGCGAAGATCATCACCAACATTTCCGGTGCACTGCCGGGAACGCTGGGTGTTGGCTCCAACCGAATGGGCTTGCAGGAATTGCTTTCTGCCGGTACCACTCTTGGCACGAGCTACCCGGTTGGTGGGCTTCCCGCGCAGGGTGCACAGTCCTCTGTGGACGTTAACGTTCCCTATAAGTTCTTTGGCCTTACCGAGCAGGTTTCGTGGCTTGCTCAGTTCGCCGGACAGGGATTCGATGACGCCGCCGGTCTTGCTTCGCTTATCCTCCTGCAGGAAATGATGCTCTTGGAGGAGCGGGCAATCATCGGTGGTTGCGCGACCAACCTTGCGGCGCCCGCCGCGCCGGGTGTTACGTTGCGTACCGCTGTCGCAGGTGCCGGTGAGACCGCCCTTTCCGGTATCACCACTAACGTATTCGTTCGAGTTACCGCTCTGAACTACTACGGTGAAACTGCCCCTTCCGCCGCAACTTCGGTTGCACCGTCGACTCAGGTTGCAGACGTTCAAATTGCTCCGGTTCCCGGAGCACTCGGGTACAACGTCTATCTTTCGACCGGTTCTTCCGAGCCTGCTAACGGTTCCCGTTGGTTGGCCAAGTCGACCGGCGCCACTAAGGTCACGCTTTCCGGCGCTCTCCCGACGACGGGCAGCAATCCGCCCGCGTCGGATACCGGTACCGGTTCGGCACAGGATTACGACGGTCTCGTGTCGATCATCTCGGGTAAGGCTGCTGGCGGTACTTATCCCGCTGGCTTTAAAGGCTCTTACGTCAACCAGTCGGCCGGAGACGTATTCAGCATTAACGTGCTGAACAATGCGCTTTTGGGTATGTGGCAGGGTTACCTTGCGGACCCAGACGAAATCTGGACCGATGCGACCGGCGCTATTAGCCTCTCGAATGCCATCGCAGCGGGTGGTAACGCGACTAACTACCGGTTCAACATTGACCAGGGTGGACAGACCGGCGCACGCGCGGGTGTGGCTATTTCTGAGCTTGTTAACCCGCACACCCGTAAGGTCGTTAACCTTAAGGTTCACCCGTACATCCCTTCCGGTACGGCAATGTTCATGAGCTGGACTCTTCCGCACCCGTGGGCGAACGTGTCCAATGTGTGGGAAAACGTGATGGTTCAGGATTATCTGAGCATTTCGTGGCCCGTCATTGACGTCACTTTCAAGTTCTCGATGTTCATGTATGGTTCACTCTTCACTCCTGCCGCTCAGTACAACGGCATTGTGCAGGGTCTCCAGAACACGAATGCTGGCACCACCACCAGTTGGTCCTAAGTAGACTAAGGGGGCGGCGTAGGCAATAAAGCCTCGCCGCCCCCTTTGCTCTAGGGAGAAAGTCTTATGGCGGAATATGTAGTGCCGAAAGGCTGCTATGGCCTGACTATGGAAGACGGCACAAAGTACAATGCCGATCGGTCAGGTCGAATCAAGGACGTTACAGACCCCAACCATCAGTACCACATTGAGCGCAATTCGTCTATCGGCGGTGGTCACATTCACCGTTCTACCGGCAATATGCCGAGTAAGAATTCTGCATCTACGTATTGCCGAGACTGCAAGTTTGTTGGGTACGGATGGCAGAAAGTGTGTCCTAAGTGTGGCGAAGAAATGGAAAAGGAAACGCGCAGATGATGTATGCAAATTCAGGAATTCGCGCATTCATTCCCCCGGGTGGAGTTTGCGCAGGACACTTTAAGCCAGAGGATATGAAAAGTGTTCATCCTATTACGGGGAAGGTCCATCTCTCTATTCAGTGTGAGCACTGCGAACCATTCCTAGTCGGCGACCCAATGTGGGCCAACACTCTGGAAGACGTTGCATTGACCGCCGAAGAGCAGAAAACTATTGACATTGAGGAAGCCAAGGCCAACAAGGGAATGGCGGCCTTTAGTCAAGAGTTCATGTCGGGATACATGGAGTATCTGAAGACGCAGCAAGGCAAGAAATAATGAGGGGCCGCACACTCTGCAAGTTGTGCCCACGCCGAGGTAATGTCGCAATCGGGCAGTGCAATTCCTGCAACTCCCTATATTGTGGACGACACGGCTCATGGCATAACGATATGTGGATGTGCGACCGTTGTATCCGTCAGAGTAAGAAGGTGGCCCGCTAATGCCAATGATTAGCCTGCCTGCCGGAGTGTCCCGAGTAGACAAAAATTCTAACTACACTGCCAAAGAGGGTGACACGGTCTATGTGACCGACCATCAGTTCAAGCAGATTAAAGAGCGGACGACGGATCCTGAAAGGAAAGCCGTTCGCTCGGGTACCGATTCTATCGGTACCAAGCTAGGTAAGCGTTGTGTTTCGTGCTCTAGGCTATGGCAGATCTGGACCACTAAATGCCACACGTGCGGCAATGAAGATCTGGTGACGGAATGACTATCGTGGGCCCCGGTACGCCTTACCTATCGCCAGAGATGCTCATGACGGAACCTACCGGCATCTCGTGGGATACCATCCCGAGCAAGGCGGCCAGTCCGCAACAGAAACGGGCCGCTCAGCTGAACATCTGCCAGGCGGCAACGTCCGCAGTGGACGAATTCTGTCAGGTTCCCTTGCGGGCAACGATCGATGTAGAAACTTTGACCGGCCCCGGCAACAACTGGCGTGTGCAGATCTTGAGCAACGGCACTACGCGCGTCTTGCTCTCTCGCCCGCCGATCGTGACCGTGCTATCCGCCACCTCCAATCCGGCCGCTCAATTCCCTGCCATCCCGGTGGCAATCGACCGTTCTCAGTTCAAGATCGAAATCCCACTCATGGGCGTGTACGGGTCGACAGCCCCGGCCGCCGGGGGCGACTCGGGTGGCCAGGCGATTATTGCAGCCCCCGGCATCTTTAGTTGGGCAGCAGGTCGCAATAGTACCGAATTGACGGTGACGTACCTTAATGGTTGGCCTCACACGAGTCTTACTGCTGATGTGTCTAGTGGGGATAGCATTATTCCTGTTGACGATATTTGTGGCTGGCTTGGTGCTAATGGTGTTTTATATGATGTGTTTACTCAAGAATCTGTTACAGTTAGCGTGGTTACGCCTACGGTTACGGGAGCTTTAAATGGTCCCGGAACGTTGACCCTGTCCAGCCCGCTGGACGCCGACCATAAGGCCGGAGTAGTGGTGACCACGCTACCGCGCAGTGCTATCGAGGCAGCGCTATTGTTCGCCATTAGTAAGTCGCTTACTCGCGGCGGTACAAGCATTGCTGCTCAGACTATGGGCGCCAGGCAGACCACTACGTCAAACCAAAAAGACACCAACCACGAAGAAGCTGAGTGTAAGTTGCAGCCATATCGGAGGATTCTCTAATGCCTCTGAATTCGGTACAGCAATACATTCGCGACCAGGTTAACGGTCTAGAGTTTCCGATTACGCAGCAAGCCACACTGGCTGCCTTTATTGCACCGCCTAACCCCGGCGACCAGATCACGCCATTATGCTACGTATGGGGTGCTGAATCCGATGAGGTCCGCAAGACAATGCCACGCGGGCCCGGCAATAAAGAGATCACCTACCGGGTTGATATGTGGGTCTACTTTACCGAGGATTCAGACGACGAGCTTGCTGATTCATTGTTCCCTGTCGTTATCGACACTATTACCAGTCGACTAAGGACAATGCAAACCAATATCCAGATTACCGATCCACAGACCGGCGCGGAATCTGGACTGGTAGCAGCAGGCGAGAATATCAAAGTGGACTACGCCCCCGCACGTACGCTCGCCACCGAAGCTCTCATGCAATACATGGCACGTATCATTGTTGAGGTTAGAGAGTGGGTGCGAGGGTAATGGCTGATGATGGTTTCTCTATCGGAACTGAATACCCCGAGCACGCCGACCTTGCAAAATTGATCTTCTCTGGCAAGCTGCGCATCTGGGCTGATTCGGCAATGCCTATTATTATTAACAAAATTAAAGATGAAGCACCGGTGGACTCCGGTAAGCTTCGCGATTCACTTAAAGCCAGCAGGACTGCCCTTGCTGGAAATGTTGTTCTCAAGTTCACTAGCAATAGTCCCTACGTGGGGTTTGTTGTTGGCGGCACTAAACCGCATGAGATTAGACCGCATGGGCAAGTGTTGCATTTCATGGATTCACACGGTGCCGAGGTCTACGCAAGGTTCGTGGACCACCCCGGAACGAAACCAAACAACTTTGTGCACCGCGCCATTGATAAGATGAACCTGAGTTTGAGAGCTAGTTTTCACGCCGGTATGATGGAAGGTTTCAAATAATGTCTGAACCTGTTGTCGAACTTGTTCCTATCGTTTACGTTGGATCGTCCCCCGCGCGTGTGCCCGTGCACGTGTGGGAAGATCTCAAGGGTCCGGCCCCTGAAGATATTACTCACGTTGACTGGCAGCCCGGAGAAGTAAAAGACGTTCCGCGCGGCTCTGTGGAATGGCTTTGCCAGAGCGAGTTTTTCAAGCTTGCCGCCGAAGCGCAGAACACGGGCGACGCATTCCAAAAGACCGAAGAAGTCGAGCACGATGGTGGCGATCTTGGACCGGACGCCACGCCCGTCTCGGTCGAGCCGTCCGGTCCGCCTGCCGACAACCCGCCGTTTGCCGCCGATCCCGTTACTGAATAAATTTAGGGGTATATGCCTACCACTGTAGTTGAACGTTTCGGTGCCACTTCGGCTACCGCTTGCAAAAAGGAAGCTACCTTCGGCACTCCTGTTACTGGCGTTGCCGGTGACTTCACTGCAATGGAAGGTAACTCACTCAACCTCGACCCCGGACTGTTCTGGCCGAAGATCATTGTTGGTCAGCGCGACGCTAACGTTTTCCCGCTGTACGGTCAGTTTAAGAATGCTGGCTCGCTGGACATGGCTCTCATGCCTACCAACGCTGCTGCGATCATTCCGGGTACCCTCGGAGCGGACGCGGCAATCGGCTTCGGCATTACTGGTGCTTCACCCACTACCGCTAACACGGTCAATGGTGGGACGACTGCCGGTGCCACTACGGTGACGCTGACCAGCGCTACCGGCTATACCGTTGGTACCTTTATCCAGGTTGACGTGAACTTGGCTAATACCACCACGTCTGAAGTACGCAAGATTACCAACGTCGCCACGAACGTACTGACGCTGGATGCCCCTCTTGTGTACGGTCACCTGTCTGGCGCTGCTACCGCTAAGGTGGTTGCACCATTTACGCACAGCATTACTCAGACGAACTTCAGTCTTCCGAGTTTCACCATTGAAAAGAACCTTGGTGGATTCGAGGCGTTGCAGTTTGCCGGTGCTCGCTTTAGCAAGCTCGACCTAAAATGCCAGGCGACCAACTCGGAAGTCACCGTTTCTGCTGACGTTATGGCAAAGTCGGCTACGGTGCTTACCACTCCGACGACTCCGGTTCTGAACAACGAGCTACCGTATCAGTTCGCGGAATGTGCGGTATCCCTGTTCGGCAACGCAGTCAACCAGGCATCCACTGCTGAGCTGACTTTGTCAAACACGCTTAAAGACACGTATACGATGAACAGTTCCCATAACCTGAACTTCCTTTCTCCGGTTGCTCGTGTTGTGGATCTTAAGTCGGACATCGTATTCACCAGCCTGGACGATCCTACATGGGGCTATTTCACGCTCATGCAGAATCAGGCACTGTCTACTCAGGCCGCCGGTGCGTTCAACCTGTCCATCACCCACCCGAACAACGCAGGCGCGTGGGCATTCAGTTGCCCGACCTGCTATATCAAGTCCTACAGTGACTCCATTAAGATTGACGACATCATTATTTCGTCTGTCGCAATGGACGCCGCTTTGAACGTCACGACGAATGTCACCATGACAGCGTCGCTGGTCAGTCCATCGGTTTACCTCGCTTACTAGAATAGGATTGCGCAGATGGGATTTCTTTCTCAGTATTCGGTTACTGAAACACTTGACCTAGGCGATGGCTTTTACGTCGAAGTGCGTAAGTACCTTTCATCTGCGCAGCGAGCAGCCGCAGAAAAGAAGCTCATTTCGGCCCACATGGTTGTCTCGCAGGGAGACGAGACCGGCGGGAACTTGGTGTCCGATGTGGACGCTGCTGAGTTTCGGTTGGAAATGGCGGCCCAGGCCGTCACCATGTGGAACTTGACGGATGAGTCTGACGTGGTTTTGCCGGTAACGCCGATTGAAGCTTTAAGGCTATCGATCGGTAGGCTTCCCACTTTTGTGGTGGATAAGATTGTTAACTCTATTGACGACTCGGGTAAGGCACCGGACGCCGCCACTAAAAGCGGAGAAGAGAGCCCTCCTCTCGTCATTGACGCTAGCAGTCAAGAACAACCAGCCTGGCCCACCGCAGCTAGCGGAGTTTAGACTGCAAGAGGCTTTTTGGACGAGGTTTGGTGTAAGGCTAGAAGAATTAGAGCATTGGCCTCAAAAAAAGGTCGAAGATTTTATTCAGATCATGAACATAGAATCACAAGTGCAAGCCGCTAAAGATAAGAGCGGCACACAGCAGACGCAGCAGCAAACTGAAGAAGCCTACAGAGCCATGAAAAACAGGCAAGACCAAGCGTAACAGTAGGTATATGTCGGTATCGGAAGAGACTCTTCTTTTTACGGTTGCGGCTCGCGACCAGGCTTCCGCGATTATGTCCAAAGTGTCGGACACATTTAAGAAGCTTGGGCTAGATGGTTCAGAGGGGGCGTCCAAGGCATCGGCCGCATTGCGATCCTTGGACGACTCCACTGCCAAAAGTGAAGCGGTCTCCCAGAGCTACGCACGAGCAATAGAGGGCCAAAAGGCCGCGCAGCAGACCCTTGTGGACTCGACCGGTCGATTGGCCGCCGCGCAGGATGCCGCCGCCAAGGCGGCCGGTGCCGCCGGAACCGCGCAATCCAAAGCGGCCGCCGAAGCCGCAGCAGCAGTGGAGGCAGCCGCTGCCCGGCAAGAGGCAGCCCTTAAGGGGCTAGGGGATGCCGAATCCTTGGTGGGGAAGCGGGCACAGGAATCCGCTGCTGCGCAGGGGGAGGCCGCTGCTAAGACGGCATCATTTCGGGACGGTTTGAATACGGCCGCTGCTGGCGCTGCGATTGTCGCCGTTGGCCTAGGCGTTGTGGCTGTCAAGTCTATCGAGGTTGCCGGTAACTATCAGACGTTGACTACTCGTCTTGTCACGTCCGCTGGTGAGTCGACAAGCGCGATTAACCAAGTGTCACAAGGCATGCTGACCATGGCTGGTCAGGTTGGTATCAGCGCGGATGACTTGGCCACTGGTATGTACACAGTGGAGTCTGCCGGTTATCACGGTGCCGCCGCGCTCGACGTTTTGAAAGCTGCCGCACAAGGCGCCAAGATGGAAGGCGCGCAGCTAAAGACGGTTGCAGACGCGGTTTCTACCGCGTTGAATGACTATCACCAGCCAGCTAGCGACGCGTCCAAAGTAACGTCAGAGCTGGTTACCGCTGTCGGTCTTGGTAAAACCAACATGGAAGAATTCAGCGGATCGCTCAGCTCGATTACTCCGTTGGCTTCATCTGTCGGCATCACGCTAGCGGACGTGACCGGTTCACTCGCTGCCATGACCATGCATGGCATGTCGGCCGAGCAGGCATCGAATAACCTTGCCGACACGCTACGGCACTTGATTGCGCCTACGCAGCAGCAGCGGGCCGAGCTTGCGCAATTGGGTTTGTCGGCATCGGACGTGCAGACTTCCCTTGGCACCAAGGGTTTGCAGGGCACTTTGGAGCAGCTTTCACAGGCCATTCTGCAAAAGATGGGCCCATCCGGCAAAATGATGCTGGATGCATTCAACACATCCAAGGACGCAGCGAACAACTTTAAAGAGGCTATCGCTAAAGCTCCACCCGCTGTCGCCGAATTGGCGAACAAGTTGGCAGATGGCAGTATTACCCTTGGCGATTACCGTAAGGCTATTAAGGGATTGCCTGCCGACCAGTCGGTGTTGGCTAGCGCATTCATCGGTATGTATAGCGCAGCTGACGGATTTACCAACTCGCTGAAGAATGGCAGTCCGCAAGCACAAAGCTACACGCAGGCACTCAAAGCGGTAACCGGTGACTCGACCGGATTGAATACCGCTCTTATGCTGACGGGTGAAAACTCGTTGGCTGCGTCCACTAACATTGACAAGATCTCCAAGGCAACCAGCGACGCACAGGGGAACGTCAAGGGCTGGGGCGAGATTCAGGGTACGTTCAATCAAAAGATGGACGAATTCAAGGCAGCCGTTCATACGGTGGCTATCGATATTGGTTCAGCTTTACTGCCTGCTGTTAGCAAGATCATGAGTTACATTACGCCCGCCGCTACGGCTATCGCCGAATTTGCTACCAAGCATCAAATGCTGGTAACGGTAATCTTTATCGTGGTTGGCGCATTGGCCTTGCTGGTTCTCGGGGTATGGGCCCTGGTTGGAGCCTTCGGGGTATTGGCGGCTAATCCGATAGTGGCGCTGGTTATGGTCATTATCGGCGTACTGGTATTGCTTGAGGTAAAATTCCATTTTGTTGAGGCAGCCGTTCGCGGCGTATCAGGCTTCTTCTCTAATGAATTTATGCCAGCCTTGCGCGCCGTTGGTGCATGGTTTAGCGGGCCGTTCCTTGACGCCTTCAAGAGTGTGGGCGAGTGGTTCGCGGGTCCGTTCGTCAACTTTTTCAAGATGGTCGGCAGTGCGATTGCTAAGCCGTTCCAAGTTGCATTTGACTGGATTAAGAATAACATCATTCAGCCATTTATGGGTTGGTGGAATGGACACTGGGAAGAATTGAAAGATGCCTGGAATGGTATCTGGAAAGTTCTAACTATCATCTTTGACGCATTCGTTGGTACGATCAAAATCGTCATTGACGAGCTTGTCGGATGGTTCAGGATAGCTTGGGATGAGATCTCGGTAATAGCCAAAATCGGTATCGCTATTGTCGTCGGTGTCATCAAAGTCGCTTGGGCTGGAGTAGTATTTGTATTTAAGATGGCATGGGATCAAGTTGTTATGATCTTTACCATCGTGTGGAATACTTTAAAGGCAATTGTAACTCTCGGCATCGATGAAATTATGGCAGTCGTTAAGATTGTCTGGGGTGCCGTAGTTATGGTATTCAAAATTGCCTGGGATACGATAGTTGCAATCTTCAGCGTATTCCTGGATATCATTACTCTGCATTGGTCAAAAGCATGGGATGATATCAAGGCGCTCGGAGAACAAGTCTGGAATGCCATTAAGGACTTCCTGAAGACCGTTCTCGATGCCATTGTTGGACTGGTCATTCAATGGGTAAACGTAGTTATCAACTGGGTTATCGGACTGTACAATGCGGTAAAGACATACCTCACCAACCTGTGGCACGCCGCAGTGCAACTGTTTACATCGCTATTGAATGACGTTATAGCTATCTGGAATACTATCGTTAATGCCGTAGAAACGTTTGCTAAAAATCTATGGCATGACGTTATTGGATTCTTCACAAATATGTGGCAAGGCATTAAGTCCCTATTCGGTACTCTGCTTAGTGACGTGTCCAGCATCTGGAATGCCATTTGGTCTAAGATCACTAGCCTGGCTAGCACTATCTGGCACGATGTTACCAGCACCTTTACTAATCTTAAGAATGGCATGATTCAGATCTTCAAGGATATTGCCAACTTTGCATTCATTGATCCCATTAACTGGGTTATCAATACTGTTATCAACGGTGGCATCGAGGGTATCCTTAAGACTATCGATAGCGTTATCGGTACCAACTGGAGCGTGCATGTCAACCCGCTCACCCACTTCGCCACAGGTGGTGTCGTCCCCGGGTACTCACCCGGCAACGACTCGGTGCCCGCGCTACTGTCGCCTGGTGAGGGCATCTTGCGGCCCGAAGTGGTCAACATGCTCGGCGGACCCGCTGCCATTTATGCCTTGAACAGTATGGCGGGCAGCCCGTTCAACAGTAATCCGGTGACGACTGATTCTAATGGTGTTCAGCACGCCTCTTTAGGTGGCCTTATTGGTGACATCTGGGGTGGCATTAAAGACATCGGTGGCGACATCTGGGGCGGCATTAAGTCGGCATTCAACTGGATTCGCGGAGCGGTGGCTACTGGAGCACAATTCGTTTTGGACCACACCGTTTATCCAATGGCCGACAAGATGTTCAAGAGCGGCGGCCTGTTTGGGCAAGCTCCAGCTAAGACCACTCATAAAATCGGTGATGGCCTAGTGGCTATGCTGCGCGGCCAGGATAAGAAAGACACTGCCGCAATGCAGGGGACCGGTTCACCGTATACAGGGGGCGGCAGTCTTGGCGCATGGATCGCAGCCGCTATCGCCGACACTGGCGTACCGGCATCATGGGGTGGCCCGCTAGGTGTTTTGATTATGCGAGAGTCGGGTGGAAACCCGAACGCTATCAACTTGACTGACTCGAACGCCAAGGCCGGACATCCATCACAGGGTCTTATGCAGACCATTCCTGGCACTTTCGAAGCGTACCGGGATAAAAATCTAGTCGACAATATTCGGGACCCAGTCGCTAACATTGTGGCTGGTATCAACTACATTAAGGCTCGCTATGGGTCTATCTTTAATGTGCAGCAGGCTAACGCCAGTCTTCCCCCTAAGGGGTATGACCAGGGCGGTTGGCTCACGCCCGGCTACACGTTGACGCACAATGCCAGTGGGCACCCGGAAATGGTTCTGCCGCATCACATGTCAGAGACGCTCATGCGACTGCACGAGGGAATGCAGCACGGCAAGTGGGGCAAGGCATTCGGTCGCGACAACGACCGCTGGGATGACCGCCATAACGACAGGGATCATGACTGGAATGGGCATCGTAATGATGCATGGCGTGATGCGCAGCAGCTAAGGAACAGTGCGCTCGGTGGCTTTTTGGGAAGTGGCTTTAGCCGATCGCTGACAACGGCTCAAGATCTTGTCGGCGACAAGTCAATGCTTAATGCGCTAGGTATGTCCGGTAGCGGCAGTCCATTCTCCGGAGTGTTCCTGAATTCCTCTTTGGATTCTAACGGACTTGGCAACGCGTACAATCAGAATGCGTTGACGTGGGGCACCCGCTCCAAGGGTAATACCGGGCTCACCCACACGAGTGGATCTTTCTTCGGACAGAATGCCGGTGAGATGAATGAATTTGTGGGAGGCTTGTTCGGAGCGGGTGGCGGGCGTGGCGGATACTCGGGTCCCGCTCCCAGTCAAGGTGGTCATTACTTTGATTTCCGTGGCTCTCACATCATGGGCGATCAGGACATGGATAGGATCACGGACCGGATCGGCCGTCGACTTTCCACGTGGGGACTTCCGTCCGCTGGCACTAGGATTAGGTAATGGCACTAGCGATTGCGACGTCACCAGCGGCTGTAAAGCAAGACGCGACGACTTATGTGTCACAATTGACGACTGCCTCGTTTACTCCGGCAGTTGGCTCACTACTTTTGATGATTGCAATTTTCGACACTAACTATGGTGGGGATTTTGCAACCCCATCCACTGTGACCGGTTCAACTTCAACATGGCATTACTCGGTTCAATATAACCCAAGTAGAGGGTCCGGCGATGGCGGCCTGATTCTTATCGCATGGGCTACGGTTAACTCGGCAATATCGACAACAACGCGAGTCAACTTTAGCGATTCCAGTGACTGTGCCATGAAAACGTGGGTCCTCACCGGAGCGAACAATACTAACCCTATTGGCCGCAGTGGAACGTTTCTACTAAGGACACCGAGCACGACAACGTTGTCCTATACGGCAACGGCTGCTGGCTCTATCAGCTTCTTTGGTATCGAGGATTGGGCGAATGGGACCATCGGTCTCACGAATGACACAGCGGACGCCACACTAGCGGTCAACTCTGCCGGTCTGATTTCGCATCAGACAACGGCTGCAACGGGCGTCACAACGCAGTCATTTGTAGCAAACTACACAACGGATAAAACAGTCGCGGCCTTTGTCGAGATTGTGCCCGCTGCCGCTGTGATCACCCCACCAACTAACCCCGGCGGCGTCGGCGGTGGAGCGACCCAAGCCAACACAATGCAATTGTTAGTTAACGGCGTTGATCGAACCGTCAATATGGTTCAGGATCAATGGACCCTTACTCAGCAATGGGGGCGGCAGGGTGATACCGCTACCATTCTTTTGCATGACGAGTATACGACCACTAATCCAACGTTCGTCCCCCAAGTTACTCAAACTGTTCAGCTTAAAGATGTCACGTTAAATCAGGTGATCTTTGGCGGGATTATCACCAAGCCTGAACTTGACGTAGTCAATGGCGGCGTTAATGAATGGACGCTGAATTGCCAGAGCTACGCAGTGTGGGCCGACAGTCGTATTGTTTCATACGCCTATCACAACACGACGCTAGGCGCGATTATCGCTGACCTGACACAGAACGCTCAAATAGGACTGTCCACAGTGAACGTGGTCAACGGGCCTACTATTACCGCAGTCGTCGGGCAGTTTGAACCACTCAGTAAAGCATGGTCCAAGGTGTGCGCTTTGGCGTCCACGCAAACTACCTACGGGTGGTGGGTCGATGGTAACAAGACGCTCTACGTAGCGGACGAAGCGCAAGCCCTAGCCAGCGGAGTGACATTCGACAACAACGTCACGACTTCACATTTAAATGCCGAAGGCCATTACGAGGTGGACTTTAAATACGATTGGGACGCAACGTCTCTTGCTAATCGTATTTATGCAATCGGTGGCAACATTACTCAGCAGCAGTCGGACAACTGGACGGCCAATGGGCATACTCGCCAGTTCGCCTTAACTTTGTCGCTCGATTCCAGTTCGTCAGTTCAGTTGTCTTTGAGTGTCGGTGGTCTCAGCACTGTTGTGTCCACGCAAAATACCGACCCCTGGTATCTCGCACAGGACACGTTGACCGGACTATGGAATCTGATTGCCAGCACCACGACTAATACGCCGACTCCAGTCAACGGGACAGTAATCAGTCTTACTTATGGCTATCTGGTCACTCAAGTATCCGTAGTGCAGAACACCACCTCGATAGCTCAGTACGGTGGCCTTAATGGTGGGTTCTACGATGCGACCATTACCGATACCACGCTGATGAATCTGGCCGCCACGCAGCAGCGTGGGCAGCACGAGGTGGCCGAATACGGCTACGCACAAGAGCAAGTCACGTTCACGACAACGGAAGACTGGCAGGGTTGGCTAAACGTAGGTCAGACAATAGTGTTCAAGTCATCGTTTGTTCCGGACAGTGGTAACAGTTATCATAATGGACTTAACGAGAAATTCCTTGTCGTGTCCATGTCCGCAGCGGGTACCGGTGGTGGATTTAGGAAGTTGCAAATCACAGCGGTGCGTGTGACGTGACGGTAACAAATCCACCAGCGAGCCCGCCGGTGCTGTCGGTGTCATTCGCGTCGTTCGGTGGAACCCGGATGTTCACGCTATTTGATGTGTTAGCTCGCATGGAAGGCAACACGTTCGACAACGTGAACATATCGAACGTGGGCAATCCAGGTGTTTTGTCAGTGTCATTTCAGTCTTACGGCGGAGTGAGACCGTTTAGTCTATTCGACATTCTAGCCAGAATGAATGGGACTACATTTGATAATTTGAATATTAGCAATGTCGGCAATCCGGCAGTCCTGTCCGTATCCTTTATTTCATTCGGTGGCACGAGAATGTTTACATTGTTCGACGTTCTCGCCCGAATGGAAGGTCTAACATTTGATCAGGTGAATAGCTGATGGCAATTGAAATGGCAAGGTTACAGCAAACTGGTTCGGCGCAATCAATCCCTTTCAATGCAGATACTAAAATTAATTTTGACACGGTTGGATTTGACACAACGTCTGGCCGTATGGCTAGTCTCGCCAATGACAATCTCACCGTGTCAACTCCAGGGTCTTATCTGATTACGGGTTGCGTCCGCTTTGCTAATACCAGTTCCTCTTCTCTGAATTATCCCGCACCAGGTGCGGTTATTATAGCCAACTCGAACCAAACCGTAACTAACAATATAGACACTCAGGGGCACTTTGGTAGGACCCTGTGGGATACATCGCAAGGCACCGTTATGGCAGACCCTGCGAACAATCGAATTATTGCTTTAAAGCAGGGCATTTACTACGGTGCGGTATCTGTCCGCTGGGACCCAGGGGGCAGCGGGCAGCGCTACTTGGGACTCCTTGCCAACGGTGGCCGATGCTTCGAGAGTGATATCACGGCAGGCGCGGGGAATACCAGCAATGCATGCGGGGGCCCTGTGCTACTGGCGCCCGGCCAATGGGTTGACACTGTCGTCTTTCAGAACAGTGGCGGCAGTACGAATACGGATAATATCAATGGGACCAATCAGCTTGGTTTAGTTGGGCCGATTGACAGCTATGCGTCGCAACGTTATGTATCTATCTGGAAGAACGGAAATACATCCCTAAGGGTTACCGAAGGGAATATGTATGTGTTTTCAGATGCCGGATCTGTCTCAGTTTCTACCATCTGCTCGCTAGTCCAAGGCGATACGATTGACTTGCGGGCACTCCAAGTCAGCAGTCAGACCACGCCCGGTACAGGTTCAGCCTTGAATACAGATATCAGTTTTGGTGACATTCATCTATCAATGGCTTTATTGAGCCCACAGTGAATCACCCTAAAGTTCCACATCCCAGAGAACTTATCGAGTCCAGAACTGCTAACAAGGTTCTCGGATGGAATGATGTTGTATTGGACTGGCTAGCAGATCATTTGCTGGCGAGTCGTCTTATGTTCAACATTGCGCTGATTCTTCCACTGATTGTGCTCAGTGCGCCGGATTCAGTCAAGATTACTTTAGGGGTTTTTTCGGGTAGCTGGATTCAGTGGTGGGCCTTACCTGCTTTACAGCGTCAAGCGAAAAAAGGTGAGACCCAAAGAATGGCAAAGGCGGACGCTGATCACGAGGCATTGACTCACATCGCGCTAACAGTCGACAAGCTATTAGCGCATAAAGACAAGGAAACGAAATGATTGCACTAAATCTCCCACAGATTGTATCGATGGAAATTGCCCCACTTCTCCCGCTGGCTACGGGATGGATTGCAAGGCAGAACACAACCAGCAGCGTCAAGGCTACGCTACTGGCGTTCCTGTCTTGTGTTTGTGCTTTTGCCAGTGCGTTCATCGCTTCTGTTTCTGGCGGCACTCACTTTGATTGGTCCGCTGCTATCTTTGCTTGCTTTGGAACTTGGGCTATTGCAGCTATTACTCATCTTGGACTGTGGAAGCATATTGGTGTAGCTCAATTTTTTCAGTCGCTTCCCGGATTCATTGGTAAGGTTGGCTAATTAAATGGCACTCGTCAAACTGGGCCACGCAGACGGCAAGGTCACTACCGTGACCATTCCGCTTACTCGCACCTTCCGAGAGGCGGTGCGGGATATCATTCACGCAGACGGTGTCTGGCGGGCCCATTCCGGCGACCCTTCCCCGGCGTGGGTCGAAAGCGATATCGAGCAACTGGCAACGGCTATTAGTGAACATTTTAGTTGTCCTGTCGGGCAGCCGAATAGGAGTGTATGAAAGTAAATACTGGACAGGACAAGCAGGCTCTTGCTCTAGCGGGTGCTACATCCCCTGGCTATACCGGCACGGCAACCGCAACGTCTGCAACCACGCTAACGGCAACGGGTACCCCCTGGTCGGTTAATCAGTGGGCCGGACATCTGGTCATTGCGGCCGGTAGCACGTATGGCGTTGTCATCTCCAATACGTCATCGATTTTGACCATTGACAAGTGGTATGCACCAGCTACCCCCACGGGCACCGCCGCATCTACCCCGTCCGGTACCGCTGTGTTTATGATCCATGGTGGTAATGCACCCGTGGCGTGCATGGCTATTACGGCTAATGCTACGGCCGCTGGTCCAACGGACACGAGCCTTACGGCTGAAATCACCACGGCCGGTGGCGGTCTTATTCGTCAGTTTGCTACGTACGCTCACACTACCGGTGCGAGCACGTACACATTGACGGGAACGTACACCGCCAATGGTTCAGACTCGCTGCCTGTTGTTATCGCAAAGATGGGCACTTTCGACACCATTACTCCGGCTACCGGCGTCATGCTTCATGAAACTGTTCTCTCCTCTACTGCCACCCTTACGGCAAGCGGTGACCAGCTCACGATTACCCAGACCGTCACTATGTAACGTGAGTTAACCGAGAAAGAGGCGGGGTGACCCATGCCAAGAATTGGTGCGGGTCGCCCCGTTTCCAGTTATAGCCCGATTCATAGTCATGCGATTTCGTCCAGGTTCCAGACGATAGTCGATTCAGCCGGTGCCAGTGATGCCTTAATTCAGGGTATCAGTCTACATAAGACAGTCGCCGATAGCGCTGGTCTTAGTGACGCGATTCAAAGTCGCGTTGGTAAGTCCATTGCGGACAGTCTGCCCGCGACCGATACCGTCGTCCGCACTGCCCAGTCGTTCACGAGGGCAGCGCCCGAGACGGCGACGGCCGTCGACGTCGTGGGCATTCACCGGTTCACGTCCCTGGTCGACGCGGCCGGACTGGCGGACGTGGTCATCCGGACAGCTCGGCCCTTTAAAGCAATCACGGATGGCGCAGCGCTCAGCGATGTCATCGGTAGTCGTGCCGCTATCGATAGCGCTACGGCTAACGACTTTATTTTTGCAAGGCAAGTCTTTAACTTTAAAGCGGCCTCTGACATCACGGTTCTCGATGATGCGGTTACCGCCCGAACCGTCACGGCCTCACGCCTTATCGGTGAAAATCTTTCAGCTTCCGATTCGATCACGGTAATACATACCGCTTGCATCCGTGTCACCACAGACAGCGCCACAGGCGTAGAGTCGATTACTCGCGGCCCGTCTGTTAACGTGTCCCGGTCGGTAACAGATGGTGCCGTGTCCACCGATTCGATCACTCAGTCATCTGTCGACCCGCGTCCGCTCGGCGACCTCGCCGGGGCAGCGGACGCGCTGGCCAGAACCTTTACGCAGCAACGGAATCCGGCTGATACTGCCGCCGCCGTGGACGCTCTGGTTGCAGCCGTGTTGGCACCCCGCCCCCCGCCGGACACGGCCGGTGCGGCGGATACACTGGTCAGGTTCGAACATCTTTACAGGCCACAGAATGAAAACGCGCTAGCCCAAGATCACATTGGTAACACTAATAGTTCCTTTACAGACTCGGCTTTAGCGTCTGATACTGTAGGCCGTACAACTTCACAAACTCGCTCAGTCGCCGATATTGCCGTATCGGCCGACACGTCCGCATCTCTAGGCAGCTACACGCGGGCGAGCAGCGAGAGCGCAGCAGCAAGCGACACGCTCACGGGGCCGGACGTTGTCCAGTCGGCCCGTGTTCTCGGGGACGCTGCTGACGCGTCGGATGTCGTCGCTCGGAGCCTGCTGGTACCCCGGCAGGGATCGGGCCAGGCGGCGGCATCCGACGGTCTTTCCAGTGCTACTAGCACTTTCCGGCTGGCCGCTGATCTTGCGGGCTCGGCCGACACCCTCTCACGCGCAAGTGCCCGCGCGCGCGGCGTGGCGGATACCGCGACCTCGAACGATTCTGTTGCGGCACCACCGATAGCTCACGACATGGCGCTTGCTGTAGATATCCTTTACAGCAACGTCTCTTTGTCGCGTCCTATTGCAGACACTGCTACGGCTAGTGCCACTGTCGTAAGATCCACTGTAGACAGCCGCTACGCTGGGGAACCCTCTGCTCTAGCTGACACACTTACGAGTATCACCACTACAGCACGCACCATTGCGGACTCTGCTGTAGCTATCGACACTGCTCGTATCGATAACGCGCTGCGTGCTGTAAATGATGTGGCACTGGCCAGTGACTCGACCATCGCGATATCGGCCCCGGCACGATTCACTCACGACACGGCGACGGCCTTTGAGTCGCTGGCCAGCGGCCTGATTCTGCCACGCGCGAGCACGGACGTCACCGGAGTTGTGGACGCGGTCACCCGCGTTACCGCAGTAACTCGCGCGGTGGCGGACACGGGCGGCGGCAGTGACGCCACCGGAAACCGGCCCAACCTCCCCCGTACGGCCGTGGACGCGGTCGGCGGTAAGGACACGCCGAGCAGGCTTGTTCATGTGGTACGGGCGATATCAGACGGCGCTACGGCCGTTGACTTTACAGGTGTCGCAAAGCTTACGGTTGCGTCGGATTCAGCTACGGCAATTGACGCTGTCAGTAGTCATGCGATTATTCAGCGTGCCGTTTTTGACTCAATTCCTTTACATACGGTCGAAGATACAGCCTTTACAGCACCGTTACTTTTTAACCGGCTAGTAGCCGACTCTTTAAATGCACTTGATTCTGTGGGTCGAGTAGTAGCGTCCCATCGATCCATGATCGACGCCGCAGAGGCGGTGCTTGACGTTGTCTCGGCTGGCTCGACCGTCCGGGCTCGGCCGGTCGCCGACGCCGCGCCCGAAGTGGATACGACAGCCAGCGGGACCAGGGCGGCGCGGCCGGTCGCGGACACCGCGCCCGCTACCGATCAAGCCCGCACCGGCTTTCACCAGAGCTACGACGACGGGGCATATGCCGTCGACGTCGTCAGTCGAACGGTCCGACTCGACCGGCCGTCGCCGGACAGTGCGCCGAGCGGCGACAGTATTGAGTGGTCTAAAACCAAGATCCGCTTGGTGTCGGACACAGCGGGTGCGCTGGATAACTCGGCTCAATACGCGCTTATTCGCGCGCCGATTTTGTACGGCAAGCTCGATACCGGCTGGACGGCTCATACGATTAGCGTCCGCTACGTCACTCAATTGCTTGACGAATGGTCTGTCTACTTTGGTCCGTCGTCTCGCTATTCGGCCACGCTTGCCGATGACGAACTGTCCGTCTACTTCGGTCCGTCATCTCGCTATTCGACGACAATGGTCGATACCTATTGGGCTCACTACGTCTCTAATGAATGGTCGGCAAGTCTACTCGATACCGAAAGCGAGTGGACTATATGGCCCGCATAGGTAGGCGTCGACCGGTATCCAACTATCGGCCCATTCATAAAGCGGTAGTCAATGTCTCGCTCACGTCAAGTGTTGCGGATATAGCACTGGCCAGTGAATCCGCCCTAAGAAGCGTCGGGATTCCAAGGACATCAGCAGAGTCAGAATCGCTGATTGATTCACTGGCCAGCAAGTCGACGTTAGCACGCACCCCTGCGGACGCGGCACTAGCGACAGACACTCTCGTTAGATCCTTTACAGCATCCCGGTCCATGTCGGATGCGGCCGGTGCGACGGACACCCTGGCGAAGTCTTCCGTGGACGGCCGGAGCGTGGCCGACGCGGCGGCGGACGTCGACACCTACGCGCGCTCAAGCGTGCGGCAACGTGCGATTGCGGACAATGCGCTAGCCAGCGAGTCGCTTACGAGAGCACTACAGCTCAATCGCAGCACGCCGGAATCCGCTACCGGTAGCGACTCGCTGGCCAGCAAGGCTAGTCTACTCCGGTCCACTGCAGACTCCGCATTGGCCACCGACGCGGTCACGTCCGGCGTAACAAGACCCGTTGGTGATTCAGCTCTCAGTAACGATGTTGTTACTAGAACCTTTACAGCGTCTCGCAGTGTGAGCGACGCGACGGCGGCCGTCGACACCTACGCGCGTATGGCCGCGCACCCCCGCGCGGGCGGTGATAGCGCCGCGCTGGCCGACACGGCGACCCGCGCTGGCACATCCGGCCGGACGGCGGCGGATCTTGCGGTACAGGCCGACTCAGCGGGCCGCGTGGCCAGGCTCGACAGGGCAGCCGCGGACCTTACTGCGCTGGCCGACGCCGTAGCGACCGGCAAGGTCCGGCCGGTCGCGGACACGGCTACCGCTGGCGACACTGCCGCCCGGACGGTCACAAATTCTCGAGATTTTTCGGACCCTGCCGCGCTGTCCGACACTGTGGCCACAGGCAAGGTCCGGCTGGTAGCGGACGCGGCTGCCTGCTCGGACGGGCTCACTCGCGCACTGCGATCGGGCAGGCCGGTCGTGGACGCCGCGTTCGCTGGCGACTCGGCAGGCGGGCCGTCGCGGCACACGCGGCTTGTCGCGGATATGGCACTGGCCAGTGATGCGAGTATCAGCCATGCCATTCACTCACGCGCCTCGAATGACTCCGCTGTAGCCGTCGACTCACTGGCCAGCATGGCGATCGTAGCACGGGTGGTCGCGGACACTGCCGTGGCCGTGGACTCGTTCGCGAACCAACGCCTGGGTAGGACCGTAGGAGACACTGCACTAGCTAGTGATACTGTTGCAACGCAACGCATCCGGTCCACTAGCGACACTGCACTAGCAAATGACACTGTCAGCATTCGTACCAGGGTGACCACGTTCGTGTTCGACGCGGCTCGCGCTAGTGATGCTGTCGGTATTCCTGCTGGTAACGTCTCTTTTAGTACGGGAAAGATCTACACGTCTTGGTTCGTCTATCCGATAGGATAAAGATATGCCTTTCGTCAATCACGCACGTGTCACCAAGATGCTGCAATGGGACGGTACCGATATCGTCATGAACGAAGTAATAGCACACATCAAAGAAGCCATGGATGGGCGACCGTGGGCGGACGCTAATCAGACCATCCGCCCCGACGCGCTCAGTGTGGATGTTGACGTTAACGGTAATCTGATTATTTCCGCAGTCAAAGGCGAAGGCGCTAAGAGCCTTATCCATCATATCGCCACTGACGAGAAGGGTGCTATCAGTGACGTTATCGACGACTCGGAATATAAATACCAATTCATCATTCTCAGGGGCGATTGGATGAGCCCCGTTATCGGGCAGACCCGTGGCGCATGGTCTATGTATTCCGTTCCGGATAGCGAAATGAAACACCACTACCACCCTCTTAAGGACTAGGCCATGAAAGACGTTTCCGCATTGTCCAAGCAATACATCAGGGTTATCGTCAAAGCCAAGGACGAGAACGGCGTTGATATCGTCATCGGTAGCGATGTTGTCGAGTTTGCTTTTATGTTGAATGGTAATGACCCCACGGATCTCGATTGGAAAGCTGGCGCATGGGGTGCGGCCAACGTCGCCCGCATCTTGATCGGCCCCGGCACGGCGGCGGCACTGACTGCCGGTAATCAATACCAGGTGTGGGTACGGGTTACCGACAACCCCGAAGTGCCCGTGCTCAAAGTGGATGCTTTAAATGTGACGTAAGAGGGCACAAAAAAACCGGCCCACAAAAGGGCCGGTCTCTTTGTTGCTACAGTTTGCCGTTAAGCGAGTCCCTTACGATTTTGGCGTCATCGTAATATTCCGTCGACGCCTGGACTTCCACTCTTTCAATCTTGCCCTCTCGCCATAGTCGGAACGATTGCAGTTCCGTGACGATGAACTTGGCGGATTCGTTTCCCTTACTGCCAGGCTTGAGCAAGACGTATGTCTTTGATTGCGTAGTGGAATTCAATTGTTGTGGTCCTTTCACAGTCCACTGATAGCCGACGTGATCCTTTCCAGTCGCTCTTTGAGCTCCTTGTTCTCTGCCTCCAATCCCAAAACGCGATTGCGGAGCATTCCCATGGCTTCGCCAAGAGATCCGATGAAAGAGAACTCCCCGGAAGGGGCATCCGCTCGCTTGGGGGCGACGCCTGTATGAGCACCATCCTCCAATGCGTACGTGTCGCCATCCAGCGCAACCGAAGCGACGGCCTCTTTCATGGCCACTGCCTCGGCGAACCCCTGCAGCACATTGGTCTCTACCTTTTTGGGCTTGGCTTTTGCCTTCGGCTTGGGCCGAACAGTCCGCTTGCGGGTGACTGGAACGTCATTCCACTGGTCTGCAACCCACCACTGAGCGAGGGAGCGATAGCGTCCCTGTACAATACAATGCGCATTATCGCTCCCCCTAAGGAAATTGCGAATCGCATTGACGTTACGACTGCGGTCGGACTTGGGCAGATGCGGCCACAAGAGGTCAAAAGCCTGATATGGCCCCATACCCTCAAGCGTCCGGCCCAGCCTATCCGAGTGGGTGCCTTCCCATTCGGACATGATGTCCCCGGGATTGGCTTGTTTGATCGATTGGCTCCGCAGAGCCGACCACACCATTTTCGCGGCCACGACGTAATCGTCACCGGGCTGTTCGAGCCTGGACATCTCATCCGTAAGCTCGCTACCCAGCAGGCTCGCGCGATTGAAATGCGCGTTGTCAAAAATTGTTGCCATATGCGATTCCCTAACCGTGTGAAGCCTCATGCATAGCACGTAGACTTGCTGAACCAAAGCTCATGCCGCACCCGCTGTGCGAGCATGTGAAAGTCCCACCGCTGAGCTTCTTTTCGCTCTTGTCTTTCGCGTCCGCGTTCTTACTGCTAGAGCGCGAGTCTGACTTGTTGTCGGGCTTGCGATGCCTGCCGACCATTAACGTGTTCCCCTTCCGTTGCACGGCTCACACTTCTTGCCGTTGAAAAGAGCCACCCCCGTGCCGTTACACAACGTGCACTTTTGCGGAGGTGGCTTGTACACCTTTCGAGCCATGTAAAGCACCCTGCCTTGGTAAGCGGATCCCTATCGACGGCCTACAGTACACCAGTCCACGCAGGTCGGTCCGTTGCCGGGTTGCCGTTACCGTGGTTGACGTACAGGATCGCACTCAGGTTGTGCGCATCCGCTGGCACCGTTGAGAAGCTCACCTTGTAGGTGAGCGTCTGGCCGTCCGTCACTCCAACGTTGTTGCCCGGGTTCAGGTTGTAGTCCGCGGGTGCGGCAACGTCGACGTCAAGCCCATCCGCGTAGAGCGATGCGAACGAGACGCCAGTGACCAGCGCGGGCACATGGTTGGTGATGGTCACTGTAAAGGTCACGAGGTTCGCGGCCCTCACGGGCGCGCTGAGCGTGAGCGTGGTGCCGTCCGCCGGTTGGGCCTGACCCCACTCGGCCGGTCCAGCCTGGACCATCTGGACGGGGGCAGCGGGTGCGACTGCGGTGGGCACCGGTCCGCCTGCTGGCAGCGGCGCGGGTGAGCACCCTGCCAGCAGCAGGACCACTAAGGCAACCAGGCCGATGACCAGCAGGTCGAAAGCGAGCCACTGTGCGAGTCTCTTTGCTGTGATGTTCATTATCGAAACAACTCCCTTAATAGTTTGCCGGTCAAGCGACCAGCGGCACGCCGACCGACACGTTTGCCGATTGGCTTAAAACTCTTCTTTCGCGACGCACTCTGTACGGCTTGCACGTCACCCAAGATCCTGGCAGCCCGGTAAAGCGAGCTACGCGTTTTACGAATGCTCATTGCCTAACACCTTTCTTGCAGGTGGGTTCATGAGGTACATGAAGCCCCGTAGGAAACACAACGGGTCATCACGGTACCGGCCAAGATCGTCATTGCAGGGACCACACAGCAGTCCCCGAACCTCACCCGTCTTGTGATCATGGTCTACCGGCATCCGGCGAGACTTCCCGCCATTGCCGCTAGATGGCCCACAAATAAAACAGAGACCCCCCTGCGCCTTCAGGAGAGCCTCATACTGGCCAGGGGTTAGGTTGTAAGTCCGCATGACATGCTGCTCGTGAGCGGTCGCCTTGCGGATCTTTTTTACCGCCCGGTTGTGGGTGGCACAACGAGGACCGGGATACGGAGCGGGCCGTACCCCGGTGACCCCTTCGGCTACACAGTCTTTACACGGCTTTACGGTTTGCGACATAACTTACGATATCGCTTTTCCGGTACTGATTCTCGCCGTGATTCCCGGGTTCCCGGGCTACAGGCTTTAAGCCTGATCTGTGCAACCACATATAAACCGAGTCTCGCTCAAGGTCGAGAAATTCGGCCACCTCGGTTGTGGTCAGCAATTCTTCCATAGCTAGTCCGATGCTCTGGCGGTAGCCACAGTGCGAAGGATTTCGCGAAGCATCCCAATCCACTGCTCTTCGCCATCCGAGAGAATTACCCCCTGGGTGTCGATAATGCGAAGGCAGCCGATGATGAACTCGACCGGGTTTTCCGTGTTCATCACGATAGCCGCGACTGCCTCGATATCGTCATCGTGAAGCTGGATAACTGCCGCGAATACATCAATCATGCCGTTCGTCAATGCCAGCGCAGCGGCTTCGTGATCGTGATCCGGATTATTACATAATCCCATTTAAAGCATCTCCTTAAGGTAGAGACATGCCGCGCGGCCATCTCGACCGCGCGGCAACGTCGTCGACTACTCGCCCGGTTCGAGGTTCGGGTTTACGCCCAGCGTCCAGGCCGTGTCGCCGTCTTCGTCCAAGATGGCGGACCTGCTGATTTCCGCGCGGATGAGATCCGTGAACGTCGACTCCAGTGCGGGCTTGCGGACACCCTCCTGAGCATTCTGCATGAGCTCAAGCTGTGTCCGCAGTCCGCGCGCCGCGTACACGAGGTCATCCGTTCCGATGACGTCCGCGACACCGTGACTGCGACTGATCGAGTAGCGGACGGCCCGCCGCGCTGCCTCGACCGTGAACGCGGGCAGGAAACCGGTGAACGCTTCCGCCACCTTGTCGTAATCGATGTCACCGAGCAACTTGTTGGAGATGGTGACCTTGATCAGCTTCTCGAAACCCTCACGATCCAGCTCACCGATATTGATCACGGCGTCGAGTCGGCCCGGGCGCAGCACACCCTTTTGGATCGACTCGACGTGGTTGGTAGTGAAACCGGCCAGCACTTCTACACCCTTATTGGTGATGCCGTCCAGTGAATCGAGAAGCTTGGAGATCTGCTCGTCAGTCTGTCCCTTGGCGACGATATCGATATCCTCGTACCACACGACGGACGGCGCGTAGAGCTGCGCGGTTTGGAGAGCCTCGTTCAAGTCGTCCTTACCGGTGCGGCACAGCAGGAAAGTCCATCCATTTTCGACGGCTTCTTTTGCCGTCAACGCGCCCGCCAACGTCTTGCCGGTGCCGTACGGCCCTTCAACCAGAACGGCCCGCTTGAGCGGAATGCCGTTCGCGCGCATCTTGTCGGTGTAGCGAAGCAGGGACCACATGTTCGTTTCGAGCTGTACAAGGACGTCTTTCGAATAGACGACCTTGTCTCGATCCGTGGACTCGGTGTCCAGGAAAACCGGTTCGGTCCCGCCGGTAAAAGCCTTTCCCTTGTAAATCGAATTGGTGCGAAGCTCATCTTCGATCACCTGAAAAAACGCCTCGATGTGCGCACGACGCTTGCGCGGTGCGGTGACCGACACCGCGAACACCGTACCGTATTCGCGAGAGTGCATGCCCATAAGGAAAAACTCCGCGTTGAGCGGCTCCAATTCGACGGTGCCCCACGGAACCTGGATGGTTTCATCGTGCGACAACGCGACCGTACGGAATTCGGGCGGCGTCGGACCGAACATAGTCATTGTCGAACGACCGACGCCCGTTGTGCCGAACACCTTTTTCATGGCGTTCTGGAATGCGTTCGCACCATCCCACGGGCGGTAGTTGAATGTCCGGCTGAAATTGAACGACGTGTTTTGCTGCTCTTCGTAATCCCGGAAGAAACGAACCGTTCCCGGAATGTCCCCCTCCATGTGCTTGGGGAGCACGATACGAGAGCCCTCATAAATGAGGTCGTCCTCACCGATCGTGATGGACCCCAGTTCCTCCAGGCGGGCGAGAACGGCGTCCCGCACCTTTTCCTGGTGACTGGGACCCTTTTCCTGCCGAGTTTCCGATTCGGTAAAATCGGGAACCTCATTGTTACTGTTGTGCACTGTCGACCCTTCGCCGAGTTGTGTCGCGAACATCGCCTGTAAAGCGTCTCGCACTTCCTGTCGTGACAAGATCAGTCCCTTTCGTGATCCTGCTCGGTGCCAAGGGCCACAGTTCCACCGTTTCGATGGTCTGTCAAACAGGGGCTTTACAGCCCCCTAGAATCCACGCTAACAGGATCGACCTGGTAGCCGGACATCTTGTGCCCGGCTACCAGGTCCATGCTGCTAGGGCGCTTTGTGCATCTCCGTACCGAACGGGCAACTGGGGTTGCCGATTTCCAGCCACTTCGCCGTGGTCCGCACGGTGTACCCGCCACACGGGCAGTGCTCAGTGTCGGTGCACGTGAGCTTGCGCATGTAGGTCACTTGCTTGGGCGGGCCACTGTTGAGCTTGCCGCCGCCCCCCTCGGTAAGAACCGTGCCGGTCGCGGGATCCACCTTGGCGGGCACACCGCGCGGGTGAAGCGCACCGTGCGGGTACTCACCCAGCGACGCCGCGATGGTCAGTAGCTCCGCTCCGACTGCCGGGCTGGACGGGGTGTACGTCCACGGGCGGGTGAGGCCCAGCTCTTTGGCCATCTTGGCGAATTCGCCACGGTGACCAGATTTGTTGTCGTCCACCACGTGGATCAATTCGTGTAGTAGAGTTTCGAGCACGTCGAACGTGTCGCCGATTTCCGGCGAGATGAACACGTGGTTGATTCCATCCTCGCTGGCTTTAGTCGACCAGGTGGAACCAAGGATCTTGCCGTTTTCCGCGCGGGACCCGTAAGAGAATCCCACCGACACGTGAGACTTGTGGGGGAGCGGGTGCCCGATGGTTTCGAACCATGGGCGAAAAGTGTTGATAGCCGATTCGAGCCAAGACTCACGAGTGGTGGACATGAGTAAACCTCTTTCTAAAAGTGCGGATTGAATTGTGCGTGTCCCTGTGGGGTGTTGAACCCCTATATGTCGTTCCGTATTCAGGGACGGTCAAAGCTTTCTATGCCATCGTTCCCGAGGTGACGGACGACCAACCGGCGACATAACCGCGCGCGTAAGTCTCGTTGATATGCGACTTGTTCGCGGTGCGCGTCACCATAAGCATCATGGCGTATACGTTGCAGAAGCGGGCCCGTTCCGCGACGTTGCGTGCGTCGCTCATTCCCGCCCCGCATCCCGCATCGAACAATGCCTGTGACGAGCAGAGCAGGCCGCGCACGACGGAAGGCGTTGGCGACTGCTGGCCGCCGACAATGCGGTTGTGCATGACCACCAGGTAGCGGCCAGCGGTCGAGTCGTACGACACCCGGTAGTCGATCGGGAAGTGCGACCACGCCACCGTGCGGCCAAAGGTGGCTTCGTGAATCAAGTGCTTCACACGGGCGACAGTGGTATCGGGGTCGCAGTGTTCCTGAATGAACGCCACGAACTCGGTGTACGTGAGCGAGGTGGGCATGAGAGAACCTACTTCCTAATTGCGGATTTAAAGCGTGCGCACCCCCGTCAGGTGTTGAACCTGAATGACGTTCCGTATTCGGGGGCGGGTTTGTATCAGGGGTAGCGTTCGCGCCGCTCGGCTGCAATGGCGCTCAAGCGGACGCGCGCGCGGTTGGCGCGCAACTGCGCTTCGGCCTGCTCGGCGAAAGTCGCGTGCGGGTAATGAGCCTGTTTGATCAGGCCCAAACATCTGCGTTCCAGCGCATTCAATTCGTCGATGCTCTTTACAGTGAGGTCCATCTGAATCACTTTCTTTATTCGGGGTTTAAGTCAATCAGATCATGAGAATCGAGTACGCCGCCGTCAGCGCCTCCTGTGCGTCTTCCCTGTCGTCGACACCCGGGTAGCGAAGAGCGATCTCGGCGGCAGTGTTTTCCAATTCGTCGACCTGGCTATCGGTAAGTCCGTGGTCGTCGCCAAGCCAAGCTTCGAGCTCGTGTCGTTGCATGATCAAGCTTCTTTCTTTGTGCGGATCAATTCGAGCGTGGGGTCATCTTCGTCGCCGAAATAGATAGCAACGTCCAGGTTTTTCGAGGCAGCGTAAATTGCCGTGCCCTCGCTGTAGGCAGCGTCGAAATCATCGAAGTGGGCAACGGTGATCCATCGCCCATCGTGAATCGACTTGATCATGAGCGCGTAGTCAGCGTCGCGTTCCATTAGTAGGACCTACTTTCTATTCAGTGGAACACGTAGCCGACACAAGCGGCATCAGCCATCAAGTCGTAAGAGGTGTCAATCATGCTAAAGTCCTGTTCAACCAAGACAGCTTCTTCATAACTGCGCTGAATCTGTGCAAAGTCCATGGGTTATACCGTCGCTCTCTGTGGGGAAGAACTTGCGATAGTCAAGCTTGGCGTGCCCCCGACCGGAATCGAACCGGTCGGATCACCATGGGGGGCTATTTTTAGTGCCCGACCTCTACGTCAACCCAAGGGTAATCCGTAGTGCAAACGGCCAGATAGTCTAGATCCTCTTGTATAAGCGGGACCGCTATCAACACGTCGAGTGGCTCATCCGGGTGCGGTGTCAGAGTGGGACCGGATGAGTCGTCCGAACGGCGAGTAAAAAGCTCTACCCCGCGACCCCGTCGAAGAGTCACCGACTCGACTGTCAGGTTCTCGTTATTGACCAGCAGAACGAATCCCTGTCGAATTTCGGAAAGCGCGTACTCTACGGTGTTCGTCATGTCTGCTCCCTAGAAAGTGAGTGTGCCGATCACTTCGTGCGGCTCGTAAATGTAACGAATGGTGATGTTGACAGCTTCGGGCATCCCAACCAGGCGGAAGAATTCCCGTCGTGCGTCGATGGCCGCGCGTTCCGTCGCGGTAGGCGTCCAGCCTTGTGAGTGCAATGTGCTTTTGGCGTACACGGTAGGTAGTTCAGGAAGTGCCCGGACAGCGGCGTGAATTTCGTCGGCGTTCATTTAGTTGCTCTCTTTTCTGTGCGAGATGAGTGGAGGAACCCCGGAAACTCTCGATCAATTAGATCTCCATTACCCCGGGGTTCCAGTGGCAAGCGCGAGAGTTGAACTCGCGAGCAACCTTGTTAGGCGTCGGTACCGCCGACCTTCTTAGCTGCCTGCCATGTAGGCGCGGTATTTGCATCCCGCGCTAGCTCTCTATTTAGTGGCGATCCTCCGCTGGCGCTGAGTCACTTCTGGGGGAGTGCGCGCCTTGCGGCCTGCTTAACCCCCCGCGTGGCGGGGTGTTCGTGCGGGGGTGGGACCCGCCGACTTGGTACATGAGTCAATCTACGTAGGGGGTGTTTGACTGTCAAGCATTTTAAAGGATATTAGTCCATGATTTTTTACGGATGATCACTATATGATCTTCATAGTGGCTCTGACCTGCGCAGATGCTTTAAAGGATCAGTTACAGTAGAGTAACGTGTCCGATATGCCCTAGTGCACGCGTTATACATAGCCTTTGACCTGGGAAAATCCCTAGAATCCGTTCGGAGGGTGGTTGTACCCAAGTTGGGGTTGAAGCTGTCAGCGGCCATCTGAGGGCCATTTAAGGGCATGACTGTAGAACCGTCACTGTCTGTCCAGGTAACGGCTCGTTATGTAACTAGGCGACCAGCAGTTTTTCCCCGGGGAAGATCAGGTTGGGGTTGCTGCCCACGGTGGTGCGGTTGATCGAGTACAGGTGCGGCCAGTTCGCGCCGGATCCGGTGACTGTCTCGGCGATGCGCCAGAGCGAATCGCCCTTGACGACGACGTGATAGGTTCCCGCCCCTACGGCGTGCGCTGAGCTGTCCACCGGCTGAACCGGGACCGATTGGACCGGCGCCTTGGTGATCTTGGGAGAGACGACGTGAGGCTTGATCGTTTTGGGTGGAGTGATCTTAATCGTGGCGCTCGCTGCCCCGGGCCGGTCCCAGCACGAGCGGGACGCGTTCCACGCGGACAGCGGAGTAAGGAGAGCCTTGGCTGTCTGGACGGACACGGGCGCGTCTTTCGCCCGCGCGTACCCGCCGAAGCCTGCCCAGGTCGAATCGAGGAATTGGTATAGACCACTGGCTGTGGAGTGCGGGTTGACAATAGTCGAGTTACCGCCCGACTCACACTCAGCAATTTTGGGGAGGGTATCGGCCGGTGCCGCACTCGCTGTAGCAGTGTTTGAGGCAATGAAACCGGTAGCGGTACCCAACAGGAGAAGTGAAGACTTGACCCACTTTTTCACGTTTGAGGTTTTGCTGTGCTTACCCATTCGACGAAAGTAAGCCCCCCCACCGACATTCGGTGAGGGGGCAACGGACGTGCGTCTTGTTACCAGCCAGTATTAGCAGGCTGGTCGGCCGACTCGGTTACGACCGGCACTTCCGGGGCGGGAGACACAACCGGAACCGCTGCGACATCACCGGTCGTATCACCCGTAGCGGGACCCGTGTACTTGGCATACACGACACCCGCGCGCGACATAGCCTCAAAGGTACCTTCCGGTCCCCAAGGGGACTGTCCCTTAGTGATCCGGCCTGCCAGCGCCGATGCGCTGGACCCGGACTTATAGATAGCCACTTTGGCCCACTTGTCCGGATTGCTCTGCAACTCGGAAACGATGTTGGCAAGCTTCGGGTTGACCTGCCGACCCCGACCATTACCGGTCTTAGTCGGGGGATCTTCCCATTCGAGCTCTAGTTCAGGGGCTGTACGTTGCGTAGTCATAGATAACACCTTATACATGCACATTTGCTCATGAAACCCTGTATGATGTGACGATCATCACACCAACCCCAAGGATGATCAAATGGGCCAGGCCCGTAGGAAATTCACAAAGTTCATTCGTAACCCGTTCACCACTCTCTGCGATAGATGCGGCAACGTGATCAGGAAAGGGGACATTGTCGCGCTGGAACCCGCGCGCACCCTGATCTGTACCGTCTGTTCGGGCTATGTCGATTAAGCTGTAAAGGGGTCCGCCCAGACTTATAGGGGAGAATCTATAGAAGTACTTAGTGCGCTTTTGGCTCTATCGTCATTGGGATTCATATCATTACTGGTCCCAATACTGACGGGCCATTTAGTGCCGATTTCAAGAGTGGATCGAGAGCAGCATGAATCCGACAAGTGGCACGCTGCCTATGACGCTTTAAAGGACGCGCACGATATCCAAACGCGGGTGCTGGAGCGAGCGCAGATAACCGCCGAAGTCACAGACAAGGTGACAAAAGCGGTACACTCCTTATTGGGACGTGATTAAATGATGAGTTTAATTAGGCGATTCCATAAGCCCGCTAACGGAAAAGAATCTTCCGAAGCTATCCGCTACGCGGAGCGTGCCAAAAAGGATGCACTTGCGCGCAAGGCTAAAATCGATCCCTACTTGGATAACCTAGAAGATGCTGTAGCTCGAAACAAGATATATGAATCAATCGTCAACACGCTAAGGGCAGCGCAGTGAGACTTCTAGATATTATCTTTATCTACATCGGTGCACTAAGTGTCGCCGTTACACTCGGAGCTTACGTGACACAGCGTTGGTGGAAAACACGCGTAGGTCGATATATTGTCATGCTCAAAGTGGCACTGGTACTGATCTACGCTAGGTCAATCACTACTGCAATCATCATGCCTAATCGCATTCATGCTGATATCGGCAACGTGTCGGTCACCGTTATTTCCTCCCTGATTCTAGCCTATGGCGCATTCGCCTTTGTGCTCACTATTCGAACTGAAAGGGTAGTGGAGGAACGCAAAAATGAGAACAATGTACGACTCAGTGACAGCGAGCCGCATTCCAAGTAATGCCACTATGGTCGCTGGCTACTGTGATCAGATTAGAATCCCCAAGTGGACCGACGCCGACTGGGCACTATTCCCCAATGCGATTAAAGTCCGCATCGCCAAGCTGTACACCACTAATGATGGTCACGTTCTAGATGTAGAGAACGGAGACTCAACCCCCGCACAATCTGTTCTATGGGTCAAGATGCGCAGGGCCGGTGGATTCGATCCAACGGTCTATTGCAACTCTTCCACCTGGCCTCTTGTCAAAGCTGACTTTAGCGCAGCAGGCGAACCGCAACCCCATTACTTTATTGCCGAATACGATGGTGATCCCACCATCCCAGCGGGTGCCATTGCCAAACAATGGAAAGAAGGCCCGCTGTATGACACGTCCAGCGTGGCGGACTTTTGGCCTGGTGTGGATACAGTAGCTATTGGATCTACCTATCGAGAGGAAAGTGACATGACGCAAATTGCAGCGGGGAATGACGTTATCGCGCAGGTGCCCACATATGGCCATAACAAGCTTCGCCTGCAGGCCGGTTTTGGTCACCAGATCACAGGTAAAATGTGGTTCGTTTCCGACACAAATCCGAATACTAACAATGGCTCTTACGTGGGGAAGCTCGGACAGCCAATCGTTATTGATTCCGATCGCCCCGGGCCGATCACGATTCCGAATGGATGTAGCGTTGTCAGCCTGCAAGTGTCTTGTGCAATTCCGTTCACCGCATGGTGCGCTGATTAACCCATAGGACACAACAAAGGGCCGCACCGTTCGCAATTGGTGCGGCCCTTTTGCTATGCTGACCAGCGCTCAGGATGACTGATCAATTTCGATTTTCGAAATCCACCACCAGCTCCATTCGGTGTCCGATACACGCCACCCCATAGGCCGTCTAGCTTTCTGTCGTCCGCATACTTCCCACAGGATGCGAGCACCGGACAGTGAGCGCAGTAAATGTTCGCCGGTCGGCGCGCTTGCTTGACTCCACTGAAAAAGACGGCGAACTCGGCACCGCTGCAAGCGGGTCCGTTCTCGGTGCGGAATAGCCAATCGTCGACGGGCTCATAGTCGCCACCTAAATGTGCGAGAGCTTCTCTCATGCGAGGTGCCCGGCCGGTGGCGGCACACGTTCGGCAGACCAGAGTTGGCGTGCCGTCCAGCATCCTTATTACGCTTTGCGATTGTTTGGATATGTCATGCCCAAAGTCGCACTCATCGCCATCCCATGGCCGAACGAGATTCTTTCTTCGCTCCGCCGACCGCTGGTCCGCACACATGATGCACCAGGTACGGGTGCCGTCGCGACGATTACCGACGTTCTCGGGATTGGTTATATCATGACCACGCTTACAAAACCCACTGCTCCAACCACCTGAGTTAGGCATTATAAGGCCACCGTCCGTCTACGTCCGAAGGGTCTGGGTCGAATGATTCTTCTACATTGGCTCGATAATAAATCTCGCCTTTACCGCGTAACTTTTCTATCGATTCAACTGCCGTACTGGTGACACCATCGATGTACTTAGGTGGATCGTATTCGGTTTTCTGCTTAGGGAACCTGAATTTCGGACTGAGTAATTCGTCGTGAGTGTCGATGGGATCAATAAGGTCTACATGTTCCAGGTGTCCACCGGGACAGTCGTCACCGTAGTAGTGATTTGTTTCCATGATCCCATCCCATGTGCGGATCAAGAGATACCTGCCAGTCAAACAGTGGACCGAATCCGGTCGATTCGTCGTCCTCTGCCATGGCCACGCGGGTGCCCACCTCGCACTCTCGCACGATGAAATCGTGCATACTATGCCCGTATAAACCGATCATATAGTGAGTATCCTCCAACCCCAATTAGCTGTAAATGTATGCACCCAAGTCTGCCGATAGTCACACGTCACGCCAGAGCAGGACATACCATCAAAGTCGGCAATTAGATTCCTTGTGCAACGCCTACATGTATATGGATGCATTACTCCTGAATGTTGATATGAATTTATGCTCTCAATCTGCTCACGGGTGAATGGCGTTACCACTGTCGCGGGCTCCACTATCCCTCTCTTTCTTCAGTTTTCGATACTTTCGAGTCCGCTCGATCACGCACACATGACAGTAGTACCGGCCGTTTCTGTCCTTACGCCAGTTGGCAGCGGTACGTACATGACCGTTCACACACCGTGGGTTCACGGTGGTGCTGGCGCGGCCGGTTCCCCACCTCCATACCGTCATGTATGAAACAGACACGCCGAGCCTGTCGAGCACGTGAGTGATCTGCCGGTAGCTCAGTCCGTTGCTCTTGTGCAGGTGGATCCACTGGTCAAGTGGTATCGGGAACGTCACCCGCTGGGCTTGCTCGGCTAGAGTCATGCGATCACGGTACACCTTGTGTGACGCCCGCTGGGGTGTAGTCTCCCGGGATGAGCACGCACAAGATTGACCTTGGAGAACTGGCAACCCAAGCGATGGCTATCCAGGAAGAAATTAACGAGAGGGTCGAGCGGCTCGAATCGATCAAGTCGCTCATGCGTAGTGCCCTGCCGCCCGGAGAGACCGACATGGGGAACGTGTCTGTTACTGTCGCCCCTAACTACAGGTTTGACGTAGAGGTAGCGGGCGAGTTGATCAACAGTATGGGCGACAACGAACTAGCTTTAAAGGTAATGGAGACAGTCGTATCGTCCAAGCTGGCCAAGCAACACTTGTCGCCGGACATGTATCAGAAATGCCAGCGCCAGTACCCGAACAACAAGATCAGTTTCAAGCGGATGGACTAGACCTGTAAAGGGTATGGAATAGTTCGGGTAGTATGCAGGTTCACTGTGTAGGCGTACATGCATAGACGTTGCTTTACAGGGAGTGATCATAACTATGACCAAACCCGAGTGGGACCAGGCGCCCAACCTGGACCCCTTGACTCTCAAGTGGGTAGCGGAGCGCCTCCATGCCCGGCTGCCCGCGACGCTGGACACCAGCACCCCTACGGAGCACGCCTACGGCGTCGGCTACGTGGACGCGATGCGGGGCACGCTCGACGACCTGGCCTTCGGTATCGAGTTGATCGAAGCGAGAGGAGGTGAGACCAGTGCGGGGAACCCGAGTGACCAGGTAGGCGAGTGGTGTAAGTCGTGTCAAAAATTCCGAGAGGCGGACAAGACTTACATTCCATCCTACGGCAAATACAGAATGCACTGCCTGGAATGCGGTGACCTTATCCGATATCAGGAGGTGTGACCGCAAGGGGGCCGGTTGTCTCATTGGGTGTGACAACCGGCCCCCTTTACGACATTTTGGGACCTAGCATGGATCAACCGATCGACTTGATTGAACAAGCAATTAATGATCCTGAATTGTTTTTGCTTGAGCACCCCCGGGATGACAGCTGGAATTCAACATACGATGATGGCATTTACGATCAATGGAATCGAGAAAGGTGTAACAAAGAATGACCAAGTCGGGAATCTATCGGCAGGCTGTAGCGCAGTTTCTCGGAAGACCTCGCAGTCTGTAATGGCTATCTACACAAACAAAGAATGGGATGATGTTCACATGACTAAGGAAATTAACCAGCGTTCATGCGAATGGGTACTGGCGACTGGCGGCAAGTGTGCTGAATATGCCACCGATGAGAGTGGCTACTGCCCAGTTCATCGGGCTGAGTATGCCGCCCAGCAGGCCGAGTTTGCTCGCATTAATTACGGTGACAAATATCAGGCTATGCATACCGTCCAAGGCGACCAGCGTGCGTGCCAATGGATGTTGGCGAGCGGGGTCAGGTGTGCGGACTACGCCACAGACGAGGGCGACTACTGCCCCGCCCATCAGGCTGAGTACGCCCGTGGTGAGGTAGCGGTTCTCTCGACCTCACCGGATACCGGACGCACCGAGCGCGCGCGGTGGCTTAACGAAGCAGCAGCAATCGCCCCCACTGGCACCAACGTAGGCGATCTGATCAGTGTCGCTAATTGGATCATCGGCGGCGGTGAGGGCTGGTGATTGTCGACGATATCGAGTCCTATCGAGGGCTATACACTCGTCGGATTTTTGAGATACTCGACGATGTGCCATCCCCTATAGACGGTTACGTTATCGATGGTGAACCGTGGGGTCATTCGTTCTATGAATACGTCGGTGGCGACGCGATAGATGAGGAAATCTGGCTTAAATACGGTTCTATAGTAAACTTCAATAGCCCTTTCGCTTTTCATTACAAAGCGATAAGCTTACTGGACGATGGAAATGACAGCATAATTAGTGCGTCTATGAGATACCGCACGCAATACGGTACCAATCCCTCTGATGAGGAATTGTACCTGTGGCTCAAGGCTGGTGAGCCTAATGATCGTTGACGGCATTGCCTCGTTCTCCGGCGGCAATCATGTGCGTCCAATCATGCAAATTATCGAGGATATACAATCGTTTGAGAGTGGTGATAGTTTCCATTACCGGCACAATTATGAGTTGGACGAATACGTGTGGCTCAAGCATGGAGAGATTGCCGAGCTAGACGGGCACATTTCTAGCTATTTCAGGCTAAAGGAATTGCTCGGTGGCAAATCGGGCGAACTTAATGCCGCGCGGGCCCGCTATAGGGTCAAGTTCGGATACGTCCCTCACTACACCGAATTGTACAAATGGGTGAAGGGCGGTGAATATGGGGAAGACTTGGCGCTATCGTCACAGCAAGAGTCGCGGGAATCGAGCGTGCCGATCAGGAAAGCTGACCTTTAAATCAAGCGAATCGGCATGGGAGCATATCAAGATCGAGGTTCCCAAGCTTCAGAAGCGCATCGATCCTTGGGAGCAGGAGACGCTTACCGCTCACACCCCGTATCACTGCCAGTGGTGCGGATTCTGGCACACGACCACTACGGAAGGGGTGAAGAAGTGAACGAGTGGCCACGCGACGAAAATGGCTATTTTGAAGTAATGGTCGTCGACGGTATCGAATACGATCGATACCAAGGCAGCGTTTACGCTAGACAGATAATTCAGTATATCGCGGAAAGGGAAACATGGGATTACGCTAAGGCTTTCATCTATTTAGCCGACGACGAAATAGATGAAAAGGCGTGGCTTGAAAAGGGTTATCTCAAACGTAAGAATGAGATCGAATACGAAGAGGCACGCGAGAGCTTACGGAAAGAGAATACCGAATCAATGAACGCAGACCTAGAAAGGGCTAATTTCAAATGAATGGCAAGCCAGTCGGCACCTTGGCCAACGAGGGATTCATCGGCCGGTCCGAAGAGGTGCCGCACTTGAACAAATGTCAGGTGCCGAAAGACATCCAGCGCAAAGCGGCTCTGTATATAGCGAGCAGAGTCGGTGACGCGGGCGAATTGGCTTTACTTATGGACGTGCTCGGAATCGAACTAGGAAAGGTAATTTAAATGGTCACCGAATTCAACCGCAAGGAATTGCTTTCCGCTATCGATGACGCTATTCAGGCGTACGTGGACGGCGAAGAGCAAAAGAAGGCCGACAACGCGGCCGCTATTGCCCAGAACCAGGCGGAATGGGGGGAGTTGGCCGGTTCCGCGTGGGCGGCGGCGGCCAAGGTGATCGCTTCGGCCGTCCGGCGCGGCAAGGTCGTCACCCGGGACATGCTCCCTCGGGACGGTAGGGACACCTGGTATGCCCCGTACGAGCTGCGTGACCGCTCAGGGGCCCCGGTGCCTGTGGAATTACGCCAGTTGCGGGACACGCTCAACGTCATCACGGGCGACGAGGTCACGCCGACCGCGTTGCGCAACCTCGGCGTGACGTCGCGAGCTTTACAGGCCGCGTTCCGTCAGATCTCCCTTAGTAAGGAGAAGAATGCTGATTGATCCGAGCTGTGAGCTATTCAAAGATAGCGTCGACGATATCTTCGACTGTTGTCTCGAGTGCGGATCGACGGTCAATGTCGGTGAGTGTGGCCGGTGCGTCGACTGTTGTGAGGAGTGCCGGAAGGATTACGCCGAGTGGCAGTACAATAATAAGGATGTCGTAAGCCACTATTTTCGTGACGATCCA
>Ga0193726_1000274_pt1 | contig 64471 bp, 57 predicted proteins | sample H2c1metaG_FD_144928 | JGI IMG/M metagenome (GOLD analysis project Ga0193726, IMG submission 144928) | Soil microbial communities from a riparian zone of the East river system, Colorado, United States - H2c1 | ecosystem: Environmental > Terrestrial > Soil > Riparian zone | place: USA: East River... | reverse complement strand
CGGGTGCTGGCGAAGGGTGGGGAAACCTGCCTGGATCAGCGGGCTTGCTCGCGCCGGTGCCCGGAAGTTAGGCCCCAGGGTCGAAGAAGTCGCCGCGGCGGGACGCTGAAAGGCGTTGCCGTGTGCCTCTGTTTCCCGGCGATCCGGGAAATAAGCCGCGGCCGTTGACCTAAGGTGCGCCTTTCGGCGTTCCGCCTCCCTCTCTTTTATTCGAGAGCGAGGTCCTCCGAACCCCCCATTCACGTGAAGCGATTTGCGGGCAGCAATGACGCTTGGCTGCAGGAAGTGTCATTGCGAGCGCAGCGAAGCAATCCAGAGGCAGTGGCATGAAGGCTGGGTTGCTTCGTCGCTTCGCTCCTCGCAATGACGATCTTAATTGGGATGATGAGATGCAGCGTATCAAACAAGCACTCTGGAATACTGGGTCACCCGCCTCCGCGGGTGATGACAGCCTGTGCTGTGGCAACACCAAAATTCACAATCCACAGGCTGTGAATCCCCGCAAAAATCCTTAAGTTGCGGCCATGCAGAAAACTTCAGAAAAACCCGCCGCGAAACCCGCCGCCGTCAAAGCCCCGGGCCGGGGCGACCACATCTTCCTGGTCGATGGTTCCTCCTATATTTTCCGCGCCTATCACGCGCTGCCGCCGCTCAACCGCAAGTCCGACGGGCTGCAGGTCAACGCCGTGCTCGGCTTCTGCAACATGCTGTGGAAGCTGCTGCGCGACATGCCGGAGGATAACCGGCCGACCCATCTCGCCATCATTTTCGACAAGTCGGAAGTCACGTTCCGCAACAAGCTTTATCCCGCCTACAAGGCGCACCGGCCGCCGGCGCCGGACGATTTGATTCCGCAATTTCCGCTGATCCGCGAGGCGGTGCGCGCGTTCGATCTGCCCTGCCTCGAGCAGGCCGGTTTCGAGGCCGACGATTTGATCGCGACCTATGTGCGGATCGCGTGCGAGCGCGGCGCCACCGCCACCATCGTCTCGTCGGACAAGGACCTGATGCAGCTCGTGACCGACTGCGTCACCATGTACGACACCATGAAGGACCGCCGCCTCGGCATTGCCGAGGTGATCGAGAAATTCGGCGTGCCGCCGGAGAAGGTGGTCGAGGTGCAGGCGCTGGCGGGCGATTCGACCGACAACGTGCCGGGCGTGCCCGGCATCGGGGTCAAGACCGCGGCGCAGTTGATCGTCGAATACGGCGATCTGGAAACGCTGCTGGCGCGCGCAAGTGAGATCAAGCAGCCGAAGCGGCGCGAGGCGCTGATCGAGCACGCCGAGAAGGCGCGCATCTCCAGGCAGTTGGTGCTGCTCGACGACAAGGTCGCGCTTGATGTGCCGCTGGACGAGCTTGCGGTGCACGAACCCGACGCGCGCAAGCTGATCGCGTTTTTGAAGGCGATGGAATTTTCCACGCTGACCCGGCGCGTGGCGGAATATGCGCAGATCGATCCGTCGGATATCGAGGCCGAGGGCGGCACAAAAAAAATCGAGGCGCGCGGCAGCGACACTCAGACCGTCATGGCCGGGCTTGACCCGGCCATCCATCCTGCTTCGCAAGACTCTTTATCAGAAACGATGGACCCCCGGGTCAAGCCCGGGGGTGACGGTGGCAAGCGTGGCGCCGCATCAAGCGCTCTCACCCCGCAAGCCCTCGCCGCCGCGCGAGCCGAAGCCGCGCGCCACACCAAGATCGATCGCGATAAATATCAGACCGTCCGCACGCTCGCCGAACTCGACACCTGGATCGCGCGCGTGCATGACACAGGCCACGTCGCCATCGATGCCAAGGCGACATCGATCGATCCGATGCAGGCGGAGATGTGCGGCATCGCACTGGCGCTCGGGCCCAACGACGCCTGCTACATTCCGCTCAGCCACAAGCAGTCCGGCGATGGCGCAGGCCTGTTCGCCGCCGGCTTGGCGCCCGACCAGATCAACGCGGGGGATGCGCTTGAAGCTTTGCGGCCGCTGCTGGAATCCGCCGGCATCCTGAAGGTCGGCTTCAATATAAAATTCAACGCGGTGATGTTCGCGCAGCATGGCATCGTCATCCGCAACCACGACGATGTGCAGTTGATGTCGTATGCGCTCGACGCCGGCCGCAACGCGCACGGGCTCGATGCGCTTAGCGAAAGCCGACTCGGCCATGCCACGCTGAGCTACGGCGAGATCACCGGCAGCGGCAAGAACAAGCTCACATTCGATCAGGTCGCGGTCGATCGGGCGACCGCATACTCCGCTGAGGACGCCGACGTCATCTTAAGGCTGTGGCGGGTGCTAAAACCGCGGCTCGTCGCCGAGCGCATGACCGCAGTGTATGAAACGCTGGAACGGCCGCTGATCAGCGTGCTCGGTCGGATGGAGCGGCGCGGCATTTCGATCGATCGCCAGGTGCTCTCAAAGCTTTCAGCCGATTTTGCGCAGACCGCAGCAAGGGTCGAAGCGGAGATCCAGGAGATCGCAGGCGAGCCGGTCAATGTCGGCAGCCCGAAGCAGATCGGCGACATCATCTTCGGCAAGATGGGAATGCCCGGCGGCAGCAAGACCAAGACCGGCGCGTGGTCCACTACCGCGCAGGTGCTCGATGAACTCGCCGAGCAGGGCCACGCGTTTCCGAAGAAAATTCTGGAATGGCGCCAGGTCTCGAAACTGAAATCGACCTACACCGACGCGCTGCCGACTTACGTGCATCCGCAGACCCATCGCGTCCACACCACCTACGCGCTGGCGGCGACCACCACCGGGCGGCTGTCGTCGAACGAGCCGAACCTGCAGAACATTCCGGTGCGCACCGAGGACGGCCGAAAAATCCGCCGCGCGTTCATCGCGACGCCGGGCCACCAGCTTGTGTCGGCGGATTATTCGCAGATCGAATTGCGGCTATTGGCGGAGATCGCCGACATTCCGGTGCTGAAGCAGGCGTTCCAGGACAAGCTCGACATTCACGCCATGACCGCGTCGGAAATGTTCGGCGTGCCGATCAAGGATATGCCAAGCGAAGTGCGCCGCCGTGCGAAAGCGATCAATTTCGGCATCATCTACGGCATCTCGGCGTTTGGCCTCGCCAACCAGCTCAGCATTCCGCGCGAGGAAGCCTCCGCCTACATCAAGAAATATTTCGAGCGCTTTCCCGGCATCCGCGCCTATATGGATGAGACGCGGGATTTCTGCCGCAAGTACGGCTATGTCGAGACGCTGTTCGGCCGCAAGTGTCATTATCCTGACATCAAGGCCAGTAACGCTTCGGTGCGCTCCTTCAACGAGCGCGCCGCGATCAATGCGCGGCTGCAGGGCACCGCCGCCGACATCATCCGCCGCGCCATGATCCGGATGGAGGACGCGCTGGCGGAAAAGAAATTATCCGCGCAGATGCTGCTGCAGGTGCATGACGAGTTGATCTTCGAGGTGCCCGACGACGAGGTGGCGGCGACGCTGCCGGTAGTGCAGCATGTGATGCAGGACGCGCCATTCCCCGCGGTGCTGCTGTCGGTGCCGCTGCAGGTCGATGCGAGAGCGGCGAATAATTGGGACGAGGCGCATTAAGTCGTCATTCCGGGATGCGCCTCTTGGCGCAGGCCCGGAATCCATAATCCCCAATCGTGGTTATGGATTCCGGGCTCGCTCGCTTTGCTCGCGCCCCGGAATGACGGCTTATTTCGGCGCCCGCGTAATCGCCGTCCGTATCGCGGCCAGCGGTGCGGTGTCATCGAACTCGATGCCGCCGTCGCGGAGCCGCACACCGAGATCGCGCCACAACGCGCCGAGGTCGGGCTTCACCGGCTTCGATCCCCATTCGTCATGCAGCTTTGTCAGCACGTTCACGCCGACCGCCTTGTCGGCGGTCGAGAGAATCCGCTCGATCGACCAGTCGGCCTCGTGGTTGCCGCCGGCGGCAAGGACGCCGCGCATGGCGTCCTGCAGGCCAAGCTTGTTGCCGGTCGCTTTGCGGATTTCGACATCTGCGTAGAGAGCGAACATCGCGCCGCCCCAGTATTTGCGTCCCCAGGTATCGGTATTGTCGAGACCCTGATCGCCTGATTGCGGCAGGCCCTTGGGCATGTCGCGTATCATCGCAAACCAGATTTCCCTCGCATCGAGATCGCCGGCCTGCACCCGCGCGACCGGCTCGATATAAACGGCCAGTCCCTCCGACAGCCAGGCATAACGGTCTTCCATGTCCGGCAGCGCGAGATGCACCATCTCATGCACCATGACCCAGTCGCGCTTCAGGTCATCGATGCTGGCATCGCGCCCGAGCGGAATCCGGATCGCAGCACCTCGATAGGCCCATGTGGTGCCGCCCTGCACGCGCGTGCCGCCGACCGGGACGAACAGCAGCTTCAGCGACTTGACCGGAAAATGTCCGTAATAAATCGAGACCGCTTTCGCTGACGTTGCGACCCATTGCAGGATTGTTTCCTTCGGCAATGCGAGGTCGCCGGGAGCAAACGCCACATGAATCACGCCGGAGCGGACGTCGAGGTCGGTCTTCGGCATTCTGTCGAAGGCATCGTAGGGCATCCGGTCGCGCATCAATTCAGATTGGGCGTGGGTTCGGGTCGGCAACGCGCCGGCCATCAGCAGTGCTGCGACCGCAAGGGCAGCCCGCCGAAATGTGCCGGGTTTTCTCATCGCGAACTATTTCGATTCAGTCGCGGCGAAATATTGTTTCTTGCCGCTTGCGCGGCAATGAAGGCCGCTGCCTGCTCGGCCATGTCGTCGACCATCGCCGCGAGCAGGATTTCGCCCTTGGCGCGGGTTGCAAGCGTGGGATCGCCAAAGCTGCCGGAGCGGCTGTAATTGGGCGAGGCGGGATCGGACGGCGTCAGTGGACCCGGCGTTTCCTGCTTGAGGGCAGGGCTCGCTTCGGCGCGCGCGGTATCGACCAGATGCGGCGCCAGCATCAGCATCCGCGAGGTTTCCAGTTCATCGGCATGGCTGCCGTGGCTCTGCTCGGAAAGTTCGGCTGCGGCGCGGCGGTAACGCGGCCCGTCATGCGCCTTGAGATGCAACGCATTGGTATTGCCGAGCCGCACCAGCGCGCGATCGACCGGCGCCAGCGTGCTGATGCCGGTATTGAGCACCAGCAATGCGCGGCAGCCGTGTCCGAGGATTCCCGCAACGATCTCCTCGATCATGGATTCGAACACCGGCGCGGACAGGCTGACGCTTCCGGCATAATCGGCAAAGGCCGGGTAATGTCCGTAAGGTATCGTCGGCCAGATCAAACCATCGATACGGGCGGCGATCCGCGCGGCCAGCCATTCGGCCTGGATCCAGTCGGTATTCATCGGCAGATGAAAACCGTGCTGCTTGGCGCCGGCTCCGATCGGCAGAATCGCGGTGGCGCCGTCATCGATGCGCCGGGCAACCGCGTCCCAGGTCAGATGTTCGACAAAGTTGCGGCCGCTATCCGTGTTCACCTCAGCCTCCACGGTTTGCGATGCCGGGCTCTCAGCCCTCGTTGCGGACGCAGGTCAGCAGTCCCGATGTGACCCAGCCGTGCAGATAGCCCGCGCCCCGCGCAGCGGCGCCATCGGGATCGTCGTAGGTGGCCAGCATCGAGCAGAGCACGCCGAACGGAATGCCGTTCGCCGCCTCGTCCCACATCATGGCTTCTTCGGCGGTGAGTTCGCGGAACATCGGCGTCACGTCCTGTCGCCAGATCAACAGACGGTCCGGCTCGTCCAGCGCCACAGCGTCGGGCGGCGTCTCGTCGTTCTTCAGCGCGAGCCAGATCGCCGCGGCATTGGTCGACACGTCGAGCCGCTGTGAAGCCGGATGCGGCTGGAATTTGAGCGTGTTCCAGAGTTCCGGCGCAAAGCCGGCCATGTCGGTGAGGCCAAGCACCGGCGCGTCGGCGGCGTCGAACGCGTCGTTCAGCGCTTTCTCCAGCGCTGCGAGATCGCCGAGGATCGGGTGATCGCTGTAGGGCGCGGTGCTTTTAAGAAACTCCGGCAGGCCTTGTGAAAACCAGCGCAGGTTGGCGTGATGCGACGGCTTTGCTGCGACATAGGCGTGGCCCATTTCGTCGAACATTTCGTCGCCGAGATAGCTGTGCAGCAGGTCGTGGTCGTTGCGCAAGGCATCGACCAGCCGCGAACCGTAAGCGTATTTGTAGACGCCGAACAGCACCTCGCGCTTTTCCTGCGGGCTGTCGAGAATCTCAGCGAGGATCGAGTCGTCGCCGGTCAGGATGCCGCGCTGGAAATCGCTCTGCAGCCGCGCGAATTCGCTCATCCGGTTTGCCGCATCCCGGGGAGAATTTTGACGGCCATCTCGCGCGCCTGGTTGACCTCGGCCACCAGTTCGTCCAGCGGCGGAATGTTGTCGTCGCGTTCGATCATGGTCGAGACGCGGCCGAAGCGTTTTATCGCGGCGGCATAGAGGTCCCAGACGTCGTCGCACACCGGATGGTCGTGGGTGTCGATGATATGCGTTCCCATGTGGCTATGGCCGGCGATGTGGAACTGCACCACCCGGTCGGCCGGAATGCCTTCAAGGAAGGTGTGGGGATCGTAGCCGTGATTGAAGGCGCTGACATAGACGTTATTGACGTCGAACAGCAGCCAGCAGCCGGAGCGGCGCGACAGTTCGGTGAGAAATTCCCACTCCGTCATCTCGCAGCTATTGAACTGCACATAGGTCGAGACATTCTCCAGCACGATGGCGCGGCCGAGATAGTCCTGCACCAGTTGCACCCGGCTGACGACGTGGTCGAGCCCTTCGCGCGTATAGGGGATCGGCATCAGGTCGTGCAGGTTTTTTCCGTGCACACCGGTCCAGCACAGATGATCCGAAACCCATTTCGGTTCGACGCGCCTGGCAAGATCGCGTAGCGCCTGCAGATATTCGAAATCGGGCGGCGCGGCCGATGCGATCGAGAGCGAAACCCCGTGCATCACCACCGGATAGCGCGCGCGGATCTGTTCGAGAATGCGAAGCGGCTGCCCGCCCGGCAGCATGTAGTTCTCGCTGATGACCTCAAACCAGTCGATCGGCGGATTGCCGTTGAGAATTTCGTCATAGTGCTGCGCGCGCAGGCCGAGCCCGAAGCCGAGAAACGGCGGCTTGGAGGTTTGGCGAACCGGCGATGCCGGCGCCGTATCTGGAATCTTGCGCGAAACGTTCATGCGGTTTCTGCTCGTAGCCGTGCCTGCAACAACCGGCATCGGCGGTGTCGTGGAACAGGTATCCGGCTTTGCAGTGTTATCACAGAAAGCGGGGCCCGGCATATGCCGGGCCCTCAACTTCCGGATACGGCGGGATCAGGACGGCGTGAACTTGCCCCTGGCCGAGGCGCACTGGTCCTTGGTCATGGCCGAGAAACCCTGCCCCTTGCAGGCGTTCTGGCCTTTACATGAATTCGATGCGCCCTTGCAGGCGCTCTGACCCTTGCAGGCATTCGCGCCGACGCATTTTCCTTCACCGGCCGCATGCGCAACCGTCGATATGGTAACCCCCGCCAGAAACAGACTGGCGGCGGCTGCGGCGATCGTGGCACCGGACTTAGACGTAAGCTTCATGGCAGTTCCTCCAATAAGCGCTCTTAAGAGGATGCATCGATGGCCGGCCGCGAACGAGCTTAGGCCGGCATCTGCATCGGACTAACTACGTGGCAGGTTTGTTTTGGTTACACTTCAGGCCAAATTAAATTATGGGGCCAAATTAATTTACCTGCCCGACGCAGATCAAAGACAGCAAAGGCCCGGCATCGAAGTGCCGGGCCTTGCCGATGCAATGATTGCGATCAGGACTTGACGAACTTCGCGCCCATCGCGGTGCACGCCTTCTCGGAGGTCATCGAGAAGCCCGTGCCCTTGCAGGCGTTCATGCCCTTGCACGAATTGTTGCCGCCCTTGCAGGCGCTCTGTCCTTTGCAGGCGTTGCCGGCCATGCACTTGCCGCCGGCGGCGTATGCGGTCGTCGATACGGTCGAGAGGGTGGCGCCGGCGAGGAACAGCGTAGCGGCGGCGGCTGCGAGCGTGGCACCTGATTTGGAATCCAACTTCATGACGATCTCCTTGGTGGCTGTTTGATACCTAAAAATGCGATGCCGTCGATCACAGAACCGCACAACGAACGGAAGTCCTGGATGCCATCAAGTCGCGCAGCAATTTTGGAAGGCCGCGCTTCCTAAAAATAATCCATCCAGAAATAGGTACGGGCATCGAGCGATTTGGTTACAGCGGTTTCAAAAGAAAGTTTCTTTTTTTTCGTCTCGACATCCCATCTATGCCTAACACCGGCTCGTAAAGAGTATTTCGTTGCGCGGCAAAGAAACAAGCGGAAGTTTACGCTTGGCCGGAAAGTCTGTATTTTCAAAGGTTTAGTTACGGTCTGCGCGGCCGGCGCGCGTCCATTTTGCACCGCAACCGTCATTCGAGGTGTTTGGTCGGCGTCAGTTCAGCGCCGCCCGCGTCGGCTTCAGCTTTGCCATTTGCTTCACCGTCGCTGCAAGTTCCTCGGCATTGAACGACGGATACGAACAGATACGGTTGCTGCAGGCGAAAGCCGCGGGCTCGCCGAGATCCGGATATTCGACGTCGGGATTAGGCAGCTTGCCTTCGCGCAGGTCGAGCCATTCGAGCCGCTTGTAGCACGCTGGGAATGCCCGCGCCGTCGCATGCAGGGCCTGGGCGCGGGGATCGTCCTTGTGTCCGACAATCGTCATGTGTGTCGGCTCGACCGCGAGTTCCTCATCGGCGAGCAGTACGCCCGGCATCGCCCGCGCCGCTTCCGCCGAAACGCCGGTGAGATAACGCATCGCATGCGCCGCGTAGTCCTTGTAAACGTCGTTGCCGAAATAACGGTTGAGCAGATTCATGAAGCGGGTGACCTGAATCTGGTCGTCGGAGTGTTTCGGAGGCTTGGCGAATACGCCGACCTTGCCTTCACTGGTCTTGGACGAGAAGAATCCACCCGCCTCGTCCTTGAAATTGGCGCCGATGAAATCGCCGGCCTGGGTGGCTTGCGCCAGCCAGTCGCGGTTTCCCGTTGCGGCATAGAGATCGAGAAACGCCTGTCCCATCGCGAGGCTGTCGCCGAGGAACGGTCCGCCGCGATCCTTGTCGCCATGACGAAATCCGCCACCCGGAAGAGCGCGGTTGCTGTTGGCCCATTTCGCGGTGCGTTCCGCGATCGCCAGTATTTTCGGGTCTTTGGTGACATTGTAGAACGCCGTCAGCCCGCTGATGGCCCAGCCGTTCTCGCGCGCATAAAGGTTCGTGTCGATGCGCGGTAGCCCGAGCTTGCGCCGCTCGGCGTCGCCGAGCGCGTAATATTTATGGCCATCGGTATCGTGGTCGAGATCGGCGTCCTGGCTGACATAGAACGCGCCCTCCGGGCTAATCAGAAAGCCCGCGAGATAGCGCTCGATGTCCCGGGCGGCGGCGAGATATTTCTCGTCGTTCCACAACGCGTAGGCCTGGCTGTATTGCCGCAGATATTGCGCCTGAAACGACATGATCTTTTCGAAATGCGGCTTGGTCCAGCTGCCGCCTTCCGAATACTGGAACACGCCGCCCCAGACCGGATCGATCAGCGCGGTCGCCGCATCCAGCGTCTGCCGGGCGCGTTTGGCCGCGGCGTCGTCGCCGGCCTCGGCGCGGGTCACGGCGTAGTCCATGCTGTCGGCGTCGATGTACTTCTGGCTCTCGCCCCAGCCGCCGAGGTTGTCTTCGTAGGATTCATCGTAATTCTTCACAAGATCGGCGCGCTGCTCCTTGGTCAGGAACACCGATGCGGACGGCTTGATCTCGAAAGCTTCGCCGACCGAGGGGCCGGGCGAGGGATCGTCGATGATGGCCTTGAGCAGGGCCTGCATCCGCTCCGGCTCGATATAGCCGCGGATCTTTGCGATCTCGGTGCCATCGGGAGCGAATACGATAGTCGCCGGCCAGCCCCAGTCGCCGTAGCGGCTGGAGAGATCGGGATTGGCGTCCTGATCCACCCGCACCGGGATATATTTCGACGCCAGCAGTTCGGTGACTTCGGGGTCGGCGTAGGTGGTCTTTTCCATCACATGGCACCAGTGGCACCACACCGCTTCGAGATCGAGGATCACGAAGCGCTTCTCGGCCGTCGCGCGGGAAAACAACTCGTCGTTCCAGCCGCTCCACTTGATGGATTCGCCTGCCAACGATGGTGACGTTGCGAAAGCGGCGATGGCCAGAGCCAGAACGCGGACGAATTTCATGACGTCTCCCCGGAATGTCGCAGGTCGTCGACAGGAAGAGCTACGAGAGCCGCGCACGAAGAGGCTCAGTGTTTCCGCGCTGTCACGGAAACGTGAGACGTTGCTACGCGTGTGCAGCCCCGGTCACTTCGGCGCGTCCTCGTTGCCGGTCGTGCGCAGCAGCAGATAGTCCAGGGAAGCCTTGCCGGGGCCGGCGATCGCGAGCCAGAGAAAGGCCGCGAAATAGGTCATTTCCTCAAACCCTAGCAGGGTATCCAGCGAATCGACATCGCCCCATTTCGCCGACTTGATGGCGACCAGCATAACCACCGCCAGCATCGCCGCCGGAATCCGGGTGAACAGGCCGAGGATGAGCATGGCGCCGCCAAAACATTCCACGCCGGAGACAAACGGCGTCAGAATCCGGGGGAAGGGGATGCCCCATTCGGTAAAATTCTGGATCATCTGCGGCAGGTTGTTGAGCTTGCCCCAGCCGGTCAGCATGAAGACGTAGCCGACCACCAGCCGCATCACCAGCGGCCCGGCCCAGGCGAAGAACGACGCGATCCGCGCCGGCAGCACGACAAGAAGATTGACGATGAAATCCATAAAGCCCCCCTCTGATCGATTATTGAAATTACGCTACGGCGCGGGAGTTTCGTCCCCGAGGACCGGATTGTTACGCGCCTTCAGCCGAAATTCTGCAGCGCCGGAAACGTCTCGAGCAGCCAGATGCTGATGTTCGACATGCTGCCGGTCAGGAACGCAACCCCCGTCAGCACCATCAATACACCCATTGCGCGCTCGACGCTGGCAAGATGCCGCTTCAGCCGCGCCAGCAGCGACGAGAACTGCTCGATCATAAGGGCGGCCAGCAGGAAGGGAATGCCGAGCCCTGCGGAATAGATCGCGAGCAAACCGGCGCCTTTGGTCACGGTGGCCTCAGCTGCTGCGACCGACAGGATCGCGGCCAGGATCGGCCCGATGCAGGGCGTCCAGCCGAACGCAAAGGCAAGGCCCATCACATAGGCGCCGCCGAGACCGACGGGTTTCGGGATCGACAGCCGCCCTTCGCGCATCAGGAAAGCGATCCGCGTCAGCCCTAAGAAATGCAGGCCCATGATGATGATGACAATGCCGGCGACGATCGACAGCTGTGCCGACCAGGCGCGGATCAGGCCGCCGATCACGCTGGCGCTGGCGCCGAGCGCGATAAAGACCGTGGAAAAGCCGAGCACGAACATCAGCGCCGACAGCATCACCGCGCGCTTCGACGCCGCCGCCTGCTCGCCGGTGGCGACATGCTCGATGGTGGCGCCGGTGAGGTAGATCAGATACGGCGGCACCAGCGGCAGCACGCAGGGCGACAGGAAGCTGACGATGCCGGCAATCAGTGCCGCGGGGATCGAGACATCGTGGATCATCGCATCGCACCATCGGGTTGACTGTGCGTCAACTACGGGCGGGCTACCTCCACGGTTTCAATTCACGCAGTACGTGCCCCGGACGCAGCGCAGCGCCATAAGCGCGTTTACGCGCGTCTTCGACGCGCTATGGCCCCTTCGCGGCGTGGTGCGCTGCAGAGCCGGGGCCGTAACGAACGCCGGTGGTTGGTACGGTCCCGGCTCTGCGCAACAGCATGAAGAACGCTGCAGCGCGTCCGGGACACGAGCGCCTATTCCCCCGCCTGCAGCTTGCGCGGCAACGGCGGAAACAGTCCGGGGCCATCGGTTTTTACGATGCGCGGCGTCTCGGCCGGTGCGTCGGTCTTGCTGAAATCGAGTTCCTCGATGCGGCCGGCGCGCTTTTCGATCTTGTCGGCGGAAATCAGGATTTGCCGGACATCCTCATTGGCCTGGCCGAAATGGTTCTGCAGTTTCAGTACCCGCTCGCGCAGGCGGCCGAGATCGTCGCCTAGATGCATGACCTCGGTGCGGATCTGATCGGCGGCGTCGCGCATCCGCGCGTCCTTTAGAATCTGCTGCATCACCTGGATCGCCAGCATCAGCAGCGACGGCGACACCAGCACGACGCGGGCGCGATAGGCCTTCTGGATCACGTCGTCGAAACCGTCGTGGATTTCGGCATAGACCGATTCCGACGGCACGAACATCAGCGCGGTATCCTGGGTCTCGCCGGGGATCAGATATTTCTCGGCGATATCGCTGACATGCTTCATCACATCCGTGCGCAACCGCTGGGTCGCGAATTTCTTCTCGTCGTCGCTGCGCGCGTCGTGCAGCGCGGTCATCGCCTCCAGCGGGAATTTGGCGTCGATGCAGAGCGGACGCTGATCGGGAAGAAACACCACGCAGTCCGGCCGCTTGTTGTTGGAGAGCGTGTGCTGGAACGCGTAGGAATCCTTCGGCATGCCGTCCCGGACGATGGCTTCCATCCGCGCCTGGCCGAACGCGCCGCGCGACTGCTTGTTGGCGAGCACGTCGCGCAGCGTCGTCACCTGCGAGGTGAGGTCGGTGAGGTTCTTGTGCGCATTGTCGATAATGCCGAGCCGCTCGTGCAGCACGCTCAGGCTTTCCATGGTGTTGCGCGTGGTCTGCTCCATCGACTGGCCGACGCGGTGGGTCACCGAATCCAGCCGCTCGCTGACCGCGCGCGCCATCTCCGCCTGCCGGCCGGCCAGCGCCTGTCCCATCGCATCGACGCGGCCAGTGGCCTCGGACTGCGCCCGCATCATCTCGGAGAGCCGCTCTTCCAACTCGTCGGCGCGAATCGCCTGCGCCATCGCCAGTGCGGCGCCGCGGCTGCCGGAACGCGCGATGACGACCGCGATGCTCAAGAGCAGGATGAGCGCGAGCGCGCCGAAGCCGACCAGCGCAGCGCCTGTGGTTATCGGCGTGTCGCCGATCATGAAAAGGATCTCGTTCATTCCGCCGTTGTAGCCGATTCGGACGCCGATGCGAACGAAGAGGGAACATTTATGGTGAATGAACGCTAATTTTTATGGTTAATGAACCGTTGATTTTGTTGGTTACCATCGGCCTAATTTTCGTGGTTAAGGCCGGGTTAAGGACGGCAGCGCGGGCGCATTGACCCCGCCAAGGCAGCAGATTAAATCGCCCGCCATGGCCATTCGAGAAATTATCGTCCTTCCGGACAAGCAGTTGCGGCTTGTCTCAAAGCCCGTCGAAAAAGTCACGGCGGAGCTGCTCAAGCTCGCCGACGACATGTTCGAGACCATGTACGACGCGCCCGGCATTGGCCTGGCGGCAATTCAGGTCGCGCAGCCGATCCGGCTGATCACCATGGACCTCGCCAAGAAGGAAGACGACGGCGAGAGCAAACCGCGGCCGCGCATCTTCATCAATCCGGAAATCCTGTCGTCGTCGGAGGAGATGTCGATCTACGAGGAAGGCTGCCTGTCGATCCCGGAATATTACGAGGAGGTGGAGCGGCCGGCGCGGGTGCGAATCCGTTACATGGATCGTGACGGCAAGATCCAGGAGGAAGACGCCGAAGGCCTGTTCGCCACCTGCATCCAGCATGAGATCGACCATCTCAACGGCGTGCTGTTCGTGGATTATCTCTCCAAGCTGAAACGCGACCGTGTGCTGAAGAAGTTTATCAAGGCGGCGAAGCGGGCGGCGGAGTAGGCCGCGATTGATTGCGAAAACCTCTCGGTCGTCATGCCCGGCCTCGTGCCGGGCATCCACGTCTTTTGTATCTAACAATAAGTAAGACGTGGATGGCCGGGACAAGCCCGGCCATGACGGATAGAACGATCCGAGTTTCAAAGGACTTTGAACACACATGCCCCTTCGCCTGATCTTCATGGGCACGCCGGAATTCGCGGTGCCGACGCTGCGCGCGCTGCAGGGCGCGGGCCATGAAATCGTGGCGGTCTATACGCGCGCCGCGAAGCCGGCTGGACGCGGCATGAAGTTGCAGCCGACGCCGGTGGAGCAGGAGGCGCGGCGGCTCGGCATTCCCGTGCTAACGCCGACCACGCTTAAAACGCCGGAGGCGCAGCAGGAATTTCGCGCGCACCACGCTGACGCCGCCGTGGTCGTCGCTTACGGCTTGATCCTGCCGCAGGCCATCCTCGATGCGCCCAAGCTTGGCTGCTTCAACCTGCACGCCTCGCTGCTGCCGCGCTGGCGCGGGGCGGCGCCGATCAACCGCGCCATCATGGCGGGCGATGCCGAGAGCGGGGTGATGGTAATGAAGATGGATGCCGGGCTCGATACCGGCGACGTCGCGATGGCCGAGCGCATCGCGATATCGGACGCGATGACCGCCGCCGATCTGCACGACGCACTGGCGCCGCTCGGCGCCAATTTGATGGTACGGGCGATGGGTGCGCTGGAGAACTGCAAACTGCAGCTCAGCAAGCAAAGCGAAGTTGGCGTCACCTACGCCGCCAAAATCGAGAAGGCCGAGGCACGGATCGACTGGAGCAAACCGGCACGCGCGGTGCTGCGCCATATTCACGGGCTGTCGCCGTTTCCCGGCGCGTGGTGCGAGATGCCGATCGAGGGCGAGACGCGTGTGAAACTCCTGCGCTGCGAACTGGCCGAGGGTTCGGGTCAGCCCGGCGAATTGCTCGACGATCGCCTGACGATTGCGTGCGGCGAGGGCGCAATCCGTATTCTCGAACTGCAGCGCGCCGGCAAAGCTCCGATGAAGGCCGGCGACTTTCTACGCGGCACGCCGCTCAAGCTGCCGGCGCGGCTCAGTTGATGCCCCGCTACAAACTCATCATCGAATATGACGGCGCGCCGTTCTCCGGCTGGCAGATTCAGGAGAACGGTCCGTCGGTGCAGGGCGCGCTGGAAACCGCGGTGAAGGCGATCTGCGGCGAGCATGTGCGCGTGCACGGCGCCGGCCGTACCGATGCCGGCGTGCATGCGCTGGCGCAGGTGGCGCATTGCGATATTGCAAAACACTTTGCGCCGGGCCGGCTGCGCGATGGCCTCAACGCGCATTTAAGGCCGCATCCGATCGGGGTACTCTCGGCGGAGATCGTGCCGGAAACATTCGAGGCGCGGTTCTCCGCGATCCGCAGGCATTATCTCTATCGCATCGTCAATCGCCGCGCCAACCTCGCGGTCGATGCCGGGCATGTCTGGCGCGTGCCCAAGGCGCTCGACGCGGGCGCGATGCACAGCGCGGCGCAGCGCCTGATCGGCAAGCACGATTTCACGACATTTCGCGATACCGAATGTCAGGCGAAATCGCCGGAGAAAACGCTCGACCAGCTCGACGTCGTGCGCGACGGCGATAACGTCAACATCGTGACGTCGGCACGCTCGTTCCTGCACAGCCAGGTGCGTTCGATGGTCGGCTCATTGGTGTGGGTCGGCGAGGGGCGCTGGAGTGCCGACGATCTCGCAGCCGCGCTTGCCGCCCGCAACCGCGCCGCCTGCGGCCCGGTCGCGCCGCCGGATGGGCTGTATCTGGTGCGGGTGGATTATTGACACGCACGCCTCGTCATCGCCCGGCTTGACCGGGCGACCCAGTATTCCAGAGCGCCAGTTAGTAAAATGCCGGCCTCTGGAATACTGGATCGCCCGCCTTCGCGGGCGATGACGGCTTTAGATAAAATACCGATCCAGCACGCCGCGATAAATTTTCGTCAGCTTCTCCAGGTCGGAGACCAGCGTGCGCTCGTCGATCTGGTGCATGGTCTGGCCGACCAGGCCGAATTCGATCACCGGACAGTAGCGCGCGATGAAGCGCGCATCCGAGGTGCCGCCGCCGGTGTTGAGGTCGGGCTTGCGCCCGGTGACGTCCTCGATCGCGGCAACGACGAGATCGGTGAAGGCGCCGGGTTTGATGACGAACACGTCGGCGTTCGACGGCTCCCATGCGATCCGCGCCTTGATGCGGTTGCCGGCAGCTTTCGCCAAGCGCGCCTCGATCAAGGCCCGCAGCGATTCGTGGGTGTGGCGATCGTTGAAGCGGATATTGAATTTCGCGCGCGCCTGCGCCGGGATCACATTGCTCGCGGCATTGCCGACATCGACAGAAGTAAATTCGAGATTGGACGGCTGAAACTGCGCGCTGCCGTGATCGAGCGGTTCGCTGTCGAGTGCGACAATCAATGCCGCGATATCCGGCACCGGATTCGCCGCGCGATGCGGATAGGCGACGTGGCCCTGGATGCCATCGACAGTGAGCGTGCCCGACAGCGAGCCGCGGCGGCCGACCTTGATGCAGTCGCCGAGTTCCTCGACGTTGCTGGGTTCACCGAGCACGCAGTGATCGAATTTTTCGCCGCGGGACGCAGCCCATTGCAGCAGTTTTATCGTGCCATTGACGGCGATGTCTTCCTCGTCGCCGGTGATCAGAAACGAGATCGAGCCTGTAGGCTTGCCGCCATTCGCTGCGAGATAATCGAGCGCCGCCGCAACAGAGCAGGCGATGCCGCCCTTCATATCGACGGCGCCGCGGCCGTACAGAAAGCCGTCCTTCACGTCGCCGGAGAACGCGCCGTGGGTCCACGCGCTTTCGTCGCCCGGCGGCACCACGTCGGTATGCCCGGCGAAGGTGATGTGCGGCGCACCGGTGCCGATGCGGGCGTAGAGATTGTCAATATCGGCTGTGTTCGGCTCGCTGAAGGTGACGCGATGGACGTCGAAGCCCGCGCCTTTCAAAAGGTTCTCCAACACGCCGAGCGCGCCGGCATCCGCCGGGGTTACCGACGGACAGCGCAGCAGATCGCGGGCGATGGAGAGAGCGGAAACGGAGTCAGACATTCCCTCGCTTAACATGCGTGACCGCAGGTGGGCCAGCGCTGTGCGGTACAATTTGCAGCTCGTCATGCTGGGTCCAGCGCGGTCTTGTGTCGAACCCCGCGAAAGGATCCGGGCCGAATCGGTTAGAGCCTTTTGTGCCTCGCAAGCAGAAGAGCTCAACGAAGCACCAGACGCTCAAACCAAAACTGAGAGCGCTGACAAGTAACGCCAAGGTCGGATTGTCGAGCCAGTTCCAAAATTTATCCAGCAGCGTAGGCGCGACAAAAAATGGGACGAGCCACCAGCCGTTCTTGTTGCGATCGTGAAGCCGCTTTGCAGCCGTGGCCGCAACCAGCCAGACGTTAACGGCCAGCAGGGGAAGTCCAAGCAGGTAGAACGCCCAAGGCATTGTCTCCGTCGAAACGATCCGGAAATCGTTGCCGGTAGCCCAGAGGATACCGCTCGTTACCAATAGAAAGATCGTCATGAAGGAAAAGTTGGTCACGAACCAGACGAACGCCGCGAACCAGCACTGTGCGCGGGTTATGCGGCCCTCGAAACTGAACAGAAACCAGTTCCAGTCCATGGCTGAGTTCCGGAACGTAGAGAATTATTGCTCCCCCTATTGGTCGCATCAGGCGGATTTCGGTTCGATGTCAAAACCTGGGCGGGAGTGCCGGATTGCCCAGCGGCCCGGGGCCGTACTGGTTCGGCCCCGGGCTGCCGCGCAAGCAGCCGAGTTCGACAAAGGCCCAGATCGCAATGGCCGCGGCGGTCAGCGAGAGCATGAAGCCGCCGCCGATGTCAGGCGCCGTCGTTTGCCAGCCGCCGAGGATGCTGGGGCCGAGCCAGAACAGCAGGATCCACCAGCCGCTCTTGTCGCGGTCATGCAGCCGCTTGACGCCGACCGCGAGGCCGGACCACGTTCCGGCAATAAGAAGAATGAATCCGATTAGCCAGATCATAAGTCCCGCACCGGCGAAACTCAGCAGATTGTCGATGTTCAATCCGCCGAGCCAGACAAGAGAGCCAGCGATGAAAGTGGTCCAGGCCGCCATGTAGATCAGGACCGCGAGCCAATACTTGCCGCGATTGATCCGGCCGTTGAAGCTGAAAAGCAGTGTCGTCCAATCCATCGCTGTCCCCTCCGGCTTTTTTCTTTTTCCGCAAACGATTATGTCACGAAAGTCGCGGGAAGGACAAAACTCAATCCCGCAACAGTTCGTTGATGCTGGTCTTGCTGCGGGTGCGTTCATCGACGCGCTTGACGATCACCGCACAGGCGGTGGACGGACCCGGCTGGCCGTTTTTCAACGGCCGGCCCGGCAGCGCGCCCGGCACCACCACGGCATATTCCGGCACCTCGCCGATGAAAATCTCGCCGCTGTCGCGGTCGATGATCTTGGTCGATGCGCCGAGAAATACGCCCATCGCCAGCACCGCGCCCTTGCGCACGATGACGCCTTCGGCGACCTCCGAGCGCGCGCCGATGAAGCAATCGTCCTCGACGATTACAGGCTCCGCCTGCAGCGGCTCCAGCACGCCGCCGATGCCGACGCCGCCGGAGATATGCACGCGCTTGCCGATCTGCGCGCAGGAACCGACGGTGGACCAGGTGTCGATCATGGTGCTTTCATCGACATAGGCGCCGAGATTGACGAAGGACGGCATCAACACCACGTTTTTCGCGATGAACGCCGAGCGGCGCACGATCGCGCCGGGCACGGCGCGAAAACCGGCGTCGCGAAAGCGGTTCTCGCCCCAGCCGTCGAATTTCGACGGCACCTTGTCCCACCACGACGCCTTGCCTGGTCCGCCGGAAATCGCGTTCATGTCGTTGAGGCGAAATGACAGCAGCACCGCCTTCTTCAGCCATTGATTGACTTTCCACTTGCCGCTGGCCTCGCGCTCGGCGACGCGGGCCTCGCCCTTGTCGAGCAAGTCGAGCGCATGATCCACCGCCTCGCGGACTTCGCCTTTGGTCGCGGTGCTGACGCTATCGCGCGCATCGAAGGCGGTGTTGATGGTGGATTCGAGGGAAGCAAGGGACATCGAAGTTTCCTTGAGGAATGTCAGCGGCGGTGCCCGCTTTGTCGGGATTTGGGGAGGGAGAGTCAAGACTCACCACTGTTGTCCCCGCGAAGGCGGGGACCCAGTATTCCAGAGTGTTTGCAGTAGCGTGGGTCTCTGGAATACTGGGTCGCCCGGTCAAGCCGGGCGATGACAGCTGAGATGGTCAGACGGCCTGCGCTAGCTTGGTGACAGCTTCTCCAAAAACCCCGTCAAATCATCGGTGACATGATCGACATGGGCGGCATCGCGGCCCTCCAGCTCCCAATCCTCGCGCACGACATTTTTCGTACCATCCGGCACCACCAGTACGGTGGTCATGCCGAGCTGATGCGGGATCACGAGATTGCGCGCCAGATCCTCGAACATCGCCGACGTCTTCGGATCGACGCCATGCAAGCCGAGGAATTTTTGATAGGTTTGCGGCGCCGGCTTGGGCTCGAGTTCAGCGGCGATGATGTCGAACACCGCCTCGAAATGTGAACCGATGCCGAGCCGCTCCAGTACCTTGTCCGCGTGGTCGGTCGAGCCGTTGGTCAGGATCAGCTTGCGTCCGGGCAGTTTCGCGATCGCAGCCCCCATCGCCGGATTAGGCTGCAGCGGCGAATGGTCGATTTGGTGCACATAAGCGAGATAGTCGTCGGCGCTGACGCCGTGCTCGGTCATCATGCCGCGCATGGTGGTGCCGTAGCGGCGGTAGTAGTCCTTCTGGATCCGGCGCGCTTCGTCGGCCGGCAGCTTGAGATAAGCGCTGACGAACTCGCCGATCCGCACATCGACCTGCTGCCAGAGATTGACGTGATGCGGATACAGCGTGTTGTCGAGATCGAACACCCAGGTGTCGATGTGGGTGAAGGGGCGTTTTGACTTCATCACGGCATCGCAAATCGTAACGTCTTGCCGCCGCCGCTCATGTCGACGGTCGCAAATCCGGTGGCAGCGAGGCCGCGTGTGCCGCAATCGCCCTGTTCGTTGATTTCGAACTTGCTCTCGCGCGTGCAGAGCTGTGTTCCGCCGCCCCAGTTCAGCGCCTTGTCCTTGAACTTGACCGCGCGGCCGTCGCCGTCGATCGCCTCTGCGAAACTGAAAATCTGTTTGGGCAGGCCGGTGACGTCGGGATGCAGGCATTTGCCGGGCTCGATCCGGTACCAGCCGCGGCTGACCACGGCCTTGCCGTCGTCGGTGCCGACCGCGGCCATGATCTTGTGCGGCGTATCGTTGCACCAGGTGAGGCCGGCGGAGGAGGGCGACTGCACCGCGTCGATCATGGTCGTGAAAAAATTCGGCGCCTGCACGAGTTCAGCCGTCAGGCCGCGGTTTTTCAGGAACGCCGCCAGTGCCGCCTGCGTCTTCGGGCCATCGACGCCGTCGATCGGGGCCGCGTCATAGCCTGCGATCACCAATAGCCGCTGGATGCCGGCGAGCCGCGCCTGCTCGTCGTCATACTCGCTGTCCTCGGCGAGATACGCCACCAGGTTGCCGTCGTCGGTTTGCGTCGGCTTGATCTCGGTGAAGGGCGCCGGCATCTGCCCGGCGCGGCACTGGCGCGCCGCGGCGATGACGAAATTGTCCGGCGCGATGCACAGCGTGTCGGCGCCGTTCTGCGGGATCGGCGACGAGCCGTAGACGCCGAGCGCGCGCGCATTGAGCAGGATGCGGTCGGCGGTCAAGGTGCCCTGGGCGACCACGCGGCACGCCGCGGGATCGATGCGAAACCAGCCGCGAGTGGCGGTAGCGGCCTTGTCGTCGATGCCGATCGCGGCCTCGATCACATAGCTCATGCGATTGCAGAGCTTTAAGTCGGCATACACGGGCATGGCGCTCGCAAGCAGCGCGATCAAGGCGGGGGTTAGCGCGAATAAAACAGATCGAACAACATTCAAACCGTCATGCCCGGGCTTGTCCCGGGCATCCACGTCTTGCTTCTGGTCGATAAGAAAAGACGTGGATGGCCGGGACGAGCCCGGCCATGACGGTGGGTGGTTATGCGTCATCACTTGTGAATCAGCGTGCCGGTGCCTTGATTGGTGAACAGTTCGAGCAGAACCGCGTGCGGAATCTTGCCGTCGATGATGACCACGCCCTGCACGCCCTGCTCGAGCGCGTAAATGCAGGTCTCGACCTTCGGGATCATGCCGCCGGAGATGGTGCCGTCGGCGATCAGCTTGCGCGCGTCCTTTACCGACAGTTCCGGAATCAATTTTTTCGATTTGTCGAGCACGCCGGGCACGTCGGTCAACAGTAGCAGCCGTTTTGCCTTCAAGGCGCCGGCGACCGCGCCTGCAAAAGTGTCGGCATTGACATTGAAGGTCTGTCCGCTCTCCGATGTCGCCAGCGGCGCCAGCACCGGGATCAGGTCATGGCCGATCAACTGGTTCAGCAGCGTCAGATCGACCTTCTCCGGTTCGCCGACGAAACCGAGATCCACCACCTTCTCGATGTTCGAATCCGGATCGACCATGGTGCGCGTCACCTTCGACGCTTTCACCATGTTGCCGTCCTTGCCGCAGAGGCCGACCGCCTTGCCGCCGGCCGCGTTGATGTAGCCGACCAATTGCTTGTTGATCGAACCCGCCAGCACCATTTCGACGATTTCGATGGTCGGCGCGTCGGTGATGCGCAGACCTGCGGCGAATTCGGATTTGATGCCGAGCCGCTGCAGCATGGTCGCGATCTGCGGGCCGCCGCCATGCACCACCACCGGATTGATGGCGGTCTGCTCCAAGAGCACGATGTCGCGCGCGAACGCCCTGGCGAGATCTTCCGCGCCCATGGCATGGCCGCCGTATTTGATGACGATGGTTTCCTCGTCATACTGCTGCATATGCGGCAGCGCCTCGGACAGGATGCGGGCCTGATCGAGGGCACTGATATAAGGCGCGTCGGTCATGAAGCGGGTCTCGTGTTCGGCAGGATGGGGCGGGTTCTATCTGATTGGCGGGCACGGCGCAAAGTGTCGCTGTCCGTGCCCCGGACGCTGCGCAGCACCATAAGCGCGTTTACGCGCGTCTTCGACGCGCTATGGTGATGCGCTGCTGAGCCGGGGCCGTTCCAAGCGCCGGTGTTTGGTGCGGTCCCGGCTCTGCGGAGTGGCATGAAGAATGCCGCACCGCGTCCGGGACATGAACCAGCTTACACGCGCCGCGGCCATACCGCCGACATCGCCAGCACCAGCCAGCTCACGATCAAAAGCGTGCCGCCGGTCGGTGCTGCCATCGGGAACAGGCTATGACCTGCGTATTGCCGCAGCGTTAAGTCCCCGGCAAATAGCGCCGCGGCGAGAACGAAACCGAAGGCTGCCGCGAGTCCCAATGTCATCCGGATGACGCGGCGCTCGGCGAGCAACACGGACGCCAGCACGGCGGTGGCGTGGAACAGCAGCATCGACGATGCCGCCGCCAGCCGCGTGGCGTCAGGCTGATGCGCCGATGCTGCCGCCAGTGCGACGCCGGCGGCGCCCATCAACCCGGCCAGCACAACCAGAATCCGGAACAGGCTGGTTTGCGTCACCGGCTGCGTTCCTCAAGCAGACGGATCATCGCCGCGCGCAATTCCGGCATGCCGGCGCCGGTACGCGACGAGGTCACCAGCAACTCCGGGAATGCCGCCGGATGTTTTGCCAGCGCGGCGGAGGTCGCCTCGGTGCGCGCTTCAAGCTCAGCCGGTTTCACCTGATCGGCCTTGGTCAGCACGACCTGATAACTCACGGCTGATTTGTCGAGCGTCTTCAGCACGTCGAGATCGACATCCTTAAAACCGTGGCGCGCATCGATCAGCACATAGACTCGCGCCAGACTGCTGCGCCCCTGCAGGAATTTGTGAATCAACTGCGTCCACGACGCGACCTTGGCTTTTGGCGCCGACGCATAACCGTAGCCGGGCATATCGACCAGCCGGAAGCCTAAGTCTTTCGGGCCTTCGAAGAAGATCAGTTCCTGGGTGCGGCCCGGCGTATGCGAGGTGCGCGCCAGCGCATTGCGTCCGGTCAGCGCGTTGATCAGGCTGGATTTGCCGACATTGGAGCGGCCGGCGAACGCGACCTCCATGCCTTGCATCGGCGGCAGCGTCTCGATCGAGGGCGATGCCCAGATGAATTGCCAGTCGCCGGCAAATACTTTGCGGCCCTGCTCAATCAGCTTCGCATCGGTGTCCGTGGTCATGCGAAGGCTTTCGTTGATCGTCATTGCGAGCGAAGCGAAGCAATCCAGTCGGACCTAGCAAGGTCTGGATTGCATCGTCGCTTCGCTCCTCGCAATGACGGGAGGTATAGTGATCCTACGTCGTCTTGTTCGCCGGCTTTTCAACCGCCGGCTTCTTGGCGAACGTCGCCTTGAGATTATCGAACAGTTCGACCTTCACCCCGTTCTTGCGCATGATGAAGCTTTGCTGCAGCACCGAGAGCAGGTTGTTCCAGGCCCAGTAGATCACCAGGCCCGCCGGGAAGCCGGCGAGCATGAAGGTGAAGATCAGCGGCATCCAGTCGAAGATCATCTTCTGGGTCGGATCCGGCGGCGTCGGATTGAGCTTCATCTGGAACCACATCGTGATGCCCATGATGATCGGCCATACGCCGAGCGCGAGGTAGTGCCCGAACAGCGGTATCGTGGTCGGATCGAAATGCAACAGCCCGAACAGGTTGAACAGATTGGTCGGATCGGGCGCCGACAGGTCCTTGATCCAGCCATAGAACGGCGCGTGGCGCATTTCGATGGTGACAAACAGCACCTTGTAGAGCGAGAAGAACACCGGAATCTGCAATGCGACGGGAAGACAACCGGCGACCGGATTGATCTTCTCCTTCTTGTAGATTTCCATCATCTCCTGCTGCTGCTTCACCTTGTCGTCGGGATAGCGCTCCTTCAGCGCCGCCAGTTGCGGCTGCACCGATTTCATCTTCGCCATCGAGGCATAGGACTTGTTGGCGAGCGGGAAGAACAAAGTCTTCACCAGCACCGTCACCAGGAGAATGGCGACGCCGAAATTGCCGACCAGATGATAGAACCAGTCGAGCGCCAGGAACATCGGCTTGGTGATGAAGTAGAACCAGCCCCAGTCGATCAGGAGATCGAAGTGGTTGAGGTCGAGCTGCTTGTTGTAGCCGCCCAGACCAAACCCCGGAAAATTGATGCCGACGACGCTGGCTTCCTTGGCGCCGGCGAACAGCCGCGCATTCGCGGTCCCGGTGCCGCCGATCGCAATGGTCTGCGGATCGAGCAGATAATCGGTCTGATAGGTGCGGGTGGCACCGACGAGGTTGGACGAGAACCGCGCCTGCAATTGCGCGCTGGTATCCGGCAGCAGCGCCGACGCCCAGTATTTGTCGGTGATGCCGAGCCAGCCATTGGTGACCTTGAAGTTGACCGCCTTGGCTTCGTCGATTTTCTTGTAGCCGTATTCCTGCAGGCCCTGGTCGCCGAGATAGCCGACCAGGCCCTCATGCAGGATGTAATAGCCGGCGACCTGCGGCGTGCCATGGCGCGAGATCAGCGCGAACGGATACAGCGTCACCGGCGCGCTGCCGACATTGGTCACGTCATCCTTGACGGTGAAGAGATAGCGGTCGTCGATCGAAATGGTGCGGCGGAAGGTGAGGCCGTCGCCATTGTCATATTTAAGCGTAACCGGGCTGGCCGGCGTCAGGCTGCCGGAGCCTTCCTGCTGCCACTGCGTGTTCTGGTCGGGAATCCGCACCGTCGAGCCTGATGCCGCGACCCATCCGAATTCGGCGTAATAGGGCTCGGCCGTGCCCGAGGGCGAGAACAGCACGATCGCGGGCGACAACGGATCGACGGTGTCACGGAATTTCACCAGCGACAGGTCGTCGATGCGCGCGCCCTTCAATGAAATGCTGCCGCTGACACTTGGGGTCTCGATCTTGATGCGCGAGGCGGCGGAAATGGCGGCGTCGCGGCTGACGACGGCGGATGCGGGCTGATTTGCCGCAGGCGTGTTGGCCGATGGCGCGGGCGTCGTGCTGCCCGGGGTGGCTTGCGGCGTGGTGCTGCCCGGGGTGGCCTGCGGCGCGGACTTCACCAACTCGCTCTGGGCGCGCTCGGCGGCGCGCTGCTTTTCCATCTGCGGAATGTTGAAGAAAACTTGCCAGCCGATCAGCACGAGGCCGGACAGAATGACGGCGAGGATGGTGTTGCGGTTATCGGTCATCGTTCAAGGTCTCGTCATTCAATCCGGGTTGCGGCCTGCGCCGCGAACATTTTGGGGCTGCCGGTCGATGCGATGAAGCGCCGAGCGGAGATCGTCGAGCATGATGGCGAAGTCGCGGTCGAGCGCCGCACGACGGCCGACTAGCACATAATCACTGTGCGGTCGCAGCGATACCGCATCCAGCCGCTTCACCAATTCGCGAAGCCGGCGGCGGACGCGGTTGCGTTCGGTGGCGGTTCCGACCTTCTTGGTCACGGTGAAACCGACGCGGATCGGACCATCGTCGCCGCGGGCGCGGCTTTGCACCACGAAGGCAGCGCTGTTCATCCGCGGCCCATTGGCAACGGCGAGGAAGTCCGCCCGCTGCCTTAACCGATCCATGATGAGATCTCGGAAAGAGGCCCGTTCAGGCGCTCAGACGCTTGCGGCCACGCGCGCGGCGCGCGGCGAGAACCTTGCGGCCGCCGGTCGTCGCAAGACGGGCGCGAAAGCCGTGGCGGCGCTTGCGCACCAGTTTGCTGGGTTGATAAGTCCGCTTCACGGGTCGTTCTCCGCTGACCGGGCAATTTCGCCTGATAATGAGATAAGTCCGTTAGATGCTGGCCCCAAACATGGACCGTTTCCGGCCCAAATGAGCCGCCCCGGTCAGACCGGGCCATCGCGGACAGTTGGCGCGGCTTATACGGGAGCGACCTGTTTTCGTCAATCTTGCTGGGCGTCAGTTTCAGGGTCCTTCGAAACGGCATAATTGGCGCGAATAGTCGCGGTTTCGCGGTGTTTTAGAGGGATGACAAACGGTCATCCTTAAACCTTCCCTTGGCGCAAGCAGGCGCGCTCACTAGATGCGGACCTAACGCACATTAGCGAACTGTAATTTGACCGGTTCCGGGGTACGACGCATCGTAAAAGACGTGAAATCAGAGGCAGATATCGTGTCATCCGCCGCGCAAGCGCCGAAAATCGAACTGCCGCGGCGGCTCGGCCTGTCCGGCAAGCTGCTGTTGCTGACCATTCCGCTGGTCATGATCGCGGAAATCGCGATCTACGTGCCCGCGATCGCGAATTTCCGGGTCAACCGGCTGAACGACCGGCTGGCGGCGGCGAATACCGCGGCCCTGGTGCTGGACGCCGCGCCCTCCGGCATGGTGCCGGATTCGCTGGCCCGGCAAATCCTCGGCAGCATCGACGCGCGCGCCGTCGCCATCAAGATGGGGCAGCAGCGCCGCCTGTTGGCCAGCGCCGACCTGCCGCCTCAGATCGATCACGATATCGACATGCGCGAGATGACGGTATGGTCGGCGATCGTCGATGCGTTCGAGGTGATGCTGGAGAGCGGCAATCAGTCGATTCGCATCGTCGGCCCCGCGCCCGGCGGCGCGCAATTCATCGAGGTCGTGGTCGACGAGCTTCCGCTGCGTCAGGCGATGTACCGGTTCTCGGGCAATCTGCTGCTGGTGTCGCTGGGAATCGCGATCCTTACCGCGGCGCTGGTCTACCTGGCGCTGCATTATTTGTTCGTGCGGCCGATGCGGCGCATGACCGCCAATCTGGTCGGCTTTCATCACGATCCCGAAAGCTCTTCGCGAATCATCGTGCCGTCACAGCGCGGCGACGAGATCGGCGTTGCCGAGCGCGAATTGTCCGACATGCAGCGCGATCTCGTATCGATGCTGCATCAGAAGAGCAGGCTCGCCGCACTTGGGCTTGCGGTGTCCAAGATCAATCACGATCTGCGCAACTTGTTGGCGTCCTCGCAACTGCTGTCGGACCAGCTCGCCAGCGTGCCGGATCCGAGGGTGCAGCGCTTCGCGCCCAAGCTGATGCGCTCGCTGGAGCGCGCCATCGCGTTCTGCCAGTCGACATTGTCCTATGGCCGCGCGCAGGAGGCGGCGCCCGACCGGCGGATGATCGCGATCGAGCCTGTGGTCAACGAGGTGCGCGAATCCGCAGGCCTCGCGTCGGATGCGTCGATCACCTGGATAAGCGCGATCGAGCGCGGGCTGAGCATCGACGCCGATCCCGATCAGCTGTTTCGTATCTTGCTCAACCTGGTGCGCAACGCAGCCCAAGCGCTCGAGGGCCGGCCGCGCAGCGACGCCGCGGCCCAGCAGATCCGCATCACCGGCCGCCGTGAAGGCGCGGTCGCCATCATCGAGGTGTCCGACACCGGTCCAGGCGTTCCGGCCAAAGCCCGCGATCACCTGTTCGAGGCGTTCCAGGCCTCCGGCCGCCCCGGCGGCAGCGGGCTTGGGCTTGCGATCGCCGCGGAACTGGTCCGCGCCCATGGCGGCGACATCCATCTAGTGGAAGGCACCATCGGGGCGACGTTCCGCATCTCGATCCCGGACCGTCCGGTGGAATTGCAGAGCGTGCGCAGCGAGCGCGCGCGGGCGTAGAGCAGGCAACTCGTCATTCCGGGGCGCACGCGAAGCGAGCGAACCCGGAATCCAGAGGAAATTGCACGAAATTACCGCCGCCGGCAGCCTGCCAGATGCCGCTTTCCGGACCTTGCCAAGCCCAGCCGGAGCCGGTAGCTATGGCCCGCTTTCGCGAGCACACTTCCTGTGGTTGGAATGGTTGTGGCATCTGGGGCCACGCGCCCCGCGGTACTCAAGCGAAACACGCGCCCGTAGCTCAGCTGGATAGAGCACTAGACTACGAATCTAGGGGTCAGGAGTTCGAATCTCTTCGGGCGCGCCACTTAATCAATGACTTAGCGTTTTTGAGCGCCGCTGCGGTGAATCGCCGCTGAATTGACAAAAATTACTCGTTTAAATTGCATTCGCAGGAGCCGTGCCCCAAGATTGATCGCATTTGGATTGATCCGGGGAACGACTTGTTGGTCTTTCGCCATTAATCCGCTGTGGTGTCATTTGCATGCAGGGAGCGCTCCATGATTGGACAGTCCCGCGCTTTTTTTGAAACCGTTAGCCTGATCGAAAAGATTGCCCGCAACGACGCTCCCGTATTGATCGAGGGCGAGACCGGTACCGGCAAAGAACTCGCCGCCCGGGCGATTCATTATAATGGCGCCCGCCGCAATGGTCCTTTCATTCCGGTGAACTGCGGCGCGATTCCCGATGCGTTGGTGGAGAATGAACTGTTCGGCCACGGACGGGGCGCCTACACCGATGCCAAATCGGATCAGGCCGGCATCATCGCCCATGCCCAGCACGGAACGCTGTTTCTGGACGAGGTCGATGCGCTAACGCCGAAGTCCCAGGTCACCCTGTTGCGATTCCTGCAAGACCAGCAATATCGCCCGCTGGGCGGAAGCGAAGAGCGGTCGGCGGATGTGCGTATCATCGCCGCGAGCAACGGAAATCTGGCCAGCCTCACGGAGCAGGGCAGGTTTCGGATGGACCTCTTGTTCCGGCTCAAGGTCATGCATCTCACGATGCCGCCGCTGCGGGACCGTCGCGGCGATGTCGCGGTGCTATCGACTCACTTTCTCAGGGCTTGCGCGCAGCGGTTCGGCGGCGGCGAAAAACTGCTGCATCCGGAGACGTCGGCCTGGATGGATAAATATGCGTGGCCGGGAAATATTCGCGAACTGGAGAACCTCGTCTTTCGAGAATGCCTGCTCGCCGACGAAGGTCTTATCGACATCCCGCCGCCCGGTGCGGCGGCGTCGCACAACGGCGCGCAATCGAGCCTGGCGGATTCCGCCGTTCTCAACTTCCGGCAGGCGAAAACCCGGGCGATCGCGGAGTTCGAGCGGCGCTATTTGGCGGACGTCCTTTCGACCGCGCGCGGCAACGTAACCCGAGCCGCGAGGCTGGTCGGCAAAGAACGCCGCGCATTCGGCCGGTTGCTCAAGAAGCACGATATCGACAAGACAGTATATTGCCGTTAGCGCGCGAGATGCGCCTCTCACGGCAGCTTCGCGCCGCGCATCGGTGGGACTTTTAAGACCCGGTGGTGGGCCAAACTGGTGTGACGCTCATCCTGATTTGTTTCCAATGAGTTGAGTGTCTTCTGCATTTTTCATCGCGGGTCGCGGTTGCCTCACCGGCTGACTTCGTCTTCCGGACGATTGTTCCGATTATCCTGATTGGGCAGCAGGTTAGAGATTCAGCGCCGCACTGGCGCGACCCTTGCACTCCTAATGGCAAGAGCAAGACACGGGGAGCGGCCAGTCGAGGGAAGCCCAGCGTGGATAACGGCGAAGCGAGCGTCGCGTGCGTGCGCGCGGCGATCCTTGAATATCTGGAGCACAACAGCGGCGCAGCGGACACGCTGGACGGAATCATCGGTTGGTGGCTGCCGACCGAGCAACGCGGAATAGGCCGGGACAAGATTGATTTGGCCCTCGAACTCCTGGTCGCGGAAGGGTTGGTCAAGGCGACCAGCCTGATCGAAGGAACGATTCTCTATAGCCGAGGGAGCAAGCGTTAGAAGAACATCTTCCACCGAACTCACTGGAATCTTGAGCGGATCAATCTCGCCGGGCGAACGCCCAGCAACATGGAGGGGATCGCACTATGCCTGTCGCCGTCAGTTACCCAGGCGTCTACATCGAAGAGATCGCGAGCGGTGTACGCACCATTACCGGAGTCGCCACATCGATCACCGCCTTCGTCGGACGCGCGTTGCGCGGTCCGACTGACGACCCCGTCACCATCAACAGCTATGGCGATTTCGAGCGCATTTTCGGCGGCTTGTGGGCGGACAGCGCCCTGGGCTACGCGGTGCGCGACTTCTATCAAAATGGCGGCAGCCAGGCCATCATCGTCCGCCTCTATCATCCCAAATTTGCATCGTCAGCCGACCACGACGCGGCCGCTGCGGCCGCCGCTGCTACGGCTTCGGCTGCCGACACCGCCGCGGGTTTGCCGGGTGCGACGGGTACCAGCATAGCCGCTGCGGCAAAGGCCAACTCGGACACGGTCGCCGCTTCCAGTGCTACCCCAGGCGAGAAGACCGCAGCCAAGGCGGTGGCCGATGCGGCCAATCAGGCTGCCGTCAGCGGCGCTACACCGGCGCAGGTCAAGACAGCCGCCGATGCAGCCGCCACCAACGCCGCGCCGATCAACAAGGCGACATTGGCATCCACTGGGTCCAATGCGCTCGGCCTTGAAGCCAAATACGAGGGTGCGTGGGGTAACAATCTTCGCATGCGCATCGATCGGGACGTCGTAGGCCCGGATGCGCCGAACCTGTTCAATCTGTCGGTGCGTGACGGAACGACCGGGCAAGTCGAAGTGTTCCGAAACGTGTCGGTGGTCCCCGGTCACGCACGTCAGGTCGATAACGTGCTCACAAACGAATCCCGGCTGGTGAAAATGACCGGGACGTTGCCGGTGGGACGACCCGCCGCGGATACCGACCCGGATGCAAGCAATAAATTATGGGATGACAACACCACCAACACCAAAGTGGCAAACGCCGCCAAGGCCGCCGACGGTGGTTATCTCGACACCAACGATTTCACCGGAGCCGGCAAGGAGAATGCAAAACAGGGTCTGTACGCGCTCAGAAAAGCCGACCTGTTCAACATCCTGTGCATTCCGCCTTATCTCGTGGCCGCCGACGTGGAGCCGGCGCTGGTAGGTACCGCGGCTACGTATTGCGAGTTGCGGCGCGCCATGTTGCTGGTCGATCCGCCGGCAACATGGACCAGCAAGGATACCGCGAAGGCCGAGGTCGCCAATGTCGGCACCAACAGCAAGAATGCGGCGCTGTTCTTCCCGCGCTTGAAGCAACCCAATCCGCAGCGCGACGGCCAGGTTGAAAATTTCGTTCCATGCGGCGCCGTGGCCGGCATCTTTGCCCGCACCGATTCGACGCGCGGCGTGTGGAAGGCGCCCGCCGGGCTCGATGCCACGCTCGTTGGCGTGCCGGCGTTGAGCGTGTTGCTCAGCGACGCCGAGAACGGCGAACTCAATCCGCTCGGCGTCAACTGCCTGCGCGTCATGCCCGCCGCCGGCCGCATCGTGTGGGGATCGCGCACGCTGCAGGGAGACGATCGCCTCGCATCGGAATGGAAATACATTCCGGTTCGGCGTACCGCACTCTTCATCGAGGAAACGCTGTATCGCGGCACCCAGTGGGTGGTGTTCGAACCGAACGACGAACCGCTATGGGCGCAGGTGCGCCTCAACATCGGCGCGTTCATGCAAAGCCTTTTCCGGCAGGGCGCGTTCCAGGGCCTGACGCCGAAGGATGCCTATTTCGTCAAATGCGACAAGGAAACGACAACCCAGAACGACATCAATAACGGCATCGTCAACATCGTAGTCGGCTTCGCACCGCTGAAACCAGCGGAATTCGTCATCATCAAGCTCCAGCAGATGGCTGGGCAAATCCAGACCTAGTGGGGCACATGTCATGGCTCAGTTCATTGCGCAACGATTCGATCCGTACAAGAACTTCAAGTTCCGCGTGAAATGGGACGGCCGCTACGTGGCGGGCGTCAGCAAGGTCTCCGGCCTCAAGCGCACCACCGAAGTCGTCGAACACCGCGAAGGCGGCGATCCGTCGAGCAGCCGCAAATCGCCGGGCCGAACCAAATACGAGGCGGTCACGCTCGATCGCGGCGTCACCCACGACACCGAATTCGAGAAATGGGCCAACAAGGTGTGGAACTACGGTTCGGGCCTCGGCGCGGAAGTATCGCTCAAGGATTTCCGCAAGGAGATTATCCTCGAGATGTACAACGAGGCGGGACAGCTCGCGATTGCGTACAAGATCTATCGCTGCTGGGTGTCGGAATTTCAGGCGCTGCCGGATTTGGATGCCAACGCCAATGCGGTGGCGATCCAGCACATCAAGCTGGAGAACGAAGGCTGGGAACGCGACTATGAAGTCCCAGAGCCGAGCGAGCCGACCTTCACCGAGCCGAGCTGATGATCACCCGCGTGCCCAATGCCGCCGAGTTGCTCGACCATTGGGAATACGGGCTTCAACAGCCGCTGGCTCGGCGAATGCTTGTACTGCTCGCCGCCGCATGCCCCGAGGCGGCCGGTGACATCGCCGCATTGCCGATCGGGCGGAGGGACGCGCGGTTGCTGGAGTTGCGCGAGCGGCTGTTCGGCCCGACGCTCACGATCGTTGCGTCATGCCCGGGATGCGGTGAACGCCTGCAATCGGCGTTCGCCGTCTCCGACCTGCGGAGCACCGCCGGTAACCCAGCGCCGCACGTTCTGGAGTTCGACGGATACCGCGTCACCTTTCGCCTGCCGGCAAGCATCGACCTGCTGGCGCTTTCGCCGACAATGGATCGCCGGCATGCGCGCCAGTTACTGCTGAGCCGTTGTGTGCTCGACGTTCGCCGTGCCGACGGCGAACCGGCAAAGCCGGATTCGCTGCCCGAGCATGTTGCCGCCGCCGTCTCGGCGCAAATGTCCGCCGCCGATCCGCAGATGGACGTGGAGCTCAATCTTTCCTGCCCGTCTTGCAACAGGGCGTGGTCGATGACGTTCGATATCGCGAATTTCCTTTGGAAAGAGATTCACGCCTGGGCCAAATCCATGCTGCGCGGCGTCCATGGTCTCGCCCGGGCCTATGGTTGGCGGGAAGCGGACGTGCTGGCTTTGAGCCCGACCCGGCGGCAGATCTATCTGGAACTGGCGCGGCAATGAACAACCCACTTCCGAAAGCCGAGCCGGATTTTCTCCAGCGCCTGGTGAGCAGAGCGTTGGATGAGGATTCCGCGATCGAGCCGCGTCTGCCATCCATGTTTGAGCCGGCATCTGTTTCGTCGCCTGACGCCGGCGCCGCCTGGCAAGACGCGCCGGCGCATGCCTTCGATCAGGCCGTGGAGGACCGCGCCGGCGACGGCGACGTGGAGGCCGGCCGGCCGCAGGCCAAGGCCGATCCGACGCCGATGCTCGGCCACGACGTTCTGAGCGCGCCAGTAACTCCGGTGAGCGCGGAGCCGATGCCATTGGCGAAGCAGCCCGACCCACGGCCGGCCGCGGCGCGCGATGCCGGCCGGCCACAGACCAAGGTCGATCCGACGCCAATACTCAGCCATGATGTTCCGAGCACGGCAGCAATTCCAAAGCGCCTGGAGCCGATGCCGCTGGCGAAGCAGCCCGATCCGCGACCGGCCGCGGCGCGCGACGCCGAGCCGCCGCCGCAGCCTTTGTCTTCCCGACCCGCCGCGGCGGTGAGGCGGCGCTCATCCCCGGTGGCGCGGAACGAGAGCGCCGCATCCGCGGAGCATGTCCCGCCGAAAGTGGTGGATGTTGTGCTACGCGAACTGCATCCGGCTGCCGGCGATGTGGCGCCTCGTGAAGGCCGCCTGCCGACAACGGGTCCGGATCATCGGGAGGCATCACCGCCTCGAATGGCAAGCCGCGATGTTTCCGGAATGGACGAGCGCGCGAACCCGCCGGCACGCACGGACCCGAACGACACGCGCGGCACGCTCGTTCCGGTTTCGACCGCGGCTGCTCAGCGCATCGTCGTCGCGGCGGCGGCGCCGTATCGGCCGCCGCGAGACCAAGCGCCGGTCGGGCAAACGGATGCCGCACCGGTCGTGAATGTAACGATCGGGCGATTGGAAGTGCGCGCCGTGCCGGCCGGAGCGATGGCGAAGCCGCATAGCGAAAGGCGCGGCGCGCAACCCATGACCCTTGACGACTATTTCAAGCAGCGGCGAGGCGAGCGATGAGCAACGCGCTGGCGATCGCCGCAGTGACAACCACATTGCGCCATCTGCTGTTCACCCAGGTGAAGCAACTCGACGGCAGCCTGTCGGACCTCGACGTGACGACCCAGCCGCCGGATCTCGCCCGCGGCAGCATCACCACGTCGCAGCTCAATTTGTTTCTCTATCAGACCGTCATCAATAGCGCATGGCGTAACCAGGATATGCCGCGGCAGGTGCGTCCCGGCGAAACCGCCGCCCCGCCGCTGCCGCTCAACCTGCATTATCTCATCACGGCGTATGGACGCGGCACCAACGACGCCGACGCGGCGAGTCACCGTGCCCTCGGCGGCGCTATGAGCGTGTTGCACGATCATCCCGTGCTGGGCCGGGACGAAATTGCGAATTTGCTGGCCGGCAACGATCTCGGTGAACAATTCGAGAGGCTGAGGATCACGCCGCTGCCGATGGGGCTGGAAGAAATGTCCAAGCTTTGGATGGTGTTCCAGAGCAATTACCGCATCTCGGCCGCGTATGAGGTAACCGTCGTGCTTATCGACAGCCGCCTGCCGGTCAAGGCGGCGCTCCCGATACTCAAGCGTGGTGACGACGATCGCGGCGTCACGTCGGTTGCCGGTGTTCCGCCCAGCCTGGATGAAATCCGGCCGCCGCAATCGCAACAGGCGGCGCGCCTCGGTGAAGACATCACGATCGTCGGCGGGCAGTTGACGACCGACGACACCACGGTTCGCTTCACCAGTTCGCGCGTCGCGCAGCCGATCGAGCTTGTGCCGCAGCCCGGTCAGACTCTGGATCAGATCACCGTACACATTCCCGACCAAGTGGGCGATCCAGAGGCGTTATCGCACTGGGCGCCCGGTTTCTACACGGTCGGTCTGGTGCAACAGCGCGCCGGATTGCCGCCGATTACCAGCAACGAGCTTGCGTTCGCGCTGGCTCCGCGGATCACCGTAGCGCCCACCAGCGCGCCGATCGGCACGATCAATCTCACGCTCGTTTGCGAACCGCGCATTGCCGATGGCCAGCGGGTGCTGCTGTTGTTCGGGGACCGGCAGGTGGGGCCGGCGACGATCACCACGCCGCCGATCACCTCCCCGCCGCTCAACGTGCCGCCGACGACGATCACCTTCATCGTGCCCGACGTCGTTGCGGGCAGCTACCTGGTACGATTGCGCGTCGATGGGGTCGACAGCATTCCAGTGGTCTATACCGGCACGCCGCCCATTCCGGGGTTCGATCCTGCCCAGAAGGTGATCGTGGCATGAACGATCCCGAACACTGGCTGAGCGCCAACGATCAGTATCTCGCCACCATGCTGGACTGGATGCGCGAGCGCCTCGAGCATCTGGCGGCCCCGGACACATCGGCCGCGATGATGGCAAAGGACGTTTCGCAATCGGGGCAGCAGCCGGCGAAGGCCGCCAAATCGCGATTGCGGGATCGTCTGTTCCGGTCAAGTGAGATATCCGCGACGGCGCCACCGGCGCTGACAACGATGCGGAATGACGTCCAGCCCGCGGCTTCAGCGGCAAGCAAAGCGCTGCTGGTGCCGGCGCCGCAGATCGACGAAGAGGCGGCGGAGCATCCGCCCGCGCTGATGGTGCTCGCCGAACGATTGGGGCTTGGCGAGTTCGAACGGCACACGCTGCTGCTCTGCGCCGCGATGGAGCTCGACACCCGCATGGGCGCGCTGTGCGCCAAAGCGCAGCAGGATCCGGCGCGCAACTATCCGACGTTCGCGCTTGCTCTCACGCTGTTCGATCAGCCGGCGTGGGATGCGCTCTCGCCGGAGCGGCCGCTGCGGTTCTGGCGCCTGATCGAAATCAATCAGCCCGGAGCGCAACCGCTGATCACCAGCGCGCTCAAGGCCGACGAACGCATCGTCAATTACATCAAGGGTTTGAACTATCTCGACGACCGGCTGGCGCCGCTGGTCATGCCGGTGGCGCGCAATGACGCGCCGCTGCCGCCATCGCAGGCGGACGTCGCCGATGTCATCGTTCGCCAGTTGCAGCGCCTGCAGGGCAGTGGGCGTCTTCCGGTGTTTCAATTGCTGGGGAGCGACAGTCAAAGCAAGCTTCAGATCGTTCAGCACGCTCTCGCGCAGATCGACCTCACGCTTTACCGGGTCAATGCCGACGCGCTGCCGACCCAGACCGCCGATCACGAGACATTCATGCGGCTCTGGCAGCGTGAAAGCGCGTTGCTGCCGATCGCCCTTTACGTGGACGCCGCGCAGGTCGAGCGCAGCGGTAACCCGCACGCAACCGCCATTCACCGGCTGTTCAGCCGGCACCCGGGTGTCGTGTTTCTCGACACGCGCGACGCGTGGCCCGAGCTTGGCCGGGACAGCATTTCTCTGGATATTGCCAAGCCGACGCCCGCCGAACAGCACGCCGTCTGGGCGGCGGCTCTCGGTGCAACCGGCGGCGACCATCCGGCACGGCTTTCCGGCCAGTTCAATTTGAATGCCGCGGAGATCAGAAACCTCGCAGCGGACGCCCTCGCTGTTTCGGACGGCGAGCCCGACGCGCTTGGCGCCGTGGTGTGGGACGCTTGCGTCAGTCAAGCGCGCCCCGCCCTCGATCAGCTAGCGCATGCATTGCAGCCCAAGGCCACCTGGGAGGATCTGGAGCTCGCGGCTCCGGAAAAAACGCTGCTGCGCCAGATCGCCGCGCAGGTGAAAGCGCGCAAGGCGGTCTACGACGATTGGGGATTCCGCGAGCGCATGAATCGCGGGCTCGGCATCTGCGTGCTGTTCGCCGGCGAAAGCGGCACCGGCAAGACCATGGCGGCCGAAGTGATTGCCAACGATCTCGGGCTGGCGCTTTACCGCATCGATCTTTCCGCCGTCGTCAGCAAATTCATCGGCGAAACGGAGAAGAACCTGCGCAGAGTGTTCGACGCGGCGGAGGACAGCGGCGCCATCCTGCTCTTCGACGAGGCCGACGCGCTGTTCGGCAAGCGCAGCGCGGTGAAGGACAGCCACGACCGCTACGCCAATATCGAGATCAACTATCTGCTGCAACGGATGGAAGCCTATCGAGGCCTCGCCATCCTCGCCACCAACATGAGATCGTCACTCGACGACGCGTTCCAGCGCCGCCTGCGCTTCATCGTGAACTTCGCGTTCCCCGGGCTGGCCGAGCGCAAGGCGATCTGGGAGAAGGCGTTCCCTTCGAAGACGCCGCTTGCCGGCATCGATTATCAGCGGCTGGCGAAACTGAATGTCACGGGCGGCAGCGTCACTAACATTGCGATCAATGCCGCCTTCCTCGCAGCGCACGCGGGTTCGCCGGTGACCATGCCGATCATTCTCGATGCGGCGCGCGCCGAATTCCGCAAACTCGAGAAGCCGTTCAGCGAAGCGGATTTCCGCTGGCTCGAACCGGTGGGAGCGAAGGCATGAACGTCAACCTGCATATCGACCGGCTGGTGCTCGATGGGTTCGTGCTGGATAGCAGCGGCGCCGCGCTGGTGCAGGCAGCGGTGCGGGCGGAGCTGACGCGGCTGTTTGTACAGAATGAAGCGGGGGCCGCCTCGCTCGCGAGCGCCGCGGTGCCGCGCCTGCAGGCTGCGCCGATGCGCATGTCCGGTGTGGAAACGCCGCCGCGGCTGGGATCGGCGATCGCGCAATCGGTTTATGGAGCGGTCGCGAAATGAATCGCCAGGGGCAGGTGCAGGACACCGAGGCATCGGCCGATCGCTGCGAGATCGGAGGTGTGAAATGAGCCGCGCCGTGGCGTCGATCGCAAAAGGTTCGGACTGGACGCCGATACCGGCGTCTCGGAAGGTGCTGAAGTGAAGGGATGCAATGCGTTAAGCGGAAAGGCAGCATCGCTCTGGTTCGATCGGCTGTCCTCTGCAAAAGGAGGGACCACAAAATGAATCCGCAACGAATTGTTCAAAGCAAACAGGTTAACGCCGGTACGCCATCCGGCGGATACGTCTTGCGACGCAAATGCAATTGCGGAAACCATACAGCGTCGGGCGGACAGTGCTCGACCTGCGCGACAAAAAAGCCGCCGCCGCAAAGACGTTCGGCTGCGGATCTGGACGGCAGTCGAGCGCCCGACAATGTGATGGAGGTGCTTCGCTCATCCGGTCAGCCGCTCGAACCGGCGACCCGTGCCTATATGGAGCCGCGCTTTGCGCACGATTTCAGCGACGTGCGTGTGCATACGGATCCGCGCGCCGCCGAATCGGCGAGGCATGTCGGCGCTGTGGCCTACGCCGCGGGCCGGAACGTCGTTTTTGGCGCAGGCCAGTATTCGCCCGGAACGCATGAAGGTCGGCTGACCTTGGCGCACGAACTGGCCCATGTGGTGCAACAGCAAGGCCGCAGCACGATCTGGCAGGCGAAACGCGCCGCTGAAACTCTTGCGATCGGTCCCTCCCGCGATGCGGCCGAACAGGAAGCCGAGTCTGTTGCCCAGGCCGTGACAAAAATATCTGCAGTTGATCTTGCAAACGGGAAATCGGCCGTCGGACTGGCGAAGAGCAACGCGCCAATGCTTCGGCGCCGCCTTGTCGTTAACGCAACCGATGTCATTCCAGTGCCGCCGGGTCAAACTGGACGTCCGACGCCGCTGACCGTGGCAGTTGAGGGATTGCTCGCCGACACGTGTCCTGACGGCGGCTGCCGCGTCGATACCGGTACCGGCAACGTAACGACCAAGGGAAAATTTTGCGAATGGCATCCGCCGTTTCTGCCAGATGTGCTTGAGGCAGATTCGTCCAGCACTCCGGCGGGGTGCCGGTGCATTTGTGACGTCATCAACGGCGCTGAGACCACGACAATCGCTTTCGGAGCAGGCGGACCGGGCACAACTCCAGGCTCCGTCGTTGGCGCTGGGCCGGGACAAGGCGGAACACCGACAAGCCCGACAGTCTCAATCGACCCGCGATTCCATGGCCAATACAAGATCAACTCGAGATGGGTAGACGTACCGTTCCATCTGCTTCTTGCCCATGAGCTTTGCGGTCACGCGCTGCCGAAAATGCGCGGCACGCATGTCGCGCGGGGCGCGAAACCACCCGGTGGAACAGCGCCGCAGGAACAGCCTGCGGTCGATGTCGAGCGTGGGATCGCTGCCGAGCACAATCCGCCGCTGCCGCGACGTCCCGACGACTATTCTGGCGCGGCGCGGCAGCGACCTTAATTGCGAGCATGAGTATGGGGAGTGCTGAAAATAAAGAACTGGAGAAGGACCTGGAAGCGCTGCGCCAGGCGCTGCCGGATCCGTTCCAGCTGCAATCCCGGCTCGATGAATTTTTTACTCATCCTGCCGCGCAAAAGTTGATGTCGGAACCGGCCTTGTCAGCCGAGCGCTTGGTTACGTTTCTCAAAAGTACTCCCGAGCCTTCGCTGGCGAGAATAGCCGTGATGGTGCTGTCCCGGGTTCCTCCGGCTCTGTTTTACCGCGAAATCCTGGAAGTGCTGGCGAGTACGGATCGGGAGATGACGCAGGCGTTCGAACCCGGCCTCTGGATGATCCAGATGGACGAAGAACAGATCGCGAAGGACCTGGTGGATATCGTCAAAAGCTCAGGGAATCCCAATCCGCTCGCGCTCCTGCAAAGGCCCGCGGCAAGAGCCGTTCGTTCGGATCTGGCTCAAATGATCATGCAAGGAAAACAGCCGCTAGGTTTGTACGCGCTCTATTCCTATCGCGATGCGGTGGCGCCGGACGATATCGAACTATTGAAAGATATCGCGAACCGAGCCGGCAATTCGGAAATGCGGGCGCTTGCCGCCGGGTACTTGCTGAACCTTGGGTCGTCGGCGGGCAAGGGTGGTATCCAGGCGGGACTGTCGGCGGAAGACGTGCAGGTACGCGAAATGACGTATCGCGATCTCGCCGATCACTTGCCATCCGATGCCATCAAGGCTGCCGGTTATGACACGCGAGCCGCGCCGGCCTCGCAGCAAGCCGCCATCGCAATGCTGCTTGACGCGCTTGCGCAGGCAAAAGCCGCGAAGTCTTCGCAAGGCCGCAGAGAGTCTGGATCCGCACCATGACCACCTTCCCCAATTCCCCCCGGCTCATCAAAGGCGGCATCGTGCTGATCGATCCGCAGACCTTTGTGGTGCCGCGCGTCACCGCGCACGCCGCGAGATCGGAGACGTGACATGAGCCGCGCCCTGGCGTCGATCGCAAAAGCCGCGGACTGGATGCCGATGCCGGCGACCCGGAGCGTTCTGCGGCGTCAAACCGCATCCGGACAGGATGCGATCGGGAGCGGAATGTTCGACCGCTGCGGCGCGAATGCACGGCCATCGCTGCGTGGCGCTACGCATGCGGCCGACGTGGATGTCCTGGCGCCGCAACCGCTCGGTGGACGGCGCGACGCGCGGTCGGGAGATTTCAGCCGCGTGCCGGTGCGTGCGCCGAACGGTTTTGCCGAATTCAGCGATGACGCCGCGGTTGCATCGTCAACCGAAGGCAATACCGCGAGTGCGGCCGAGAGCAAGACCGCAACAGCGGAGGAAGCCGCGGCGGATATTGGCGAGACCCCTGTTCCGCAACAGAGCGCCAACGTCAACGGCAAGGTCACCAGCCTCGACCTCATCACCGGCTCGAGCGGCGCCGTGACCGGCTTTCCGGCGGTCATCGGCGGCGGCGTGCTCGATTCGCCGGGTCCGTTCAACGACACCACCACGGGAGCTTGCCGCAACGTCCACCAGATGAAGTTCACCGTCACGGGCATTCCCAGCAGCGAACTGCGGTTGCTGCGGATGATCGATCGCAAATCGACGACGGCCGGAACGAAATCGGCCCACCAAGGAAACGACGGCCCGAGTCCAACGACGGTACTGCGGCCGACCACCTCGCAAGTCGCGGTGGCGGACGCCACCGGCTACAAGGCGAGCAGCCAGAGTTCGGATTTCCCGATTACTTACGACGCCGATTTCAAGCTGTACGCTTTCGACCTCGTCTCCCAGACCATCCTGGCCGAGCTCGACTACACGGTCACCATTGCCAAGAGCACGATATCCGACGCCAAGCCGACCAATCAGATCAGCGTGACGAAGAAGGTGCTGAAATGAGGGGATGCGCTGCACTGAGCTTGCTGATTGCTCCGCGGCGGCCGGCGGTGTCGTGCGTCACCGCGCACTCGATCGATGTGGAGATCAAAAATGACTAGGCAGGCGCTCGGTCACGCAATGCCCGCAGTCACTGGCCCGGTGCCCGGACAGCTGGTCCTGCAGCGCAAATGCGCGTGCGGCACGCACACGGTTGGTGGGGATAAATGCGAGGCGTGCGAAAGCAAGAAACGTGTCCTTCAGCGACGCGGCGAAGGTAGTGATGTTCGAGACGCAGCCCCGAGAGCCGTTTTTGACGTGCTGAGATCACCAGGGCAGCCGCTTGATCAACCTTCACGGTCATTCATGCAATCCGGCTTTGGCCGAGATTTCAGCCGGGTGCGAATTCACACCGATGCGTCGGCGGCTGCTTCGGCGCGGGCAGTGAATGCGCTGGCCTACACGGTAGGCCGCGACATTGTCTTCGACACCGGTCGATATGCTCCCAGAACGCTAGAGGGGCGGCATCTGCTCGCACACGAACTTGCACATGTCGTTCAACAAGGGTCCGGTTCTGTTACTGCGAAATCCGCGCTGTCTGTCCTGCCGGCCGGGGACGCCTCAGAACGTGAGGCGGATGCAAGCGCGGACCGGGTATTGGGCGGCTCGAACAATACCCCGGTCGCACTTTCTTCGGTGACGCCGTCCGTTCAGCGCAAGTGTTTTAGCGGTCCTATTCCAACTGTATCGGGGTGCACCGCGGTCGAGGGAGATCTCAGCGGCGAACATTTCCTGTTTGCAGCCGGATGCGATGACTTCCGTACTGATACATCGCGAGTGCCGATACCGGGATTTCCGGCTGGCGAAGAGGGCGCGTTGCAGGCATTCGCTTCAACTTTGAACGCTGGTGACAAACTGAAGGTTCATGGATTCGCGAGCGAGGAGGGTGACGCGACATTCAATGAACATCTCTCTTGTCTTCGAGCACTCAAGGCTGTGTCGGTCATCGATGCGCAAACCGCATCACGCGGAGTTCGGGTGAGTTATCAACTGTTCAAGCATGGGGAGACTGGCGGCCCGCGACCCGAGCGTCGGAGCGTCGTGATTGATCTAATTCCGGCAACCCCGCCGGATCGACCACCTGTGGCGCCGCCCGCTTTCGTCTGCGGACCAGACGTCACTGCGCAAGTGAAAGACGTTTGCGCGCTGACCAGGAGCACATTTGGCGGGTGGAAACCAGCTGAGCAAGCCGGCGCATGTCATGCCCTCAACTCGCTTATCACCGGCGGCTATGCTTGGGATATCGTTGATCTGCACAACAACGCCTGGATCCTGAAATATCGCCCGGCATGCGCCAGCGCGGGTGCCGCGCCGGCGTGCGGCTCATCCGTGGAGGTCCTGAATGAGTGCCACTATGCCGGCTCCGTAAATTACGTAATTTTCGGCGTGATGTGCAAGCTCTGCCAAGATCACTTCAAATCCATAGGTTCGTCGGATGCCAGCGACTACACGGAGGCTGAAATGCTGAGCCTGATCAACAAGTATAAGGGAACCGGCTTTAGCGGCTTCCAGACGCCTTCGGCAAACTTCGGCCCGTCGCAAGCTTGGGCAAAGGCCGGATTCCAAGACTGGCCTGCTGTCGCGTCGCCGACCGGTGACAGACCAAATTGCTCGGCGTCCTGCGCGACCCCCTATAGCGGAAGCGCCTTCTCCGTGCATTGGGTGCCGCAAGGAGTCTTCTGAAAACAAATTCACCGCATACGGATGAATTGCGAGTCCATCAAACTAGCGGAAACTGGATATTCCACCGAGGAAGTGACGTGTCCCAGGAGCAAAGCGAAGCGTGCAGCAATTGCAAGGGTATTTTGGATTGGGCCAAGCGCGAAGGCTATTTGTCTCTCGGCGTGATCGAACTGACTTTGCCCGAGCGCTTTGCAAAGTCTGCTGTTGATGGAGTTGTCACCGCGTTACGCACCAATGAAGGACGTAGTTTTGTACTCTTGAAGCAAACCGTTGGATGGAAGGAAAACTTTGAAGGAATTTTTTGTTGCGACAGTCCTTTGCGATCCACCGAGTTTATCCGAGGCCGGGGTGAAAGAGCCTACATCTCGATCGAAAACTATCCGGCCTTCCAGGAGCTGTATGTACGCGAAGGATATAGTGCCGACTGTTATGAAGTGTATTTCGACCTGAATTAGCGCGCGGAGTATGTCGCGGTTGGAGCAGTCTACATGACCACCTTCCCCAATTCCCCCCGTCTGATCAAAGGCGGCATCGTGCTGATCGATCCGCAGACCTCGGCGGTGCTGCGGGTGATCGCGCTGCAGTACAATCCCGACACGCTGTCGCGCACGCTGCAGATACAGGCGGTCGGCGAGACCGGGGACCGGCTGGAAGCGCTGCGGCTGAAAGGTCCGCCCAATGAATCGATCAAGCTCGAGGCCGAGATCGACGCCACCGATCAGCTCGAATTTCCCGACCAGAATCGCACCACGGCCGAGCTCGGCATTTTTCCGCAGCTCGCCGCACTCGAGACCATCGTTTATCCGACCAGCGCGCAATTGCAGTCCAACAATAGCCTGGCGCAGACCGGCACGCTGGAGATCAGCGCCGTCGAAGCGCCGCTGACGCTGTTCGTGTGGAGCAAGACGCGCACGCTGCCGGTGCGCATCACCGACTTCAGCATCACCGAGGAAGCATTCGACGCCGCGCTGAACCCGATCCGCGCCAAGATCAGTCTGGGCATGCGCGTGCTGTCGGTGAACGACCTCGGCTTCGATCACAAGGGCGGCAATCTGTTCATGACCTATCTGCGCAACAAGGAACAGCTCGCCGGCAAGGGACAGGGCGCGTCGCTCTCGACGCTTGGCATCACGGGGATTCCATGAACGCAAATCCATTTCCTCCGACCAGCCGCTACGCCGCCGTCGAGACGGTGACGCTGGAGGACGCCGCCGGCAACACCATCATCTTTCTCCGCCGCCGTTTCGTGCCGGCGCCGGAGCGCTTCTCGCTGCTGCAGGAACACGTGGTGAAGCAGAGCGAGCGGCTGGACAACGTCACCGCGCAGTATCTCGATGACTCCGAGCAGTTTTGGCGGATTTGCGACGCCAACCGCGCGATGCGTCCCGATGAACTGACCGAAACCGTCGGCCGCCGGCTGCGCATCACGCTGCCGGAAGGCATACCGGGGATGCCCAATGCCTAAAGGCGTCCACCTCACGCTGATGATTGGTCCCGCGGTGCCGGTGCCGGCGCCGCAGTCCGTCATTGAAGCGCTGACCGGCGTGCAGGTGACAAGCGGAAAGGACCACAGCGGTTTTCAACTGACGTTCGCGGTGAGCAAGAAGTCGCCGTTGCTCAAAATCATGCTGCCGGCCGGCTATTTCGATCCGATATCCACGCGGGTGATCATCGTCGCGACGCTCGGCGGCATGCCCCACGTGCTGATGGACGGAATCGTCACGCGCCAGGAACTGCAGCCCTCGAGCGAACCCGGCAAATCGACACTGACCATCACCGGCGAGGATTTGAGCATCCTGATGGACGTGGTCAACCTCGTCATGCCCTATCCGGCGATGCCGGATACGGCCCAGCTGTACGCCATTCTCGCCAAATACGCCGTTTTCGGCATCGCGCCTCTGGTGATCCCGCCGACCAACATCTTCGTCAAATCGCCGACCTCGGGCTGGACGACCCAGAGGACCACCGACCGCGCCTATATCCAGGGGATCGCATCGGGCTGCGGATACGTGTTCTTCGTTCGGCCGGGTCCGCTGCCCGGGATGAGCACCGCCTATTTCGGCCCCGACGTCAATCTGCCGATTCCGCAGCCCGCGCTATCGATCAACATGGACGCGCATACAAACGTCGAGTCGCTCAGCTTCTCGCTGGACGGCCTGGCGAAAAAAGTAAGCATCTACACGATCTATGATCCGATCACGAAAAAAATCCCGATACCGGTCCCGGTACCGAACATCAATATTTTCAAGCCTCCCTTAGGTGCCCGCCTGACGCCGCCGGCAAAGGTGCAGCTTGCCAAGGATGTCGCCAAGCTGGGGGTTCCCGAGGCTGCGCAGTCCATCCTGTCCTTCCTCGCAAATAATTCCGCGGCCATCAGCGGCAATGGTTCGCTCGACGTCATGCGCTACGGGCACATCCTGGAATCGCGCATGCTGGTCGGCGTGCGCGGGGCCGGGCTCGCCTATGACGGGCTGTATTACGTCGACAGCGTCACCCACAACATCAAGCCGGGCGAGTTCAAGCAGAACTTCACGCTGTCGCGCGACGGCCTGATCTCGATCACGCCGAGGGTTCCGCTATGAGCGACGGCGAAAAATTCTGGGGCAAGTACCGCGGCACGGTGATCAACAACATCGACCCCGAGCAGCGCGGCCGGCTCATGCTCATGGTGCCGGACGTGTTGTCCCTCATTCCGTTGAGCTGGGCGGAGCCGTGCACGCCGCTCGCAGGGCCGACAGGCCCTCCGATGGGGGTCTATCTGGTCCCGCCGATCGGCGCCGGGGTCTGGGTCGAATTCGAGCAAGGCGATCAGAATTATCCGATTTGGGTCGGCTGCCGCTGGGGCGGACCTTCCGACATCCCAACCATCGCGCACGCCGGGTTGCCGGTTTCGCCCAGCATCGTTTTGCAGACCGCGGGGCAGAACTGCATCGTGATCAGCGACGTGCCCGGCCCCACCGGCGGCATCATGCTGCGCTGTGGGGGATCCACATTGATGATCACGCAGACCGGTATCTCGATGATCGCGCCGAAGGTCGAGATCACGGCAGCGACGATCGATCTGGCGGGCATAACCGACATCAACAAGGGCGCATTGAAGGTGACATGATGCCAGGATTCATTCTTCATTCCGGGGCGGTCGTGATGTGCGCCCATGCCGGCACCGCGCAGCCCGTCGCGTTCAATCCGCGCGTGACGGTATCGGGCCAGCCGATCGTGACCATGGCGAACAGCTACACGGTCGCCGGCTGCACCTTCCCGGCGATGTCAAGCGGCGCGCCGCCGTGTGCGACGGCGCAATGGACCACCGCGGCGGCGCGGGTCACCGCCATGGGACAACCGGTGCTGCTGCAGGACAGCCAGGCGACCTGCATTCCGACGGGAACGCCGCTTTTCATCGTCACCACGCAACCACGCGCCTCGGCAATGTGAGGTCAGCTATGAACATCGACTTCCCATTCCACTTCGACAGCCGCGGCCGTACCGCTTCGACGGACGACGACGACCACATCCGCGACATGATCGAGCAACTGCTCTTCACCAATCCCGGCGAGCGCGTGAATCGACCGGACTTCGGCAGCGGCCTGATGCAATTGGTGTTCGCGCCGAACAGTCCGGAGCTTGCCGCGGCGCTGCAATTCACCATGCAAGCCGCGCTCGACCACTGGCTCGGCGATGTCATCGACGTGCAAAACCTCGAAGTCACCAGCGACGATGCGAAGCTTACGGTCGATCTCAGCTATGCGATACGGAGCAACGGCGAAAGCCGTCACGACGTCTTCACGCGAGGAGCCGTGTAATGGATTCACCCGCGCTCAACTGCCGCATCGAAGACCGGCGCAAGAAGCTGTTCAACAATCCGAACTGGAACGGCATTGATTTCCTGGAAGTCTCCGACGACCAGCGGTCGCTGTGCGTGCATTTTTTCGGACTTATCCCGGAGAACATCACGGTCGCGAATGTGCGCATCGAGGGTGGCCGGCGGATTCGCGACATCCATGCCGTGAAAGTGGAAATCGACTCCGCGCACGATCCCGAACTCGACGATTGCCTTCGCATCACGCTCGACAAGTTCGGCGATTTCTCGACCTACCGGCTGTGTCTTGTCGAGCGCGTGCCGGTTGACGAAAAGGCCGCTCTTGCCAAGGAAGGAAAGCCTGCGTGGCGGCCGATGTCGGGTCTCGACCCGCGCTACAGCTGCCTCGAATTCTCTTTCAAGGTCGACTGCCCGAGCGACATGGATTGCGAGCCACTGCCATGCCTGCCCGAGGTCTTCCCCGCGCCCGACATCAATTACCTTGCCAAGGACTATGCGAGCTTCCGGCAGCTCATCCTGGACCGCCTCGCGCTCATCATGCCCGATTGGCAGGAACGTCACGTTCCCGATCTCGGGATTACGCTGGTCGAGCTGATCGCCTATGTCGGCGATTACCTCAGCTACTACCAGGACGCGGTCGCCACCGAGGCGTATCTCGACACCGCGCGCAAGCGCATCTCGGTGCGCCGCCACGCCCGCCTGGTCGGCTACCACATGCACGAGGGCAACAATGCGCGTGCCTGGGTGACCGTGCAGACGGCCGGCGATCTTCCCAAGATGATGGCCAAGGAGTTTTTCTTCATCACGGGCTTTGCCGGCATCAAGGCCTCCAGCGGCAACGTCGTGCGCGCCTCCGACCTGGAGCTGGTGCCCGCGCATCTGTACGAAGTGTATGAGCCGCTGGTCTGCGAACCCGCTTCTGCGCTCGAGTTCCGCGCCGCTCACAGCGAGATCCACTTCTACACCTGGGGCGACCAGGAATGTTGCCTGTCGAAGGGCGCAACCCGCGCGACGCTGCTCGACGAAAATCCGGATCCCGCGGAGCCGGCCGGCGGCGACGACAAACAGCCGCGCTGGCTTGCACTCAAGGCAGGCGACGTTCTGATCTTCGAAGAGGTGATCGGACCTACGACCGGCATTGCGGGCGACGCCGATCCCGCGCGGCGTCACGCCGTGCGGCTCACCAAAGTCTGCCCGAATATCGACGGGCTTCTCAACAGGCGGGTGCTCGATATCGAGTGGGCGCTTGAGGACGCGCTGCCGTTTTCGCTCTGCCTCTCGGTTCGGATGCCGGCGCCGGATTGCTCGTGGAAGTGCGGCATTAGCGTGGCGCGCGGCAATGTCGTGCTGGTCGATCACGGCCGTACGGTCGACGAACCGCTGGGGCCGGTCACGACCAAGCAGACGATCGAGGAATGCGCGTGCGAAGGCAGCGTGATCGAAAGCACGACCGTCCCGGATAGATTCGAGCCGGCATTGACGTATGCGCCGCTTGCCTTCGGCGAACCGTTGCGGCCGTATACACCGGCGTCACGATCGGTCCAGCAGGACTCGCGCCAGGCGGTGCCCCGGCTGTCGCTGACGGAACTTGCCGACGACGCCACAACGGCCACGGACGATCCATGGTCGGTCCGCTTCGATCTGCTGACAAGCGGCGGCGGCGACCGCGACTTCGTCGCCGAAATCGACGAGGACGGCCGCGCCTATCTGCGCTTCGGCGATGGCGATCTCGGCCACCGGCCCGCTGCGGCGACGCGCTTCAAGGCAACCTATCGGGTCGGCACTGGCCCTGCGGGCAATGTCGGCCCCGAGACCATCACGTACATGGTGCTGCGGAGCGGCATCTTGAGCGCGGACGCCATCCTGCCGCGCAATCCGCTGCCGGCTCAAGGCGGCGAAGCGCCGGAGTCCGTCGCCCTGGTCAAGCTGCTCGCGCCATCCGCATTCCGCACCCAGCGCGAGCGCGCCATTGTTGCGGCCGACTATGCCGAACTGGCGCAGCGCAACCTCGCGATCCAGCGCGCCGCCGCGGAACTGCGCTGGATGGGCAGCTGGTACGAGGCGCGGGTTGCGGTCGATCCGGCGCATACCGACGCCGCGGAGCCGGCGCTGCTGAAGACGATCGATTGCGATCTGTTCCGCTATCGGCGCATGGGCCACGACCTCGCGGTAGCACCCGCCAGCTATATTCCGGTCGATCTTGCCATCGAGGTCTGCGTGTTGCCGCAATACACGCGTGGTCACGTCAGGGCGGCGCTGCTCGAGGTTTTCAGCAACCGGCAGCGCGCCGACGGCAAGCTCGGTTTCTTCCATCCTGACCGACTCACATTCGGAGAGGGCATCTATCTCTCGCAAATTGTCGCCGCCGCCAAATCCGTCGAAGGCCTGGAAACCATCAAGGTCACCCGCCTGAAGCGGCTGAACGAAGCCGACAGCGGCGCGCTTGCAAGCGGCGTTCTTTCCTTCGGCGCGTTCGAAGTCGCGGAATGCGGCAACGATCCGAACTTTCCCGAAGCCGGCAAGCTTGAATTCATTATGGGGGGCGGACGATGAGCCAACCCTGCGATTGCGACTGCTGCGATGGACCGCATGTCCTCACTCCCTGGCCGACCGCGAACCGGCCGGGCTTGAGCAAGCTCAGCTATCGTGCCGGCACGCACGGCAGTTTCTTCGCAACGATGCAGGCGCGGCTTGCTTCCACGGCCTATCCGGCGCTCGTGGGTCTCAGGACGCGGGAAAGAAGCGACCCGGCCATCGCGCTGCTCGACGCCTGGGCGACCGTCGGCGACGTCCTCACCTTCTATCAGGAGCGTATCGCCAACGAGGGTTATCTGCGCACGGCGACGGAGCGCCGCTCGATCCTCGAACTCGCGCGGCTGATCGGTTACGCGCCGCGTCCGGGCGTCGCCGCCAGCGTCTATCTCGCTTATTCGCTCGAGAAGGATGCCGAGCCGGTCGAGATTGCGAAGGGCGCGCAGGTCCACAGCGTCCCCGCGCCGGGCGAGCAGATGCAGTGCTTCGAGACCGCCGAACCGCTTAACGCGCACGTCGAATGGAACATCATCAGGCCGCGGTTGACTGCACCGCAAATCTTTGCCGACGTCGATGCAATGGTGAGGGCAGGACTCTACCTCAAGGGCATCGCTACCAACCTTAAGCCGAATGATCCCTTGATCATCAAGCTGACGTCCGGCCCCACGGGGAGCCTGTTCTACGTTCAGTCGATAGAGCCCGACAGCGCCAATGATCGAACGCGAATCGTCGTGCGGCAGCCAGCCAAGGTGCAGCTGGCCGCCGAACCGGTGAAAATGATTATCGCGAAATACATCAAGGTTGGGGATTTCAACGTTTCGCCCGACACAGCCATGACCAAGCGCGTCCTCACAGTGCTCGAAGAAGTGTCGAGGGTGGCGGAGGCCGGCGATACCGTGGCGCTGGCGAAGCATCTGAAAAGTACGGCGCTTCCCCTGCTCGAAACGGAAGTGCAAGCAGCCAAGGACGGAAACTTCACCAAGCTCCAGCCGTGGGTCGAGAGCCTTGTTACCGACCTCAAGGCCGGACAACTCGTGTTGGATCCGGCGCCGGCCATGGCTCACGCTATCATTAAGGAGGCCGCTGGCAGCGGCATCAGCGGCATCAGCGTTATCGGTAGCGTCGTGAAATCGCTGCAGCTGCGTCCGTCGATCCAGCCCCCGAGCGCGAAGCAATTGCCGCGAGACATCACGAAAATTTACGCGCCCGGTACCGATACGGTCCCGCAATTGCTCGCGACCTTGCGGCCCGCATTGGCTGGAACGTTATATACCTTCTGGAAAAACATACCGCCCTTGGCGAAGCCGCAACTCGAAGTTTATGCGCTGCGCATCGCGGCCGCTCCGTTCGGCCATAATGCGCCGCTCAGACTGCTGCAGGTAGGCAGTGAGAGGCTGCCCCCCGTGATGGCGGACTGGGACATTGCCGATCCATTCAACATGCCGCAGACACGGTCTGACATTAGCCAACTTCTCCCTGAAGACGACGACCCGCCAGCCAACGACGCGCCAGCCAAGTACGCGTTGAACCCCGATCACCACGAACCCCGCGTCCTCTATCTGGACAACGATTATAACATCGCTCCGGAGAGTCTGGTCGCGATAACGGCGCCGAGCAGCGAACCCATCGTCGGTACGGCGCAGAACATCGTTCAGCGCTCGCTGAGCGCCTACGGCCTGAGCGGCAAGACCGTCCAGCTAAATTTGAAAGAAGACTGGATCAAGTCAGACTCGCTGTTCACGGCGGTCCGCAACACGCGCGTTTTCACCGGCAGCGAAAAGCTCGAACTGGCCGAAGCGCCGATTACCAGCGGCATCGCGGCAAGCACGATCGAGCTCGGCGACCTTTACGGCGGGCTGCAGCCGGGGCGTTGGCTGATCGTCACCGGCGAGCGCAACGACATCACGACAACGTACCTGAGCGACGGCCTGTTGAAAGGCCAGATCGTGCCGGGCGTGAAAGCCGCCGAACTCGTCATGGTCGCCGCCGTCGAGCAAAAAGCGGTACTTGGGAGCGATGCGGTTCACACCTTCATCACCCTCGCGGGCGACGGCCTCGCCTATCGATACAAGCGCGACACCGTTACGATCTACGGCAATGTCGTGCGCGCCACCCATGGCGAGACACGCAAGGAAGTGCTCGGCAGCGGCGATGCCAGCAAGCCGCTGCAGACCTTCACCCTGAAGCAGCCGCCGCTCACCTTTGTTTCCGCCTCAACCGTGTCCGGCGTGAACAGCACGCTTGAGGTGCGCGTCAACGACGTGCGGTGGCACGAGGCCGACATGTTCGCATCGCTCGCGCCGCAGGACCGCAAATTCGTCACCCGCACCGACGACGACAGCAAGACGTCCGTCGTTTTCGGCGACGGCAAGCATGGGCTACGATTGCCGACCGGGGTGGAGAACATCAAGGCGACATATCGTAGCGGAATCGGCAAAGGGGGTAACGTCAAGGCCGGACAGCTTTCGCTGTTATCGACCCGGCCGCTCGGCGTGAAGGAAGTGATAAACCCGATCCGCGCCTCGGGCGGCGCCGACAAGGAGACCCGGGACCAGGCACGCAAGAATGCCCCGCTTGCTCTGATGACGCTGGACCGGCTGGTCTCGACCCGGGATTACGCGGACTTTTCGCGCACCTTCGCCGGCATCGGCAAAGCCGTCGCGCTCCGCGCCACCGACGGCCGCCGGCAGTCGGTGCAGGTGAGCATCGCTGGCGCCGAAGATGCTCCCATCGAGGTGACTTCCGATCTCTATCGCAATCTCTGCGACGCGCTACATCGCTTCGGCGATCCCTATTTGCCGATCACCCTTGTGGTGCGTGAGCGCTCCGCGCTCGTCGTCAGCGCGAAGGTGAAGATCGATCCCGACTACCAGTGGGAGACGCTGGAGCCGAAGATTCGCGCGGCCGTCCTCGACCGCTTCAGTTTCGAAAATCAGGATCTCGGCGAAGATGTTTTCCTGTCGGACGCGATCAACGTGATTCAAGGCGTGCGCGGCGTCGTCTACGTCGATGTCGATCTGTTCGACGCGATCTCGGAGCAGGCTTTGCTCAAGGGCTTCTCGGACCAGACGCTGACGAATCCGCAATTGTCTCAGCGCATCTCCGTCGCTCCGACGCAACTCGTTTACCTCGCCCCTGAAGTTCCCGACACACTGATCTTGCAGGAGTTGAAGCCGTGAGCCGCTCTGTCGATCGCCTGTACGAGCTTCTTCCCGTCGTCCACCGCATGCGCGATGCGGAATTGGGCGAGCCGCTGCGTGCGCTGCTGGCCGTCATCAACGAACAGGTGAACGTCGTCGAGGACGACATCGCGCATCTTTACGACAACTGGTTCATCGAGACCTGCGACGACTGGGTCGTGCCCTACATCGCCGACCTGATCGGGTTCCAGCCGGTGCACGAGGCCGGCGATCCGTCGGATGTGAACGCACTCGAAGGCCGGCTGCGCAACAAAATCCTGATCCCGCGCCGCGAAGTCGGCAACACGTTGGGCTACCGCCAGCGAAAGGGCACGCTGGCCTTGCTTGAGCAACTTGCCACTGCCACCGCCGGCTGGCCGGCTTTGGCGGTCGAGTTCTACCGGCGCCTCGGCTGGACACAGCACGTCAATCACCTGCGGCTGGATCGCGGCCGCACCATCGATGTGCATGACGGCGACGCGCTCGATCGCCTCGGCGGTCCGTTCGGGTGCGCGGCGCACACCGTCGATATTCGCCGGATCGTCTCGCATCGCGCGCTCGGCCGCTACAATATTCCCAGCGTCGGCGTGTTCGTCTGGCGGCTGAAGTCCTATTCGATCACGCGTGCGCCGGCCTATTGCCTGGAAAGCGCAGGCCCGCACTGCTTCACGTTCAGCGTGCTCGGCAACGATACGCCGCTCTACGCCAAGCCGCTGCCGAACGCGGAGCCGCCGCACGTCAGCGATGAAATCAGCGTGCCGGCACCGATCCGGCGCCGCGCGCTCGAAGAAAGGGTGACCGAGAGGCCGCTCACGACGCGGGCATCCGCAACCTACTACGCCGAGGGGAAAAGTGTGGCCGTCTATGCCCCGGACTGGCCGACCAAAGGCGCCGCGCAGCCAATCCCGCGCGAGCTTATCATTCCTTCCGACCTTTCCGATTGGCACTATCGCGCGCAACGCAGGCAGGTCGCCGTCGATCCGGTTCTCGGCCGTATCGTATTTCCGGCGGGGCAACTGCCGAAAGGCGGCGTGTGGGTGAGCTACCAGTACGGCTTCAGCGCCGACATGGGCGGCGGAGAATACGATCGCCCGCTGTCGCAGCCGGTCGCGTACACGCTCTATAGCGTGAGGAAGCACGGCAATCCGCAACGCAAGACGTACAGCACCATCAATGCCGCGCTCGACCAATGGCGAAAGGACCAGCAGTCGCTCGGCCCGGAGCCGGACGATCCGGAGGCCAAGGCCGAGTGGAAACTGACAAGCGAGAAGTTGCGCGCGGCGGTGATCGAAATCGAAGACAGCGCCGCCTACAGCGAGCCGCTGGCGATTTACCTGGAGGCGCGAGAGAGTTTGCAGATTCGAGGGGCGAACGGCGCGCGTCCGGTGCTCCGCATGCTGGATTACATGAGCGATCGTCCCGATGCGCTGACGATTTCGGGCAAACAAAGCAGCCGCTTCACGCTTGACGGCCTGGTCGTCATGGGCCGCGGCATCTGTGTGAGCGGGCCCGACCGCGCCGACTCCGATCGCTGCGGCCAGGGCGATCTGTGCGACGTGACGATCCGCCACTCGACGCTGGTGCCGGGATGGGGACTTGAGTGCAACTGCGATCCGAAGCGGCCGAACGATCCGAGCCTGGAGATCTTCAACAGCCGCGCGACGTTCAGGATCGAGCACAGCATCATCGGTCCGATCTACGTGGTTGCCGACGAAGTCACTGCCGATCCGATCGATATCCTGATCAGCGACAGCATCCTCGATGCGACCGGCGCGACCCGCACGGCCGTCGGCGCGCCAAACCTGCCGCTGGCATTCGCCCGGCTGTCGATCGCGCGGAGCACGGTGATCGGCGAGGTCAATGCCCACGCGATACGGCTTGGCGAAAACGCTGTTTTCATGGGGCTGATCCGCGTCGGCCGCCGCCAGCAGGGATGCATGCGGTTCTGTTACGTCACGCCGGGGTCGCGCACGCCGCACCGTTATCACTGCCAGCCCGATCTTGTGGTCAATGCGCTGAACGAGACCGGGCAGCCGTTATCCGCGCCGGAAAAGGAGGCCGAGGCGCACCGCGTTCGGCCGAGTTTCAACAGCCTGCGCTATGGCAAGCCGGCTTACTGTCAGCTGGCCTTCGACTGCGCGGAAGAAATCACGCGCGGCTCCGACGACGAGTCGGAGATGGGTGCTTTTCACGATCTGTTTCAGCCGCAGCGAACCGCCAATCTGCGCGCCCGGATCGACGAGTACACGCCGGCCGGCCTCGAGGCCGGCATCCTGTTTGTAAACTGAAGGGGAAGATCATGACGGGCGATTTCACGCGCAACACATTCGACCCCGCCAACCATTATAGCCGGGTGCTGATGCAGCAGGGCCGGGCCATGCTCGACGCCGACTGGAACGAGCAGAGCTCGATCCTGCTTCATTATATGCGCACGGTCACGGCGGATATTTTCGGTCCGCATGCCGGCCCGGCGTCCAATCCCGGTTTCGAAATCATCGGAAAATCCTTTCCCGATCTGGACGTGAAGCTGACGCAGTTGGTGCCTCCTGATACGAAGCGCTGGAACACTGTCCGGGAAAAGATCTCCAGTGGCGACGCGCTGATCGGCCCCGGACGTTACTATGTCAACGGCATCCTGGTGGAGAACCACACTCCGATTCTCTATAGCGAGCAGCCGGGCTATCCCTTCAGCGGGGATCCCACGCCGGACCAGCTCAAGGACGGGAAGCGTGGCGTGCTGGTCTATCTGGATGTCTGGGAGCGCCACATCAGCTTCGAGCAGGACGACCGCATGCGCGAAGTGGCGCTCGGCGGGCCGGACACATGCAGCCGCTCTCAGGTTGTCTGGCAGGTGAGGGTGCTGCTCGAGCCCCCACCGCCTCCGGGCGTCGAACGCCCCGTTTTCAACTGTAAAGCCGTCGACAAGCTGCCACAGAGCGGAACCGGCAGGCTGCGGGCACGCGCACGCCTCGATAAGCCGCCGACCGAATTGTGCAGCATTCCGCCGGAGTCGCGCTATCGCGGCGCGGAAAATCAGCTCTACCGCGTCGAGGTTCACCAGGGCGGTGAGGCAACGGCCGATCAGAGCGGGGCGACGTTCAAATGGTCGCGTGAAAACGGCTCGGTGGTTTTTCCCATCCTGTCGCTCTCGGGCACGACCGCAAAGCTCGGGCATCTGGGGCGCGACCGGCGCTCCACGCTGAACCCGGGCGACTGGGTGGAATTCGACGATGAGCGCATTTCGCTCGGGCAAGGGCCTCGTGTGCTCGCGCAAGTCGATACAGTCGCGCGCGACAGCATGACCGTGACCCTGCGCTTTCCCGATGGCGTGAAGTCTCTGCCGTCGTATGCCGAGGCGGATATCGGCGCGGAGCGTCCATTGCTGCGCCGCTGGGAGCATCGCGGCGATCTGACGGCGCTTGGCGGGGCGCTGCGGATCACCGAGTATAGCGATACCGGGCAGGGCTGGATCGATCTCGAAGACGGCGTGCAGGTCTGGTTCGCCAAAGACGGGCAATCCAAAGCGCAATATCAAGCGGGCGACTACTGGTTGATTCCCGCGCGCACTGCGACCGGTGACGTCGAATGGCCACACGAACGTGACGACAGGGGCGACCCCAAACTCGACGGCGACGGCAATCCGATCGGCACGGCGATAGGCCCGCGCGGCACCCATCATTACTATGCGCCGCTCCTGCTGAGCACGGGCCCGATCGAGGCGCCGACAACCACGGACTGCCGCTGCGCCATCCAACCTCTTCCATGCGTGAGATATCGATATGCCTTCGATGGCAAGGCGGTCGGCGGGGGCGGCCTCTAAAAGCGCAGGACCGTTTCCGGTAGCCTTGTCTTACCGAGCGCCGTGGAGGAAGCCCGACTTGAGAGCGGTGTGGTCGTTCTGGAGCAAGCCTTTTGCGGCCTATCGTCATGGCAGTTGGGCCAGCGAGAAGCACCATCTGCTGGCGTGGGTGCTCTCGACCATGACGGCGCGCCGGCATTACCGGACCACGGCGCTTTGCACCGATGACGCCGGAGCGCGCATGCTGCTGGACGGCATCGGGCTGGAGTTCGATCACGTGTCCACGTCGCTCAATGGGCTGCATGCCCACGATCCCGGATGGTGGGCGCTGGGAAAGCTGTATGCGTATCGCGAGCAGACCGAGCCCTTCGTTCACCTCGACAACGACGTATTCCTCTGGCGGCCGCTTTCGCCCGATCCGGAGCGCGTCGCGTTGCTCGCCCAGAATCCGGAATATTTTTTGCCGGGGCAATCCTACTACCAGCCCGAGGTGTTTGAAGATGCCATGACAGGCACGGAGCACGGCTGGTTGCCGGTCGAGTGGCAGTGGTATCGCAGCAGCGGACGAGGTCAGCGCGGAGAATGCTGCGGCGTATTCGGCGGCAATCGCATCGATTTTATCGAGCACTATGCCGGTCAGGCCATTCGGCTGATCGAGGAACGCGGAAATCGAGACGCTTGGCAAAGAATTCAATACAAGAGCTGGCACAACCACGTGTTCGAGCAATATTTGCTCGCGGCCTGCATCGAATATCATGGCGGCCGCATCGATTCGCCCTACCGCGATATCGCGATCAGCTACGTCTTCCGCTCGACCGATGACGCCTTCGATCCGGAAACCGCGGCGCGCGCCGGCTACACCCACCTCATCGCCGATGCAAAGTGCGATCGCCAATTGGCCGACCGGCTCGAAGCCCGCGTCGCCCGGGACTATCCCGAACAGTACCGGCGTTGTATCGATTATCTGCAGAACGTGAATTGATCGCGGAGGCAAGTATCGAATGTCGAACGAGGCAAAAGATATCCTGATGGAGGATTACCGGCACATTTCCGAGGCAATCGCCAGAAACGAGCAGACCGGTGAAACCCGGCTCAACTTGTTTATCGGCCTGATCGCGATCGTTATCGGGGCGCTCGCGACCGTCGCGAAAGATACGGGACTGGAAAAGTCGATTGCCGTTGTCGTCACCGGACTGTTGTTCCTTCTCGTTGTCGGGATCGCGACGCTGATTCGGATCATCAAGAGGAACGCGACCACCGATCGCTATGTCATGCGGCTGGACTATATCCGTCAAACCTTCAAAGACTATTTCGATGAGGATGGTCTGCTCGCCAGCTACGATCCTTTCCGGCCTCCATTTACCCGGGAGGTCCAACAACCGGATACAGGCAAAGCGAATAACGGACTGCTGTCACTGCGCGGATTTCATGGATTGACGTTGACGGTAACGGTGATGAACAGCTTTCTGTGTTTGTTGCTCGGTGCCGTAATTTTCATTTCGCCGGCATTGTCAGGCAAGCCGCCGCCGGGCGCTTATTCCGTTCCTGTCGTTATCGGTATACTGGCTTTGATAGCGTCCATGCTTGTGCAACGCATGTGGGTCAATCGCAAGGAGCAGCAATCAAAACAGCAAAGCGCCGTTGCAAAGCCGACTCACGGGGGCGGAGTGGTTTTTGAAATTCGCGATGGGTCGCCGCAATTTACGCTGATCCAGCCTCGCGGCCAAAAGGACGGTACCAAGTGGGTTTTGCCTAAAGGTCACATCGAGCCGTTGGAATCGCCTGGTGAGGCGGCTGTTAGGGAAGTGCGCGAAGAGTGCGGGGTGGTCGGCCAGCTGGGCTGCCTGCTGGGCCGAATAGAATTCAAAGCGGGCGAAAAGGTTCAGGACGTTAAATTTTATCTGATTGAAAAGCGATACGAAGTTCTTCCCAAGGAAAACCGCGGGGTGCAACGGTTTCCGTTCGAGGAAGCGATAAAAAATCTCACCTATCCCGAAAGCCGATATCTTCTCGAAAAAGCCAATGCGGTGCTGCTGCGCAGGCGAGCCACGCAAAAGCTCCCGGACTGACGACGCGAGGCGGCGCTTGCCACATCGGCTTCATTCAGGATTTCCGCGGTTCAGCTTCAGCCGGTAAAACTCCGCCGCCGTCCTCGAGAACAGCGCAGTCTTCTCAGGCTCGCTGTAGTGCGCAGCGATGCGCTTGAAGGCGTTGAAGATCACCTGATAGCTGCACTGGCCCTTGTCCGGCGGAAAATTGCTCTCGAACATCGCGCGTTCGGGGCCGAAGGCTTCGATGCAGGTCTCCATATACGGCCGCCAAGCCGCGGCCAGCTGTTCCGACGAGGGCGGCATCGGGCGCTCGTGAAAATCATAACCGAGCAGCCGCATCGCCAGCCCACCGAGTTTGACCGCGACGTTCGGACATTTCGCGATTTCCTGGATCGAGGCCTTCCAGCGCGGAAAGATTTCGTCGCGCCGGTTGGCGTAAGAGCCGATGCCGATCGGACCGCCGCAATGATCGAGCACGATTTTCGTGTCCGGAAACGCGCGCGCGAGGTCGGTCAGTTCGCCGATCTGCGGATGAAACAGCCACGCGTCGAAACTCAAGCCGAGCGGTGCAAGGCAGCCAAAGCCCTTGCGAAAGGTCGGATCGAGCAGCAGCCCTTTCGGCCGCGTGGCATATATGCCGGCGACTTCGGGATCCGCATCCCACGGCGACGAATGGCGGATGCCGCGGAAGCGGCCGTTGCCAGCCACGATTTCCGCTTCGAGAACGGGACGCGCGGCGTCGCCCAGCAACAAATTGACGTGGCTGACGATGCCGGCGCAGATCGCGGCGGCGCCGTAGCCGCCGCTCGCGCTCATCGCCGCGACGCCGTTGGCGAATTCGACCTCGCCGGCGGGCCGGAACGCTTCCGGCCCGCCGGCGCGATACATCGAGCGGCAATCGACATAGACGGTCGCAACGATGTTGTGGCCGGACGCGACGTCGTCGGCCATCTCCTCGATCAGATAGCGCTGGCCGCCGCGATCCCACAGATGGTGATGCGGATCGACGATCGGACGCGCCGGGTCGATGATGTCCTCCTTATGCAGCGCGAGCCAGTCCGGGCGCGGATCGGCGTAGAGCCCGCTCTTCGACGCGGCGGCAGTGCTGGCGGCCATGGATTTCGCTCCGTGAATAATGTCGTAGGGCGGAATAGCGAAGCGTATTCCGCCAATACATGCGAGCCTTTCGGCGCAATACGCTGCGCTATTGCGCCCTACGATACCGGACCTTCACACCCCATCCAGAATGATCACCGTCGGCGTGCTCGGCAGCGAATCGCGGGATATCCGCAAGGTTCGCGCGGGCCGCTTGTCGATATCGAACTCCTGGCCGATCCGGCGCATGAAGTCCTCGAGCGGCGTTGCGAAGCGGTGCATCGGCAGCACGATCGATGCGCGCAGCCGCCGCGTGATCTCCGAGACGCCGTCGAGCGACATGGTATAGCTGCCGTCGATCGGCACCATTACGATATCGAGCCGGCCGATCGCCGCGAAATGGCTTTCGTCCAGTTTGTGGTGCAGATGGCCGAGATGGCCGATGCAGAGGCCGGCGACCTCGAAGATGAAGATCGAGTTGCCGTCCTTGATCATCTCGCCGTTCGAATCGTCGCCGAAATAGCGCCTGATGTCGGTGGTCACGTTGCGGATAGTGACGTCGCCGACGCGCAGCGCGATTTTCGCAGGCTGCCCGTCATCGCCCCAGCCGTGCAGCACGTGCTGGATGCTGCGATCGGGAAACAGCGTGTAGTGGGTGCCGTGGGCGCGGTTCATGGTGGCGACGTCGGGCAGGCGGCCCATGCCGTAGACGCCGTTGTAATCGGTCGCGATCCGCACGCCTGCGGGCGTGTCGATGATGTAGGTCGAATGGCCGGCATAGCCGATCGCGACTTCGTCCGCCTTCGCGGCCGTCCTGCGAAGACTGACCGGCACAGCGCGCGGCGGCGCGTTCGCCATCGCCAGACATTCGCTGTGCTGGGCATCCTGCGCCGCGGCGGACGCGATCAGCGAACTCAAGAAAGCGATGACGATGGACAAGGATCGCAGCATGGCAAGGCCCGTCTTCGTTGGCGCGGGAGGATACTGTAGCGCGCAAACGGGTTGTCGTCATGCGGCCTGCGTCGTCCCACATCCTCTACCGTCGTCCCGCGAACGCGGGATGGCGCAACGCCCTCCCGCGTTCGTCCCCGCGAAAGCGGGGACCCACGACGAAATCCGGACAACGCTACTTCGTGATCATGCGCCGGGTCGGCGTCACCGTGGCAGGCGCGGCATCCGAGATCGAGAACGTCAGAAACGTATTCCAGCCTGAAGGCCGGTTGGCGGCGCCGAATTCGCGATAGCCGCGGAAACCGAGGAAGGCCTGCTTGTCGACGATCGGGAAGATGTAGCCGATCTGCGGGCCGATGCCGAGCACGCGCGAGCGGAAGCCGCCGAGAATCGGCGGTTGCCCGAAGTCGTCGGTGATCTGCTGATAGGCGTAGCCGACGAAGCCGACAAAGAGCTGCTTCGACATGAAGTGCGATACGCCCCAGTCGAAATGGAAATCGATGCCGCTCTGATATTGCGTGTCCGGGTTCTTGAAATTGTAGGTGAAGCCGCCGATGCCGGACAATTCATTGCCGGTACCCGGATTGAAATAGGTGTAGCCGGCGCCGGCATCGATGGCGCCGTGGCCGATGCCGAGATTGGCGAGGCGATTCGGGTTGTAGTCGCCGACCGGAATGTCGCCGGAGCCGTAAACCATGAAATTGTTGACGCCCTGGTTCCACTTCAACGACACGGTCGGATACAAGTCGCCAACCGAGACCAGCGCGTCTTCCCGCATTCCCGAGAACGTGTTTCCCAGAGGCCCCGTCAGCGTGCCGGCAATGCTCGCGGCGTTGCGGCCGTAGACGCTTGCCAATGTCACCGCCAGCTGGCCGCCGAGCACCGGCTGCGCAAAGGTGTAGCTCGGGGCCAGGAACACGACGTCGCCCTGGCCGCTCAGATTCAAATTCAAATTGATATTGACCGTCCGGGGAATCCCGCCGACCTGGAATTCGCGCGCCGCCGCGGCCGCCCCCGACGCACTGACGCTGGTATGATAATAGACAACGCCAAGCGCCCAGCCCGGCGTCGCCGGCGCCGCGACGAGGCTTGCATATTGGCCGGGAAGCCAGAACGAAATACCGCTCTCGTCGGCGCGGGAGATTTCAGGACAAAGCGCGAGGACGGCCGCAACCGTTGTGAGGCCTAGCGTCGTTATTGATTTGCTTTTCATGATGTGGCCCTCCAGCTCCGGCGAGGAGCATTATTGGTCTTACAGGGCGCTACGGTGGAACTTCCGCGTGAGCGATATCGGAAGCAACGAATCCATCGGCACCGCTGAGTAATTCACATCCAGCGCGGGAAATCCGTGGCGGATGGGCCACATCGGGAAATATTTGACGACTCTAGATTGCGTTCAACGAATTGCTCCAACCTCAATTCGCGATGCCGATCACAACTGCATTTTCGGACGATGAAGATGATACGCGACGCAATGCTGTTTCGGATTCGCCTGATCGCAGGCGCATCGCTGTTGCTGAATTCGATCATGGACGTTGAGAAGGCGAGCGCGACGCCGGCGCAGTCGCGATCTCTCATGCAAATCGCGGCTGAAATTTTTTTTCAGAATAGGTCGGGTACATTTTTGCGCCGCTGAGATCATCAACTTCAAGCGACTCGTCGAGCGCGACGGTTTTCATCTGTTGTGAATAAAACGCGGCGGGCTTTCTTGAACTGCAATCAAACGTGTCGATTCCCGCTGCGCGATTCCCGACGACGAAACTTCTGCATCTGTCTGCGGACGCTCATCGCGCCGAGATTTTTTTCGGCGGTTGGAGTGCGGTTACTCGATCGTGCGTTCAGCGGTTATGTATCGGAACTTCGCGATTTCATTTTTGATGCTGCGAAGTGGAACCGCGGTGGTTTCTCTCTCAATCGCGTGTTGCGATCGCGCGTGAATCATGACGAACCTGTAATAAAGAGCGCCTGCATCAGCTTGAATTCAACGCGCAAGACCAGTCCCGACTCAGCTTTCGAGACTCAGCGTCGTGCCCACGCTCTCTTCGATCATTCAGCAAAAATTAAAACCAAATTAGCCCTGTTGGTCGCTCGATTCGGCGCTGATTCACGCCGTAGCCGGGGGACAACCGGGACACGGGTGCCCGCTTCGTGATCGGCAACGAAAATGGAACTTTTCGAAAAACGCCATGTAATTCAGTATGTTACAACGGCCGTCCGATCGCAGTTGCGTGTTATTTGTGCAACACATTTCTGAAAACGGCTGGAGTCGGGCCTTTACGCGTCGTTCTGTTGTTGCGTGTGCAGAAGTGTTCAGGGATGTTGATCAGGCGACGGAGGGGGGCATCCCGAGGTCGTCCCGTTAGGTGGTTCGCTTAAGTCCCTCGCGTTGATGCGGGTGTGTCCGAAGGCGCGAAGCGACAAAGCGGGTTTCAAGGGATTAAGGGAACCAACCACAAGGGTGAATTCGCACCCGGCGGATCCGGAACCTTCCCTACAGAGCAACTTGGAGGTTAACATGAAGATGGTTAAGAGCCTTATCCTCGGCTCAGTGGCGGGTGTTCTCGCCATGAGCGGAGCCCAGGCAGCTGATCTTCCCGTCAAGGCCAAAGCGGTCGAGTACGTGAGGATCTGCTCCCTGTATGGTGCTGGTTTCTGGTATATCCCGGGCACCGACACTTGCATGAAGATCGGTGGCTATCTGCGCATCGATACCACGTTCAACGGCGGCACCTATAACGCGCCGGCTTGGTCTGGCGACATCGGCCAGCACAACCGTTACGCTGACTGGTTCCAGGGCCGTTCGCGTATGGCGCTGACCGTCGATACCCGCACCGCCACTGAATACGGCGTTGTCCGTACCTTCGCTCAGGGCGATTTCCAGTTCACGACCCTCGGCAACAACACGTTCAACCCGAACACGGTCAACATGGTTGCGCCGATCGGTTCGGCGAACCTGCTTGACACCCCCGGCAGCGGCTATGTCGCAGTCGAGTACGTGTTCCTCCAGTTTGCCGGCTTCACCTTCGGTAAGTCGTCTTCGGCTTACGCGTCGCCGTGGAACGGGTTCCCGGGCAACAACACCTCGAACCTGCTCGGCGGCCACGATACGGTCACTGGCGTGAACAACATCCAGTACACCGCGCAGTTCGGCAACGGCGTGTCGGGCACCATCGGCCTCGACGATCCAGTCGTGTTCAACCGCACCACGGTTGCCAACCTGACCTTGGGTCTCGGCGCCACCGGCGCTCTGGCCAACGCTTACGGCGGCGTGCACTATCCTGATCTCGTCGGCAACATCCGCGTCGATCAGGCTTGGGGTCTGTTCCAGATTTCGGGCGCTCTGCACGAAGTCAACGGCTCCTACAACGTCCTGAACACCACGGCGGTTCCCGCTGGTGCCACGGGCCTTGCAGGTGCGGCTCCGACCGGCTTCTCGGAAATCAACGGTCACCCGGATAGCAAGGTGGGTGGTTCGGTGATGGTCGCGTTGAACATCAAGAACATCCCGACTGGACCGGGCGACGACATCAAGATCGACGCGAGCTGGTCAAAGGGCGACACCAAGAACGTGATCTCCACTGCCGCACCCTCGCCGAGCTTCGCGATGTTCGGCAGCACCAATCGCGCTGACTCTTATCAGAGCGTTGGTTTCGGTGCGACGACGGATGCGGTCTGGCTCCCGGCGTTCGCCGGTGGCGATGGCGCGCTCCATCTGACGACTGCCTACGGTGTCCGTGGTGCGTTCAACCACAACTGGGATCCGTACTGGTCGACCAGCATCTTCGGTCAATACTCGGCCGTTCGGTATGACGATGTTGCCAAGGCTAACTTCTGCGCCGTCTACACTCCCGGCAAGGCCGTTAGCGGCGACTTCGTCTGCAACACGGACTTCAACACCTCGCAGCTGGGCGCAGTCACCCGCTGGACTCCTGTCAAGAACCTGACGTTCTCTGCTGAATTCGTCTGGTTCCATCTCGACCAGAAGTTCGCCGGCTCTGCCGCTCTGACTCCGGCAGCTCCGAAGCCCGGTGCGGCCCAGGGCGCTCGCTACGAGTTCAAGGACCAGGACGCCTTCTCGCTTGGTGTCCGCGCTCAGCGTAACTTCTGATCGCATCGTCTAGGAACTGTCTAAAAGAACCCCCGGCAGGAAACTGCTGGGGGTTTTTCTTTATGGTCCGAACTTGACCGGTGGCGAGGCCGCATGCGGTAGCGGACGTGATCGCGGCGATGGCGAAGCGAGTTCTGTCTCATCCGCTGCCCGGATTTGATCCGCGGCCGCAAGCCGCTGGCGGCGGAACTACAAGACACCGAACCGTCATCCTGAGGAGCGCGCCCTTGCGCGCGTCTCGAAGGATGACGGCGCAGAGATTATCAGGCGCGGGGACAGGCGCCCGGCATGACGCTGCAACATTCAATTTCATAGGAATGTAATCACGGTTTGTTGATCGTTCCGATCTTTGACAAGTTTTCCTTCTGGTGTATATTCCTACACATCTCATCCCAACTTGAGGGAGCGTTACCTGGGACGCTTTGGAACGTGGGGGT
>Ga0193726_1000273_pt1 | contig 65037 bp, 60 predicted proteins | sample H2c1metaG_FD_144928 | JGI IMG/M metagenome (GOLD analysis project Ga0193726, IMG submission 144928) | Soil microbial communities from a riparian zone of the East river system, Colorado, United States - H2c1 | ecosystem: Environmental > Terrestrial > Soil > Riparian zone | place: USA: East River... | reverse complement strand
GACGCGATTAGGATTGGTCTACGTAGGGGCCGCCTTAAGGCGGGCCGGCTCTGTCTTTGTGCCGATGGGATTTGGATTCGGCGCCACTGCGACAGGGGAAAATGTTCACTTCCTCCGCAGAACTCCCGTCGACCCCGTGATCGGTCACGTCGATTGGGGGCGGGTTGCCCATCCTTTGCGGCACGCAAAGGGTGGGGCTTTTAGATTTTCCGCTCCGCGCTTTAGCTGCCAGCCGCTTTAATTCTGCGGCTTTTTTCGCTGAGGGTCGGTGTACGCCACACAACTGATGGATGTATCCACAGTTGACACTTCTTTGGCGGAAATAATAAACCTGGGTTGTTTCTCAATTTCCTTGATAGCCGATGCCAAGTGTCCCTGCGTCCATGCACCACCAAGCGGCGGATCCCGAAAAGAGACTCCGCTTAGTTCGCCCTTTGACAAAACGAATCTGCCATTGTTCTGAACATCGAACTTCTGGTGACCGTTGTCCTTGTTCAAAAAAACAGCGAAGACCAGCCCATTGGAAAGAGTGTCCGTGGGATAGTTGACTACGTAAATGACCTTCTCGTCTGGATAGGATTTGTCGTCAAGAAAATACCCAAACGTCAGATTTGTTGCATTCGATGGCGGCAGGAACTTCTTCGCCTCAAGGCACTGAGCCGCATGAATCAACACCAGCGGCGGTCGTTCCTGCGAATAAGCGACTACTGTAGAACAGATCAGTAGTAGCGCCCTTGGCGCGATTTTCTTCATGGATGTTATCGTCCAAGTCTTCTGCAGTGTGCCGCGTTATAATGTATATATGCTTTCACGGTAAAGCCAGCCTCATGAGGGCAATCAAAACAGATCTAACCGTTCGTCTCGCCGGTAAGACTCCTCAAATTTAGTGTACCCCTCAGGAGTGTGTCCTCGAAAAAGAGTTTGCGGTTTGGAATGAATCGGACCCGGAGCGTTCAGGCCGGAAAAGATTGGTGGACGTGACAGGGATCGAACCTGCGACCCCCTCGTTGCAAACGAGGTGCTCTCCCAGCTGAGCTACACGCCCACACGTTGACGATTCCAATTCTAAAGCACTTCCGTCGTTTCGCAAACTGAGAAAACCGGCGGGGGAATCGTTTCCGGCATCCGCCTAAAATCCTACCCGCAGAATCTGTTACAATGGAGCTTCCCGCATCGCGCCGGCCAATGACCAAACTACGAATTTCCATCGTCGAATATCTGAACACTGCGCCGCTAGTGTGGGGATTTACCGACGGCCCCCTGGCCGGCCGCTACGACCTTTCCTTCACCGTGCCGAGTAAATGCGCGGAAGCCCTACGCGCCGGCGAAGTGGACATGGCCATTATTCCCGCGATTGAATATCAGCGCATGGAAAATGTCGTGCTGCTGCCGGAAATGTGCGTGGCCGCCAAAGGCGAAGTACGCAGCATTCTGGTGATCGCGCGCAAACCCATCGAGCTTGCCAGGCGTGTGGCGCTGGATACAAGTTCACGAAGTTCCGCTGCGCTTGTGCAACTTCTGTGCCGAAATTTCTGGGGAATTTCTCCGGAATTTGTTCCCGCGGAACCCGATCCTTCCGCGATGTTGGCGAATGCTGACGCCGCGCTGGTGATTGGCGATCCCGCATTGCGCATCGCTGTGAAATTGGAACAGCTCGCCGAGAAAAAACCGAATGGCGAATTCTGTTGCGGAGGCGATCCCAACGAGCAAGCAGTTCCGGGAGTGGATTCACTTTACGTTTACGACGTGGCGCACCAGTGGCGCGAAATGACGGCTCTTCCCTGCGTGTTGGCCGTCTGGGCCGCGCGCCGCGAAGCTGTTACACCTGAACTGATCGCGGATTTCATGGCGTCAAAAAAATTCGGAATGGCGAATATTCCGGATATCGCCGAAGGCGCCGCGCTGAAACTCGATTTGCCGGCACGTTCGCTGGAACGCTATTTGACAGAGAACATCGATTTCAATCTGGACGCCGAAAATATTGCGGGCCTCCAACTTTATTACAAGCTCAGCGCGGAAGCTGGACTAATTGATCGCGCGAAACCAATTGAGTTCGCGTCGGTGAGCGGCAGCGGAAGAAATCCGAAATCACGAGATACAGAAACTGGAAAAGTGGCTCAAAACAGGTAAAATGCGAAATTGCATTTTTTAGAAAAAGCTGAATTTGCAATTCTGAGTAGGACGACCGACTCAGTTAAGGAATCGCCAAAACGAAGATGCCGAAAGCTCCGCAACCTGCTGGAACCATTCGAGTTATGCGCCGATTTCCAGTGAAGGGTATGGCTGGCGAAAAACTGGGCGAGATCTTCGTGAGCTTCGCTGGGCTGGTTGGCGACCGCGTTTATGCCTATCTTGATCCGCAAAGCAAAACTGACTTCCCGTGGATGACTCCGCGCATTTGGGCAAAAATGCTGCTGCTGAAACCGAAATTTGTGGAACCAGCCGTTGCACATGCGGATCGTCCTTCGCCGAAAAATTATCGCGTGGAAATTACAACGCCGAAGGGATCGGTGTTTGATATCGGCGATCAAAATCTGCTGAAATATATGGAGCAGCAATTTGGCCGTCCTGTGATTCTGCGCTTTTCGGAGCGCTGCATGCATGACGCGCGTCCAATTTCAATTTTCGGACACAAAACTTTAGAAGCGCTTTCCACGGAAACCGGGATGAAACTTGATGCGCAGCGATTCCGGATGAATTTTGAAATTGATTGGACCAAGGGCGGTGCGTTTTTCGAGAACGAATTGATCGGAAAGCATATTCGCGTCGGAGAAAATGTAACGCTGTATGTTTCCAAGAAAGATGTGCGCTGCAAAGTGATTGGACTGGATCCTGATACCGCGGAATCTTCGCCCGAAGTTTTGCAAGTTGTGGCGGATAAGCACGAAGGCTCCGTGGGAATTTACGCGACAGTATTGCGCGAAGGAATTGTGCGGCGCGGCGATCCAGTTTTTATCGACGAGCCATCGTAATTCGTGTGGGATAAAATATGTCACTGACTATTGAAGAAACGCTGGATTTATTTGCCTCCGATGATTTAATTGGCATTGGAATGGCGGCGACAGCTTTGCGGAACAAGAAAAATGATCCGCATGTGGCGACCTATCAGATCGACCGGAACATTAATTACACAAATTTCTGCACGGAATATTGCTCCTTCTGCGCGTTCTATCGTCCACTGGGCGCAAAGGATGGGTACCTGCTCTCGTTTGAATCAATTTACGAAAAGATTGACGAGATGCTGGAACTTGGCGGCACCGGAGTTTTGTTGCAGGGCGGTCTGCATCCGGATTTGCGCGTGGAATATTACGAAACGCTTTTGCGTTCACTGAAGCAGAAATATCCACAGGTGCATCTGCATTGTTTTTCGGCGCCGGAAATACTTTGCATCGCGGAAGTATCCGGACTTTCCGTGCGCGATACGATCGCGCGATTGCAGGATGCCGGTCTGGATTCAATTCCCGGCGGCGGCGCGGAAATTCTGGACGATGAAATTCGCGCGCGGATTTCTCGCTTAAAATGCACCAGCGATGAATGGGAAAACATGCACCGTGCGGCACATTCACTGGGCATGCGCACCACGGCGACAATGATGTTTGGCTGCGGTGAAGAGCCGCGGCACCGCGCCAATCATTTGGCGCGAGTGCGGCGAATTCAGGAAGAGACGGGCGGATTCACGTCATTCATTCCATGGATTTTCGCGCCGGAAAATACTCCACTGGGCAAAAAAGTTCCTGAAGCAACGGCAGTCGATTATCTGAAGACACTGGCGATCAGCCGGCTTTTTCTGGATAACATTGATCACATTCAATCGAGCTGGCTGACGCCGGGTATTAAGGTTTGCCAGGTAGGATTGCAATTTGGCGCGGATGACGTGGGTAGTATTTTGATTGAAGAAAATGTTGTGTACGCCGCGGGGGTTCGTAATCGCACGAATGAAGAAGAGTTGCGCAGGATTATTTCTGACGCCGGATACATGCCCGCGCAGCGCGATACGCTTTATCGCGCCTATTATTTGAAGTAGATTCCGCGATTGATTCTTCGATTATGGTCTAAGGAAAAGACTCACCTCTGAAGAGGTGACCTACACCCCTGCCCCTCAGTACAGTGCACGTTATCTGACATACAAACTTCTCAGTCGTATACCTGCGCGTTTCAATTCCCTTAAAATTGACTCGCTATTCTTGAGGAGAACTTATGCGCGTTCGGCGATTCTTAATTTCACTATTTGCGATTTCCTTTCTTGCTGCGGCGTTTCTACATCACGTCAGTGCACAAACGAAAAGCCATCCTGTCACCGGCGGCGAATTGATCGCTCTCGTGGCTAGCGAATCTTTGGATCAGAACATTGTGCATGCAATCGAGTCGCGCGGAATTGCGTTTCGCCCGACGGAACAATATCGCGCCCTGCTTACGACGGCGGGCGCTGATGCCCCGGTAATGGATGCACTGAAGAACGCGAAAGTCAGCGCGGACGCCACCTTTCCCGAACAAACAGATTCACTTGAAATTCTCACTCATCTTGCGACAGCGGGGAAACTGATTCGCGCAAAGCAATTTGAGGATGCAGGAAAAGAGATCGTGGCGGCGCTTAATTCACGCATCACTCCCGAAGCGGGATTCCTGATGGGGCATCTGCAAGATCGAATGAAGGAATGGGAAAATAGCGCCGCAATTTACAGCAAGGTAATTGAGATGGCCCCGGATTTTCCAGAAGCACACACGAGGCTTGCGTACGATATTTTCAGACTGGGCGATCCGGATTCCTCGATGCGCGAAGCTCAAGCTGCGTTGTTGCAATATAAGGATGACGCGGAAGCGCACAAGAATATGGGCTTGGCGATGAGCAATAGCGGCAAGCTTGACGCCGCCATTTCTGAATACCGTGAAGCGCTACGGCTGAAGCCGGACTATTCAAACGTACATTACGATCTGGCGATTGTTTACAGGGAAAAGAGGCAATCAGACGACGCAATTTTGGAGTCGAAAAAAGCAATCGCGCTTTCGCCTAACGAATCGGACTATCACTATAACCTCGCAATTCTCTTTAAAGAGGCCGGCGACATTGACGGTGCGATTCGGGAAAATCGTGAAGCGAAGCGCATCGACCCAACCAGAATCGATGCGCGTCAAAACCTGGCCGACAATCTCACCCGTACAGATCTGGATGCCGCTAAAGCCGAGTTCAATGAATTGATCGCGATGGCGCCGGATTTTTCGCAGGCGCACCGTGGTTTGGGATTCGTTTTTCAGGTCCAAGCCGACTACAAGGGCGCGGAAAAGGAATATCGTAAGGCCGCTGCTATTGATCCCACCGACGAATATGCTTCTGCTGGAATTGGGGATGCGTTGGAGCATCAGGGCCGTTTTCAAGAAGCAATCGCGGAATATCGCCGTGCATTGGCGCTTAATTGCGAATGTGAAAAGATTCATCTAGGTCTCGGAAAAGTTTATTTAGACACGAAGGATTACCCGAAGGCGGTCGCGGAACTTAGGGAAGCTGTAAATATGGATCCGAGTGACTGGACTCCCCACTCACTTCTGGCACAAGCGCTGGAGATGATGTCAAATCTGGATGGAGCCATCGCGGAAGCCCGGGAATCAGTTCGCGTTACGCCAAACAATCCGCCCGCCCTTCTGAGCCTTGCAAAGTTGCTGGAGAAAAAGGGAGACCTCGCGGGCGCACTTGAGGAATGCAAACTTGCTGGTCAGTGGAATTTGGATACCGACGGAAGCGCAACTTGCGCGGAAATTCAGAAACGGAGCGGCGTGGAAGTTTCATCGAATTTTCGCCCGATGCCGACTCCATCTTACGAAAGTTGGGGGAAGACAACGCCAGTGATTACGGAACCCAGTGTACCCGCTTCAGCACCAAGAGCTCCGGTTACTTTGAAACCCGGTGAGACTGTGGATACCGCATGGCTGAATGCATATCGGGCGGGAGAAACAGCGATTTACGAGATGCGGTATGCCGACGCGGAAAAAATATTGGAAACCGCGTCAACATTAGCTGAAAAAATGCAGCCTTTTAACGAAAACGTTTTGCGGACATTTGACTCACTCGGGGAGGCGTATTGGCGGGACAAAAAATTCGATGATGCCACGGCTACGTACCAGCGTGAATTGGACGTGACTGAAAAGGCGCTGGGGCCTATATCAGAACAAAATCAGCACCCACTTGCAGCACTTGCGATGGCCCTTATGGCGCAGAAGAATTATGCGCGTGCGGAAGGCATATTTCTAAGATTGCTCGACAACAGCGAAAGGAATTACGGCCCAGATGACCCTCGCGTCACCACTTGGCTGCTTCATCTCGGTGAGTTCTATAAATCGCAGAAAGAGTACGCGAAGGCCGAGCCTTACATGCTTCGCGATTACGAGGTCGTGAAGAATATGGATGGCGACATTAGCGTCGTCGCTGAAGGATCTATTACGGAGATGCAGAATTTCTACATCGCGTGGGGGAAATTCGACAAAGCCGAACCATTTTGCCGCAAGTTGGTGGCGCTCCGCGAGAGACACTACGGTCCTGACAGCAAAGCTGTGGCGAACTCCATTCAGACGCTCGCCGATGTGTTGGATAAGCTCGGGAAGAAAGATGAAGCGGCGGGTTTGCGGAAGAGGAGTGAAGCGCTTTTGGGCGCGGGAATTCCGCCGAAGCAGCAGTGATGAATTAATCGTGTCTGAGAGCGACGATCGGATCGACCCGCATCGCGCGGCGCGCGGGAATGTAGCACGCTGCGATAGCGACAAAAATTAATAGTATCGCGACTGCGGCGAAAGTTAGTGGATCGTGCGCGCTGACGCCGAAAAGTTGGTTGGACATTAAGCGCGTCAGTCCGAGGGCGGCGACGACGCCGATTACCACGCCGATTATCGCCATTTTCGCGCCGTTGCCGATGATGAGGCGCAATACATCTTCGCGTTGCGCGCCAAGTGCTACACGAATTCCAATTTCATGAGTGCGCTGGCCAACCAGATAGGAAATCACTCCATAAATTCCGACGCAGGCCAGCACGAGGGCAAGTACCGCGAAAATTCCGAGAAGAATCATCGACAATCTGCGTGCGGCGAATGAGTTCGAGACAACTTCATTCAACGTCTGAACGTTGTAGATCACATCGCGAGAATCGATTTCGTTCACGGCGCGGCGAACAGAAGCCATTACTTCAGTAGGATCGCCTTCGGTTCGCAAAACCACGGCGACAGAATCCGCCGCGAGAGGCATCAGTTTTTCCGGAAGCTGCATGAACGGATAATCGAACTGCGCTTCGATGGCCGATTTCGGATCTACATCTAGTCCCCACTGTTTTACGTGGCCAACGACTCCGACTATTTCCGCTTCCACATTAAAAACCGCGAGATGAATATGTTTCCCGACGGGATTTTCATTTGGGAAATAAGTGCGCGCAAAAATTTCGTCAATATCGACGACAACCGGCGAATGCTCGTCATCTTGCGATGTGATGAAACGGCCGCGCTCGAGTGTGACGCCCATGGCTTGTTGGAACCCGGATTCAACTAGATAAAACATTGACTGGTGCATGTCCTGAATGTTGGCGGGCTTCGATTGGCCATCGATCCAGAATGGCTCGGAAGAATTGTGAATCATGGGACGGGAGCCGAGGGTGACGGACACAGCCTGAACGCCGGCGATGCCGTGCATTTTGTCGTCAAAGTGGCGAAGACGCGCACGCGTTTCGGCCGAAGTAGTTGCCGAATCCGCCGGCATCGACAAAACAAAAGTGATTGCATGGCTGGGATTGAACCCAGGATCGACGCGCCAAAGTTCGGTCAGGCTGCGAAGCATCAGCCCTGCTCCAACGAGCAAAACCAGAGCCATCGCAACTTCGACGATCACAAAGATTCCCTGCAACTTGTGACGAGCGCCACTTGAATTGCGGCCACTTTCTTTTAAGACTTCGTGTAAATCCACGCGCGAAGTTTTTAGCGCGGGCGCAAGACCAAAAATAATTCCGGCGAACAACGAAATCGCCATTGTGAAAAGCAGGACGTGAGAGTCGAGTGAGACTTCGCTGGCACGGGGCAATGCGCCGGGCAAACTCGCGAGGATAACCTTCGTGGCCAAGACGGCTAGTAAAAGTCCAAGCGCTCCGCCAATGCCCGCGAGCAAAATACTTTCAGTAAGAAGTTGGCGAATTACGCGTGAAGCATTTGCGCCGAGCGCTGCACGAATTGCGAACTCACGAGAGCGGCCCATTGCACGCGCGAGAAGAAGATTGGCGACATTCGCGCAGGAAATCAGCAACAAGAAACCAACGGCGGCGAGAAGCACAATCAGAAATGGCTGAACATTTCCAACAATATCTTCCTTCATGGAAACAAGGCTGATCCCGACGTTCTTATCGGCCTCAGGGAATGCGACGGCTAGATTTTGTGCAACGCGATCCATGTCAGATTTCGCTTGGGCGAGGGTCACGTTCGGCTTCAGCCGCCCAATAGCATGTGCGCTTAAATCAATGCGACGATCGCGAAAAGATTTGTCATTCCATTGGCCGATTGGAGTGTAAACGTCACGATCGCGGCCGTAGAAAGTAAAGTCTGGCGGAACTACTCCCACAATTTCGTAGGACGTGGCGTTCAGCGTGATTGTTTTCCCAATGACATCCAGCGACGAACCGAATGTGCGTTTCCAGAATCCGCCGCCCAAAATTACAACCGGCGCGGCTCCAACGTGATCGTCATCGGCGCGAAATGTGCGCCCGAGAATGGAAGCGACCCCAAGCGTAGGAAAAAAATCCGCAGAGATCATGTAGCTGGTAACACGTTCCGATTTGTCCTTGCCAAGGAAGTTCATATCGCGATTGCGATACATCGCCATGGACGAAAATGTTTGTGTGTCGTGTTGCCAATCCAAAAAGTTTAGATAGGTGATCGGGCGAAGGTTGACGCCGGGAGTAGTGCCGTAAACGGCGACGAGTTGGCCGGACTGTGGATACGCGAGCGGACTGAGAAGCACTCCGTTGACGACAGAAAACAGCGCGGTGTTTGCGCCGATTCCGAGCGCCAGAGTGAGAATTGCAATCGCGGCGAATCCCGGTGACTTGGCCAGCATGCGAAGTGCGTGGCGCAAATCCTGGAGAAATGAATCCATGCGGCCCTTCCTTTTTTCAGGCAAGGACGAACGGAGTAATCCTATCGCAAACCGACGAACGCTACCGCAAGAAATGTGCTCGCCGAAACTAATCGTGTCTTAGGACGACCATGGGATCCACGCGCATAGCGCGGCGAGCCGGAATGTAGCAGGCGGCGATGGCGACGAGAATCAGAAGAATCGAAACGCTGGTGAAAGTTAGCGGGTCGGTGGCGCTGACGCCGAAGAGAAGTGATTTCATCAGACGAGTGAGAGCGACGGAAGCGGCGATGCCAATTGCAATTCCGATTAGTGCGAGACGTGCGCCGTGTCCAACGACTAAGCGGACAATATCCTGCCATTGCGCGCCGAGCGCCATGCGCATTCCGATTTCCGGGCGGCGCTGCGTGACGGAGTACGAGATGACGCCGTAAATTCCAATAGCGGCAAGCGTCAATGCCAGCGCGGCGAAAACTGAGAAGAGAGCAACGGTTGAACGCGCGGTTGAGGAGGACTTCGTGACGATATTTCGCAACGTGGTGACGTCGCCTACGGGTGCGTCGGGATTTAGACTGGCCATGATTTGCTGCAAAGACTGTCCGTAATTCATCTGGTTGTTCGACGCGCGCAGAACGAGTGTCATGTCTGTGAGCCGCGGACGCCCAGTAGCCTGATTTACGCCGTACGGTTCATATATCGCGCCGTCGACAAAAGCCGGATACCTTGAGACGAGATTTTCTTGGTGAACATCGCCGACCAGGCCGACAATTGTTATCCAGCCGTTCATAAAAGTGCGCTTCACGTGTTTGCCGATTGGATTTTGGTTTGGCCAGAATTTATTTGCCGTCCATGCGGTGACCAAAGCAACAGGAGCCGCGTCGGGAATGGAGTCCGCTGGTGCGAGTGCGCGTCCGCTTAGCAGCGGAATTCCCATGAGCTGCAAATAGTTCGCGAAGATAAGGCTATCAAAAATTACCGCCGCGGGATCACGGGGATTTCGTGGATGACCTTCCATATCGGCGGCAAAAGCGTCGACGCGGCCGTCGAGAGGCAGGACGTCAACGATCGCCGCATCATTCACGCCCGGAATCGCGCGAACGCGATCGACGAGTTCGCCGTAAAAGTTTTGGCATCGTACGGCGCTGGCGCAAAAAGATTTGCTGGGCATGATGCGCGCGGTGATGATGGATTCTGTTTGGAATCCGGGATTTACACGGACTAATTCCCACAAACTTTTTACGAGCAGGCCGGCGCCGATAACCAAAACAAAGGCTAGAGAAATTTCTGCGATTGCCAATGCGCTGCGAAGCCGATGACTTGAGGAGGAAGCAGTGCTCGCAGAATGTTGGCCGCCTTTTTTCAGCGATTCGGTTAGATCAATTTTCGTAGCGAAAAGAGCGGGCGCCAGACCAGCAATAATTCCGGTGATCACGGCGATAGAGGCGGTGAACGCGAGAACGCGCCAGTCAATCGTAATGCTTGCGAGGCGTGGTGTATCGGCGGGAAGAATTATCTTTAGCCACTTGAGGCCTTCTACTGCGAGAAACATTCCAAGCGCGCCGCCACAAATTGCGAGCAAGGCGCTTTCCGTGAGCAATTGCTGGAAAATTCTACGGCGATCGGCGCCGAGTGCTGCTCGAACGGCCATTTCGCGTTGACGGGTGACTCCGCGAGCGAGAAGAAGGTTTGCCACGTTGGCACAGGCGATTAAAAGCACCAGGCAAATTGCACCGAGCAAGACGAATAATTTCGTTTGAACGTCGCCGGTGATTTGGGCCTGTAATAAAATTACGGAAGCGCCGCCCCAAAGGCTATCAGGCATTTTCCATGGGAACGCGGCGCGAAGTTGCGGAAGCGCGGCGCGAAATTCGGAATGCGCTTGGGCGATGGACATCCCATTCCGCAGACGGCCGACGATTGGCATGAAACCGCTGCCCCAGTAGGTTCCGACATTTCGCGGGTCGAGGTGCAGCGGAACCCAGAGCTGAGATTTTTGTGAGGGAAATTGAAAATCGGCGGGCATGACACCCACGATTTGCCGATTCACTCCGTCGAGAGCGATTTGTTGGCCGACTACGTTGGGGTCGCTGCCGAGTATCTTCTGCCAGAACGCGTTGCTTAGGATTACAACATTGTCGTTCCCGGGATGATCTTCGCCTGCGACAAAAATTCGTCCCAACGCCGGCTTTGCATCGAGAATGGAAAAAGTATTCGCGGAAACGGAAGTTCCGTAAAGACGCGATGGCTCGCCGCGACCTGTGAGGTTAAATTCAGCGCCTTCGAGATATCCTCCGAGGTCCATCGTTTTCAGGATTTTCTGCATAGCGACGATCGAGCCCTGCGAGTAGGAATCCGTAATGGCGACCAGGCGATGTGGTTGGGAATATGGAAGAGGCCGCAGAAGAATTCCATTCACTAAACTGAAAATCGCGGTGTTTGCGCCAATGCCGAGAGCGAGAGTGAGTATCGCGACAATTGTGAAGCCGGGAGATTTGCGCAGCATGCGCGCGCCGTAGCGGACGTCTTGAAGAAATTGTTCCACGCGGCGGAAACTCCAAATATTGCGGCTATCTTCATTCAGCAGCGTGACATTGCCGAATTCGCGTTGCGCGGCGTACTGCGCTTCTTTTTCGGACATGCCGGCACGGATATTTTCTTCGGTCTTCAGTTCGAGGTGATGCTGCATTTCTTCTGAGAGCCCGCGGGCAAAATCGGAGCGTTCGCGCAGATGGAAAATTCGTCTGAACAATTCGGCAATTTTCTTCATGACAGTCCCCTTCTCAACGCGTTACGCCGGTTGCACTACTCGTAAAATTGCGTCCAATACTTTTTCAAAGTCGGCCACTTCTGCGATGAGCTGCTTGCGGCCCGCGGCGGTGAGTTTGTAATAACGAGCGCGGCGGCCGGTATCGGAGTCGCGCCATGCGCCGTTGATCAAGCCCTTGACTGCTAATCGTTGCAACGCGGGATAAAGCGAGCCTTCTTCGACGCGGAGAACGTCCCGCGAAATTTGTTTTATGTAGAGGGCGATTCCGTAGCCGTGCATTGGCTCGTCATTGCGGTCGAGAGTTTTGAGGATGAGCATTTCTAAAGTGCCGGGGAGGAGATCGCTTTTACGGGATGAGTTGTCTTTGACCATAGTTGCTCCATCCATAGACCATCTATGCTTCGACTGCTGAGAGATAAGACGAGGCTCAGCGGGAAAGGTCACCAACTTTTTTGAGGAAATTTTGGTCGAGCGGCTATTTCTTGGGGCGGATTTCGATTTCCACTTCGGAGCCTTCGGGGAGATTGAGCGGTTCGTTGGGATATAGGGCGCCGTTTTTTACGTGGGCGCGGATTGTGCGGGTTGCCTGACTTGAATGCGACGCGGTTGAAGATGGTGTTGCATTGGAAGAATTTGGGCGCGAATTCACAGCTGATTCAGATGTAGGCGCAGACGTGATTACGCGGGCGGATGAGCTTACTTCGCCGGTGCGATCGAGAGCTACGTTGGCCAGGGCGTCGGCTTCGGAATTCAATTCGCGGGGAATGTGTTCGATGGCGAAGTAAGCAAGCCCTTTGGACTGGCGAATGGCGCGTTCGTGAAGCGGCTTGAGCGATTCGCTTTTTACTTTGTAGCGGCCCTGCATCTGGCGCACGAGAAGTTCGGAGTCGCTGCGAACGCGGAGACGCGAAATATTCGACGCGACGCAATAATCAAGCGCGGTGATGAGCGCGAAATATTCGGCGACGTTGTTGGTGGCACGTCCGAGATATTTTCCGAGTTGATAGACGACCGAGCCATCGGGACGGTGAATAATTACGGCGTAGGATGCAGGCCCGGGATTGCCGCGCGATGCGCCGTCAACTTCAGCGGTGAAAACATCGAGAGGTTTTTCCGGTTCAGCGAACAGGCGTGAGTGAATCTGGGGACTGCGACGGACCGTCATTTGTGCGTTGGAGCGGTGCCATGCACGTTTGCGGCTGCGCTGGCTTCCGGCGGCGTGCTGGACATTTGCGAAGCGGTTAGTTCGTAGTACAAAATTCTGCCGCAGGATTCGCAGAACTGAACTTCCTCATTTTCGGGTGTACGAAGAAGTTGATAAGTGTGCGGACGCATGCGCACTCCACACTTCATGCACATTTCGTTCAAGGCCTGTGCGAGCGCGCCGTGTCTGTGAGTGGCGATGCGATTATATTCCTTCAGCAAATCTTCCGGAATATCTGTGACGATTGTAGCGCGTTGCGCCTCGGCAGCCGTAAGTTCGATTTGTTTTTCCGCGCGTTCTTGTTCCAAAACTTTTCGTTCGCCGGCGGCGACAGCTTCGGCTTCTTTCAATCCGGCCTCGCCGGCTTTTATTTGGCGATCAAAATCTTCACCGTCCACCATGCGTTCGAGCAAACGATCTTCGGCGCTGGCCATTTCTACGTCGGCATTTGCGATTTCATGCTGGAGTGCGCGGAAGGCTTCGTTGGTTTTTACTTCGTAACTTTGATCGCGATATTTTTTGCCCTTGTCGCGCCACTGCTCAACATCGAGTTCATATTTCTTGCGGTCTTTTAGAGCGGTGGTGTGAGCGTCGCGCGCAGCGGCAAGTGTGGCTTTTGCTGCACCGAGGCGCGATTCGATCTCGGCGTTGCGCGTGGGAATTGCGGCCATGAATTTGCGCAATTCTTCCAGGTGCAAATCGACGGTTTGAAGTTCGAGCAGGCGCTGAATCTGTGCTCGCATTGGAAAGTTATTCTATCACACGCGGAGCGGTCAGCTAACGCTCGAAGCGGGACTCTACGAGGGCGATGGGCGTGCCGACGCAGATGATGTGCGTGATGATGGCGATGATGGTGTTGAACCAGGAAAATGGGCCGGGCGGCCGGGCTGAAAGCGGCATTACGACCCAATACATGAAGCCGTAAACGAGGACGCCATAAATCGGGCCGTAGATAAATGGTTGGCGGACCATGAATCTAAGTTTGCGACTGGCGAGATAGAAAACTGTGGCGGCGGAGAATGCGATGAAGAAATGGATTGCGAGGCCGAGGAGAGCGGTGTGCCATCCACCGGACATTGATTTGCGGCCGAGAAGACCGGCGGCGACACCGCGCAGAATTCGCGCGGGCATAATTCCCTTCGGATACCAAGTGATGAACGCGGCGGAGATGTCCATGCAACCGCAGAGAAGTCCGGCCCAGAAAATTGCCGGCAGTGCGCGAGAATTTCGGTTGGCGGCGATAGATGATTGAGTGTTCATGTTTTGAGGTTTCGATTCGTTGCGCCTCAATTTAGGTTGCCCCGGTTCCATCTCGAAGTTTCGGGACGGAACCGGGACTGAGACAGCTTTGATTACGCCTTCGCGAGAATTGCGGCCATGCGGGCCTGCATTTCGCGAGTGAGATGCGGCACGATGCCGATGATGCGTTCGATCAGCATCAACTGGCCGCGGTGATGCATTTCGTGTTCCTTCACGCCGAGGATCATTTCAAAACGGCTTTTTGGCGGATTGTTCATCATTGCGGGCATGGCGACTTGCTCGCCCAGAAAGCTATCTGTTAGTCCCTCGACGAAACCTGCCCATTTTTCACCGGACGATTTGAGCATCTCGATGACTTGCTCTTTGGTGCGCGCAACTTTTTCGTCGCCCGCTATACGCTGATGGAATGCTGGAAAGTCAAAGCCTTCCAGAGTGGTGCGGCGTTCCACGGACTGAATCTGATGTTGGAAACTGTGCAGCAACGCGATGTGGGAAAGAAGTTCTCCGGCGGAACGCGTATTTTCCGCGGGGCGGAAAGAATATTTGTCGGCGGGAATTTCATTGGCAATCACCAGCGTGTTCTTGCGGACGGTGCGGAAGCTTGCGGCTAGTTCTTTGGGGCCATAGTAATTCATGGAAATTTCTCCTTGATGTATCGACGTGCAATATTGGGATTGTGGAGCGAATTGGAAGTTTAGCATGGCGCGGGCAAACGCTGGAATTGAGGGGCTGAATTGTGGGAAGGATACTGGCGCAGATAAGCCTCAGGTCTGAAGACCTGAGCTACAGGCTTAAACGATGAATCCTTTTCAGAGGGTCATCCGTATGACAGAGTGTGATGCTAGGAATCGCGGCACTTTCGTGGGAGGAACCGGTGGCGGTGGATAGCGAGGCGGTGCGGCTGCATCGCGGTGATCCGCAGGCTATGGTTTCATTGCTGGAACGGTACCAGCATCGGTTGTACCGGTTTTTGGTGAGGATGGTGCACGAACCCGCGACAGCGGAGGATCTTTTTCAGCAGACCTGGCTGCGCGTAGCAGAGAATGCGAAGCGATTTGATCCGAGCCGCGGATTTGAGCCATGGTTATTTTCCATTGCGCGGAATTTGACGATGGATTATTTCCGTCGCGTGCGGCCGGAAAGTTTGGACGAGCCGTTGCCTTCCGGCGATTCACGCGCGGAAATACTTCCCGCGAAAGAAATGAACGCGGTGGAAATGTTGATGCGCGAACAGCGGACGAATCGATTGGCGCAAGCGATGTCTGAACTGGCGCCGATCTATTGTGAAGTGCTTACGCTGAGGTTTGAGGAAGAAATGAAGTTGGAGGAAATTTCAGAAGTGCTGAGCATGCCGCTTTCGACGGTGAAGACACGTCTGCGAAGGGCTTTGGAAGCCATGCGCGGAAAACTGGAACACCGTTTGCCGGGCGGCGAATTGCCGGGATGGGTCAGCAATGAAAAAGAACCAGAACATGAATGAGCACGAAACCATTCGCGATCAGATGCCGTTGGCAACAGCAGGCGCGTTGGACGCACATGAAGAGCGCGAACTTTCCGGGCATCTTGCGAAATGCGGAGATTGCTCTGCCGAATTTGAACAGTGGCGCGAGTTGGGCGCGGGATTGCGAAGGATGCCGACTCCGCAGGCGCCTTCGGCGATGGTGGAACGCGTGCGTGCGACTTTGATGGCGCAAGTTATGGCTCGCGCGGAGCAACGAGCAAATCGAAGAACGATGGCATGGCTGGTGCTATTTGCGTGGACGACAACTTTGGCAACGTGGCCGATTTTGCGATTGATTAGTCATGATGCGGAGACCTGGCTGAATTTGAGTTTTGTGCATACGTATCACATTTTGATTGGCATCACAGTTCTTGGCTGGGTGGCTGCGGGCGTAGCTGCAGGAGTGTTGGGCGCGCGTCATCGTTTTGAAAGGAGACTGGCATGAATTCTTTCAACGAACAATTTCCGGGAAATCCCGGGACGGAAAATAGCATGGGATCAGCGCCTCGCGGGCTGTGGGGACATCTTAGGTTGATTCGCCCAGTGGCATGGGTGATTGCATTCGTGTTGTTTTTTGGGATGCAGGCGCTGTTCTGGTTCGTGATCTGGCCACAAGCTCATCCGGATGAACTGGAGAAGCTTTCAGACGTGGGGAAAATTTGCATCCCACTCGTGGCGTCATCCGTTCTGGCCATCTACGTACTTCTCATCGGTTACATACACGTGGATGCGAAGCGGCGCGGAATGCGATACGTAATGTGGACGCTGCTGGCGATTGTCATTCCGAATGCTATCGGGATTATTCTTTACTTCGTAATGCGTGATCCGATGCCAACGCCGTGTCCGAAGTGCAACAGACTTTCTGCGCAATCGTTTACATTTTGCCCTTCATGCGGCTCGGAATTGATGCGGACTTGCAAGGTGTGCCACAAGAAGCTCGGCCAAGGGTGGTCGAATTGCGCTTATTGCGGCACGTCGGTGACGGGGCAGATGGGGAGTTCGGCGCCGACTGCGTAGATGGATTGGAATGGAAGTTTGGAAAAACTAAACCTTGGAGCTGAGAGGCTCTGGGGTTTTTGTTTTTTGTGTTGCGTGATTGGAGAATTCGGGCGGAAAGGACTCAGGGCCCCTGTTCCGGGGCGCCCTGAGCTACAGGATTTGTCTCCTGTGCTAGCATTAATTTTATGAGCCGAGATGTTTTTATTGTCAGCGCGGTGCGAACGCCGATTGGAAAATTTGGCGGATCGCTCGCAGGGATGACTGCCGCCGATTTGGGCGTGCATGTGGTGCGAGCGGCGGTGGAGCGCGCATTTGGTGCGGCTCCGCCGGAGCGTGTGCCGGGCGAAGCTGCCGGCGATGACGTGAAGAAGTGGAACGCCGCGAACGATTGGCACGTTGACGAATTGATATTTGGAAATGCGCGTCCGGCGGGAGTGGGGCCGAATCCGGCGCGGCAAATTGCGTGGCGCGCGGGGCTGGGCGATGACGTGCCGGCGTTTACGGTGAATATGGCGTGCGCTTCGGGATTGCGCTCAATTCTTTTGGGCTGGCAGCAAATAAAATTGGGCGAAGCGGAAATAATTGTGGCCGGCGGAACGGAGTCCATGAGCCGCGTGCCATTTTTGGTGGAAGCGCGATGGGGATTTCGTTTGGGGAATCAGCCGCTGGTGGACGCGATGTATCGCGATGGATTTATGTGTCCGATGGCAAAGATGTTGATGGGCGAAACTGCGGAACTTCTGACTGAGAAATATAAAATTTCGCGCGAAGAGCAGGATCAGTTTGCGTTGACGAGCCAGCGACGCGCCCTGGCGGCTGCAAAGGCCGGAAAATTTCGCGACGAGATTGTTGCTGTTTCGCAGACGGATAAAAAAGGTAAAACTAGTTTGTTCGATGTGGATGAACATGTGCGAGCAGAGACAACGCTGGAATCGTTGACGAAATTAACGCCGGTGTTTTCAAAAACGGGAACAATTACTGCCGGAAATTCCAGCGGGATTACGGATGGCGCTTCGGCTGTGGTTTTGATGAGCAGCGAACGGATGTGCGAATTGGGACTGACACCTCTGGCCCGAATTCACGATGCGACTGTGACGGCAGTTGATCCACGCGAGATGGGAATTGGGCCTGTGCCTGCAATTCGTAAATTGGAACAACGCACGGGATGGAAATTAGCTGATTATTCGGCGATGGAATTGAATGAAGCATTCGCGGCGCAAGTGATTGCATGCGATCGCGAGTTGGGATTTGACCACGCGCGATTAAATATGAATGGCGGAGCGATTGCGTTGGGACATCCGATTGGCGCAACGGGTGCGCGAATCACTACGACGTTGGTGCATGAGTTGCGAAGGTCCGCCGGAAAGTCTGCACAGAGGGGTCTTGCTACATTGTGTGTATCGGGCGGGATGGGCGTGGCTCTGGCGCTGGAAGGCGTGTGAAAATAAGGCATGGCTGAAGAACTAGAAGAACTGTCACTAACGGCTTCGACAAAGCTAATGAGTACGGATGAATTCAAATTCATCCGCTTCAAGTTGGAAGGCGAAGTTGTGCGGCTGACGATGAACCGGCCGGAGCACAACTTGCTGCACGAAGCGATGCTGCTGGAATTGGCGGCGTCATTTGAGCACGTGGCGACGATGAACGAAGTGAAGCTGGTGGTGCTGGATTCGGCGTTCCGAGTTTTCTCCGGTGGAATTGATTTGGGCGAATACACGCGGCTGCGCGTTTTTCAAGTGCTGAACGCATTTGAGGCCGCGTTTCTGGCGATGCTTTCGACGTCGAAGCCTTTGCTGGTTGTGGTGAACGGGCCGGCCGTGGGCGGCGGATCGGAACTTGCGTCACTGGGAGATATTGTGGTGGCGACTCCGCGGACAAGATTTGCACAGCCGGAAGTTACGATTGGAGTGTTTCCTCCATTTGCTGCGACAGTGCTGCCACATTTGATTGGACCGAAGCGCGCGCTGGAAATGGTGTTGACCGGTGAAGCGATCACCGCGGAACGGGCTTTGGAATTGGGATTGGTAAATCACGTAGTGCCCGAAGCGAAGCTGGAAGAAACAGTGAACGCGCTGATTAAAAAGATTACGGCGCAATCTGGGCCGGTGTTGAGCATGGCGAAACGCGCGGTGATCGACGGCATGGGAATGTCACTTCGAGAAGCCCTGCATAACTCGCTGAAAATTTTCCTTAATGAACTTTACGGATTGGAAGATTCGCAGGAAGGCGTGCGCGCGGTGGTGGAACAGCGCAAGCCCCAATGGAAAAATCGCTGAAAAATCGGTAAGGCGAGATTTTTTTGGCACAGTTGAGTGTGGCCTAGCGTCTAACGTATTAAGGATACCTGATGGGCTTGCCTCCGGAATTTCCTCCAGCAGAACGGCCTGAATCGGATCACTCCGGCGAACAGAATTCCGCCGGAAGTGAATTTCTGCATGCGGAACCTTTTAGTTCAGAAGAATTATTGCGGCGGGACCTATTCCGCGCGGAAGCCTTCGCGACGAACGACCGGCAAAGATTTGTGCGTCGATTGGGATGGCTGCTGGGGGCGGGATTTGCGTCATTCGTATTGGTGAGTTGGATGCTGGTGCGTAGCACTCACATGTTGGGTTTCGGAGTGCACGACGCGGATCCGATTGCGGTTGTGAAATTGGAACTGGGTTCACTGGCGCGCGGAAATATGGAAGATGCTTACGCGCAACTTTCGGAGCGATATCGCAAGCAAGTTCCGTTTGCGAATTACAACGCGCTGGTGACTTCGCATCGCAGAATGTTTTTGACCCGCGAATACCGCGTGACACGGCATGAAGTTCATGGTGGACAAATGCAGATTGATGCGCAACTTGTTTCCGTGAATGGAAAACATTATTTGGCGAGATTTATTCTGGTGGAACTTGCCGGGCGATGGTGGATTGACGATTTGCATTGGCGCGAAGAGGCGGATCAACGGATGGAGCACACGTAATTATTCTGCGCGATAGCGATTGCATCGATAAATTGACAGCGCCGAATCTGCGGCATAGACTTTGGTTTCAAATTCCGCAGGCGCGGAACGAATTGGGGGAAGGCCGTGCAAATCGGCCGCGGTCCCGCCACTGTAATCGGCCTTGAGCAGCATGAAGTGCCGTCAGCCAGGATACCCGCCGCGCCATGCAAGCTGGCATTCTTCGCGAGAAAGAATGCGGCGCGCAGCCCCATTTTTCTCGTGGGGCTTTTTTATTTTGAATTGAATGAGATTGATGCCAATTAGATTTCATCGGCGAGTTTTTGACACGAGAACGCTTTGTGCGCTCGCGGTAATTTTATTTTACGCGTCCGGTGATCTTCACGCGCAAACTGTGCCACCGCCGCAGGCCAATGGCGACGGCGCAAAATCCACGGCGCCACTGATCGTCAAAGATGAAACAGGCCGGACAGTAGAAGTGCCGCAACCGCTGAAGAGAATTATTTCGCTGGCGCCGAGTGTGACGGAGACAATTTACGCGCTGGGCGCACAGGATCGGCTGGTGGCGGATTCGGACGTTTGCAACTATCCACCGGCGGCGCAGAAGTTACCAAAGATTGGCGGGCCGTTCACTCCCAATTTAGAAGTGATCGTTTCGCTGAAGCCGGATCTTGTGGTGGCGGCGGCGAATTCCGGGAATCGCAAGGAAGCCGTGGACGCGCTGGATTTGTTGCATGTGCCGACGTATGCGACGAATGCGAAGACGGTCGATGATGTGCTGACTTCTGTCGTGCGATTGGGAGATGTGCTGGGAGTTGGCGAGCAAGGGCGCGCGCTTTCCGAATCATTGCGCGTGCGTTTACATGATCTGCATCGCCGATTGGAAAATGTTGCGCCGACGCGGGTAATGTTTGTGGTGTGGCAGGAGCCGCTGATTTCCATCGGACAGGACACATATATTGCAGACGCGCTGCGGCGGGCGGGCGCGGAGTCTGTGATTCAAACAAAACAGGATTGGCCGCACATTGGCTGGTAAGAAGTGGTTCGGTTGCAACCGGCGTATCTGGTGTTTGCTTCGGCGAAGCCGGAGGAAATCACGGCGATGTTGAATGGAATGCGGAATCTTCCCGGTTGGCGTGACTTGAAAGCAGTGGAAGAAAATAAAATTGTGATTGTGAGCGAAGCAATTAATTTGCCTGCGCCGCGCCTGGTGGATGCTATTGAAGAGTTGGCGAAGCGTTTGCATCCTGAAGCGTTTGTGGATGCGCCGAAAGTGCCGGCGGGCGCGCTGCACGTGTCGAAACGCGCGGCAACATCGGCTCATTCGGCGGAGAGCGCTCGATGAAAGCGTTAACGCTCAGCCGGCTGTTTTGGATTTGCGGATCGCTGCTCGCGGTTTTATTTATCGTTGTAGTGGTGGCGCTGAAAGTGGGCGCGGTTCCGATTTCGATCGCGGATTTGGCGGTGAATCTGGGACGCGTGATGATCGGGCGAGGAACGCAACTGCCATCGGAATATCAGGTAATTGTTTTCGGTTTGCGGTTGCCGAGAATTGTTCTGGCGATGCTGGTGGGCGGCGCGCTGGCCGTTTCGGGAACTAGTTTTCAGGCGTTGCTGCGAAATCCGTTGGCTGATCCATATGTGCTGGGAGTTTCCAGCGGCGGCGCGGTAGGAGCAATTGTTGGACGGATTTTTGCGCCGCAACTTCCGTTGGTCGCACCGCTCGCGGCGTTTCTGGGTGCGATTGCGACAATCGCAGCAGTTTATTTTCTTGGGCGACGAAAAGGACAGTTGGATAGCACGACACTTTTGTTGGCGGGAATAATTTCGGCGTCATTCCTTTCCGCAGTGATTAGTTTCTTGGTGACGACATTGGCGGGACGCGATTTGCGTGGAATTGTATTCTGGTTGATGGGTGATCTTTCGACGCCACTCCAGCCGACACTTCACTGGGTATTGCTCGCTGGACTTATTTTGGGAGTCGGCGCGATTTACACAACCGCTGCGGATTTGAATGTGATCACAACCGGCGAGCGCGAAGCGGTTCATCTTGGCGTGGACGTGACACGCGTGAAATTAGTTGTGTATGTGTCGGCATCATTGCTGACAGGGCTCGCTGTTTCGGTGAGCGGCGCGATTGGTTACGTTGGATTGCTGGTGCCGCACGCGATGCGAATGTTATTTGGTTCCGATTATCGCGTACTGATTCCGTCGTCATTAATTGGCGGCGCGATTGCCGTGGTTGCCGCAGATACACTGGCGCGAACGGTGATGAAGCCAACGGAATTGCCGGTGGGCGCGGTAACTGCAATTCTTGGCGCGCCACTTTTTATTTATTTGCTGCGGCGGAGATTGCCGTGAGCACGCCGCAAAATCCGATAATCGGAATGCCTTCCTCGCAAGGCGGCACGCAACAGATTGGCGAGCCGGTGCGGCTGAGTGTGGAGCAGGCCAGCTACGCATATCACACCAAGGGAAATACGGCGCCGGTGTTTACGCTGGCGGCAACGTCATTTGAAGCGCGGCAACGCGAAATTGTGTGCATTCTCGGGCCGAACGCGAGCGGAAAATCCACGCTCTTGAAATTAATTGCGGGATCGCTGGAACCGCTTTCCGGCCGAGTGGAACTAGAAGGGTTTGAAATTTCGCGATTGAACCCGCGCACGCGCGCGCAACGAATCGCGATGGTCCATCAGGAAAGTCCGCTGCTGTTTCCCACGCGCGCCGGCGAATATGTTTTGCAGGGGCGGCATCCATATTCGCGGATGATGCGCTTTGAAACGGAAAACGATGTTCAAATTGCGGAAAATGCGCTGGCGCAAGTGGGCGCCACATATTTACGCGATCGCTGGATGCACGAAATTTCCGGCGGCGAAAAACAGCGCGTGATTTTGGCTCGCGCGCTGGCACAACAACCAATTTTATTATTGCTCGACGAGCCCACGCTGCATTTGGATATCGGCGCGCAAGTGGAATTGCTCGAGCGGCTGCGTCAACTGGCGCTAGAGAACCGCTATACGGTAATCGTTGTAACGCACGAGCTAAGTTTGGCTGCGGAATTTGCGGATCAAGTTGTTTTAATGCACAACGGAAAATGTTTGCGAGTGGGAACTCCCGCAGAAGTTTATCGCAGAGATTTACTGGAACAAGTTTTCGAGGCGCCGCTGGATGTGGATATCGGACCAGAAGGACGCCCGCGAGTGCATATCCGGGGAACGAAAACTGTTCGTCCCGCGACAATTTTGATGCAAGACAAGTTGCTTTAATTTTGTTGAAGTAGATTTATTCGGCGGCGCGAAAATATTCACGCGTTTCGCGTTGCACTTATTCATCGCAGACCCCGCGCTCGGGAAGACGGTGCAAAGCCGTCGCCGCCGCGCGACTGTATGCGGCTTTTTGTGAGCCGCGCCACTTTGCGGACCGGTGGAATTTTCGCTGGCCGACATGGGAAGGCGCCGTTCAGAAGTTGCCGCTAAGCCAGGAGACCGGCGGGGTCAGCATCCCAAGTACGTGGTGGCCATCGCGCCGCCATGACGGGGAAACCTTTGTCTCCCGCGCGAGAGGGAGACTAGGAGAGATCATGAAAATCCGCCGTGCAGTTCTGTTTTATTCCCGTTATGTAATTTCGTTGATGATTTTTTCTTTGATGTTGATTGGAACTGTGTTCGGGCAAACGTCGTCCGCCGGAACGCTGAGTGGAATTCTTACGGATGCAAGCCACCGCGCGATCGCCGGCGCGCATATTGTTATTACGAGCCGCGGTGGAAAATCGAGCGCATCGGCTGTTGCAGAAACTGATTCGCGAGATGACGGAAGTTTTAGAGTGAACGTTCCGGCGGGCGAATATCGAGTGACGGTCACGCGCGATGCGTTTGCAAAAGTGGAACGCGAAATTACTGTGACGTCCGGCCAGCAGATGGAGATGAATTTGCAACTTGAAATTGCGCCGCTCTCCGCGAGCGTTGTCGTGACTGCGCAGGCGTTTCCGGTAGAAACTACATCGTCGCCAGTGCGAGTGGATGTTGTCACTCATCAGCAAATCGAAGCACAGGAAACAATTTCAGTTCCGGATCTACTTTCTACTCTGCCTGGATTTAGTTTGGCTCGCACCAGCCGCGAAGGTGGTCAGACGACAATGTTTTTGGATGGAGCGAATTCCAATCACACAAAAGTTTTGATTGATGGCGGGCCGGTGAACGATTCGGGCGGATTCATCGACTTCTCGAATCTGACTCTGGATAACGTGGAGAAAATTGAAGTGGTGCACGGCGCGGAAAGCGCGCTGTATGGCTCGGACGCGATGTCCGGCGTGGTTCAAATTTTCACGAAGCGCGGCGACACGCGAACTCCGGAGCTGGATTTGACGGGAGATGGCGGATCATTCGGCACAGGACACGGCGCTGCGGAATTGAGCGGATTACTGGGGAAATTTGATTACGCAGTCGGCGCCACATACTTCGCTACCGGCGGCCAAGGGACGAATGATTTCTTTTACAATCGCGCGCTGAACGGAAATTTCGGCTGGAAGATTTCGGATTCGGACTCAGTGCGCCTTTCGTTGCGAAATAATACGAGCGACGCTGGAATTCCGGGACAAACGATATTTAATCCACCGGACCCATTTCAGACGAACGATCAGCATGACTTCAGCATGAATGCCGCGTGGGATGCGCAGCGTGGCAACCACTGGCGATGGCATGTGTCCGTTAGTGACACTGATTTGCGCGCGAATGATACCGAAGCGAACCCCAATCCGTTCCTGGCGTTTTCAGCTATCAGTCAATTCAATCGTGTTCAGGGAATTGCGCAGGGAACTTATATGTTTGGCGGCGTCGCGTTGACCGCAGGCTATCAATACGAAGTCGAGAATGGGTTTCCCAGCGCGATCACTCCTCAACACGCGCGGAGAAATAATCAAGCGGGATATTTTGACGCGCGATGGCAAGCTACAAAACGACTAACGCTGACAGCCGGCGGCCGCGTGGAAGATAATTCCAGCTTCGGCACGCATGTAGTTCCGCGAGTCGGCGCCGCGTATCTGTTGCGCGCAGGCAATGGCGAAATTGGCGACACGCGCCTGCACGCGTTTTACGGCCAGGGAATTGATGAACCGCGACTCGATCAATCGTTCGGCACGGATCCGTGCTTTCCGGGAAATCCAAATTTACTTCCCGAAGAAAGCCGTACTGCCAGCGGTGGAATCGACCAGGGTTTTGCGGCGAATCGAATTCATATGTCCGCGGATTATTTTTACACTGAACTTCACAACGTGATTAGTTTCGGATCCACATTTCCGCCACCGCTGCCGCTTGCGGGAATTTGTCCGTTTGGCATCGGAACCTATTTCAATACGGATTTGGCGATCGCGCGCGGAGTGAATATTTCTGGCGAAGTTCGCCTGATGCGCAGGCTAATTTTTTCTGGACACTATTCGTATGACAACACGCTTGTACTGAAGGCGCCAAACGCGTTCGACCCTTCCGAAACTCAGGGCAATCATTTACTGCGGCGGCCGGTGAATTCCGGCGTGGCTGAATTGAATTATTCGAGGGATCGTTTCACCGGAAATATTCTTGGATATTTCACGGGGCAGCGCACTGACAGCGATTTCCAATTCACGTCAACGACAGCGCAGCACAATCCCGGATACGCGCGGATTGATATTGCGGCGTCGTATCAAGTGCAGCGGCACGCGCAATTATTTGTGCGCGTCGGAAATTTGTTCAACAAACAATATCAGGACGCGCTGGGATATCCGGCGCTCGGCCGCGAGATCCGCGTGGGCCTAAAATTGAAGTTCGGAGGGGAGTGACGATCTGCAATTGACCAAGAACGCGACGAAGAAACCTGTGCTTTTTTGTTGGAGCGGCGGCAAAGATAGTTGCATGGCGCTCCATCAATTGAGGCGCGATCCACTGCGCGAAGTGGTCGCGCTGCTGACGACGGTCACCGAAGGCTACGACCGCATCAGCATGCACGGAGTTCGCCGCATTTTGCTCGAGCGACAAGCCGCGGCGTTGGGCTTGCCGCTCGAGATCGTCACGATTCCGCCGCAATGCGTGAACGCGGAATACGAATCGCGAATGGAAGCGATGCTTTTGACGTGGAAGAATCGCGGCGTCACAGAAGTGGCGTTCGGCGATATTTTTTTGCAGGATTTACGGGAGTATCGCGAAAAGAATCTTGCGCGAGTGGGAATGAAAACGCTGTTCCCATTGTGGTTGCGGCCAACGCGCGAGTTGGCGCGCGAATTCATTGCGCTGGAATTTCGCGCCGTAACGGTCTGCGTCGATCCGAAAATATTGGATGAGTCATTCGTTGGTCGTGAAATTGACGAAAGTTTTCTGGCGGCGTTGCCTGCTGCCGCGGATCCATGCGGCGAAAACGGCGAGTTCCACAGTTTTGTTTTTGACGGCCCGGGATTTTCAGCGCCGGTGCAATTTACTCTGGGTGAAAAAGTGCTGCGCGACGGATTTTATTTTTGCGATTTGCTGCCGAACGAGGCCCGCGAACTACAAGTGGGCAAAGGGAAAACTCAATGAACAATATTCGATTCAAAGTAGTTCTGGGAATGATTTTGACGGCAGCGGTGGTTCGTTTATTGCCACATCCACCGAACTTCACGCCGATAGGCGCGATGGCATTGTTTGGCGCGGCGCGATTCCGGGATTGGCGCGTGGGTTTCTTGGCTCCGCTCGCGGCGTTGACGCTAAGCCAATTCGCAATCCGATCCTTTTATCTATTTCCCGTAATCGTGCTGGCATTTGTGATGATGAGTTGCATCGGATTATTTTTGCGGCACCGTCGTGGCGTGTTGCCGGTGAGCGCGGCGGTAATTAGTGGCTCCGCGATATTTTTTCTGGTCACAAACTTTGCCGCGTGGGCCGGCGGCGGATATCCAAGAACTCCGGGCGGCTTGATGGTGTGCTATGCCGCTGGAATTCCGTTCTTCTGGAACACGCTTGGCGGCGACGCCCTTTATGTGGTGATTCTATTTGGCGGTCTCGCTTTCGCCGAACGGAGATTTCCTGTCCTACGAGAGACGGGTGCGGTCACTGCAGCCTGAAACAAATCTATTAACGTCCTTCGCGTTTTTGCGCGATCACCAATCCGCGAGGCGTCGGCAGCAGCACCACTGAAATTAATCCTTCGGCTTCCAGGCGTAACGCTGCCTCTCTCACAGTTTTCATATACGAACTTGCGTCGTGCATCAGGATAATTCCGTTCGGGTTCACCTGCGGCAGAAACCTGCGAACTTCTTTTTCACGGATCTCAAGTTCGCTATCGCTGAACAGCAAATCAATTTGCCCGTCGACCTCAAGATCAAGGCTGGAACCGAGCCGGTAATCGATCCATGCTGCGAGACCGGACTTCTCAAATTTCTGCTTTGCGGCATCGTGAATCTTAGGATCAAATTCGATTGTAATTATGCGGCCAAATCCGTTTTGTTTTAATCCCTCGGCAATCCACAACGTGCTTACGCCCATGAACGTGCCGGTTTCCACGACCAAATTCGGCTTCAGTGTGGTGACGAGAGTTTTCAGAAATTCGAGGACTTCCACTTCAGCGGTCATCGCGTCATACATTCGCCAGCGTTCCGGATGCGGACATTCCGGCGTCGGCGACTTCGATTCCGGCTGCGTGACTAGTCCATGCGTTTCGGCATGCTGCACGATGCGATGATGCTTGTCTGTATTGTGAAAGCGCGTCTTGACGGCGATGAACAACACTGCGCCGCCAATCATGCAAAGCGAACTTGCGATCACCGAGGAATTGAGTTTCAGTCCGTGCGGCTCCGCGTTGAAATAAGAAATTGCTACGCGCGCGCCGCCGAAACAGACTAAATAAGTTGCGAACACCTGGCCGTGCGGCATCGGCCTGAGCAATGAGTCGCGGCCCAATCGCCAGAGAATCCAAAAAATAATTACAGCGGCCACTAATTCATGAACGGGGCGGAGCTGCAGATGAACTGCTTGCGCCACCGCGGTGTATTCGCGATTTCTGCGGAAAAGATCGCCGACGCGGAAAATTCCATATCCGAGTGCGGCTGCGGAACAAGCGGCGTCCAGAAGAATCAGCATCGGAACACGCTGCTGTTTTGCCAGCACCGCGAGAACGCCAATTCCAATCAGGAATGCTCCGTCGTATCCGAATCCGAAGGGACCGAAGAGCGAAGCTCCGGCCACGCCCGCGAGACACGCGGCGGCAAGAATGAGGAACGGATTTACGGCCAGCTTGCGGCGATAAAGTTCCTGGCGTACCGCGAAAAATCCGAACACAAGCGCGCCGGCTGAGAAAATAATATAGCTGGCCAGCGTTTCCGAATCGGAATGGAGAAAATCGGGCACGATGATTGGACGGGCAAGTATACCTGAAGCGATTCCGAAGCGGACGCGAGGCCCAGAGAGAGGGCCGACGAGAGGCCTCGCGAACGAATCGAATGTATAATCTTAATTGACATGAGTGTGACCGCAGCGAATTCGGTGACGGATGTGATGAGCGCCTATCAGCCGGTAATCGGCCTTGAAGTGCACGTGCAGCTTCTGACGGCGTCAAAAGCATTTTGCGGGTGCTCGGTGCGATTTGGCGATCCGCCAAATACAAACGTGTGTCCTGTCTGTTTGGGATTGCCCGGCGCGCTACCCGTGATGAATCGCCGCGCATTGGATTTGGCGATGCGCGCCGCGCTGGCGCTGAATATTAATGTGAATGAGAAATCGGTATTTGCGCGCAAGAATTATTTTTATCCGGACTTGCCAAAAGGGTACCAGATTTCGCAATCGGACATGCCTCTCGCGTTGGGCGGATGGCTTGAGATTGAAGTAGGCGGAGTGCAAAAGCGGATTGGAATTACTCGGCTGCACATGGAAGAGGACGCCGGAAAATCCATGCACGAAGGTTTCGCGGATTCCGCCACGAAAAGCTACATCGATTTGAACCGTTGCGGCACCGCGCTGGTGGAAATTGTTTCTGAGCCGGACATGCGCTCGCCGGCGGAAGCGTTTGCGTATTTGACGGCGATCAAGCAGGTCCTGCTATACACCGAAGTGAGCGATTGCAATATGGAAGAAGGCTCGCTGCGATGCGACGCGAATGTGAGCGTGCGTCGGCGCGGCGCGGAAAAATTTGGCGCGAAAGTGGAAGTGAAAAATCTGAACTCGTTCCGATATTTGCAGAAGGCGCTGGAGCATGAAATCGAGCGTCAGGTGGCGGCGCTGGAATCGGGCGGAAAGATTTCGCAGGAAACACGCTTGTGGAATGTTTCGAGCGGGAAAACCGAGCCGATGCGTTCCAAGGAAATGGCGCACGACTATCGTTATTTTCCCGAGCCGGATTTGGCGCCAGTGCACGCGACACCAGACATGATCGCGCAAGTGCGAGTCGCGATGCCGGAATTACCTGCAGCGAAGCGGGTGCGTTTCGTTGCAAAACATGGACTGACTGCGTATGACGCGGGCGTGCTGACTGATTCTCGGGCGCTGGCGGATTATTTTGAGGGGACAGTCGCGGCAGGCGCAGTGCCGAAAACAGCGGCGAATTGGATTTCAGTCGAGCTGCTGCGAAGACTAAATGACGCAGGCAAAGAAATCAGCGAGAGTCCCGTAAAACCGGACGCGCTCGCAGCGCTATTGACGGAAGTGGAAGGCGGAAAGATCACGGCGGCAAGCGGAAAGAAAGTTTTCGCCACGATGTTTGAGACAAGACGAGCGCCCGCTGAAATTATTGCGGCCGAAGGCTACGCAACATTGGTGGACTCCGGAGAAATTGAACGAGTTTGTCGTGAATTGATTGAGAAGAATCCTGAGAATTTGGCGAAGTATCGGGTCGGAAACGAAGGAATGTTCAAGTTTTTCGTGGGACAGGCAATGCGGGCAACAAAAGGGCAAGCAGATCCTAAAGTGATTAATGATACGTTGCGGCGTTTGCTGGCGTCCTGAAAGGAATTCTCATGGCTGAACTAAAAGTCGGTGACACTGCTCCGGAGTTTCGTTTGAAGGCGGATGACGGACGTGAAGTAACTTTGCAAGGATTGCGCGGCAAACGTGTGGTGCTTTATTTTTTCCCGAAGGTGTTGACGCCGGGATGCAGCACGGAAGCCGCGGAATTTCGCGATGCAAAACCCGAATTCGACAAACTGGAAACATTGGTATTCGGTTGCAGCGCGGATCCAGTGGAAAGCCAGGACAAATTCAAATCAAAATTCAAACTAAATTTTACTTTGTTGAGCAATCCAGATTTCACTGTGATTGAAGCGTATGGCGCGCGTCGGATGAAAAGTTTCCTGGGTAAATCATTTTTGGGGATTGTGAGAAGCACGGTGCTTGTGGGTCCCGATGGACGCGTGGAAAAATTGTGGCCGCAGGCGCGCGCGAAAGGGCATGCGGCGGAAGTTGTTAAGGGAATCTCGGAAGTGCGCGGGTAGCTACGTCGATTGAATCGAAATGTCGCGCTATATTTCGATTTGAAATTTCCCTGTGGCGTCCTGCGTTACGAGAAGGTTGTCGATTAACCGCGTTGGCTGTCTTGCTTCTTTGGGATTTCCTACGCTGGCGGCGATTAGTAATAAGCAGGTTCGGCCGAGAAGCGTGACCGGTTCCAGATTTTCCTCGCTTACTAATTCCACATAATCTGTTTTCACGAACAGCTCAGCTGCCAGAACTGTTTGCGCAGATTGAACGATGGCGCCAGCGTTGCGTTCGCCGGATTTAATCGTATTGGCGGCGGCGATTAGCGCGCGCGAAAGCGACGTGGCGGCGCGGCGCTCCTCTGAGCTCAAATATGCATTCCGCGAGGACATGGCCACGCCATCCGATTCACGCACGATTGGCTGCACGGAAATTTCGGCGTCGAGATTTAAGTCACGCGCCATCTGCGTGAGGATGCGTGCTTGCTGGGCATCTTTGCGTCCGAAGAACGCGGCTTGCGGCTGCACGATTTCCAACAATTTCAGGACGACAGTGGTGACGCCGCGAAAGTGACCAGAGCGGATGCGGCCTTCTAATCGCTCGCTGAGACCTTCAACCTCAATGTGAGTACGAAAACCGGACGGATAAATGTCTGATGCCTCCGGCGCGAACAAATAATCTGCGCCAGCCGATTCCAGCAGCGCCGCGTCCTTATCCAGTTGCCGTGGATAGCGCGCGAAATCTTCTTTCGGGCCAAATTGCATGGGGTTCACAAAAATCGAAACGACTACAGGCTTATGCGCGGCCGCTGCGGCACGTACGAGGGACAAATGTCCTTCGTGCAGCGCGCCCATTGTGGGAACAAATCCGATACTGCGTCCCGAATCGCGCGCGACGCGAGACGTCTGCTTCATCCAATCGATTGTGCGGATGATTTCCATTTTATTTTTGCGCGCTTTTTAGAAAGCGGCTTTCGCGGAATGCTCTTTAAAGAAAAGCAGCATGTCGGATGCCTGTGCAGTACCGCCGACTTGGCGAAGCAGAGTTGTGACCTGTCCGCGATGGTAAGTGCTGTGATTGACGAGATGCTGCATGGTTTCCCAAAGCGGATGTGTAAGCACGACACCTTTTATATTGCGGTATTCGATCACCTGAGAAATTTCGTCCGCTGAAAGCGCCTGCACAAAATAACTCACGTCTGCGTCAATCGTTTTCCACCGAGCTTTAATCTGCGAAAGGTCGCCATAATTTTCGGCTTTGGGAAATGCGGAGGGTGAACGGCCGTTCCACCGCTCGTTGTAGAGCCATTCGACATCCATGATGTGCGCGAGCGTGTTGCGAACCGATCCGAAGCTACCCCCCACTTGCTGAAGAAATTGTTCATTGGAAACGGATTCGCATCCGGCGATGGTGCGTTGATTGGCCCAGGCGTTGTAAGCAAAAAGCTGCTGAATTGTTTCAATATCCATTATTCACCTTTGGAAGCGCGTTGATCATAAAACGGAATGCGACACAACGTTTCGTGAATGTGCCTGCGGGATTTATTTTTCGCGCTTCCCTTGCGTTCCAGCCACCGACGGCAAATGAAACGATTCCGCATCCGACGGAAAAGTACCGGCTTGCACGTCGTCGCAATATTCACGAACGGCGCGCTTCACTTCCGCACCTAGTTCTGCGTAATGCCGCGCGAATCGCGGAGTCGGTCCGGCGGTAAGTCCTAGCAGATCGTGATAAACGAGCACCTGTCCGTCGCAATCCGGCCCAGCGCCGATGCCGATAGTAGGAATTCGCAGCTCGCGCGTGATTGTGGCGGCCAGTTCGCGCGGCACCGATTCGAGCACGATCGAAAACGCTCCCGCTGCTTCTACGGCGCGAGCATCGCGCAATAATTGCTCGGCTGCATCGGCGGTGCGTCCCTGCACGCGGAATCCACCAAGTGCATTTATGGATTGCGGAGTGAGCCCTATGTGGCCCATCACAGGAATTTCCGCTTCCACCATTCGAGAAATTACTTCGAGCCTGCGTTCGCCGCCCTCGAGTTTCACCGCTTCCGCGCCGCCTTCTTTCACTAAACGAAGCGCGTTCGTCAACGCACCGCCCGCGCCGGTGTGATAACTGCCGTACGGCATATCTGCGACAAGCAGCGCGCGCTTCACTCCACGGCGCACGGCGCGTGTGTGATGCAACATGTCCTCCATCGTGACGGGAACAGTATTCTCGTAACCGAGAACAACCATCCCAACAGAATCGCCGACGAGAATTATGTCCACGCCCGCTTCGTCCACTAATTTCGCGGACGGAAAATCGTATGCCGTTAGGCAGGTGATGCGCTTTTTATCGGACGATTGTTGATACGGTACGGAAGAAGGATTTGCAGAAACGTGCTGCTTGCGATTCTGAATGTCAGGCACGGTAATTCTACCGTTGCCCGCAACGGACACGACGCTCATTGTGACCTCCGGTGCCGCTCCCTTCCGGCTCCGAAATTCGGAACGGGTTTAGGGATACAGCCCAACTTCAAGATTTTACCAGATTTATGTGAACGAGAAGCGCGTTAATTTCAATTGCATGCTTCGGAATTGAATCTCTCGGGCGTGTTAGAATGCCGCGCGGATTCAACGTCATGTTCAAAAAGATTCTAATCGCCAATCGCGGAGAAATTGCGGTGCGCGTGATTCGCGCGTGCCATGAAATGGGCATTCGCGCCGTCGCCGTATTCAGCGAAGCGGATCGCGCGAGTTTGCACGTGCGTCTCGCGGACGAGGCATATGCAATTGGCGCGGCACCTTCGCGCGAAAGCTATCTGCGCATCGATAAGCTGATGGACGTTGCGAAGCGAGCGGGCTGCGATGCGCTCCATCCGGGCTACGGATTCCTCGCTGAAAATCCGGCGTTGCCACGAGCGTGCGTGGCGGCGGGAATTACCTTCATCGGACCGAGCGCTGAAGCAATGGAGAAACTCGGATCGAAAACCGCCGCGCGGCAACTTGCGAAGCGCGCCGGAGTACCTTCCGTGCCGGGCGCGCTGGAACCAATCGCCGAAATCGCAGAAGCGCGCCAAATCGCGGAAGGAATCGGCTATCCAGTTTTGCTGAAAGCAGTGGCGGGCGGCGGCGGAAAAGGAATGCGTTTGGTTTCGCGCACCAGTGAAATTGATGCTGCGTGGCGCGACGCCGGCTCCGAAGCAACAAACGCATTCGGCGATGGGCGGCTTTACCTCGAAAAATATCTGGAGCATCCGCGCCACATTGAAATTCAAATTCTTGCCGACACGCACGGAAATATTGTTTATCTGGCGGAGCGCGAATGTTCCGTGCAGCGCCGCCACCAAAAAGTGATTGAAGAAGCGCCTTCGCCGGTGATGGATCCGGAGTTGCGCCGTAGGATGGGAAAAGCGGCGGTGAATCTCGCTCGCGAAGCCGGATACACAAATGCCGGAACCGTGGAATTTTTGGTGGATGCGCAGCGCAATTTCTATTTTCTTGAAGTGAACACGCGCTTGCAGGTGGAACATCCCGTGACGGAAATGGTTTCCGGACTGGATCTTGTGCAATTGCAGATTCGCATCGCCGCCGGCGAACGATTGACGTTCGCGTGGCAGGAACTTCACCCGCGCGGCCACGCAATCGAGTGCCGCATCTATGCCGAAGATCCCGAGAACAATTTCTTTCCATCGCCCGGAAAAATATTGGCGCGCCGAACTCCTTCCGGCCCCGGCGTTCGCATGGACGAAGGCGTCTATCCCGGATTTGTCGTGCCCATGGATTACGATCCACTCCTCGGCAAATTAATTGTGTGGGCAAGCACTCGCGAAGAAGCCATCGCGCGGATGCAACGCGCGCTCGATGAATATTATGTGAGCGGGATTAAGACGAACGTAGATTTGTTCCGGCGCATTCTGGCGGACCCAGCATTCGTCCGCGCCGACTTTCACACGCGTTGGTTGGACGATTGGCTTCAAAAGGAATTTAAGTCTGCGCCGAATCACCTTTCCGAAAATAAAGACACGTCAGCTGAAGACGCAGCGCTGCTCGGCGCGCTGGCGTGGCACTTGGCCCAAACCAGCGCCGATTCCGCGAAGCAAATCCCGGCGGGAACTGAAGCGCCGCTTTCACGATGGAAACTGCAAGGCCGCGCCGAACAATTAGAGCGCTTCCCGGAGAAATGATCAGGCGATGAAACTCGAAATCCGCATCGGAGCAACTCGCGCGAACGCGCCCCACGGCGCGAGTGCCGCCGTTCCCGCGCAAAAAGTTGATGTAACGCGCGACGGAAACAAGCTCCGCGTTGAAATGGGCGGCCGAATAATCGAAGGCGACGCGGTGGAAGTCGCAACGGGAACTTATTCCGTTCTAGTTGCCGGACACTCCTACGAAATCCGCGTCGAGCCAGCGCATGGAGGCTTACGCGTTCACGCCGGCGCGCAGGAATTCGCCGTAGCGATTGACGATCCGCGCGCATGGCGCAGACATCGCGGCGGCGCAGCGGAAGCCGAAGGCCGACAGGAAGTGCTAGCTCCAATGCCGGGCAAAGTCGTCCGCTTACTCGCCAAGCAGGGCGACGACGTCGAAGCAGGCCAGGGCTTATTCGTGGTAGAAGCAATGAAAATGCAAAATGAAATTCGCTCGCCAAAGAAGGGCAAATTAGAAAAACTGTTGGTCACAGAAGGACAAGTTGTGAATGCAGGAGAAGCGTTAGCAGTAGTGGCTTAGTTCGCTAAGTTCGAGCTAAATATTACTTCTTCGGCGCAGCCGCCATCGCAGGCAATTTCCCGCCCGATTCCATAATCTGTTGCGCAAGATAATTTGAAATCTTCGCATTCCCGCGCACAACGGTAAGAAATGCGGCGCGCAACAATTGATCCTTACGGTTGTGCAGAGTATCGCGGATCAGTTGCATCACCTGCGGATCGGAAATGTCCCGCTGGCCAGTTCCCTCGCGCGCAATCAACTTAATAATGTTGTAGCTGCCATCCTTCAGCGAAATCACTCCGCTGATTTGCCCAGCCTTTAGTGACATCACAGCCTTCTTCAGCGCCGGATCCACCGGAGGCTTATCCAACGCGGATTCCGGAACGTAGCCGACGTCGCCGCCATTTCTCGCGCTGGTCGGATCTTCGGAATAATCCATTGCCAGAGTCGCAAAGTCCGCGCCTGCATTCAATTTTTCCAATAGCGCAGCCGCTTTGCGCTTGGCTTCCGCATCAGTCGTCGCATCGTCATTCTTACGATTACTAATCTGCGGATCTTTTTTCGGCGTCACCAAAATTTGCGCCAACTTATATTGCGTTTCAGAAACATTGAATTGCGCGCGGTTCTGATTGAAATAATCCGCGATGTCCTGATCCGTGACGGTGATTTTCGCGGCGACTTCACGATTATAGAGTTTCTGAATCGTCAAGCCGCGACGGATTTCTTGTTTGAAGTCGTCGACGGTAAGCCCGCGATCTCTCAACTGGCGCTGGAATTCCTCTTCGGTGTACGGACTCTTCGACTCAGTGAATTTATCTTCCACTTCGCCATCAGTCGCGACCATCGACTGCTTCTGCGCCAGCTCCATCAAAATTTCATTGTTGATGAGCTCGTCCAGAACATTCAGCTTCAGCGAAAGAGCTTCTTCCTGCGATGGCGAAGGATTATCCGAAGTGGCGCTGCTGCGGTAATACTTTTCAACTTCGGCTTGCTTAATGTCGTGTCCGTTCACCGTCGCCCACACGTCGGGCGAGGGCGCCGTGTCCTTCTTGCACCCGTTCGCGAACACAACGACAGCCACGATTCCCACAGCGGTGAGCAAGCGTTTCACTAGTCATTCCTCCGCTGGGCGTTATTCTGTCGCATGTGGTCGGAAAATTTCAATGTGCGATGGCTTTATGCCGCGACTTTCTTCGCGATAATTGCGGGCTTCGGATGTCCTGAGCCGGCCTTGGTAATGCGTCCGGACCGAATGCAATCGGTGCAAACGCGCAACTGCTTCTTCACACCCTTCACAACCGCGCGAACGCGCTGCAAATTGGGATTCCAACGCCGCCGCCGCGTGTTATTCGCGTGGCTGATCACGTTTCCGTACTGCGGACCCTTGCCGCAGATTTCACACTTTTGAGCCATAATCACTCCATCTTGGAAATAAACGCTAATAAACACCAATGAACAATTGAGGCGAAGTCGCAAGTGTACCAGAGAACAGGCCCAGCCGGAAACTCCAGTCGTAAGCAGATGAGGCCCAGGCGCTTCGCATCGAACACTCTCTCGTCAATATGAACGCGATATGAAAGCTTCCACTTCACCGATTAAAAGATTCGATGCTCGCTACAAATTCATTGCGTTGGACGCGAAACCGAACATCGTGCAATCTGTAGTCGTTACGGCGAATAGAATTTTAGCCCCGCCGTAACGGGTGGTGAACCGAACCCCGACGTTCTTCTCACCTCTGTTGGTTCTGATCGCAAACAGCTGTTCCCGGACCGCGCCGTCTTCAACAGCCAGATATTTGACCGTGGAAGTCACCTCTGGCATTTGTGTTTGCAGAACCTGAATTTTCGCCAAATACAAAGAAGCTGCACGAATGCAGTCGAAGTGTCTTTGAACAACGAACTTTGCGCCAGTCCACTAACGGGCCATCTCACGCAATAAAGGAGAATGGATATGAGAGTACTTCGAGGTTCTTTTTTCGTTCGCGCATTAGCCGTAGGAATTGCGATTCTGGGCGCGTATTCGCAACCAGCAAACGCTCAAACGGTGCAGGGAAAATTCACGCTCACCCAGGCCATGCGATGGGGAAGCAACGAACTCCCCGCCGGAGAATATGAATATTCCATCGAGGCACGCGCGTCGGTCTCGCTGGTTTTCATTCACGGAACGGTCAAAGGATCGAAATCAGGAATCATTCTTTCGCCGAACTGGGAAGCAACCACTGATTCCCGCGCCAGCAAAATCGAGCTGGTGTCCAACGGCGCCGAAATGGCGGTGCAATCGTTTTACGTAGCGGCGCTCGGCCGGGTGTTTCATTACCCGATTGAAGCGAAGCCGCTGCGCGCTGAAAAGAAAACACAGCCGTTGCAAACGGCCGCAGCTCGACCAGCGAACGCACAATGAGCCGGTAACGAGCCGCGCCACCCCAAGAGGAGCGGGCTTCTCCCCAGGAGCCCGCTTACTTTCTCAGAATTGATTTATGCCACCGCGCGAAGTTCTAGTGCGAATTAGAAGTTTTTGAAGCAAATGCTCGAAAGGTGAAAAAATGATGACCGTAGCATGGAGTCCCGAACACGCAGATATCGAATTCCTGCACGAAATCGGCAGCCGCATGGCCGCGCCGGGATCACTCGACGATGTTCTGAAGCGCATCGTAACCTTCACTTCCGCCGTTGTGAAATGTGATTCGTGCTTCGTCTACGTGTTGGAAGAAGACGAACTGGTACTCCGCGCATCGCGAAATCCGCATCCCCAAGAATTGGGAAAATTGCGCCTGCAAGTCGGCCAAGGAATCACCGGATGGGTAGCCGAGCATCGCGAACCAGCCGCCGTGGGACGCAGCGCATTCCAGGATCCGCGATTCAAAGCGTTGCGCGAACTGCAGGAAGATAACTTCGAGGCATTTCTTTCTGTGCCCGTATTGTGCCGCGATCGATTGGTTGGGGTAATCAACTTGCAGCATCGCAAGCCGCACGCGCATACCAAACGCGAAATTCAGTTGATGGCCACGATTGGATTTCTAGTCGGCGCGGAAATCGAACTCGCGCGTTTGGAAAGCGAAAATACCGAACTTTCCAAGCGCCTTGAGACGCGCAAGATCGTTGAGCGAGCCAAAGGAATTTTGCAGGAGGAACTGCGTCTCACCGAAGAAGAGGCCTATCTCACCTTGCAACGCCAAAGCCGCCATGAGCGAAGAACGATGAAGGAAATCGCCGAAGGGATCGTGGCAAATCGGGAAGCTCAGACCGCGCGGACGCAAGTCGGCGCGCGTCGGAGGAGAGTCAGCTAAATATCCGGCCCTTGTTTCGTGGACATCTTTGAAATATCAAACGTAACTTTCAACGGAAGGTTACCGGCCTTCGCGGAAAATTCCGCGGATTTTTCGCCGGGCGCGATTGTTGGCTCGCCCGCCGCTGTTTTTTGCGGAAAGTCGAAAAGAATCGCTACCAGATTTCCACTCTGACTCGTTTGAAGCACGACTTTATCCGGCGCGATTTTTTCTTTTGAGTTTTTCGGCATCAGATAAGAATGCGCCTTCAGACTTTCCACTCCTTCTTTTCCAAACATTTTCAGATTCGCGCCGGAAATGGAAATTTCGTACGAGTCGTATTTCGCGGCCAGATCTTTGCGCGCGATATCAGGCAGCGAACCGGCAAGCTCCTTCTCACGCAGCAGAGCTTCGCGAATCGTCTTAGAAGAATGCCAACTCACGGTAAATTTCGTCACTGGCCCCATTCCCGGCGATAAACCTGTCGGACCGGGCCCCGGCGGTCCTGGAAGTTCCAATGGATTGTTCGCCGAGCCCGGATGCGCGACGCTTCCCACGCTAGTGGTAGACGAATCGAGCGATCCCGCGCTCGCCGAACCGATTTGGAATTGCCTCGCCCACGGAGAATCCGTCAGAATTTTCTGAACATCTTTCTCATCCCAATCCTGAGGATCTTTATCTTTCCATGGATCACTTGCGCCGGCGGCGACAGTGACAACCGAAAGCATCGCAAAACAAATCGCGAACAAAAATGTGAAAGTTGAATGGCTGATCGTTCGCTTGGACATAATTACCCCCGGCAAATTTCCCTGCGGCTGAATTCTTCCCTCCAGATTACCACGCGTCACCCGGCCAGAAGCAGGGTTTGTAGCGCCGGCATCCTGCCGGCAGTTTTTTGTTTTCTGTGAATTATCGATCAAAAGAGCCGGCAAGATACCAGCGCTACATAATTATTTTCGTCATCTCTGACTGGGTACGGATGGCGTGATAGTACCCGTAAAAGAAAGCGCGAGCGAAGGTGTGCTTCGCTCGCGCGGTGAAGAACAGCAGTGCCAATCAATCGCCAAATCCGGAGGAAAGAAATTTGGGACTAGAGCGGCTCCTGCTGCTTAAAAGTGTATTTCGCATTGCCCGGATTGTTGATTGTGTAGCCCGGCGGCACCGTGAAAAGTGACGGGTTCGGTTCGTTGCGCGAAAGATTCACAAGCGCCGTGGTCGTTGTGCCGGTGCGCGGATCGGAATGCACGGTCTTCACTTCGATTTGTAAATCCTGCGAATACCACTTGTCAGTCGTAATCAGAATCGGCTGCGCATTTCCAATTTGTCCCGCGGGAATCGTGCGCGTCACGCGCGTGCCAAGACACGAAAGGCCCTGCATCGTTTCCGCGCCCAGCGATTCCGTGGTCACGTTATCAGCCGAAACTGTGCCAGACGCTATCGATATCGCGCCACCGCCTCCTCCTCTTCCCCCGGCAACGGCCACACCATCGCCGGAAGAAAAATAAGTGACCGATACGTTGCTGCCGTCGCTGGGAATAATCTTCGTCGGTAGCATGCTGCCTGCTACGGCCGACGGCGCTCCAGGCCTGCTCATTTCCGTCGCGATCATCTTGCTTGGATTCAGCGTGTAATGAACGCCGGAAACCGGATCATCAATCGTGATGAATTGCACCGATGAGCCTGACGCTTGAGAAGGCCCGACAATATTAATATTTTGTTCGCGGCGCGTGCGGCCCTGCGAATCGCGATAGACCGTTGAAGTGGAAGTGTGTGTGATGGAATTGCCATCGGTAAATGGCTGCACGGATTCCGTAACAATCTGCGCGGAATATGGCGCGCCGGTAACGGGCTTCGAGATTGACGAGACGAAGCTGCCGCCAAACGCAACCGAACCTCCACTACCAGCAGTTCCTTGCGCCGTTTGCGTGAGCGTCTGAATAAATGTTCCAGCAGTCGCGCTAACTTCCGAACCGGACTGCGCGGAAACTGTGCCCGCTGCGAGCAAAAGCGCCACCGCCGACGCCATTCCAATTTTCCACTTCAAATTATTTTTCATCGTATTCCCCTTTTCCATTTTACTGACCAGATCGTTCTCGAATTATTTCGCATGTGTAGCCCGAGTTCTCCGTCCCGAAACTTCGGGACCGGGGCTTTTCTGCCATTAACGCCAATCCGACGCGATTCCCTACGATAAGAAATCTTCCTACCGAACCAAACGAATCGCCTCTGGCGTACCGCTTCCATTCACAAATAAATCCGCCGTAATTTTCTGCCCGTTATCACTAATCGGCACAGGCAAACCGTACCAGGCTAAATCTGCGCGAGACATTTGCAACCGCACAATCGCCCCGTATTCAATGGTCGAAAGATCGTCGGCGTAAGGCAACGCAAGAAATCCGGTAAGAGTCTTTTCCGGCTCGGCCAAATTCTTTTTTGGTCTGTGCACCGCAACCAAACGGTTCTGCGTAGGCGCCGCAATAGTTTCCATCGGCGGAATTTCTTTCGTCTGCGCAACCGCAGGCGACGTCACTTGCGCCGGCGTTACCGCCACGCGATCCGGTCCGGACTTATGCCCAACAATCCCCGGCACCAAAAGAATCGCCAAGACAATCGCCGCACCAGCCAAAGAAAACGTCTGCCAGCCAAGCGTCGCACCCAGGAAAACATTCGACGCCCAAGATTTCGTAGGGGCGGGTCTGTGACCCGCCCGCTGAAATTCTTGCCCACCCCCAAAATTCTGAACTGCATCCGCCCCATGCTCTCTCGCAAACGCCGCCCGCAACGTAAATTCCAAATGCCCCGCCGAATCCATCGACTTATCGTGCGCCGCCAGAGCCGCGATAGACGCCGCAATCTCGCGCGCCTCAACAAAAATCGCATCGCAACTCGCGCAAGACGCCGCATGATTTGTCGCATCCTGCAAAAGTTTCGCGTCGCGCAATTCGTCACGCGCCATTTGCGGAGCGAGTTGTTCAAACTGTTGGCAAATCATTTGGGTGCTTTCTGCGCTTGCAACTTCGCCGCCACCGGCGAAATAAAATTGTCTCCAATATTCCGATTCGGCATCGCACTGATCACGGACACCGCAGACATTTTCTTAGCAGCCGGAGCCTTACGCAATTTCGCCGCAAGCAACGCGCGCCCTCGATGTAAACGCGAAGCCACCGTCCCCGCCGCACATCCGAGCGCTGCGGCAGCGTCGTCATAACTCATTTCTTCCAGATCGCAAAGCGCCACTACTTCACGATAGTCCGGCGGCAAAGTCAGGATCGCCTGACGAACATGTTCAATAGTTTCAGCCCGTGCTGCGACATCAGACTGCGCTGCATCCGCGGAACGGATTTGCAATTCAACGCGCGAATCAGCGGCATCCTCCCAATTGGGCGCCAACGACGTATAAGGCCGCTCGCGTTCCAAACGCTTCAGCACTTGATTCCGCGCGACGCCAAACAGAAACGCGCCCAACTTCCCTTTTGCGGAATCGAACTGCGCGGTTTGTCGGATTAGCGTCATAAAAGTTTCCTGCGTCGCGTCCTCTGCCACCGTACGATTTCCGCACATGTGCAAAGCAAATCGGAACAGTGGACCTTGCCAACGACGGAACACAAACGTAAACGCATCCTCGTCGCCCGCGCGCAGGCCGAGCATCAATTCGTGATCGCCGATATCAGGGGCCGGAAACATCTAGTAGGTTCGACGACCAAACTCGCTTGTCGTTATCTATTCCCTCAATAAAGATGCGGAATTCCATTATTTTTGTCCGAATTGACCCGCGACGGCTGGCATTAATAAGGATACGCCTACGGGACTTGAGGGCCATGTGTAGCCCTGGTTCGCCAAACCCGGTTTTTGACCCTAACCGGACGTCCAGTCATCCGGTCAAAGACTTTCCTTCCGACGGATTTTACGCGAATTCCCCGCCACAGTTTGTTATAAACCTTGCATCACTATTGGTTCGGGAAATTCGGAGGAACTCAATGCGGCGGATTCTGTGGATTTGTCTGATCGTAACAATCGGTGGCGCGGGTCTGTGCGCACCGAGCGCAATCGCGCAAGGACGCGGCGAAGCTGGCGGCGCCGCAGCAACGGGTCCGTTGCCAACAGTCGCGGCGAAAACCACCGGCATGCAAAAGTTTGACGGCTACTTCCCTTTCTACTGGGATGCCCGCGCCGGAAAAATCTGGCTGCAGATTGACAAGTGGGACACCGAATTTCTTTTCATGGAATCACTGCCCGCCGGAATCGGTCAAAACGACCTGGGCCTCGATCGCGGACAGGGCGGCCGTTCGCACATCGTAAAATTTCAGAGAACCGGTCCGCGTGTCCTGATGGTCGAACCAAACGAAGCCTTCCGCGCGATCACCGATAACGCCGACGAGAAACAATCCGTCGAGCAATCCTTCCCGCAATCCGTAATGTTCGGATTTGATGTCGCCGCCGAAGATGGCGCCACCGTGCTAGTCGACGCCACAAACTTTTTCATCCGCGACGCCCACAACGTAACTTCCACACTTCGCCGCTCACAACAAGGCCAGTTCCGTCTAGATCCAACGCGTTCAGCCTTTTATCTTCCGCGCACAAAAAATTTCCCCAAGAACACCGAAGTAGAAGTAACGCTCACTTTTGTTAGCGACGAGCCCGGCCCGCTCGTCCGTCAAGTCGCGCCCGACGCAACAGCAGTAACAGTCCGCGAGCATCAATCACTAATTGAATTGCCGCCACCGGGATTTAAGCCGCGCGCATACGATCCACGCTCAGGATTTTTCGGCGGATCATTTATGGATTTCGCCGCTCCAATTGACGAGCCGCGCGAAAAGCGTTTCATCGCGCGCCATCGCTTGGAGAAAAAAGATCCCACTGCCGCAATGAGCGAAGCCGTTCAGCCGTTAATTTATTACGTAGATCGCGGCGCGCCCGAACCAATTCGGTCCGCGCTCGTAGAAGGTGCAAGCTGGTGGAATCAAGCCTTTGAAGCCGCCGGATTCAAGAATGCATTTCGCGTGGAGCTGATGCCTGAAGGCGCCGATCCAATGGACATTCGCTACAACGTCATTCAATGGGTACATCGCTCAACGCGCGGATGGTCGTACGGCGCATCCGTAAGCGATCCACGAACGGGTGAAATTATTAAGGGACAAGTTTCGCTGGGCTCGCTCCGCGCCGAACAGGACTACATGATCGCTGTCGGCCTTACCGCTCCTTACGAAAAAGGAAAACCAGTTTCGCCGGAACTTATGGCGATGGTCATCGCGCGCATGCGTCAACTCGCCGCGCATGAAGTCGGCCACACGCTCGGCCTCTCGCACAATTATCAGGCCAGCACAGTAAATCGCGCGTCGGTGATGGACTATCCCCCGCCAACAATTAAATTAGGCGCGAATGGCATTCCGGATCTTTCCGACGCATACGCCGTCGGCATTGGATCGTGGGACAAGATCGCAATTAATTTCGGCTACCGCCAATTTGATGCCGGCTCCGACGAACGCGCCTCGCTAAATAAAATAATGAATGACGCATACATCAGCGGCCAGCGCTATCTAACAGATCAAGACGCGCGCCCAGCATCCGCGATGAGTCCCTACGCGCATTTGTGGGATTCCGGCAGCAACGCCGTGGACGAACTCGATCGCATCATGAAAGTTCGCGCCGCTGCGCTGAAGCGTTTCGGCGAAAATAATATTCGTGAAGGCGCGCCGATGGCCACGCTCGAAGATGTGCTCGTCCCGCTCTACTTGTTGCATCGCTATCAAGTGGAAGCCGCCGCAAAAGTTGTTGGCGGCGCGGACTATAGCTTCGCTTTGAGGGGCGATGTCCTGACGCCAATCAAACCAGTTCCCGCCGCGGAACAAAAGCGCGCGCTCGACGCAGTCCTCGCAACACTAACTCCGACAGCGCTAGCTCTGCCCGATTCGCTTCTAAAATTAATTCCGCCGCGTCCGCCGGACTATCCGCAAAATCGCGAATTGTTCCGTCGCCGCACCGCGCCAGCATTTGACGCGCTAAGCCCCGCGGAAACTGCAGCCACTCACACGATCGCATTCCTATTCGATCCGGAACGCGCCGAACGACTAATCGAAATGCACGCGCAAAATCCGCAAGTTCCCGGATTCGGCGAAGTGGTCGACAAAATTTTCGCGTCCACATGGAAAGCTCCGCACGCCACCGGCACCAACGCGGAAATTCAGCGCGTAGTGAATGACGTTGTCCTTTACGACTTGATGACGCTCGCAAATGACGCCAACGCCGCCACGCAAGTTCGCGCCACGGCCGCGCTAAAATTAAATGAGCTACGCGATTGGCTCACCAAACAACCGGCTGCAGACGAAGGTTGGCACGCCGCATATTTTTACGGCGCCGAACAAATCCGCCGCTACCTGAGCGATCCGAAAGTATTTGAAATTCCGCGCCCGCTCGGATTACCGGACGGAATGCCAATCGGTTCGGACGACGATTGGGATGGCGTCGGAAATTAAATAATCAGCGCTAAAAAAAGAAAATCGGGCGGTTCCATTCTGAAATTCCGGAGCCGCCCCGACAAAATGCCACGCTTCCATATTCGGTAACACTTGACAACATCATCAACATAAGCCTACCGTCTGTTCCATAGTGGAACTAGACGTTTCCCTCTCTTGGCTGGCCCTGTCTCTCACTCCGGGACTTGGATCGAGGCTTACCGCCCGCGTTCTGCGCGAGTTTGGCACTCCTGAAGGTGTGTTCGCCGCGTCGCGCACTGCCCTTGAAGGCTGCAACTTAACTTCCGCCACCGTTCAAGCCATCGTTTCCCACGGTGCATTCTCAAAAGCGGAAAAGGAACTCGGCCAATTGCGCGAATTGGGAATCCAATTGCTGCATTGGGGTGAAAGCGAATATCCCTCGCGTCTGCTGGAAATTTACGATCCGCCGCCCATGCTTTACGTAAAGGGCGATATGCAGGTTCTGCGGCGCTATTCAATTTCTATCGTCGGCACGCGTCGTCCGACGCCTTACGGTAATCAAATGGCTGAGAGGATCGCGCGGGATCTCGCCGATCGCGGTCTGGTAATCGTTAGTGGACTCGCCCGCGGCATCGATTGCCTTGCGCATCGAGGCGCATGTGCTTCAGCGCGCGGCCAAACAATCGGCGTGCTTGGCACCGGGATAGACGTGATTTATCCGAAGGAAAATAAAAAAGTTTTCGCCGAGGTGGAAAAACACGGCGCGCTGATTAGTGAATTTCCGCTAGGCTCGCACGCCGCTCCGGAAAATTTTCCGGTGCGAAACAGAATTGTCGCGGGAATGAGCTTGGGAACAGTCGTCGTGGAAGGCGAACAATATTCCGGATCATTAATTACCGCGCGGCTGGCCATGGAATTTGGCCGCGAAGTGTTCGGTGTTCCCGGAAATTGCACACAACCTTCCAGCTTCGCGCCGAATCAATTAATCAAGCAGGGCGCGAAACTTGTTACCGGATGGGAGGATGTAGTCGAAGAGTTTCCCACCGAAATTCGCGCCGAATTGTTCCCCGTGGAAACGCCGGGGGCTGCGGAAACGGAATCACTTTTTGCGGAAGCACTTGCGCCGGAGCAAAAAAAGCTGTACGAATTGTTGAGTACCGACCAGACGCTGCATGTCGACGACATTGTGGAAACATCCGGCATGACTTCATCGGCGGTGCTCGCCGCACTTTGCGAAATGGAATTGAAGGGAATCATTCGCCAAATGCCGGGGAAGCAATTCGTGCGGGTTATGCTCTGAAAATTGGCGGAATTAAAATAACAGTAGCCAGAAGGACACACGCCAACCCGCCCCTTCGGGTTTCGGCTTAAAACAATAACCATGGGAAAGTCACTCGTCATCGTTGAATCGCCGGCTAAGGCGAAAACGATTAACAAATACTTGGGACGCAATTTCAGCGTCAAGGCTTCCATCGGGCACGTGATGGACCTGCCGAAAAAGGACATCGGTATTGTTCTGCCTCCCGACGAAGACAAGCCCGCTAAGAAAAAAACTACCAAGAAGCGCGCCAGCTCAAAGAAAAAGTCCGAAGTAAAAGTGAAGCCCTACAATCCGGCAAAACTTTTCGATCCGACCTACGTGGTGATTCCCGGCAAAGATAAAGTTGTGAACGATCTTCGCAAAGCCGCCGCCAACGCCGACGCGATTTATCTGGCGGCTGACCCTGATCGCGAAGGTGAAGCAATCTGCGCGCACCTTACAGAAGTTCTCACCATGTCCAAGGAAGATCTTTTTGAGGGCTACGTTCCCGCGATAAATCGCTGGGGCCGAAAAGGTAAGAAGACCGCCGCTGAGACAGCCGAAGATAAAACCGTTGCGCCTCCCGTAGCCGAAGACGTTCCGAAAGATATGCGGAAGAAAATTTTCCGCGTGATGTTCAATGAAATTACTCCGAAAGCCATTCGCGCCGCGTTCGACGTAGCCGGCCAGGTAAATGAAAATTTAGTGGACGCGCAGCAAGCCCGCCGCGTGCTCGATCGTATTGTGGGCTACAAAATTTCTCCGGTCTTGTGGGATAAAGTGCGCCGCGGACTTTCCGCCGGACGCGTCCAAACGGTAGCTCTGCGATTGATCGCCGAACGCGAACTGGAAATCAAAGCATTTATTCCCAAAGAATATTGGACGATCCACGCGCGTCTGCAAGCCGCCGAGTTGCCGATCTTCACCGCAAAACTCTGGCGCCACAAAGATGAAGAAGTTGAAATTTCCAATGAAGCGCAAGCCACTGCAATCCTCGACGAGCTAAAGAAGGCCAAGTGGCAGGTTGCCGAAGTAGTTCAGAAAGAAAAGCGCCGCAACGCCGCGCCGCCTTTCACGACTTCCAAATTGCAGCAGGCTTCGTATAACCGTTTGCGTTACACCGCGAAACGCACCATGGGCATCGCGCAGAAATTGTACGAAGGCGTGGAGCTGGGCGACGAAGGCTCCATCGCGCTGATCACTTATATGCGTACCGATTCCGTGCGCGTATCGAACGACGCGCTGGATCAAGTCCGCACGCTGATTCCCGAACTTTACGGCGCGGATTATCTGCCTGAAAAACCGAATTTCTATAAGAGTAAAAAAGATGCGCAGGATGCGCACGAAGCAATTCGTCCCACCGACGCAGCTCGCACACCAGATTCGGTTCGCCGATTTCTGGACGACGAATCATTCAAGCTCTATCAATTAATCTGGCAACGATTCGTAGCGTCACAGATGGTTCCGGCCGTGTTCGATCAAACAACCATTGACGTCGCCGCGGGCGATTACGTTTTCCGCGCGTCAGGCTCCGTTGAAAAATTTGCGGGCTTCCTCGCCGCCTATCGTTCCGGCGAAGAGGATATGGAAAAGGGTGACGACGCAGAGGCCGAAGGCAAGCGTCTACCGCGCGTAACTGAAAATGAAATTCTGAAGTTAGCGGCAATGGAACCGAATGAAAGTGGCGAGACTACAACGCCGGTCCGTTCCGAACAACATTTCACCGAGCCTCCTCCGCGATACACCGAAGCAACGCTCGTAAAGGAACTCGAAGAGAAAGGTATCGGACGCCCTTCCACGTACGCCGCGATTATTTCCACCATCGTCGAGCGCGAATACGTCACCAAGGAACTCGGCAAATTTACGCCCACCATGCTGGGCGCAAAAGTAAGCGTGCTGCTGGTAAAAGGCTTCGAGGATATTTTCGATCTTGGATTCACGGCGCGAATGGAAGAAGAATTGGACGAAGTGGAAGAAGGCAAGTTGCCATGGAAACAAGCCGTCGGCGAATTTTACGATCGCTTCGTAAAAGATTTAGCCCTCGCGCGCGTGGACATGGAATCCTACAAAATTGGAATTCCCACCGACGAGCTTTGTCCGAAATGCGAAAAGGGACATTTGCTCGAGCGCATCAGCCGCAACGGATTTTTCATGGGTTGCGATCGCTATCCCGATTGCGACTACACGCGCGATCTTTCTCCCGAACTTGCGATGGACGGCGAAAATCCCGTCGTGCCCTGCCCGGAATGCGGCAAGGAAATGGTGATCAAGCGAGGCCGGTTCGGTACCTTCCTCGCCTGCAGCGCTTATCCGGATTGCAAAACAACTTTGAAGATGGTGCAAGGCACACGCAAAGCGCGCCAGCCCGACGAAATTTTGGATGAAAAATGCCCCGACTGCGGTGAGCCGCTGGTAAAGCGTTTCGGCCGCTACGGAGAATTCACCGGCTGCACCACCTATCCCAAGTGCAAATATATTCGCGCCAAAACTCTGGGTATCGCGTGTCCGAAGTGCGCGGTCGGCGAACTTGTGCAGCGCATGACCAAGCGCGGCCAGCGAATCTTCTTTGGCTGCAATAAATATCCGGAATGCGATTTCACCACTCCGTATCAACCGATTATCGAGCCATGCCCGAAATGCGGCGCGCCGTTCATCGTGGAAAAGAATTTGAAGACGGGTAACGTCCGCGCGTGCATTAAAGAAGGATGCGATTGGGAAGTGGCCGCACCGGAACCAGCACCTCTCGGACAGCCTGCCGAACCTGTGGTCGTTGGGTAAACTAGAATTGTTGGGTAAATAAAAATTGTCCGACGCAAAATCACATATTCATTCTTTGTACAATTATCTGCGCCGATGATTTAGAAGTAGCTGCACGTTGGCATTCTTCCCAGGTTTCCATTGAAGCTTAAGCGTTATAATTCCGCGATGAATTCGGGCGCGCCTGAAGTTGACGTGAAGGATGCAATCGGGAAATTTCTGAACTACCTGCAGAACGAGCGAAACGCCTCGCCGAATACGATCACCAATTACAGTTCCGATCTTGAGCAATTCCTGAAGTACATCACTCTGCCCGTGGAATCCACAGGCAAATATGTGCCCGAAGCAAAGAAGCATTTACTTCCGCGCGCTATCGATCATCGCTTAATCCGCGAATTTCTGGGGCAACTCCACTCCCTTGGACTGCAAAAAAGTTCGGTGGCGCGCAAGCTCACTTCCCTTCGTTCGTTTTTCAAGTACTGCAACCGCGAAGAACTAATTCAGAATAATCCGGCAAAGCTGGTGGCTACTCCGCGATTGCCGAAACGCGTGCCGGTCGTGGTGCCCGCCGGCGAACTCAACTTATTTCTGGATCAGCTTGGCGGACCCATCCGCGCGTTACCGGGTAAGAAATCCCGGCGGAAGGTCGGCGCCGAAAAGAATTCGGCACTCGCCGCGCAATCACCGGTTGACGATTCGCGCGTGATGCTTCCCCGCGACCGCGCCATCATGGAATTACTTTATGCGTCCGGCTTGCGCGTAAGCGAACTTATCGGCCTGAATGACGAGGACATGGATCGCACCGAGCAGATGCTTCGCGTCCGCGGCAAGGGACGCAAAGAACGCATGGTCCCATTTGGCGGAAAAGCTCAGGCCGCGATGGACAATTATTGGAATCTGCGAGCCCAGTTGCTCGCAAGGGAAAAATCTAAAATCGGCACGCGTGCCATTTTTTTGAATTACGCAGGAAGAAGGCTTTCGCCTCGAAGCATCCGGCGAATCGTAAATAAGTATGTGAAACTTGCCGGCGTGAATTGGAGCCTGCATCCGCACTCGCTGCGTCACGCATTCGCCACGCATCTTCTTGCGGACGGCGCGGACTTGCGCGCGATTCAGGAATTGCTGGGCCATGCTTCACTTTCCACCACGCAGAAATATACTCACGCTACGATCACCCAGCTGATGGAAGTGTATGACAAAGCCCATCCACGAGCCTGAAACCTGGAGAGTTGGCCGCGCGTCTCATGTCAGCTATCCTTTCCCAGCATTCCATCAAGGACTACGAATGAATAGATTTCTGACGGGTGTGTTCATCGTTGGCGTAGCGCTTGCGACGTTCGCAAGTCCTCGCGCCACCGCGCAGGATAATTACGAAATTCAAGTTTACGGCGCGGATACAGTTGAGCCGGGCCACACCATGCTCGAACTGCACAGCAATTTTACTTTTGAAGGCTCAAAAACAAAGCAGGACGGACTGTTCCCCACCAATCACGCGCTGCACGAAACCATCGAAATCACGCACGGCTTCACTTCATGGTTTGAAGTTGGCTTTTACATTTTCACCTCGGAGCGTTCCGGCCAGGGAATTGACTGGGTCGGCGACCACATCCGTCCGCGCGTGCGCGTGCCGGAAAGTTGGCATTGGCCGGTTGGCGTAAGCGTCTCAACCGAAATCGGATACCAGCGCCGCCAATTTTCGCCCGATACCTGGACGCAGGAAATTCGTCCCATCATCGATAAGCAGGCCGGCAAATGGTATTTCTCGTTCAACCCTTCCATTGAGCTTTCTTATCACGGAGAAAATGCAGGCAAGGCCCCGGGCTTTTCCCCCAACTTCACAGTAGGATACGACTTCACAAAAAAAATAAACGGAGCGCTTGAATATTATGGCGCGCTAGGGCCGATCACCGGCTTCGATCCGCTGCACAATCAGGAACAACAAATTTTTCCGGCTATAAATCTAAATCTTTCACCGAAGTGGGAAATCAATTTTGGTGTCGGCGTGGGCATGACTGCTGGAACCGACCACTTAATCGCGAAAACAATCGTTGGTTACAGGTTCGATTTCTAGACGCAATTCCGCGCGGCGTGATATAAGGGCGCTTAATCGGAAACAACAACTTTGTTTATGTTCCCTGGGAATACGGCGAATTCCCGGGCAGTACTTGGGAAATTCTTTGTGTGGGAGAGGACGACATGAAATCAGCAGCGAAGTTATTTTTGATGGCAACAATTCTTTGCTTGGGCCTGTCAGTTGGGGTTCGCGCACAGGATGAAACTCCGCCAGCAGGTGGGGCAGGCCGTGGACAAGCCGGCGCAGGTCGTGGCGGCGCGGCAGCACCGGTGGAACCAATCGCATACGACCGCGTGATCACCGCCGACGCGAAAACTCAACACGGCGTGTTCGACGTTCACCAAATTAAAGATACGTATTTCTATGAAATTCCAACTTCGCAACTGAATAAAGATTTTCTCTGGGTCACGCTCATCGCGAAGACGACACTCGGCGTTGGCTATGGCGGTCAAGACGCCGGAAATCACGTCGTGCGTTGGGAACGGCACGGCAACACCGTGTTCCTGCGCAGCGTTTCCTACGAAATTGTAGCGGACGACAGCCTTCCCATCGCTTCCGCGGTTCGCGCGGCAAACGATGACTCGATCCTGATGGCCTTCCCCATTCGCGCGTTCGGAAAAAATGACGCGCCGGTAATCGAAGTCACTCGCTTGTACGCCACCGAAGTGCCGGAGTTCAGCGCACGCGGCGCGTTGCGAGCACGTGGATTTGACGCGACTCGTTCCTACATCGATCGCGTTCGCGCCTTCCCAGAAAATATCGAAGTGGAAGCTGCGCACACTTACACCAATCCTCCCGAAGCGCCAGCAGCAGCGGGTGGCCGCGGCGAGCCAGCACCAGGACGCGGAGGACGCGGCGCAGCAGGCATGCGCGGAAATAGCGCCACTGTGCTGATGCACTTCAGCATGGTGAAGCTGCCCGAAAATAAAATGATCCCGCGCTTGTTTGATGAACGCGTCGGTTATTTTTCAGTTTCGCAGGAAGATTTCGGCCGTGACGAACATCGCGCAGCGCGCAGAACTTACATCACACGTTGGAGGCTCGAGAAGAAAGATCCTTCCTGCGTGAGCGACTGCGAGCCCGTAAAGCAAATTGTTTATTACGTTGACCCCGCAACACCGGACAAGTGGAAGCCCTGGGTGAAAAAAGCAATCGAAGACTGGCAACCGGCATTCGCCGCGGCCGGATTCAAGAATGGCATCGTCGCGAAATACGCCCCGACTCCTCAGGAAGATCCGAACTGGAATGTTGAGGACGTTCGCAACTCCGTAATTCGCTGGCTGCCTTCCACAACGGAAAATGCGGTCGGCCCGCACATTTCCGATCCACGCACCGGAGAAGTTCTGAACGCCGATATTCAGGTGTATCACAACGTGATGAACCTGGCGTCGGATTGGTATTTCACGCAGGTCGGTCCGCTCGATCCGCGCGCGAAAACTCTTCCTCTGCCGGACGACCTTATGGGCCGTCTGATCGAGTATGTAATCGCGCACGAAGTCGGCCACACGCTCGGCTTCCAGCACAATATGAAGTCCAGCTCGCTCTATGACGTCAAAGATATTCGCAACGCGGAATGGCTGCACAAAATGGGCCACGTCGCCACGTTGATGGATTATTCTCGCTTCAACTATGTTGCCCAGCCGGAAGACCACATTCCGCCGGAAGATTTAATTCCGCGAATTGGGCCTTACGATATTTGGGCAACTCACTGGGGCTACGCTCCGATTCCGGGCATCAAGAACTCTGACGACGAAAAAGCCACGCTCGATAAATGGTCGCGCGAACAGGACACAACCAAGTGGCTTCGCTTCTCAACCGATCGCGCAAACGGTAGCGACCCCGGCGAAAATACAGAAGCCGTCGGCGACGCCGATGCCGTTTCGTCAACCGGACTCGGAATGAAGAACCTCCATCGCGTGATGGACAATCTGATTCCCGCCACCACAACCGACAGCACCGAACCTTACACGCGCCTCGGCGAAGTTTACGGACGCGTGCTCGGCCAGTGGACGCTCGAAATGGGGCACGTCGCAGTAATTCCGGGTGGCATCGAATCGCAGGATAAATATCCCGGTCAAAAGGGTCCGCAATTCTGGCCCACGCCAAAAGACAAACAAGTGGCGGCCGTGAAATTCCTGAACGATAACGCCTTCAAGACGCCCACATGGCTCATCAAGCCGGAATTGCTCGCGTTGTACGAGCCATCCGGCGAACTCGCACGCATTCGCAATGCGCAACTCTCCGTCCTCACTCGTTTATTCCAGGACGCGAAGTTGGAACGCATGATCGAAATCGAAGCGTTCGAGCCGGCGAAAGCTTATCCCGCCGCTGAATTCCTTTCCGATGTGCGAAAAGGAATTTGGAGCGAGCTATCCAATCCGTCCGTCACCATCGACGTGTACCGCCGCAATCTGCAGGACGGCTACGTCGAAGAACTCACTACGAAAGTTAACGAGCGAACCGCAGGCTTCGAGGAAGTTCGCGCATTGTTCCGTCAGGAGCTGAAGGATCTTTCAGCTCAAGTAACGGCGGCATTGCCGAAAGCGAAGGATGCCGACACGCGCGCTCACTTGAACGCCGTGAAGGACAACATCTCACGCGCTCTCGATCCGAAGATCGCGCTCACCGCGGAAACAGCCGCTCCGGGCGGTGGTGGCCGTGGTGGCGTTCAGGACAACTCAATATTCAACGCCGATCCTGCGACGCTAAGTTGCTGGCCGGACTACACAATCACGTCAAGCACCACCAGCAAAGGTGGTCATCAGTAAAAATAATTTAGGCACACGAAAAAAATCGCACGGAGCGCCAAAATTTCAAAGCGCTCCGTGCGAAACTTTTTAGGGAATGAATTTTGGAGTCTAATGCCCGAACAAGTGCGCTTCTTTTTCTCGAATGGGCTCCGGCTCTTCAGATTTATTCGCCGGATCAATCCTTCGATAATAACGATGCCTGCACGCCGCGCAACGGAACGGACGCCAGCTCGTAAATTTCATCACCCGTAGCTCGAAAAAACCGCGACGGCGTGATTGCACAATTTTATCGCTTGTACAATTGGGGCAATGACTTCTGTCGGACTCTTGCATTATCCCTACCTTCAAGGTGCAGGGTGCACCTTTTAACAGGGCCGGTTGAAAATGAATGTAGCAACAAGCCCATCACCAAGCAAGCATTGATTGGCGCGCTGAATTAAGATGCAGCTCCGGCACAAATTATTCGCCCTTCTGTATAGGAAAAGGTAATTTTAGAGTTATGATGCCCGCTCAAGAGGTGTATTCATGACCCAGCGAATTATCCTGGCAGTAGCAGTCGTCGCCGCATTTCTCGCGACGCCCTCGCCGCTTCTAACTCCAATGCCCGGTGGACACATGTATCTTCTCGTCGCCAACAAAGCAGGAAACACTCTCGGCCTAATCGATCCCGACTCCAATAAACAAATCGCCACGCTGCCCGAATCCGGAATCACCGCGCATGAAGTTGTCGCCTCGCCCGATGGCAAACTCGCCTTTGTGCCAATTTATGGAGACTCCGGCGTCGGCAAGCCGGGCACCGACGGCAGCGCCATCGACGTCATCGATCTCGAAACTCGCCGCACAATTCAAACCATAAAATTCGATCACGGCGTGCGCCCGCACTGCGCAGTAATCGGCCCGAAGGACGGCATGCTCTACGTCACCACCGAGCTAAAGCAAGCCATCACCGTCATCGATCCGCGCTCGCTGAAAATTGTCGGCGAAATTCTTACCGGCCAACCCGAATCGCACATGCTCGCAATTTCTTCCGACGGCACGCGCGGCTACACCGCCAACGTCGGCCCCGGAACAGTTTCCGTGCTCGATATCGCCAACCGCAAAACTCTCAACGTAATTCCAATCACAACTCACATTCAAAGAATTTCAGATTCGCTCGACGGAAAATGGGTCTTCACCTCCGACACTGAAAAGCCGCGCCTCGCCGTAATTTCCACGGCATCAAACAAGGTTGATCACTGGATTGATTTGCCCGGCATGGGCTACGGCAGCGCCGTCACGCCAAATGGCGCAATGCTGATCATCGCAATTCCCGATAAAAACGGCGTTGCGATCATCGACCTGAAAACAATGAAGGTATCGAAAGTTGTTGAGGTAGCAGCAAATCCCCAGGAAGTTTTGATTCGCCCGGATGGGCAAGTCGCCTACGTCTCGTGCATCAACACCGGCCAGGTCGCCGCAATAAATTTGAGCGATTGGTCAGTAAAATTAATCGACGCCGGTAAAGGCGCCGACGGATTAGCCTGGGCAAAATAAATTAGGAATTTCGGCAACGCTGGAACTGCTAGCTGGCCTGACTACGCCGCTCCGAAGATCGCTCCTCGCGGTGGCGCAACGCGTAATGCCGCCTATCGCACTTCGCGCAGCGATACGGACGCAGTGGAGTAAGTGCGAGAAACCATTGCTCCACCATGCCGTGTCTTCGCGATCGACTCACTTCCGGTGAATGGCAAAATGGACAAAAATCGTGACGTGTGTTCCATACGATCACTAGACGGCCTCCCCCAAGAAGGGCCGCATCAGCGGGGAACTGTGCACATCATTCTTACCACGGACTTGTGTTAAAGCAGTTTTAAAAGATTTGATGACACTTGAACGAAAACTAACTGCCAACACTGGGTTGACGCACCCCGCACTTCCCCTCTATAATCCTAAGTTCCAATGCAGGCAGGAGGACCGATGTACGCAGTGATTCGTAGTGGCGGCAAACAATATCGCGTTACCCCCGGCGACACCATCCGGGTGGAAAAACTCGTCGGCAAGACCGGCGGAAAAGTTACCTTTGACGAAGTGCTGGCCGTCCACACCGACGAGCCGAAATTTCTCAGCGGCGAAGGCGCATCCAAAGCCAAGGTCACGGCGAAGATCGTTCGTCACGTTCGCGGACCCAAGCTGCGCGTTCTGAAATTTAAGACCTGCGGCCAGTATAAAATTTGCCGCGGTCACCGGCAGGACTACACAGCCGTACAGATTGGCGAAATCACACTCTAATATCGCTCTCACCAGGCGGAAGGAATCCAGTCATGGCACATAAGAAGGGCGGCGGCTCCAGCGTAAACGGCCGCGATTCGCAAGGACAGAGACTCGGCATCAAGCGCTTTGGCGGCCAGTGGGTGCATTCCGGCACGATTCTCGCGCGTCAGCGCGGCACCAAGCACAAGCCCGGAAAAAATGTTGCCAAGGGTAAGGACGACACGCTGTTCGCGCTCGTCAACGGCTTCGTTCTGTTTCAGGACCGCGGCCGGATCGGCAAATTCATCAGCATTATTCCCGGCGAAACAGCGGCGTCCGCAGCAGCCGCAAACTAAATTTTGTGATTCGCGCAAATCGGAGCAAATTCTCCGGCGGTCCCGAAAATTTGGGGCCGCCTTTGTTTTTTCAGTATAGAAAATTGGGGTGACGTGCCGTGTTTGTTGACGAAGCTAGAATCCACGTAAAGGCCGGCGATGGCGGAAACGGATGCGTCGCATTCCGTCGGGAGAAGTACGTCCCGCGCGGTGGCCCTTCCGGCGGCGATGGTGGTCACGGCGCAAATGTCTGGCTGGTCTGCTCGCAGCATGAGAATACTTTGTTGCGTTACCGCTACAACCGTCTTTTCCGCGCCGATCGCGGCCGTCACGGCGAAGGCTCGAATTGCACCGGAGTCAGCGGTGAGGACATGATTCTCGACGTGCCCATCGGCACCGTCGTCACCGACGAAAATACCGAAGAAGTGTTGGCCGATTTCACCAAGCCCGGCGATCGCGTCATGGTCGTAAAAGGTGGACGCGGCGGGCGCGGCAATCAACATTTCGCCAAGCCCTGGCATCAAGCTCCGCGCGAACATGAGCCGGGTGAACTCGGCGGCGAACGCGATTTGCGCCTCACTTTGAAATTGCTGGCCGATGTCGGTCTGGTCGGATTTCCGAACGCCGGAAAATCTACACTCGTTTCCAGAATTTCCGCGGCGCGTCCGAAAATTGCCGATTATCCGTTCACGACTCTCGAACCCGCGCTCGGTGTAGTTTCGGCCGAAGGAATTCCAAGCGCTGCAAACGCCGGCGAGCATCAACGCACTTTCGTCGTCGCCGACTTGCCGGGATTGATCGAAGGCGCGCACAAAGGTGTCGGCCTCGGCACGCGTTTCTTGCGACACGTCGAACGCACCCGCCTGATCGCACATTTAATTGATACCAGCGATGCATCGCAGCGCGATCCCGTCCGCGATTACGAAATTATTATGGGCGAACTGGAAGCCTTCAGCCCCGCGCTAATCGCCAAGCCAATGATTATCGTGGCCACCAAGCTCGACATGACCACCGACCGCACTCGCTTGGACGAACTCGCCGCGTTTTGCAAAGCGCGCCATCTCGAATTTCATTCCATATCCTCCGCCACTGGCGAAGGCATCAAAGAATTAGTGTTCGCAATGGCTGACGCGCTGGATAAATTGCCGCGCGCATTTCCGGATGCGCACTCCGACGAAGATTCGCACGAGGAAAATTCCGCGCAGAACGAAAGCCACGCAGACGTCGCAACTCCAGCGGAAGAAAATGAAGCAGCGGCACATGCTAGGCGCGAAGAAGAAGACCGCTGACAGTTTCAGAGCGGGTTCGGATACAATGCGCGCACAATTTGAATGAGCCACACTCGTCCTAAGCAGCCGCAATCCGTCGCTCTCTACGGCGGGTCGTTCGACCCGATCCACTCCGGACATTTGGCCGTCGCGCGTTCCGCGCTAAAGCGTTTTGCGCTCGACCGTATTTATTTCATTCCCTCCGGAACGCCGCCCCACAAGCAGCGCCGAAAGTTGGCCGCATTTTCGCATCGCGTCGCCATGGTCGCTCTGGCCTGCGCCGATCACGACGAATTTATTTCGTCACTGGCCGAAGCCGGCGACGATCATGCCGGCCATCAAATCTCATATTCCGTGGACACCGTCCGCCATTTCCGGCATCAATTACACTCCCACGAGCATCTGTATTTTATTATGGGCGCCGATCAATTTCTGGAAATTGCTACTTGGAAGGACTATGAAACCCTGCTCGGCTCCTGCGATTTCATCGTAGCCAACCGGCCCGGATTTGATATTGGTATGCTGCGATTGGTAATTCCGCCGGACCTGCTTGGCCGCCACAAATCCAGCGCCGCGCCGGAAGATCCCGAAGCAATTGCGCTTCGCAAAACAACGGTGCATCCTTTGACCACGGTTTCCAGTCATGTTTCGGCGACGGAAATTCGCCGCCGCATTCGGCACGATGAATCGATCAGCGGGCTTGTGCCGCCGCGAGTGGAGGATTACATTCACAAACAGGCCCTATACCGGTGAAAGCGGAAACTCTGAAACCAGAACTGCGCTGCGCGATTGACGCCGCGCACAACAAAAAAGCAGGCAGCGTAACGTTGCTCGATTTGGACGGCCTCGGTGCGTTCACTGGATATTTTTTAATTTGCACCGGCTTCAGCGAACGGCAAGTCTCCGCCATCGCCTCGGAAATCGAAGACCAGTTGCATCTGCTCGGCGTTCGCATCCGCCATCGCGAAGGCGGACATGAATCCGAATGGGTGCTGCTGGACTATGGAAATTTTCTGGTGCACGTTTTCACAGAACGCGCGCGAATCTTTTACGATTTGGAAAGATTGTGGCGTCCCGCCAAGCGCACAGAATTTGTGGATCCCGCGATTGGCACAAATGTTGCCCTAATGAATTCCGCGCCCGGCAATTCGCAGCCACGCGCGGTGGAAAGAAATTCGGAAATGAATTCCGAAGAACGTTCGGAGGAATCCGCTTAGAAATGTCGTCCGTACCAACGCCCCTGGCCTCGCAAATCAGTTGGATCGCATTTGATCCGGCCTCGCTGCGCGTTCTGGAAATGGCGCAAAAAGTTGCGCCGACAGCGACAACATTATTAATTACCGGCGAAAGCGGCTCCGGCAAAGATCATCTAGCGCGTCTGATTCACGAACTCGGCCCACGTCACGACGCGCCATTCCTAAAAATCGATTGCGCCAGCTTGCCGCAAGAATTAGTGGAATCAGAATTGTTCGGCCACGAACGCGGCGCATTCACCGGCGCGGTCGAAAGAAAACTCGGCCGCTTCGAGCTTTCCTATGGCGGAACTGTTGTACTGGATGAAGTAGCAGCTCTAGTACCCGGCATTCAATCAAAATTAATGCGCGTCCTGGAAGATCACACCTTCGAGCGGCTAGGCGGCACAGAAACTTTAACTCTCGACGCGAGATTAATCGCGCTGACTAACGCGGTCCTTCCGCAATTGATTGCCGCAGGCCGTTTCCGCGAAGATTTATATTTCCGCCTCAACGTAGTGAGCATCCACATTCCACCGCTGCGCGAACGTACCGCGGATATTGTTCCGCTCGCCGATCATTTGCTCGCGCGTCTCGCCGCTGTTCACAACCGCGCGGGAACTCAATTTTCGGATGGCGCAAAACAAGCGCTGCTCACATATTCCTGGCCGGGAAATATCCGAGAAATGAAAAATGTGATTGAGCGCGCGTTGGTCTTCGGAAAAAATAAAGACGGCTTGCTGGCCGTAGAAGATTTGCCTGAAAATGTTCGCGCGTCACTTTCAGGCCCATCCATGGCCGTTTCCAGACTGAAGTCCCTCGAAGACATCGAAAAAGAAGCGATCATCGGAACTCTAGAAGCCACGCACTACAAAATCACCAAAGCCGCGCAAATTCTCGGCATCAGCAGAAAAACTCTTCTCGATAAACGCAAGCGTTACGGCCTGGAATGAAAATCCAGCTCGTAATGCTGGGCAAGACTCGCCGCGCCGAATGCCGCACAATGCTCGATGACTATGCCGCCCGCATCCGCCGCCACGCCGAAGTAGATCTCCAGGAATTACGCGAAGATTCTGCTGCGCTGAAAAAGCTGAAATTTCCTTCCGGCGCCACAATCGTCCTTCTCGACGCCGCCGGCAAACAACACACCTCCGCCGACTTCGCAAAATGGCTAGGACGCGAACGCGATCGCGGTATCCGCGAATTAGTTTTCCTCTGTGGCGGCGCCGAAGGATTCCCAGAAACGTTGCGCGCCCAAGCAAACGCTAAAATTTCCTTGTCGTCCCTAACCATGCCCCACGAACTAGCCCGAGTAATGCTAGCCGAACAAATCTATCGCGGCTTCGCCATCCTGGCCGGCCACCCCTACCCAAAATAACTGAACCAGTTCCTGTAGCTCAGGGCGGCCCGGCGATCCATGCCGGGGGCCCTGAGGCCTCTCGTCGCCAATCCTCCCCACACCAACAAACCCGCCAATGTTCTGCTTTCCCGCGCCAATAAAAGTTAATGGCTCGCGCAGCCCCTTCCCCTCAGGGTCTGCATGCCCGCAAGACCCTCCCCGAAAATAAACCCAGTTTTCACAAAAACCCGTACCCCTACCCCACCCTCATGAGCTAAGTGTGGCTAATAAAGGACTTACAGCGATCTCGTGCGCGAGTGGAACCAATAACTAAAGGTCTTAGTGGGAAACAACTTCCGAGGGAGGCCGGCTTTCGGTGTGCCAAGTGTAGCTCTCGTTCTCCGATCTTTTCTCAGCGCCTCTGCGTTCAGAGATATTGCCTTTTCCTTGTTTTCCGGTCCCCAAAACCTGCATTATAATGCAGCTTCTACCTTTTCACCTGCCGCCATCAGGATCAAGACAGCACCGCCTAAACTTGACGTTTCCGTCCCGTGCCCTCACTATTTGTCAGCCTCACTCACAAAAGGTTCTCCATCGCATGCCCGAAGAAAAAGGACTGCTGATCATTTACACCGGCCCCGGCAAGGGCAAAACTACGTGCGCGCTGGGCACAGCTTTTCGCGCCGTCGGCCAGGGACTTCGCGTTCTGATGGTGCAATTTATAAAAGGTTCGTGGCACTATGGCGAACTGGACGCCGCGAAAATGTTGGGCGACGACAAATTTGAGATTCGTCCCATGGGCCGCGGCTTTGTGAAAATTGGCGGCGCCGAAACCGACCCGGAAGATATACGATTGTGCGAAGAAGCTTGGCGCTGGGCGGTGGAACAAATGAACGGCGGCAAATACGATTTGGTTGTGCTGGACGAAATTAATTACGTGATCAGCTACAAAATGCTGGACCCGGAAAAGGTTGCCGAGGAATTAAGCAAGCGTCCGGAAAGATTGCACGTGATTTGCACCGGACGAAACGCACATCCAAAATTAACTGAGTTGGCCGATTTGGTCACGGAGATGCGAGAAGTAAAACATCCATACACCAAAGGAATTCTGGCGCAGCGCGGGATAGATTATTAGTATGAACGTCTAATATTTAGAGAGAGCGTATGGCCTGGTTTAAGCGCGTAAAAAAATCGATTGAAAAACCCGTCCCTCCGGACGAGCGCAGCGTGCGCACCGAAGGGCTTTGGACAAAGTGTCCATCGTGTCGAACGATCATTTGGAAAAAAGATTTAGACGCGAACATGCACGTCTGCACAAAATGCCAGCATCATTTTCCGATGGGCGCAAAAGCGCGTTTGGAATTATTGCTCGACGGAAATTATGTTGAACATGACGCGGACATGAGTTCGACCGATCCGTTGAAATTTACCGGAACAAAAGTCTACGCCAAGCAACTGAAAGACGCGCAACACAAATTGGGAATGAAAGACGCGGTTCTGACGGCTGAAGGATTTTTGAATGGTCGTCCTTTAGTTTGCTGCGCGATGGAGTTTCAATTTATCGGCGGATCAATGGGCGCGGTTGTCGGCGAAAAAGTTACGCGCGCGATAGAACTGGCCATGTCAAAAAGATTGCCGCTGGTGATTGTTTCTGCGTCATCCGGCGCGCGCATGATGGAAGGCACAGTTTCGCTGATGCAACTCGCCAAAGTTTCCGCGGCGTTGGGACGTCTCGATGAAGTTCGTCTACCATATATTTCCGTAATGACGGATCCAACCACCGGCGGAGTCTCGGCAAGTTTCGCAATGCTGGGCGACATTAATATTGCGGAACCGGGCGCGTTGATTGGATTTGCCGGTCCCCGCGTGATTGAGCAAACGATTCGGCAAAAACTTCCCGCCGGATTTCAGCGCTCGGAATTTTTACTGCAACATGGATTTTTGGACGCCGTAGTGCATCGCAAGGATTTGAAGAATTATATTTCTTCCGCGTTTGAATTTTTTCTGAGCTGATCCACCCTCTGCGCTATGAACTACTCCGAGTCAGTGAACTATCTGCTGACGCTGGGCCGCGAACTTGCCGCGCCTTCGCACGCGCGCGCCACGAAATTTGAATTGACCAACATTCGTGCGCTCGCTGCGCGAATGGAAAATCCGCAGAATAAATTCCGCAGCATTCACATCGCCGGCACAAATGGAAAAGGTTCTACAGCAGCGATGGCGGAATCTATTTTGCGCCACGCGAAATATCGCACCGGACTTTACACTTCCCCGCATTTAGAAAGCATCAACGAACGCATTCGCATTGACGGAATTCCAATCACCGACGAAGAATTCGCCGCAGCCTTCACTCGATTGCATACATTGATTGAACAAATGCTGGGCGCCGGACAACTCGAAGCGCATCCAACTTTTTTCGAGTGCATAACCGCAATGGCGTTAGACATTTTTGCGCGCGCGGAAGTTGATTTTGCTGTTCTTGAAGTTGGTTTAGGTGGAAGACTCGACTCCACAAATTTGGTGACGCCGGAAGTAAGTGTGATCACGCAAATCCATTTCGATCACGAAAGTTTTCTGGGACATTCCATCGCCGAAATTGCCGGCGAAAAAGCTGGAATTATCAAACACAACGTAACAGTTGTAAGTGCAGCCGAAAATCCTGACGCAGTAAAAGTGATTCGTCACCGCGCAGAACAAATGTCGGCGCCGCTGATTGAAATTGATTCTACGTATCGCTTCCTCACATTCACTTCAGTCGACGGATTTTATTCAGCAAGCATCGTCCAGAATGCCGCGAACAATCCGCAACCAATAACACTAAAACTTTCGCTGGCAGGTCGATATCAATTGCGAAATGCAATCACCGCGCTCGCCATCGCGAAAGTGCTCGCAAGCCGTGGCTTCCACATAAGTGATTCCGATATTGCGGACGGAATTGCCGCCGTGCAGTGGCCGGGGAGAATCGAGAAAATTGCGGATCGCCCTGCGGTATTTTTGGACGGAAGTCACAATCCTTCCGGAGCGCGCGAACTGGCGGAGTTTTGGAGCGAGCATTTGAAAGGCCGGCGAATTCATTTGGTTTACGGTTCCGTGCGCGATAAATCGGTGGACGAAATTGCCGGATTACTTTTTCCTCTAGCGGCCAGCGTGATTGTTACCGCTCCGCGACAACCGCGCGCACTTTCAGCGGAAGCACTCGCGGAAATGACTCGACATTTAGCACCGCTGTTGACGGTCGTAGCAGATCCGCGCGTCGCATTGGAACGAGCAATTTCAAATGCCGGGCCAGAAGATGTGGTGTTCGCGACAGGATCACTTTATTTGGTCGGCGATTTACGCAAATGGTGGAATTCCCGTGCAGCTTCATGAAATCCGAAGCGGTAGAATAATTTGTCTGCATGCTAGGATTGCGCATGTTCAACAAACCCGGAATTCTGCTACGGATTGAAGGCTTCGCGGTCTTAGCCGGAAGCGTCGTTCTTTATGCGGGGCTACATGTTGGATGGTTGCTATTCGCGATCCTTTTCCTGGCGCCGGATCTTTCCATAATTGGATATTTGGGCGGCGCCAAAATTGGTGCATCCGTCTACAATTTGGTGCACACGTTGGCAGGGCCGCTTCTGCTGATAGCATTCGCTATGCTGACAGCGCATTTCATTCTTGTGCCCTACGGATTAATTTGGATAGGGCACATCGGCATGGATCGCATGCTCGGTTTTGGCCTGAAGTATCCAACGAATTTCAAGGACACGCATTTGCAACGCGTGTAATCGAACTGTAATCTCGCAAAGTTGAAGGGCTGCGACTGGCGATGCTAGGATTGAATGTAACATTACGGCTATGACGACCACTTCAAATACGAATCCGGCCAATGGGCATGCGGCTTTGCAGGAGCGCCCGCGAGTTGGAGTTCCGTATCGAACTTCAGCGGAGGAAGCCGCCGGAAATAATACTAAGCACGCTGAATATTGCGCCGCGGTTCGCAACGCGGGCGGAGAACCGATTGCAATTTCGCTGCAACTTGGCGATGCGGAACTAAAAAACTTGGCGCAGACTTTGGATGCATATGTTTTTCCGGGAAGTCCGGCGGATGTGAATCCAGCGCTTTACGGAGCGGCGCGCAATCCGAAATGTGGCGACGCTGATGCAGCACGCGAGCGAACGGATTACGCGCTTCTTGACGATGCGTTTGCAAATGCGAAGCCGGTGCTGGCGATTTGTTACGGCGCGCAAATTTTGAATGTGAAACTTGGCGGAACGCTTTATCAGGATATTGAAAGCGAATTGCCCGGCTCACTGAATCACACGAAGGATGGTGTTCCAAAAGGACAGCCTGATCCGGTGCACGACGCGGTGATTCAGTCCGGCGGCGAACTGGCGCAGGTAGCTGCCGCTACTGGCATCGAACAATCCGGCGACGGATTCTGGGCGCGCGTGAACACTTCGCATCACCAATCGATTCGCGATATCGGACATGGACTACGCATAGCGGCACGCGCTCCTGATGGAGTGATCGAAGCCGTCGAACATGAGCCACATAAACATTGGGTGATGGGCGTGCAATGGCATCCGGAACGTCCGACGCACGAAAAAATGGGCGATGCGCTGAGTGAATCTTTATTTCGCGTGTTCATGCAGGCCACGCGATCTGCGTCGACGCGCACAACATCAGCACAACGGTGAAGTTTTGGGATTTTCAGCATTCGCTTTAAGCTAATCGCAAATCCATTTCAACGGGGGTTCGATGATTTCACTTGCGGGGAAGGCCGCTGTGATTACGGGCGGGTCACGAGGAATCGGCGCAGCGGCCGTGAAACTTTTTGCGCAGGCCGGCGCGGATGTGGTTTTTAATTATCACAAAAATAAAGAAGCGGCGGCACAGGTGGAAGTTGAGGCGCGGAAACACGGCACGCGAGTGGAAAGTGTGCAGGCAGATCTGGGAAAAATGGCGGGCGCGAAAAAATTAATTGATTTTGCGGCGGCACGGCTGGGACGCATTGACGTGCTTGTGGCAAACGCCGGAATTTGGAATGCGGACGACACACCGATTGAAAAGCTAACCGAAAAGCAGTGGGACGAAATGATTCAAGTGAATTTGAAAAGCGTTTATTCGGTGATTCATTTCGCGGCGGCGGGAATGATCGCGCAGAAGAGCGGAAAGATTATCGCGATTAGTTCAACGGCTGGG
>Ga0193726_1000272_pt1 | contig 65393 bp, 60 predicted proteins | sample H2c1metaG_FD_144928 | JGI IMG/M metagenome (GOLD analysis project Ga0193726, IMG submission 144928) | Soil microbial communities from a riparian zone of the East river system, Colorado, United States - H2c1 | ecosystem: Environmental > Terrestrial > Soil > Riparian zone | place: USA: East River... | reverse complement strand
CCTTGCCTACCGGCGAGGTCATCTTTACGCTCGGCGTGCGCGACTCGTCGAAGTCGAGGGTGCTGCTCGAGCCGGGCGCGGCGGCGGTAACCATGGTTCGTTGATACGGATAAGGCTATAGTCCCTCGGTCGTCTGGTTGCAGCGAGCCGGGATGCCAAGCGCGCGAGTCGTCCTTTATACGGTCCTGGTGTTCGTCAATGTGGCGGCCATCATTGTGTGGGGCATTATTGCAAAGCGGCGCCACCTTCGCGAGCGGCCGACCTGGGCCGACGGCGCCATCGGCTATGTGACGAGCTTTCTCGACACGCTCGGCATCGGCTCCTACGCGCAAATTACCGCTTTGTTCAAGCTGCGGGGCAGGCCGCCGGACGAGTTGATCCCCGGCACGCTCAACGTCGGCAGCGCCGTTCCCGCCTTCATCGGTGCCTTGCTGTTTTTTGGAGCCATCGCAGTTGAACCGGTGTTGTTGGTGAGCATGGTGGTCAGCTCGGGAGTGGGTGCCTGGATCGGCGCCGGTATTGTCAGCCGGATGCCGCGGCGGGGCATCCAGCTGTTCATGGGCGTGGCGCTGCTGATCGCCGCGGGGTTCTTCGCGATGACTGCGCTCGGGGTTCTTCCGCCCTCTGGAACGGCGATGGGGCTGTCGGGCTGGCGCTTTGCCGTCGCGATAGTCGCCAATTGCGTCTTCGGCGCCCTGATGTGCATCGGCATCGGCAACTATGCGCCCAGCATGGTGCTGCTCGGACTGCTCGGCATGCATCCGATCGCCGCCTACCCGATCATGATGGGAAGCGACGGCGTGCTGATCCCGGTCGCGACGCTCGGGTTTCTTCGCTCGGGTCGTTTTTCCCACGGCTGCGCGCTGGGGATCACCCTCGGCGGCATTCTCGGCACGCTGTGCGCGTTCCCGCTCATCAATCTGATCGCCGACCACTTGACGATGATGCGATGGTTCGTGATCGTCGTGATCATCTACGCGGCCGTGTCGATGCTGCGCTCGGCGCGAGTGCGTCAGGCCGCTCTGCTCTAAGGCAGTCAGCCAATCAGCAGGCGCAAGGACTCTTCGGTGAGGGGCTTGATCATGAGAGAATCAAAGCCGGCGGCCGTTGCGTTCGTATGATCGTCGGCGGAACTGTAGCCGGAGGTTGCCACCAAGCGTGAATTTCGAAGAGATGTCTCGGCGCGGCAGGCGCGGGCTACCGCAAATCCGTCCATCTCGCCGGGCAGTCCTAGGTCGCAAAGAATGGTATCCGGGACGGTTGCCAAAGCCGCCTTCATCGCCGATGCACCGTCGTAGGCGACTTGCACGAAAACTCCGTGCAGCCTGAGCAATTCAGCAACCCCATCGGCGAGATCCTTGTTGTCTTCCACAACGAGTACTGACCGCGGACTAAATTGCTCGATCGCGAGAGCGCCGACCGGGTTGTCACTGAGCCGCGGCGCAACGGGTACGGTCAGCGTGAAGCGAGCACCTTGTCCGATCCCGGGGCTTGCAGCCGTCAAGGTACCGTTTTGAAGATGCGCCAGCCGTGCGGCAATCGCCAGTCCCAGTCCCAAGCCACCGGCAGAGCGATCGCGGCCCTGCTCATGCTGAACAAATGGTTCAAAGAGCTTTTCCGCAAACGAACCCTCGAAGCCTATTCCGGTATCGCGACAAGAGACCACGGCCGAATCATTTTCAATGGCGAGAGTCAACTGCACACTGCCGCCGGCCGGAGTGAACTTGATGGCGTTCGACAATAGATTATCGACGATCTGCCGCAGCCGAACGCGATCGCCATTGACGATGCACGGATCTCCCGTGATCTGACTAGTCAACTGTAAACCAGCCTGCCGGGCGTGTGAGGCATGCTCATCGAGCGCATCTGTCAACAGACCTCGCAGATCAAATGGCTCGAGCTGGACGGATACCTTGCCAAAGGCGATGCGCGAAGCATCCAATAGATCTTCCAGCATGCGGGCCATCGCCGTAGTTTGGCGATCGACGCGTTCAACCAGCGGCCCCGCGCGGCTATCCGCAAGGTCGAGTCGGCGCAGTGCATACGCCGCAGTGCGGATGGCGCTGAGGGGATTGCGCAATTCATGCGCGAGCACCGCGATGAACTGATCCTTTTGGCGGTCCTTCTCCTCCAGCGCCTGCTTTGCCTTTTGTAGTTCCTTGCGCTCATGCAGTTCACGCAGATGGGCGAGCTCCATAAACGTGCGCTGGCTCATTTCCGATCGGTCCGCCTCCGGGTCCTCCAATAACAGTTGCGCAAGTTCCTCGTGGCCGCGCATGAGTTGCAGCATGTCCTCCTCGGATTCGATCTCAGGATGCAGCATCGTCCAGTAGTGTGCCGTGCGAATAAAGGCTAGACACCCACTGAAGAACTCGTACTTGCGCGGCCCCAGCGTGTGAACCAGGGCTTCCCTGGCGGAATCGCTGCGAGCCGGCTCAACAAACATGACCGCGGCGCAGGCGAAAATTTCGTCTTCCAGCCGGCTGCCGGATTCCGGCCACTGCTCGATGGCGCAAGGCGCGGCGTTTAGACTCGCATAAACCAGAGTCATGTCTCGTGCCCAGGATGACGGTCGGCGAAGCAGTGTGATGACCTCTTCGACGGTCTGCGCGGGCGCGGCGGCATCCCCCGCGGCGCGTCCATGTTCATTGCCCAATAGAAAGCCTACGTGTCGCACGATGCAGTAACGAATCGGGCAGAATCGCGACAACCAGACAAACAGCCGTTCTTTAAAAAGCGCCGGCATAGGGTTGTCAAGATAACCAGTCTTGGCGAAACCCCAGAGTTGTTCGATCAGCTCCGGCGCTGCACGAGCCGACTTGAAGAAATTCGGGAGCATGCCGAAACGTCCGGTGACGACGGCTTCGACGGAGGCGTTTGAGATCGGGCCCTGTTCCATGCGCTGTCCCTCGTAAGAACCCTGACCTTAGTCGATGATCTTGCGGTACTGCACGAAACCGGATCGCTGGGCAATCCGATCGTACAGCAGCATGGCATCGGTATTCGTTTCATGCGTGAGCCAGTGCACGCGCGCGCAGCCGTCGGCGCGGGCACGCTCATACACATACTCGATGAGCTTGCGGCCGGTGCCGCTGCCGCGGGCCTCGGGACTGACGAACAAATCCTGCAAGTAGACATAGTCGTTGACCGTCCAGCAGGAGCGGTGCCGGATATGGTGCACCACGCCCACCGCCCGGGATCCCGCCCACGCCAGTGCGCCTCCCATCGGTTCGGCCGGATTGAGCAATCGAGACCAGGTAACCGCGGACACATCGGCCGGGATGTCGGTCTTGTAAAACGCCTGGTAGCCGCGCCACAGCGGCAGCCATGCGGCGTGGTGATCGTCGGACAGGGGCTGAATTTGTATGGTTTTGGTTGTCATGAGTTGATGGCGGTGAGAAATCAGGCTTCGATGAGACCGTGGCGTATGGCGATCAGGGTGAGTTCGGACTGATTGGCGACGCCGAGCTTCTGCTTGATATTGTACAGGTGAGTGCCGATGGTCGACGCGGACAGGTTCAAGTCCGCGGCGATGCGCTGCACGGTCGCGCCGCCGGCAAGGCGGACGAACACCTCGAATTCCCGATCCGACAGCCGTTCGACCGGCGACTTGGCGCCGCCGTCGAATTCCGCCAGCGCCAGCTTCTGGGCGAGCGCGGGATCGAGGTAGCGGCGGCCGGCGGCGACCACGGTGACCGCTTCGATCAGCGCCTCGGGAGCGCTGCGTTTCGACAGGAAACCCAAGGCGCCCTCCTGCAATGCGCGGCGGGCATGCATCGGATCATCGTGTGCCGACAGGGTCAGCACCTGAGCCTGGCTGTGGTGTGCGCGGATTCGGCGCAGTGCTTCGAGACCGCCCATGCCCGGCATTGCAAGATCCATGACCACCACGTCGGGATTGAGTTCGAGGTAGAGCTGGCAGGCCGCTTCCCCGGATTCAGCCTCGGCCACCACCGACATGTCCGCCACGGATTGCAGCAGCAGGCGAAATCCCATGCGCACGACCGCGTGATCGTCGGCCAGCAGGACGCGAATCACGGCTGCCCGTCCAGCGGAATGTCGGCGGTGAGGCGCACGCCGCGCCCTTCATGAGTACCGATGTCGAACATACCGCCCAATTGTTGCACGCGATCGGTCAGGCCGCGCAGGCCAAAATGCCCGGGGCGCGACCACTCGGCAGGCAGGCCCACGCCGTCATCGGTGACGGTGGCGATGATGCGGCGGGCGGCGGTTTGCACGGTGATGTCCACGTGCGCGGCCTGCGCGTGACGCAGCGCGTTGATCAGACCTTCTTGCACCACGCGATAAATCGCGAGGGTGATGCTGGGCCCGAGTTCGGCGGGCAGTTCCTGGCGCAGCGACAGGGCGACCGACGGGTGGCGCTTCTGGCTGTCCCGGACCAGGCTCTCGAGCGTCGCCGCCAGTCCCAGGGTGTCGAGCGACAACGGCGCCAGCCGCGGAATCAAGCCGTGCATGGCGTCGTAAAGGCGCGCGGCCTCGTCTGAAATGAGCCGCGCGACCTCTCCGGTGGCCGGGTCCTTGAGGCCGCCTTGGCTCGCGATGGCAAGCGCTAGGCTGCGAATCGCGGTGACCGATTGGCCGAATTCATCGTGCAGCTCGTGGGCGATCAAGCGCCGTTCCTCCTCGACGCGCTGGTCGGCGAGCGACGCCATTTCCCGGCGCTCCTCCAGGCGTGCCTCGGCGTCATGCGCCTTGCGCTCGGCCAAAACCTTGTCCTGCACGGCCTGGGCCATGCGATTGAATGCGGCGCCGATGGCGCCGGCCTCGGTGCCGGCGAGCGGCGGCAGACGGAAGGCGAGATCGCCCTGCTCGAGGCGCTTAAGACCCTCCGCGATGACCGGGAAGGGCTCGAGCGTGCGCTTCACCGACCAGAACGCCAGTCCGTTGACCATGACGAACATGGCCGCCGCAATGGTGGAGAGGAAGGTGATGTCGTCCCAGGCGTCGAGCACGGCGCGCGATGGCTGGGCCTGCACCACCAGCAAGACGCCGCCGCGCAGCGGAAACGCGAACCTCGCCGGCTGCGGCGCCAGCAGATTCGTAAACCAGACCGGCGCCTCGCGGCCGGCTTTGTAGGTTGCCGCGGGCGCGCGGTACAGCACCTCGCCCGTGGCCGACTGCAGCCACACCTCATTGGCGCGGACCCGGCCTAGCTGCTGGAGAAAATGCAGCACCAGATCCGGTCCGCCCACCTCGGAATAGACGGCGGCCAGACGGCCCAGGAGCTGCGACGCCACGCGGTTGGCGGCCTCGATTTCCTCGCGCACGGAGCTGCGCGCGCTCGCGACTTCGGTGGCGATCAGCACGACCAGGAAGGCGGCGCTCAGGGCCGCCACCACGAGATTCAGGCGGGTGCGCAGTCTCATCCCGCCGCATGGTATCAGGGGCGAGGTAGCGCAGTGGCCGGCGTCCTGGCCTAAGGCACTCCAGAAAATCATGAGTGAAGTTTCATGATCCCGCTGATTCGGTGGACCGAGCATCCGGAGGACCATGAGCCGGTACCACCTATAGGAGCGGCGTCATGAAATGGGAAACTCCACAAGCGGTTGAATTGCGGTTCGGCATGGAAATCACCATGTATGTAGCGAATCGCTGATCAACGAAGGTGATCGCCCGCGCGGCGGGCGGCACCTAATTTTCCTTTGAAAATCAGGGTGCTGGGGTCGGCCGCGGGAGGCGGTTTCCCCCAATGGAATTGCAATTGTCCTAACTGCAAGGGTTATCGGGCGGGGACGCTCAAGGGGCGCGCACGCACCCAGTCTTCCATCGCCGTCGCCGGCGGCGACTCTTGGGTCTTGGTGAACGCCTCACCGGATGTGCTCGCGCAACTGCGGTCGAATCCGGATTTTCAACCGGCGCGCGCGATGCGCGACACCGCGATCGCCGCCATCATTCTCGTCGACGGCCAAGTCGACCATACCACCGGACTTTACATGCTGCGCGAATCGGCAAGTCCCTGGCCCATCTGGTGCACCGACAGCGCGTTTGCCGATCTCACCCGCGGCAATCCCGTGCTCGGGGTGCTGGGTTTTTTTTGCGGCGTCGACCGTCGCCGTATCGACCTGGACGACGACGCCGGCTTCAGCATCGACGCGGTACCGGGTGTGCGATGGCGAGCGTTGCCGGTCGCAGGCAAGCCCGCCCCGTATTCTCCCAACCGCGACTCGCCGGTCGCCGGGGACAATCTGGCGCTGGTGATCGAGGATGAGAGCAGCGGGCAGACAGCGGTTTATGCCCCGGGATTGGGCGCCGTCGATGACCGCGTCTGGAGCGCCATGCAAGCCGCCGCCTGCGTCCTCGTCGACGGCACGTTTTGGACCGACGATGAGATGATCCGCCTGGGGGTATCGTCCAAGCGCGCCCGCGATATCGGACACCTGCCGCAGTCCGGTGCGGGCGGCATGCTGGAGTGGCTGGATCGACTGCCGCCGGCCACCCGCCGGGTGCTGATCCATGTGAACAATACCAATCCCATTCTCGATGAATCCTCGGTGCAATTCGCCGAGCTTTCGCGCCGCGGCATCGAGGTCGCGTGGGACGGCATGGAAATCGTGCTGTGACCGGCGCCGCGTGGAGCCGGGAGGAGTTCGAGGCGCAGCTGCGGTCGCAAGAGCGCGCCTATCACATCCATCATCCCTTCAACCGGCTGATGAATTCCGGCGCGGCCACGCCGGTGCAGATTCGCGGCTGGGTTGCGAATCGTTTCTACTATCAGATCAACATCCCGATCAAGGATGCCGCCATTCTCGCCAATTGCACCGACCGCCAGGTACGCCGCTCGTGGGTGCAGCGCATTCTGGATCACGACGGCTACGGCGAGGACCCGGGCGGGATTGAATCCTGGCTGCGGTTGGCGGAGGCCGTCGGTCTGAACCGGACCCAGGTCGAGAGTCTGTCCGAGGTGCTGCCGGGGGTTCGCTTCGCGGTCGACGCCTACGTCAATTTTGCGCGCCGCGCGCCCTGGCCGGAAGCCGTGTGCTCCTCGCTCACCGAACTGTTCGCGCCCGAGATTCACAAGCAGCGTCTGGCCAGTTGGCCGCAGCACTATCCGTGGATCGACCGCGCCGGGCTGCAATACTTCCAGAGCCGGGTGAGCCTCGCGCGCCGCGACGTGGAATTCGGTCTCGCGTTCACGCTCGATCGCTTCGACACGCGTGCCCTGCAGGAACGGGCGCTCGACATTCTCAAGTTCAAACTCGACGTGCTGTGGCAGATGAGCGATGCCATGGCGCTGCGCTACTCGGGCGCGGCATGACCCAGCCCGCCCTCGGCGAGAATTCGCGGCCCGCCATCGGGCACGGCTTCCGGCTGCAGTGGGAGCCGGCCCAAAAGGCGCACGTGCTGCTCTATCCGGAGGGAATGATCAAGCTCAACGGCAGCGCCGGCGAGATTCTCAAGCGCTGCGACGGTGCGGCGACCATTGCCGACATCACGGCGGATCTCGAGCGTGCCTTCGCCGCCGCCGATTTGTCCGACGACGTCATGCGCTTCATCGCCATGGCAGTGGAGAAGCGATGGCTGCAAATCCTCTCGTGAATCCGCCCGCGCGGCCGGGACCGCCGCTGTGGTTGCTGTTGGAGCTGACGTATCGGTGTCCCTTGCACTGTGCCTTCTGCTACAACCCCACGGATTTCGCGGGCAGCGGCGCGGAGCTCGGCACCGAGGATTGGCTCCGCGTGCTGCGCGAGGCGCGCGCCTTGGGCGCCGTGCAATTGGGGCTGTCCGGCGGCGAGCCGCTGGCGCGCGACGATCTGGAGCCCATCGTGGCCGAGGCGCATCGCCTCGGCTACTACATCAATCTCATCACCTCCGGGGTGGGCCTGACCGACAAGCGCGTGGCCGCACTCAAGAATTGCGGGCTCGACCATATCCAGCTGTCGTTCCAGGACAGCACGCGCCAGATGAATGATTTCCTGAGCAGCACCCGCACCTTCGACCTGAAATCGGCGGTGGCCGCTCTCATCAAGAAGTACGACTACCCCATGGTGCTGAACGTGGTTCTGCACCGCCTCAACATCGATCACGTGGAGGAGATTCTCGAGATGGCGCAGCGCCTGGGCGCCGACTATGTGGAGTTGGCGAACACCCAGTACTACGGCTGGGCCTGGCACAACCGCGAGCAGCTGCTGCCGAGCCGCGCCCAGGTAGAACGCGCGGAGCAGACCCTGCAGCGTTTCCGCGAGCGCGCCGGTGAGAAAATGCGGATCTTTTTCGTCGTGCCTGACTACTACGAGCGCCGGCCGAAGCCCTGCATGAACGGCATGGGATCCATCTTCCTCACGGTCACGCCGGACGGCACGGCGCTGCCGTGCCACGCCGCACGCATGTTGCCGGGATTGGAGTTTCCGAACGTGCGCGAGGCCGGAGTCGAGCAGATTTGGTACGACTCCTCCGGCTTCAATCATTTCCGCGGCGACGCCTGGATGAAGGAGCCCTGTCGAAGCTGCCCCGAAAAGACCAAGGATTTCGGCGGGTGCCGCTGTCAGGCCTTTCTGATGACGGGTGATGCGGCGAATGCCGATCCGGTATGCGATCTGTCGCCGCACCATCACTTGGTGACGGACGCGGTGGCCCGGGCGCAGCGCCCGGCCGGCGACTCCGAGGCCGGCGCGCAGCATTTGGGTGCGGGGGAGAAGCCGCTGGTGTTTCGTAGCGCGTACAATTCCTCTGCGCTGTTCGTCAAACGAGAGGCTACTTGATCCCATGCAATGGTTGACCTGGGCGTTCCTCATCGCCGTCACGGCGGAGACGCTGACCCGTCTGTGGCTGGGTTCGCGGCAAATCGCCGCCGTGCAGGCGCACCGCAATGAAGTCCCCGCGCCGTTTCGCGGGCAGGTTGCACTCGCGGATCAGCAAAAGGCGGCCGACTACACCGCGGCCCGCGTGCGCTTGGGCCGCTATGCCACCGTGGTCGAGGGACTGGTCAAGCTCGGGCTGACGCTGGGCGGTGGCCTGGCGGCGGTCGATGCGGTGTGGCGCGGCACGGCCTTGAGCGAACCCTGGCGCGGCGCCTGCGTGGTGGCGAGCCTGCTATTGCTGTTGCAGCTGGTGGGTCTGCCCTTTTCGCTGTGGAGAACCTTCGGCATCGAGGCGCGTTTCGGCTTCAATCGAGTGTCGCCGCGGTTGTACGCGGTGGATTTCGCCAAGCAGTTGCTGCTCGCCCTGTTGCTCGGCGGCCCGCTGTTGCTCGCCACGCTCACGCTCATGGAACGCGCGGGGCGATGGTGGTGGTTGTGGGTCTGGGCGATCTGGCTGGTCTGGACGTTGACCCTGACCTGGGCTTTCCCCAAATTCGTCGCGCCTTTCTTCAATCGATTTTCGCCGCTGGAGGATGCAGCACTCAAGACGCGGGTCGAAACTCTGCTGGAACGCTGCGGGTTTGCGGCCCGCGGCGGCGTTTTCGTGATGGACGGATCGCTGCGTTCGGCCCACGGCAATGCCTATTTCACCGGCATCGGGCGCAACAAGCGCATCGTGTTCTTCGACACGCTGCTGTCCCGGATAGAACCCGCGGAAATCGAAGCGGTGCTGGCCCACGAACTCGGCCACTTCCGCCTGCACCATGTGCGCCAGCGGCTGGCGGCCTCCGTGCTGCTGACTTTCGCGGGTCTGGCGCTGCTGGCTTGGCTGCAGCAGCAGCCGGAATTCTACAGTGCCCTGGGGGTGCCGGTGCCCTCAGCGGCGGCTGCGCTGCTGTTGTTCGTCTTGACGGTGCCGGTGTTCAGCTTCTTCACGACCCCGGTCATGTCCTGGTGGTCGCGCCGGCATGAGCGGCAGGCGGATGATTTTGCGGCCGAATACGCCGACGCCGGCCAGCTTGCCGGCGCCCTGGTCAAGCTGTTCCGCGACAACGCATCCACGCTCACGCCTGACCGCATCCACTCGGCGTTCTTCGACTCCCACCCGCCCGCCATCGAGCGCATCGGCCGCTTGAATGGATTGGCGGCATCGCCCCCAATCCGAGCCGGCCAATAACTCGCTCGGCGGCCACAGGAACCCGGCTCGGCGCTTTTTGGAAGCGCTTGAAAGAGCACCCGCTGGCAAGGGTAGGGCCCGGTCTCATCACCGGGGTGGCGGACGACGACCCGAGCGGCATCGCCACCTACTCTCAGGCAGGCGCACAGTTCGGCCTCAACATGTTGTGGACGATGCCCCTGGTTTTGCCGCTGATGGGGGGCATCCAATACCTGTGTGCGTCGATCGGCCGGGTCACCGGCAAGGGACTTGCGGCCAACATCAAGGACGCGTTCCCGCCGATCGTGATCAAAGTGGTCGTCGTGCTGCTGCTGATCGCCAATACGCTCAATATCGCGGCGGATGTTGCCGCCATGGGAGAAGTCGCTGAACTCGTGACGGGACTGGACCGCCACTGGATGACGGCGTTTTTCGTGACGACAACGCTGCTGCTGCAAGTGTGCATTCCCTATCACCGGTACGTGCGCTTCCTGAAGTGGCTGACCATCTGTCTGCTGTCCTATGCCGCCGTGCTGTTCACCGTCCACGTGCCGTGGAGTCAGGTGCTGTTGCGCACCGTGTGGCCGCAGTTCACCCCCAATGCCGCTGCGGCGGCCGTCGTGGTCGCCATCTTCGGCACGACCATCAGTCCCTACTTGTTCTTCTGGCAGGCCGCGGAGGAAGTTGAGGACATGCAGCAGGGCGGCGGGACCGAACCGCTGGTGCGCAATCCGCGCGCGGCGGGAAAAGAATTGCGCCGCATTCGCTGGGACACCTGGAGCGGGATGTTTTACTCCAATATCACGGCGTACTTCATCATCCTGGCGACGGCGCTGACGCTGCACTCGGCGGGAATAACCGACATCAGTACGGCCGCACAGGCGGCGAGTGCACTTCGCCCGCTGGCGGGCGGCTTCGCGTTCGTACTGTTTGCTCTGGGCATTCTCGGCGTCGGCCTGATCGGCGTGCCGGTACTCGCGGGTTCCGGCGCCTATGCGCTTGCTGAAGCCATGGGCTGGAAAGCAGGACTTGAACGCAAGGCCACCGACGCTCGGGGGTTCTACGGCATCATCGCCGTGAGCGTGCTCGCCGGGCTCGTCATCCAGTACCTGCCCATCCAACCCATGAAGGCCTTGTTCTGGAGCGCGGTGATCAACGGCGTCGTCGCCGTGCCCCTCATGGTGGTGATCATGCTGTTGGTCTCCAAGAAGTCCGTGATGGGCGCTTTCGTGGCGAGCCGCTCGTTCATGGTTCTTGGATGGATCGCCACCGCCGTCATGGGCGCCGCAGCGATTTGGATGTTCCTTCCCGGGAAGAGCCCGACTTAAGCCGCCGCCCGCTGCACGGGCGCTTCCTCCAACGCCCTTGCCAGGACGTCGTCGATCTTCTCCGCCCAGACGAACTCGAGCTTGGCACGCACGCTCTCAGGGATGTCCTCCAGATCGCGCCGATTGCGCGCGGGGAGTATCACGGTGCGAATGCCGGCGCGCGCCGCGGCCACGCATTTCTCCTTGATGCCGCCCACCGGCATGACCACGCCGCGCAGGCTGATTTCGCCGGTCATGGCGACATCGGCTCGCACGGTGCGCTGCGACAGCAGCGAGGCGAGGGAAGTGGCAATCGCCACGCCGGCACTTGGCCCGTCCTTCGGAATCGCGCCGGCCGGCACATGAATGTGCAAGTCGCTGTTGTCCAGACCCAGGGGATCCAGCTTCAGGCGATCCGCCTGGGACTTCACCCAGGTCACGGCCGCCTGCGCGCTCTCCTTCATGACATCGCCCAGCTGTCCCGTGAGGATGAGCTTGCCGCTGCCTCGCACGCGGCTGGATTCGATGAAGAGGATATCGCCGCCCGCCGGCGTCCAGGCGAGGCCCGTGGCCACACCGGGGATGCTGGTGCGCAGCGCCACGTCGCTCTCGAAGCGCGGCGCCCCCAAGATTCGCGCGACGTCGTCGGCCCCGATCGCGACGCGCTGCGCTTTGCCCGCGGCGATGGTGACCGCCGCGTTGCGCAACAACGCGCCGATTTGACGTTCCAGGCTTCTGACCCCCGCTTCGCGGGTGTGGTCGATGATGAGGCGGCGCAATGCCTCCTCGGAAATGTCGACCTGATCGCCGTTGAGGCCGTTCGCGCGCAACTGCCGCGACAGCAGATGGCGCTTGGCGATCTGCAGCTTTTCCTCCTCGGTGTAGCCCGTGAGCTCGATGATCTCCATGCGGTCGCGCAGCGGCGGTGGTATGGCATCCAGCACATTGGCCGTGCCGATGAACAGCACCTTGGACAAATCGAAGGGTACCGCGAGGTAGTTGTCGCGGAAGGAATTGTTCTGTTCGGGATCCAGCACCTCGAGCAGGGCCGAGAATGGATCGCCCTGATGGCTGGCCGATAGTTTATCCACCTCGTCGAGCATGAGCACCGGATTGCGCCGCCCGGCCTTGCGCACGGCTTGCGCAATGTTGCCCGGCAGCGAGCCGATGTAGGTGCGCCGATGGCCGCGGATTTCCGCCTCGTCGTGCACTCCGCCCAGGCTCACGCGCCCGAACTAAGGCCGATCGCCTTGGCGATGCTCTGGCCGAGCGAGGTCTTGCCCACGCCCGGGGGGCCGACGAAGCACAGAATGGGACTGCGGCCTTCCGGGTTGAGCTTGCGCACCGCAAGGAATTCCAATATGCGGCGCTTGACCTTCTCCAGGCCATAATGATCTTGATCGAGGATGGTGCGCGCCTGTTCGATGTCGACCGTTTCGGGATCGACCTTGGACCACGGCATGGCGAGCAGCCAGTCGAGGTAGGCGCGGGTCATGGAGTATTCCGCCGACGAGTCCGGCATGCGCTCCAACCGCTTCAGCTCGCGCTGCGCCTGCTCCTCCACTTCGGCCGGCATGCCGGCGTCCTTGATGCCTTGCTTGAGCTCATCGAGCTCGCCGGCGGCGCCGTCGGTCTCCCCCAATTCCTTTTGAATTTGCCGCAGCCGTTCGCGCAGCACCGCTTCTTTCTGCCGTTCGTCGAACGCTTCGCGCGTCTTTTCATCGATCTTGCGGGATACCTTCAGCACTTCGATGCGCCGGATGAGGAAGGCCAGAACGCGGTCGAGCCGCGCCTTCAGATCGAAGGTGGAAAGAATCTCCTGCTTGTCCGCGATTTTCAGATCCATGAAGCTCGCCACCATGTCGGCGAGCATGGGAATGGATTCGATGCTGCGGATGGCGTTGACCAGTTCCCCCGGCGCCTGCGGCAGCAGCTGCACCGCTTCCAGTGCCTTCTCGCGCAGATTGAGCCCGCGAGCCTCGGTCTCCCGGTCGAGCACCGTGACTTCCTTGTGCCTCTCGATGCGCGCCACCGGGAAAGGTTCGCGGCTGACGTAGTCGAGCACGGTGAAGCGCTCTTCGCCTTGGGCTATCAAGTGATGAGTGCCGTCCGGCGCGGTGATGAAGCGCACGATGGTCGCTGCCGTGCCGATCGGATGCAGCGCCGCCGGGCCCGGCGACGCGCCGTCCAGGCCCTCGGCGCTGGGCTCGGCCTGCAGCAACAGGCCGACACGGCGCTGCGTCCGCACTGCTTCTTGAGCTGCGGCCAATGCCGCCGCGCCGCTGACGGCGACGGGCAATACCACGCCCGGGAACAACACCGTGTCGCTGACGGGCAATATGATGAGAACATCTTCCGCGTTCATGGCGTCTCCCTCTTGAGCCGCAGAAACAGACAGCCGCGTTCGAGCCGCCGCTCAATCAGGGCATAGCGCCCGGGCGGCAGATCGACGCGCCGGCGCATACGGCCGTAGGGGATTTCCAGGCGCATGACTTGCATGCGGGTGCGCGGCGCGGGCGGCGACACCGTGGTGTCGATCTGCAATCCGGCCGAGGTGAACTGCACGGCCACATCGTCGGCATGGGCGCCGGGCAGCGCCACCACGACCTCGAATTCGGAGCCGTCCGCGAAAATATCCGCGGGCGGTTCCCACACTGCCTCAGCGGCCGGCACGGCCAGGAGCTCGAAAAAATGGCGGTGCTTGCGCTCGGCCTCGTCGAGCAGGGCGCAGGCGTCGGCCCACATCCAGGATTTTCTGCGGCTGCTATTCATGGATCATGAATGCGGCCGCGGGGGCGAAGTTCAAGGGTAAGGGGCACCGGCGCAGGCCGGCTTGGGTCATCCGCCGGCGGCGGCCTGCAGCACCCGTAATCTGCTGTCGAAATCTTCCTTGTTCAAGTATGCGCCGCACAATCGCCGGAAGCCCTGATAGGAGCGCCGCCCATGCAAGGTGCGCCAGTTGTCGAACAGCAACGCCGTCCCCGGCGCAAGACGCATGGTGATTTCGTTGGCGGGATCGTTGATCAGCCGGTTGAACAATGTCAGCGCCCGATAAAACGCATTCATCCGCGGCGTCGGCAGGCGGAACGGCGCGCGGTCATAGTTGTTGTAGGCGACCTGGAGAAAGTCGCCATTATGATCCAGCTCGATCACCGGATGCTCCGCCGTGAGGTGCACCCCGTCGCCCAAGTAATGCGCCGGAACCTTGACCGTCGACAACACTTGAAAGGCCAGAGGATCGGCCTGGCGGATCTGATCCGCGACCTTGAATCCATCGACCAGGGTGCTGTCGCCGCCGCTGCCATCGAATTTCAGGCAGTGGAACAACTGGTAGCCGGGCGAATCGATGCTGTAGGTGCCGTCGGTATGCGGTCCGATCGCAGCGGAGGTGTAAGCCGTGTCCTTGAAGGCCAGGTTGGCAGTGAAATCCCACATGCCGCCGAAGATGGTTTCGCGGACGTAGCCGATCCGGATCACCAATTCTTTGGTGGCTTCGAGGGTCGGCGGCACTCCGGAGGCCAGGGCAAATCCATATTCCTCCACCAGCGACAACCAGCGCAGCAAACCTTCGTTGCTCGACATGATGTCGGCGTGGGCAACCGTCGGGAAATTCTCTCCCATGGAAGCGCGATCCCACAGGCGCCGCCGCGGCGAGGTGCTGCGGCCGTTGCTGCGGGCAATGCTCCAGAGGAACGCGGCCGGCAGGATGCTGATGCCGCCATCATGCTGCCAAACGAGGCGCAGAGTGCGGCCGCCGTCGCCGATCTCGATCGCCGCCGGGACGATATCCTCAGGGATCGCAAAAGTGTCGACCTGGCGCTGCAGGGTATCGGGATGCAGGCTCTCTTTGGAGTGACAGTGATCCCGCAGCCAGAACGGCGCGAAGCGGTCCCGAGAGACTTTGTCCCGCCACGATACCTCGACCTCGCCGTCGATCAGCGCGGCCGTGCTCAGCAATGCCTCTGAGGCCGCAACTCCTGCGATGGGTTCGAGCATGCTTTTCTCCTCCAGGGGCGGTCGATCCGGCGAGCACCGCCGTATTACTGAACGAGTGTACAATAGCGGCCATTTCCGCGTCAAACCGGCCGGCAATGGCCGCCAAAGAGGGTCTTAAACTAGCGCGGCGCGGCTCTATCCACCATGCGCACGGTGTAGCCGCCGGATTTCTCGTCCGACCGCAGGGTCAAGAGGCCGCGCTTCTCGGCATCGGCCAGCAGATCGTTGAACGACCTGAAGCCGTAGAAACGCTCGTTGAAGCCCGGATGGCGGCGTTTGATCGCCTGTTTGATCATCGATCCCCAGATGGATTCGTTTTCGCCCCGCTCTTCGATCAGCGCTTCCAGCGTTTGCACGACCTTTTCGAAGGCATCGCCGACATCCGGACCCTTGCTCTCCGCGGCCGCGGGTTCCGCGGGCCCGGTTTCCGCCGAAGCGGCGGGCGGGCGAACCGGCGCCGCGTTGCGGCGGCGCGCCTTGGAGGGTTCCTTGCGAACCAGGTCGTCGTAGTAGATGAATTCGTCGCAGTTGTTGATGAACAGATCCGAGGTCGAATTCTTGACGCCGACCCCGATGACCGTCTTGGCGTTTTCGCGCAATTTGCTGACCAGCGGCGAGAAATCCGAATCGCCGCTCAAGATGACGAAGGTATCGACGTGTCCCTTGGTGTAGCACAGGTCGAGCGCGTCGACGACCATGCGGATGTCGGCGGAATTCTTGCCGGATTGGCGCACATGCGGAATTTCGATGAGCTCGAAGGCGGCTTCATGCAGGCCGCGTTTGAAGTCCTTGTAGCGGTCGAAATCGCAATAGGCCTTCTTCACGACGATGTGGCCCTTGAGCAGCAGGCGCTCGAGCACTTTTTCGATGTCGAAACTCGGGTACTTGGCATCGCGCGCGCCCAGCGCGATGTTTTCCAAGTCGAGAAAAACCGCCATGGTGGCGTCGGACGTTGTGGTGATCATGGGCGGCGAGTCTACTCCATTCCGCGGCCGGGCCCGCCGGCGGGCGGCTAGAACCAGTTGTAGTTGAAACTGATGCTGACCCGTTCGGCATCGACGCGGTTCGGCACCACCTCGTGGCGCAGCCAGCTTTCGAACAGCACGAGCCGGCCGGCGGCGGCGGCAAAAGTGCCCCATGCCTGAGTCTCGCGTTTGGCCGTGGTTTTGCGCGGCGGCGCGGCCATGAAGCGATCCAACCGCGGATCTTCGAACTTGATTCCCGGAGTCCCCGCGGGAACATGCACATAGTAGGTGCCGCTCACGGTCGACAAGGGATGCAGATGCAGTCCGTGCACCACCTGCTTGGGCATGATGTTGATCCAGCAATCGGTCATGTTGAGTTCCTTGCCCGTGAGATCCCACTCGGCCGCGGCGGCGAACGCCTTGACGTGCCGGCCAAGTTTGTTCTGCAGGGCCTTGAAGGTCGGCGAAATGCGCTGCAGCCAATGCACCGAGCCGTAGGAGGTATATCCGCCCGGGTAATTCTTGGCGGACCAGCGGCGCCCGGCAGCATCATCGAGGCGCAATTGGCGGCATTCCTTCAGCAGCTGCCGGTTGAAGGCCGCCGCGCCGTTTCTCTGCAGGGCGGCGGTATAGACGTAGGTGGGGAACAGGCGGTGGATGCTCATGCGGCAAGCCTAGCGGGCATCGCTGCGCAAGGGAAATAGAGATAAAATCCCGCATGAACTCTGCGCGCACCCTTCCGCTTCGGCACTCCGCGGCCGCCATTCCGTGGCGCGTGGCGCCGCCGCTGGTCAGCACGGCGCTGATCATGATCGGTGCCGGATTCTTGGGCACGCTGCTGCCGCTGCGATTCTCCGCCTTGGGACTGTCGGATGGGCTGATCGGCTTGATTGCCACGGCCGAGGCCCTGGGATTTCTGGCGGGATGCCTGTACGCCCATCGGCTGATCGCGCCGGTGGGGCTGGAACGCGCCTACGCCACCTTCGCCGGATTGAAGTCGGTGGCCATTCTCGGGCTGTACTTCGCCGAGGGCGTCCCGGCCCTCGCCCTATTGCGTTTTCTGATCGGCATCAATGCCGCGGGACTTGCTATCATCGTCGAGAGTTGGCTGAACGCGTTGGCGCCGAACGAACAGCGCGGCCGTGTGCTCACGATCTACGTGCTGGTGTACGGCCTGTTCTTCGGCATCGGTCAGTTGTTGAGTCAGAGCCTCAATGTCAGGGGTCCAGAGCTATTGATCATTGCCGGTATTTCGACGACGCTCGCACTGGTGCCGATGGTCGCCATCGACGTGCGCGCGCCGGGGTTGCCGCGCCGCGTGAAGCTCGAGATCCTGAAGGCGCTGCGCACGTCGCCGGTGAGCGTCACCGCCTGCCTGCTCAACGGTCTCATTCTGACCGCCTTCACTACCGTGGGACCTCTGTTCAGCGCCCGCATCGGCTTCGATCAGCGGCGCATCGTGATATTGATGGCCTGCGTCTCGCTGGGCGGGTTGTTCCTGCAATGGCCGATCGGCTACTTCTCGGACAAGATCGACCGGCTGCATGCGCTGATCGGCCTCGGCCTCGGGATACTTGCCGTGGCCGCCGGGTTGGTGTTTGCCGAGCATCAAATGCCGTTTGCATTGCTGGCGCTGTTGTTCGGCGTGTTCGGCGGGCTCGCGGAGAGTTTGTACGCGGTGGGTGTCGCTCACGCCAACGACCGCGCCGTTGCCACCGACTATGTGGCGCTGTCGTCGACCTTGCTGTTCGTCTGGGCCCTGGGTTCGACCGTGGGACCCACGGCCGGGACCTACGCCATCCAGTTGCTGCGCCCCAGTGCGTTCTTCGTCTATGTCATGGCGCTGACATTCGCCTTCACCGTGTTCGCGGTCTGGCGCCTGTCGCGCCGCAAGGTTGATCGCATCGTGGAGACACACGAAGACTTTCTTGCCTACCCGCAGACCTCGCCCGAGATCTATGCCTGGCTGCCCTATCACCGGGACTCGCCGGCCGAGGCGGCGCCCCACGATTCGAAACCCACTTGAACGGATTGCCATTCCAAGGTGCTCAATGTCTAGTCAAAAAATGCGTCTTTCTGTAGTGTTCTGTGCGGCCGCGCTCTGCGCCGCCGCCCCCGCCGTCGCGGCGCCGTATTACGTGCCCATCACGCCGACGTCGGGCGACAAGACGGTGACGCTGAACGGCCACACTCTGTCGATCGATCAAATCGTCATGGTCGCGCGCTACGGCGCCAAGGTGGAATTGAGCCCCGAGGCGCGTCAGCACCAGGCCGACAACTACGGCTTGCTGCTCGAAGCGTCGGCCGAGGGCATGCCGGTTTATTGGTTCAACCGCGGCACGGGCGATCAGCGCGAGACGGTATTGTTCGAGGGCGATCCCTTGACGCCGAAGAATCGCGCGTTCATCGAGAAGACGCAGGCCGGGAGGTTTCACTCGGGCGCGGAGTGGGGCACGGGACCCGAGATCGCGAGCGAGGAAATCGTGCGCGCGATGATGGTGGTGCGCGCCAACGCCATGGTTTACAACGCGCCGAGCCCGCAGCTGTCGCAGATGCTGCTGGACCTGCTCAACAAGCGCGTCACCCCCGTGGTGCAGTCGCGCGGCACGTTGGGCGAGGGAGATCTGGCGCAGTTGGGCAATGTCGGCGCAACCATGGTGGGCGCGGGCGACGCCTATTTCCAGGGAGTGCGCATGAAGGCTGAGCAAGCGCTGAAGAGCGCCGGCTTGACGCCCCTGCAGCCGTTCGGCGCGGACGACAACGCGCTCACCAGCAGCAACGCCTATGCCACGGGGCAGGCTGCGCTGTTGGTCCACGACGCCAGGGAAGCGCTCGAATGGGCGGACTTGATCTATGCCATCGATTTGAACGGCATGAACAGCAGCATCACGCCCTTGAGTCTGGCGGTGCAGCGCGACCGGCCAGAGAAGTGGTTGAATTGGCACGCGGCCCGCATGCTCGACATGATCAAGGGCAGCTATGTCTTCGACAAGGATGCCAAGCGCATCATTCAAGACCCGGAAAGCCTGCGGGCCTCGTCGATCCGGCAAGCGTCCACCTGGGAAGAGTGGGCGGCGCTGCGCGACGCGGTGGTATTTCAAGTCAATTCCTCCGACCATAATCCGGCCGTGAACGTGGGCTTGAGTCCGCAGGATTCGTGGGAATTGGCATCGCCGCAATTGATGCGCTTCTACGTCAAAGGCGGCCCGCACAGCCACGGTCAGCATGGCTACATCGTGTCCAACGCCAATTGGGATCCATATCCCATGGCCAATCGGGTGGAGAGTTTTGTGGTCGCGCTCGGCAACATGGACATTGCCGTCATGTTGCGCATCGAGCGTTTCAGGAGTCCGTTCTTCACCGGCGCGGCGGCGGCGGACGTGCTGCCCGGAGCAACGGGAGGTTTCTTCGGCTACGCTCCCGTGGATCTGCAGCAGGAAATCCAGAGCCTGATGACTCCGGTCGCGCCCTTCGGCAGCGCCATCGTGGGCACGGTCGAGGATCTGCAATCGCAAACACGCATTAAGCTGCAGCGGGCACGGCAGGCCGTGGAGACGACCTTCGACTTGCTGAGTTTCGATCTGATCGAGGGCAGTCTGTGGATGGACGTGCGCAAGACCCAGGACCCGAATCGCAGCTTCGGCGACGCGCCGACGTCGGTATGGAAGGCCTTCCGTCAGCGCGTGCCGCTGCGGCCGGATCCCGCCAACACGTCCGAGCAGTCGACTCCGTCCATCGCCGCGCAATTCTTGAAGACGACGGCGGCGTCGACCTTCTACCGCAGCAGCGAACCCTAGCGGGTGTAGGGCAGGCTAGGGCGCGGCCGCGGATCCCGCGGGCGCCCGCGAGTCGCTGGCTCCGGACAAGGTTCCCGTGGGCGAGATGGCAATCGCTTCCGCGGCATTGCCGGTGCCCCAGGGCTCCAAAGGAACCACGTGATAGCCCATGTGGGTGAGTGCCTTGACGGTGTCCGCGGAGAACGCGAGCGGTTCGCCCGCCAACGTGTCCGGCAGCCACTGATGATGGATGCGCGGCGCTTCGACCGCCGCCTGCAGCGCCATTCCGTGGTCGATGACATTGACGATGATGTCCAGGACGGTGGTGATGATCCGTGCTCCGCCGGGCGTCCCGACCACCAGCACCGGTTTGCCGTCTTTGAGCACGATGGTCGGGGTCATGCAGCTCAAGGGACGCTTGCCGGGCGCAATCGCGTTCGCCTTGCCCTGCACCAGTCCGAACATATTCGCTGTCCCGGGCTTTGCGGTGAAGTCGTCCATTTCATCGTTCAAGAAAAAGCCGGTGTCGCCGCCAATGACCCTGGCGCCGAAGTCGTCGTTGATGGTGTAGGTGACGGATACGGCGTTGCCCTCGGCATCGACGATGGAATAGTGAGTGGTCGTGGCCTTCTCGTCGGCCGAGAGAACTCCGCCCAGGGCGGTGGAGGGCGTCGCACGGTGCGGCTGGATATGTGCGCGGATCGCCTCGGCATGCTGCGCCGACAACAGGCGGGCAAGCGGATTCTCCACGAAGGCGGGATCACCCAGGTAGGTGTTGCGGTCACGATAGGCGTAGCGCATGGCCTCGGCCATCAAATGCACTGAATCGGCGGTATGAAAACCGAGCGCCTCGAGCGGATAGGCTTGCAACACCTGCAGCATTTCGCACAGCGTCACTCCGCCCGAGCTCGGCGGCGGCGCCGAGAGAATGGCGTAGCCGCGGTAGAGACAGGAAATCGGCGCGGATTCCGTGACCGAGTAGGCCGCGAAATCTTGTTGGGTCAGCAGTCCGCCGGCGGCGCGCGAGGCGGCGGCCACCTGGCCGGCGATCGGCCCTTGATAAAAGGCCTCGGCGCCGCCCTCGCTGACGGCCCGCAGCGTCGCCGCCAGATTCTTCTGCACCAGGCGTTCGCCGGGTTTGAAGGGCGCGCCGTGATTCAGGAACACGGCCGCGACGTTCGGCTGCGCGCGGAAGTCCTCGGTGCCGCCGTCGAGCACATCGGTGTCGCCGCGAGTCAGCACGAAGCCCTCCTGGGCGAGACGAATCGCCGCGGCCATCAGTGTCGATCGCGGCAAACTGCCGTACTCGCGGCGCGCGGTCTCGAGTCCCAATACGGTCCCGGGAACTCCCGCCGCCAGAAAGCCCCTCACGCTCTTGGCGCTGACGGGGATGCCGCGAGCGTCGAGAAACATGTCGGCGCGCGCCGCCAGCGGCGCCTTTTCGCGGAAATTGATGAATGTATTCCTGCCGTCGGCCAGGTGAATGACCATGAAGCCGCCGCCGCCGAGGTTGCCGCAGCAAGGATGGGTCACGGCGAGCGCGTACCCGACGGCAATGGCCGCGTCCACGGCATTTCCGCCCCGGCGCAGAATGTCGGCGCCCGCGTCGGAGGCCAGATGTTGAGCCGTCACGACCATGCCGGCGGTGGATTCCAAGGCCGTCGGGCCGGCGGCGCCCGCGGGAGCGGCGCTGCACACCGGTGCCGCGACGGACAGCAGTCCCGCCAGGGCCGGGGCGAATGATGCGAACCGAGAGTTGCGGGCGCAGATAATAAGACCGTCCTCTAGGAGTAAACTTCCTGAAACAGAGTAGCGCAGCGCGGCCTCAGGAGCCATCAGCATGACGGGTACGGTAACGGCACTCAATCTGGCGCGCGCGCAGTTCGCGTTCACCTTGTCGTTTCATTTCATCTTCCCGGCATTTTCGATCGGGCTGGCGAGCTACCTGGCCGTGCTCGAAGGGCTATGGCTGAAGACGGGCAAGCGGGTGTACGAGAATTTGTACCGTTACTGGCTGAAAATCTTTTCCATCGTGTTCGCCATGGGTGTGGTTTCCGGCATCGTCATGTCCTATCAGTTCGGCACGAACTGGTCGGTGTTTTCCGACAAGGCAGGTCCCATCGTGGGGCCGCTCATGGCCTATGAAGTGCTCTCCGCTTTTTTTCTCGAAGCCGGATTTCTCGGCGTCATGCTGTTCGGCATCAACAAGGTGGGCCCGAAATTGCACTTCCTGGCCACCTGCATAGTGGCGGCCGGTACGTTGCTGTCGGCGACCTGGATCCTGGCCGCGAACAGTTGGATGCAGACTCCGGCCGGTTGGATGATGAACGAGGCAGGCCAGTTCGTACCGAGCGGTTCCTGGCTGACGATCATTTTCAATCCCAGTTTCCCATACCGCTTCGTGCACACCGTGATCGCCGCCTACCTCACGACGTCGCTGGCGGTGGGCGGCGTCGGTGCGTGGCATTTGCTGCGCGATCGCAACAATGCGGGCGCGCGCACCATGTTTTCGATGGCCATGTGGATGGCCGCGTTGGTTGCCCCGGTGCAAATCCTCGCCGGCGACGCGCAGGGGCTCAACACGCAGGAATATCAGCCCGCCAAGGTGATGGCGATGGAAGGGCACTTCGATTCCTATGCGGCGGGCGCGCCCCTGGTGCTTCTGGGCATTCCCGACGAGGAGGAGCGCCGCATGAAGTACAGCCTCGAAATCCCGAAGCTTTCATCCCTGGTGCTGGCCCACGACCTGAATGCGCCGCTCAAGGGATTGGACACCATTGCGCGTCAGGACTGGCCGCCGGTCGCCATCATCTTTTGGTCGTTTCGATTGATGGTCGGCCTAGGGATGGCGATGCTGGGGCTGGGTTTGTTCAGCCTGTTGGCGCGGCTGCGCGGCCGCTTGTATGACTGGCGATCGCTGCACCGGTGCGCGCTGATCATGGGTCCGGCGGGATTCGTCGCCGTGATCGCAGGATGGGTCACCACCGAAGTGGGCCGGCAGCCATTCACGATCTACCATGCGCTACGCACGGCCGATTCGGTGTCGCCGATTGCGAGCCCCGCGGTGACGGGCTCCTTGCTGGCATTCATCGCCGTCTACTTCGCCGCCTTCGTCTCCGGCACGGTGTACCTGTTCAAATTGATGGCGGTAGCGCCGAGCACCCACGAGAGCGTCCCGGAGGCCGCGCCGATTCGATCCGCCGGAATCACCCCCGCCGCGGGTCTCGGGACGGACGGAGGCCGCTGATGCATACCCCGCTGACCATTGTTTGGGCCGGCATCATCGTATTCGCGGTGGCGATGTACGTGGTCATGGACGGCTTCGATTTAGGCATCGGCATCCTGTTCACCCGATTCAAGGTGGGGACCGAACGCGATACGGCGATGAATTCGATCGCGCCGGTGTGGGATGGGAATGAAACCTGGCTGGTGATGGGCGGAGGCGGACTATTGGCGGCATTCCCGCTGGCCTATGCCATCATTTTGCCGGCGCTGTATGCGCCGATGATCGCCATGTTGCTGGGCCTGGTATTTCGCGGCGTCGCCTTCGAATTCCGCTGGCGCGATCCGGGGCACCGCGCCCGCTGGGACGCGGGATTTTGCATCGGCTCCATCGTCGCGACCTTTGCGCAAGGGATTACCCTGGGCGCACTGCTGCAGGGAATCAAGATCAGCGGACGCGCCTACGCAGGCGGCTATTGGGATTGGCTCACGCCCTTCAGTGTCTTGACGGGCGCCTGCCTGGTCATCGGCTATGCCCTGCTGGGCGCGTGCTGGCTGATTTGGAAGACCTCGGGGCCGGTGCAGGCGGAGGCACGCCGCTTCGCCGGACCCTTGAGCTTGGGGCTGCTCGGGGCCATCGCGGCAGTCAGCATTTACACGCCTTTTCTCAATCCGAAATACTACGACACCTGGTTCACTTGGCCGGGTCTTGCCGCCTCGGCCCTGATGCCGCTGATCGTTGCGGCGATCGGCTTGGTTTTGTACCGGCGGATCGCGCGAGGGCATGATTCACTGCCGTTCATCTTGACCTTGAGTCTGTTTGCGCTGTCGCTGCTGGGTCTGGCCATTTCCATGTGGCCTGACCTCATTCCGAGTCGATTGTCGATCTGGGATGCAGCCGCGCCGCGCAGCAGCCAGATATTCATGCTGGTGGGCGCGAGCGTGCTCATGCCGCTCATTCTCGCGTACACCTCCTGGGCTTACTGGGTGTTCCGCGGCAAAGTCTCCGCCGAGGGATATCATTGAGCGCGCCCGAGCCTCTGTACAAACGGCTGCTGTGGATGCTCGCCATATGGTCGATGAGCGTTCTGGCGCTCGGAATCGTCGCCATGGGAATACGATTCGTCATCCGGCGCTAAACGAGGTGTGAGCATGAATAACCCGCTATTGCGCAAGCTCTCGAACTTTACCGAGTTGTCCGCGGAGGAATCCGCCGCCCTCGTCGACTGCTGCAAGGACGTGCGGGACGTGGCGGCCCGCGAAGACGTGATCGCGCAGGGCGACCGGACCGGCGGAGTCAAGCTGCTGCTGGAGGGGTTTGCCTGCCGCTACAAGACGCTCGAGGATGGCCGCCGGCAGATCGTCGCGTACTTCGTGCCGGGGGATCTGTGCGATCTGCGGGTGTTCATCTTGAAGCGCATGGATCATTCGATCGGCGCCATTGCACCGTCGCGCGTGGCGAACCTGTCGCCGGACAATGTAATGAAATTGATGCACGACTATCCCACGCTGACCCGCGCTTTGTGGTGGTCCACCCTGGTGGAAGAGGCGATTGCGCGCGAGTGGATCGTGAACGTCGGGCAGCGCAACGCGCGCGAGCGCATGGCGCATCTTTTCTGCGAACTGCTGTACCGCTTCCGCGCCGTCGGTCTCAACCAGGGTCTGTCCTGCACCCTGCCGTTGACCCAGGTCGAATTGGCCGAAACCTTGGGGTTGTCGTCCGTGCACGTCAACCGGACTCTGCAGGAGCTGCGGCGGCGAAAGTTGATCACCCTGAACGGCGGTACCCTGACCATTCAGAACCTCAAGGCCTTGGAAAAGCTGTCGTTTTTCAATCCGGACTACTTACATTTGGATTACAAAGTAGACAGACCTCCGGTCGTCGAGGGCGAGGCAGAAGGCGTATAATTGCTTTATGTTAAGGCGCGACGGCTGCCGCTCGAATATGCTGGATAGCAACAAAAACCAACGCTGAGCCGCGACTCGACGTACTGTCGGCAGCGGCCACCTGGGATGTATGCAATACGACGAAACCCGTTTGGCAGAGTTGGCCGCGACGGTCGCCGCTGGCTTTGCGCGTGATTCCAAGTTGCTGGCCGGCATCGCGGACAAAGAGCAGACGCGCACCGAAGCCCGGAACCTGGCCAGAGTCAGCGTGATGGTGGCCCGCCACATCATGGTGGCCGCGCACAGCGCGGCACAAAAAGTCGACGAACTCGAACTGTTGTACGACGACGCTGATTTCCTCTAGAAGCGCGGCGCGGGCAGTCTCCCCAGCACGCGTTCGGCGCCGAGGCCGAGGGCCAGCAGCGCGCGGTCCGATCCGCTCGGTGCGTCGAACTCGATCGCGACCGGCAGTCCTCCGTGAGTAAGGCCTACCGGAAGCACCAGGCCCGGCAGGCCGGCGGTGCTGCCGGGGGCGATGTTGCGCGCGACCGCCGTCTCGAAAGGCAGGGGGTGGCCGCGAACTTCCACGGTGCGTTCTTCGCCGATTCGCGGTGCGGGGACGAGAGTGGCCGGGAACACCATGGCGGCCACGTGCGTGCGCGCAAAGTACTCGCGGTAGAGATCGCGCAACGCGGGCAGATACCGGTCGCGGGCAGCGGCGTAGACCGGTTCGCCGACGAAATTGGCGCCGCCCGGCAGGACGTCGCGGGCGAAAATCTTCTGGATGTCGGGACTTGCGCGCGCGACCAAGGCCGGAAGGTCGATGCCTGCGCCGTACTCCTCGAGATAGCGCGCGAGAGCGATGCGGACATCGTGGTTTTGCACGGCGTCCGTGGTGAGATCGATGAGGGCCTGAAGACCGGGCAGCTGGGTTTCGACGATGAGCGCGCCCGCCGCCTTGAGCCTGGCCAGCGCGAGTGCCGTCAAACGTTCGACTTCCGGAGCAAGATCGGCGAACCAATAGTCGCGCACCACCCCGAGGCGCACGCCGTCGAGCCGCGCCGGTTCCAGCGGCTGCCAATCACCGGCCACCACCGAATCGAACAATGCCAGATCCGCGACGTGGCGCGCATGCGGTCCCACTTGATCGAAGAGCGGTGATATCGGCACGCAGCCGTGAGTCGAGTAGCGTCCCGTGGTCGGCCGAAAGCCGGCGATTCCGCACAGCGCCGCCGGGACCCGGATGGATCCCTCGGTGTCTTCGGCCACCCCCAGAGGTGCGACACGAGCAGCGACCGCCGCCGCCGTGCCGCCGCTGCTGCCGCCCGGAATGCGCGTCAGATCGTAGGGATTGTGTACCGCGCCGAAGGCGAGGTTGTTGCTGGTCCAGCCGAAAGAGAGTTCATGAAGGTTGGTCTTGCCGAGCACGACGGCGCCGGCGCCGCGCAGCGCCTGCACCACCGGCGCATCCGCTGCGGGGCGAAATTGCCGCAGCGCCGGGGTGCCGGCGGTGGTCGGGTAATCCCGTGTATTGACGCTGTCCTTCACCGGTATGGGAAGGCCGAAGAGCGGACCTGGTTTGGTGCCCGCGAGGCGCTCGCGGTCGCGACCCCTGGCATCCTCGAGCACTCGCGCCGGTTCCAAGGTGATGAAGGCGTTGAGCGCGTGCGCGGACGATGCGCAGGCCAGCAGCGCCTGCGCGTAGCGCTCTGCGCTCAAGGATCCCTGCGACATTTGCGCCACCGCTTCCGCCGCGCCCAGGTCGCAAAGATCGGCCGTGCCGCCGCTGCCGCCCGCAGATGCGCCGGCTGCCGACATCGCGACGGTGGCCGTCGTGCCCAATACGAAGGTGCGGCGCGAGATCTCCGGGGGCTCAGACATGGTCGCGTCTCAACGCCTGGCACATGCAGTGCACGGCGCCGCCGCCGTTGCCGATCATCGACACGTCGGGATCGTAGACAGTCAGACCTTCGGCGCGGCAGGCCGCGACGAGATTCTTGCTGGAGGCGGGCACCAGCACGCGCTCCTTCCCCAAGGCCACGACGTTGCTGCCCATTTGCATGGCGTCGCCGTAAGGAATGGGTATGGCGCGAATTCCCTTCGAGCGCAGCCAATCGACCAGTTCCGGCTCGACCGCTTCCACGCACACCACCGCCAAGCCTTCGGCAATCATGCCCATTTGCACGTCCAAGTGCAGGAAATGCGAATCGAAGGCGTAGGTATGGAGCTCCCAGCCTTCGGCCTCGAACCAGCCTTGCAGTTGCCGGACGGCGGGCTCGATGGAGCGTTCGCCCGAGTAGCCGCACGCGGCAACGCCCGGCTTGAGCACCATGAAATCGCCGCCCTCGACATTGCCCGCGGTGATGCAATCGTAGATCGGGATGCCGGCGTCGAGATAGAACTGCAAGCAGGCCGCATACTCGCCGCGGCGATAGGGTTTCTGCAGCTGCATGATCACGGCGCCCCAGGGAGTCATGACGCTGCTGTCGCGCGCGAAGATTTGATAGGGCAGCGCCGGATCCGCGGTGAGAAAGTGCGTTGCAACCCCCGCTTGCCGATAGGCATCGATCATCTCATCGTACTGCCGGCACGCGACGGTGAAATCGAACTTCAGCCCGACCCGTTCGGCGCGCTGACAGACGGAATTGCCCGGCTGCCAGGTGAAGTGCTCGATGGGGCCGATCAAGACGTCGCGCAAGGTACCGTATTCGCTGTCGACGCCCCAGGCGTCGAGCGGACGGGTGCCGCCGCCCTTGATTCTTGTGCGCAATTGCATCGCCGATGCTCTCCCTACGTGACCGTCCCGCAACTATACCAACCCAAGGATGCCGGCGTGGCGAATCAGGAATTCGCGCGAGGCACGCAGGAACCCGGCAAGATCGCTTTCTTGCATGGGAAGCGACAAATTGATCATGCCCCGCTGGGCAATGTAGTAGCCGCGTTCCATCAATTCGAGGTGGAACAGTCGGCGCCGCGGCGAGGTGGCCGGCTCGACCTGGGCGGGATCGGTGATGGGCCGGTCGTGCCAGTGCGTGGTGAGCACGCCGCCGATGCCGGTTGCCTGAAAGGCCACGCCCAGCGATGCGCCGAGCGCGTTCAGCTCGGCGCGCAGCGCATCGCCCTGCGCATTGAGTCGGGTGCACGCCTCGGGTGTATACACGTCGCGCGCACCGACCAAGCCGGCCGTCATGGTGATCACGTTGTTGTTGAACGTGCCGCCTTGCGACAGTTTGCCCCCCATGCGCAAGTCCAAATGCCGCATCAATTCGCGCTTCCCGCCGAAGGCGCCGAAGGCGAAGCCTCCTCCCCAGAATTTTCCGAGAGTGGTCAGATCCGGTTGAATTCCGCACAATCCCTGCACGCCGCCCGGCGCCAGCCGTGAAGTCATGACTTCATCGAACACCAGCAGTGCGCCGATTTTCTGCGTTTCCTCGCGCAGCATGTGGAGAAACTCCGCACTTGCCGGGATGCAGCCTGCGGATCCCATCATGGGCTCGACCATCACCGCGGCAATATCCGGCGCGCGGGCGCGCAGCAAGGCACGGGTGCCATGCAGGTCGTTGTAGGTTGCCTTCAGCAGCGGCAACGGCACGCTGAGCGGCGGATCCGCCGCCCCGTACGCCATGAATCCGCCGTGGTAGCAGCCATTGAACACCAGCAGCGTGGTTCTCTGCGTGGCGTGCCGTGCGAGCTGCGCGGCGAACAGGCAGGCCTCCGACCCGGAGTTGCAGAACCGCACCTGCTGCATGGACGGAATCCGCTGGGCAATGAGTTCGGCGAATTCGACTTCGCGCAGGTTGGGTCCGCTCAAGGAAATCCCCGAGGACATGGCACCGAGCACGGCGCGGTGGATCGGCTCGCAAACATGACCGAAGAGTCCGGCGGCGTAGTCGCCGACGAGATTCAGGTACTCATGCCCGTCCAGATCGGTGACTCGGGCGCCTGCGCCGCGTTCGATGGTCAGCGGGAAGGGAACGAAGTACAGCGTCTGGCGGGAATGTCCGCCGGGTAGCACATGGCGCGCGCGTTCGTGGCGCGACTGGCTCAAGGGATTGGCGGCCGTGAAACGCCGTTCGGCGCCCGCCAGCGCCTCATCGAGTGCGGCCGCGGCGCTAATGATCCGGCGCTCCGGATAGACTGCCGAAGTAGCCGCTGACTGCGGCCACGTCCGCATCGTCCAGGCGCTCGGCCACCGAGCGCATCAATTCGCCGGCATCGTTCTTGCGCGTGCCCTGTTGAAAGGCCTTCAGCGCGCCTGCCAGGTACTCTGCGGATTGTCCGGCCAAGTACGGCGCGGCATGCGGCACACCCGTGCCGTCCGGGCCATGACAGCCGTCGCAGGCAGGGACGCGCTTCGTTTCGTCGCCTTGATGAGCAAGCTTATGTCCTCGCGCCAGGCGCACGGCATCGAGCGCGGCGGTTTGGGCGAGGTACGGGGCCGACATCGCTGCATAGCGCGCCGCGAACTGGGCGCGCTGCTGCGGGGTCAGCTGCTTGGCGAAGTTATTCATCACCGGATTGTCGCGCCTGCCCTGCGCATAATCGTCCAGCTGCTTCTGTAGATAGTCGGCAGCCTGGCCGGCGAGGCGCGGCACATGCGCCGCCGCCATGCCCTCGCCATGCGCGCCGTGACAGGCCTCGCAGGGCGGTGCGGCAGGGGCGGCCACGGCGGCCACGGCGGCTCGCGGCAGCACAGCGAGCAGCGTCACGGCCGTCAGCCATTTCATGCCGGCACCAAGCGGCCTGGACTCTTCAGATACTTGTTCTTGAGCGCATCGACCGCCCAGTAGGTCAACGCACCCAGCGTTCCGGTGGGATTCCACGAGGCGTTTTGCGGATAGGCGGAGGCGCCGATGACGAACACGTTGGACACGTCCCAGGATTGCAGATAGCGGTTGACGACGCTGGTATTCGGGTCATCGCCCATCACGGCTCCGCCGGTGTTGTGCGTGGACTGATATTGAGTGCTGGTGTACGGACCATTGCGCGGATTGCCGGCCACCTGCGTGGCGCCCATGGCCTTGCCGATGTCGACCGCCTTGTTCGTGATGTACGCCGACATTCTCAGATCGTTGGCGGGGAAGTCGAAGGTCATCCGCAACAGCGGCTGACCCCAGGCGTCGCGATAGGTGGGATCCAAATCCAAAAAGTTCTGCCTCTGACTGACGGAACTACCGTGAATGCTGGTCATCACGGTATGGTTGTAATGCTTGACCACGGCCTGCTTCCAGGATTTGCCCCACGCCGGAGTCCCGGGCGGAACCGGGTGGTATTGGATGGGGCGGCCATTGCTGTTCACCGCCCCAACATAGGCGCCGCCGATGAAACCGAGTCCGCCGTGATCGAAATTGTCCGCCGCAAAGTCGTTGATCACCGTGCCGGACGAACCGGAGGCCATGAAGGGATTGATGTGGGTGTCGGCATCGAAGAATGACGCCACGTTGCTCGTGGTCTGATAGGAATAGTTGCGGCCGACGACTCCCTTGCCGGTCGCCGGATCGTAGGGCGTGCCGATGCCCGACAACAACAGCATGCGCACATTGTTGAGCGCAAATGCGGACGTGATCACCAACGATGCCGGCTGTTCGAACTCGCGCCCCGCTGCGTCGACATAGCTGACCCCGGTGGCATGCTGCCTGGTCGAATCCAGATTGATGCGCTGGACCTGGCAGCCCGTGCGCAGTTCGAAACGCGGATTGGCGAGCAGCACCGGCAGAATCACGGTCTGCGGCGTTGATTTGGCATAGTGCTCGCAGGCATGGCGCTCGCAGAAACCACAGAAGACGCAGGCATTGAGCTTCATGCCCTCGGGGTTGGTATAGGGCTGACTCAAATTCGACGAGGGCTGCGTAAAGGGGTGATAGCCCAGGCTGCTCGCCGCCTTGCGGAAAATAGCGCCTTGAAAGAGCTCCTTCTGCGGGGGCGTCGGGTACTCGCGGGACCGAGGCGCCTCATGCGGATCGCCGCCCGCTAGAATGCGCCCCTGAATGTTGCCGGCCTTGCCGCTGGTCCCGAGCAGATACTCGAAGCGATCGTAATGCGGCTCCAGGTCCTCGTAGGTCACCCCCCAATCCTGAATGGTCAGCTCCGGGTCGAGGAAGCTCTTGCCGTAACGCTCACGCACATGAGTGGCCAGCCGGAAGTCGCTGCGCGTGAAGCGCCAGGTCTGTCCGTTCCAATGCACCATGGAGCCGCCGAGACCGGTGCCGGGTAGGAATGACTCCAGACGCCGGATGGGCAGCGCCACCTGCGAGGCTTGGTTGCGGAAAGTCTGGGTTTCAAGGGCGCTGTCCTGCATCAAGGCCTTGCGCACGGAGAAGCGCAGTTCGTCGTGAATGGCCGGACTTTGAAACTCGGGCACGGTGAAGCGCGCTTGTCCGCGCTCCAATCCCACCACTTGATAGCCGGCGGCTGCCAATTCCTTGGCGACGATGCTGCCGACCATCCCGACGCCGACGATGACCACATCTACTTCTTTCAGTCGCTGCGCCAAGGCGGGCATTCCTTATAGTTTTGCCGGAATGTCCATTTGCACGTGGATATGATGCTGCGCGTTTTCGGCGAGGCTCATGGGTTCGCGCTCGAACTTCACGCCGTGCTGGTCGACCGACTCAAAATAATTGGCGTAGGCGCCGGGGAAACCGATCATCCGCCACGCCGCCATGTCGCGGTTGCCGCCGTAGACCGGGTCGCTGAAAAAACCCTCGATGGAAAGTTTCAACAAAGCGTCGAAGAACACCGCCGAGGGCACGCCGTCAAGGTCGTGCTTGCCGGACTCCAAGGACTTAAGATAGGCATCCTGCGCTTCGCCCGGCATGCCGCTGAACGGCGTACCGCGAGCTGCGAGCTGGCGGTTGATGGCGCGCAGGGCTACATGAAAGAGTTCCGCGGGAGTGAACGGCAATTGGTAACCCTGGGACGGCATTCCACTCCGCCATGGTCCGCTTCGATACAGGCGCTCGCCTGCGCCCCACGCGCCGTTCAGTTGATGATCCAGAAACGCCGGTACTCCGGCGGCGGCGGCGCCCGGCCCTAAGTCGTCCGCGGGGATCAGGCGTTCGCAGGCCGCTTCGATGAACAGCGCTTCCTCGGCATTGAAATAAAGATAGGTGGGCTTGAGCGGCTCGGTCGACTGCGCGCCGTGCGGCGGGGCCGTCGCCTCTGAGGCCGGCGGCAGCAGGGCGGCGGGCAGCACACCGGCGGCGCCCATTGTGGTGACGAAAGACCGCCTGGTGACCTTCCCCATGAGCATCCCCCGTTTGCCGCTCGGGTGTAATTCTATCGCTAAAGATCGACTTCAACCGGGACAATTGCGCCATCGCCGCTCACGCCCGGGCGGCTGAAGCGGCGCGCCAGCGCCGGGAGAACCAGCAGATTGAGGAGGGTCGAGGATACCAGGCCGCCGAGCACGGCCACTGCCATGGGCCCTTCGATCTCCTGTCCGGGATGCTTCAAATTGACGGCCAAGGGCGCGAGGCCAAGAGCCGTGACCGCGGCGGTCATGAGGATGGGTATCAATCGCTCATTGGCGCCGCGCAGCGCCGTTTGCAGGTCCCACGCGGCGCCTTCGACCTCCACCATGTGTTCGTAATGCGCCAGCTGCAGGATGGCGTTGCGCGCGCTGATGCCGAACACGGTGATCAGTCCCACCAGCGCCCCCAAGGAGATGCCGATGCCGGTTGCAGCGATCGCCAGCACGCCGCCGATCAGGCTGAATGGAAGATTGATCATCACCAGCGCGCTATTGGCGCGCCAGCGGAACGCGGCCATGAGCACCATGAGGATGAGGGCGAGCGCGAGGCCCGAGTACAGGGCAAGCTCAGTTCGCGTGCGATCCTCCGCCGCGGCCGCGCCGGTGAATTCGACGAAAAAACCCGCCGGCAGCACCACAGCCTGCGCGATGCGCCGCTTGGCGTCGAGCACGGCCGCCTGCAGCGCGCGGCCGCTGACATTGAAGGTCACGGTGATGCGGCGCTGGCCGCCGTCGTGCTCGATGCTGTAGCGATCGGCCGTCGGCACCAGATGCGCCAGCTGGGACAGAGGCACTTCGCCCAAGGGTCCGGCGATCATCAGCTTGCCGAGTTCCTCCGGCCGATGTCGCAGGGCATCCGGCACCAGCAACACGGCATCGACGATGCGGGTGCCGCTGAACGCTTGCCCGAGCGCCTCGCCGGCGAACGCGGATTGAATCCCTGCGAGCGCATCCTGAGTGCGCAAGCCCATGGCTGCCAGCGCCTGCGGATCGAGTTCGATGGCAATGGCGGGAATGCCGCTTTGGCGCTTGAATTCAAGATCGACCAAGCCCTGTTCGCCCTTGAGCGCCGCCACGATCTGGTTGCCGATGCGGTCCAGTGTATCCAAATCGTCGCCGAACACCTTGACGGCAATCTGCGCCGTGCCGCCGGTGAGACTCTCGCTGATGCGGTCGCCGAGGAAAGTCACCACTTCGCTCTGAATGCCGGGGTAGCGGGCGAGGATGGCCCGCAGGTCATCCTGCGCCTGCGCCTCATCCACCGCCGCGTCGGCCTTGAGTTCGACGTGAAATTCGCTTTGATGCGGTCCCCAAGTGTCCTCGCCCAATTCCGCGCGGCCGACTTGCTGCTCGATGGTGGCAACATAGGGCAGCCGTAGCACCTCGGCTGAAATTCGCTTGCCGACCTCGAGCATCTCCTGGAGTGAGGTTCCCGGGATGGAGCTCACGACCTGCATCACGAAGTGGCCCTCGCGAAAGTCGGGCATGAAGGTTCCGCGCAGGAACGGCACGGCCGCGGCGGCGGCCACGCACGCGGCGAGCAGCACGGCGGCGGTGAGCTTCAAATGCTCTTCGACCCAGCGTATGGCGCTGACTTGCCGTGCCTTGAGCCACGTCAGCCAACGCGAATCGGGGCGCAGGTCGTCGCGCAGCAGGAGCGCGCACAAGGCCGGGGTTGCCGTCATCGCCACCAACAGCGAAGCGGTCACGGCGAGGATGAACGCTAATCCCAAGGGACCGACAAAATGACCCTGAACGCTGGAGGCAAACAGCTCCGGCAGGAACACCGCAATTACCACCAGGGTCGCGTAGATGACCGGTCCCCGCACTTCGAGGGACGCATCGCGGATCACGTCCAGCCGCGGCAGCGGCGTCGAGGCCGATGCGTTGGCGCGCATGCGCCGCATGATGTTCTCGATGCCGACGATCGCATCGTCGACCAATACCCCGAGCGCCACGGCGAAGCCTTCCAAGGTGATGGTATTGAGCGTGTGGCCCATGCGATCGAGCACCAGCACGGCGGCCAGCAGCGACAGGGGTATGGCGGCGAAGGCAATCAGTGCTGCGCGAACGTCGCGCAAAAACACATACAGCACGGCAAGTATCAGCAGCGCCGCGATCCCCAAGGAGTGTTCGAGATCGCCCAGCGCACGCTCGATGAAATTCGCCGGTCGATGCAGAGCCGGATACACGTTGATGCCCTGTTTGCGCAATGCCGGCTCGAGATTCGCCAGCGCCTGCTCAACCGCCAGAGTCGCCGACAGAGTATTGGCGCCGTACTGGCTGGCCAGCGACAGCAACACGCCGGGTTTGCCCATGATCAGGGAGTCGCCCGAACGCAGCGCGGGCGCCTCCTTGACGTCTGCGACATCGCGTACCAACACCGGCATGCCGCTGCGCACGGCGATAACCGCCTGCCCGATGACCGCAAGGTCCGGCTTCGGGGTGGGCGAGCGCAACAATACGCGTTGCGCGGCGAGATCGATGAAGCCTGCGCCGTGCAGCGCCAAGGCACCCCGCGCGGCGTCGGCAACGTCGATCAAAGTCACGTGGTAGCTCGACAGCTTGTTCGGATCGGGCTGTATTTGGATCTGCCGGACGTCGCCGCCGAACACGATGACATGCGCCACCCCAGGCACTGCGAGCAACCGCGGCTTGATGACCCAGTCGGCCGCATCGCGCAGCGCAAATCCATCCACCGTGTCGGATTGCAGGCCGATCTTGAGCAAGTCCATGGTGCTCGACACCAGCGGCGAGAGCTTCGGGGTTCCCACCCCGCTGGGCAGGGTGCTGCCGATCTCCGACAAGCGTTCGGAAATGCCCTGTCGCGCCACGTGAACATCCACGCTGTCGGTGAACGTGATGGTGACCACGGATAAACCCGGTATCGACTCAGAGCGCAGCGTCGCCAACCCTGGAGCGCCGTTGACTGCGCTCTCGATGCGCTTGGTGACCAGCTCTTCCACTTGTTCCGGCGCGAATCCCGGCACCTCGGTCTGGATGTCGACTTGCGAGGGAACGAATTCCGGGAAGACGTCGAGGGGCGAGCGCAGGGCGCCCCAGCAGCCGAGTATCAACGCCAACGCCGACAGCACCGTGACCATGCCGTAGCGGCGCACGCACAGGGAGACCAGCCAGCGCACGCCTAGTCAGCTTCCGCGCTGGGATTCGTTTGGCGCGCGAGCAGCAGGCCCGCCCCCGAGGTCACGATCGCATCGCCGGGCTTGATGGAGCCGGCGAGAAAATACCCGTCGGCCATGGGACGGCCGATGTCCAAGAGAACGCGGGCGAACACGCCGGGCTGCCGCTCGACATAACACCAATATTGACCGTCGCTCATGACCAGGGCGGGAGGCGGAACCAGGACGCCGGCTTCGGTCCCGGCGGCGGCATCGCCCATTGACCACACCAGGAGCCGTTCGCCCTCCGCGGCGTCCGAATGCTGCAATATTGCAAAAACACTGCGTCCCGGCAGGCCCGAGTCGGCCGGCGCATCCCAGACTGCGCGCGCGGTCCAGCGCTCGCCGGCGAGCCTCGAGTCGAGGCGCGAGACGCGCAGGCTGCTCGGAACCGGACCGCGCAACGTGCCCAGAGGAAATGTGACTCGCAGCAGTTTGGAACGGCCTTGAGCGAGTTCAGTCGGCAGCTGGCTGTCGTCGTGACCCGACCAGGGCGGATGCTGCCCGAGGGTGGCCGAGGCCTTGGCCTCGGCGAGACGCAACGCGGCCGCATCCACAGCCGCTTGGCGCACCGCGCTTTCGCGGGCTTCGGCGCTTTCTGCGCCCGCCGTTCCGGCGAGACGGGCGATGCGCGCCAGCACGGCCTGACTCTGCCGTACCGTCGCCTGCGCCGTGGCCACGTCGGCGACCGCCTGCGCGATCGAGTCGTGGCTCAGCACCACGCCGTATCCCTGTTTGGCTGGAACGAACTGGACGGCGGCCGCGGCAGTGGTCGTCAGGCCGAGTTTCGCCACCTGGTCCGGCGTGAGTTTGATAGTGCCGGTAATGGCATCGTCCTTCTCCTCGGCGGCGCCGCCGGCTTCAGGCGCAGCCGCGGCGGCCGGCGGCGCGGACGCCTGTTTGCCGCAGGCGCACAGCAGGGTGAGGCTCAGCATGAACGAGATGCAGAGTTGTCGCGGGGGGAAAGATTGCTTGGGCATCACATCGCCTGTTGCGGGGAGGTTGGATACTGCCAGCCGCCGCCCAGCGCCCTGCACAAGCCGAGCAGCGCATCGAGCCGTGCCAGTTTGTACTGGCCGAGCTGATCGCGAGCGGTGTAAAACGCGCGCTGGGTGTCGAGAACGGCGAGGTATTCTCCCTTGCCTTCGCGATAGCGCAGCTGCGCGCCTTGGAAAGCGCGTTCGCTTTGGTCGGCATTTTGCTGCTGAGATCGTCTCTGCAGGTCGAGATAGTGAATGGCCGCCAGCGCGTTCTCGACGTCGAGCAGGGCGGAGAGAATGGCTGTGTGATAGGCGGCTATCAACTCCTCTTGCTTGGCGGCTGCTTCCTCGACGACGGCGCGGCGCCGGCCGGCGTCGAAGATCGTCTGTACCAACGATGCGCCTGCGGTCAAGGACCAGCCGGTTCCCGCCAGGGTGATGACGGCGGCCTGAACCGCCGGATTCTGTACACCCCCGCCGGCGGTCAAACTCAACGAGGGAAACAATGCGGCGCGCGCGGCCGTCAGATCGGCATGCGCGGCTTGCAAGTTGCTCTCACTGGCAACGAGATCGGGCCGCCGTTGCAGCAGCTCCGAAGGCAGGCCCGCGGACAGGGCCGGCTCCACGAGTCCATCCAGACTGTCTCCTGCAACCTGGAAACCTTCGGGCGCGCGTCCGACGAGCAGCGCCAAGGCTCCTCGGGCTTCGGCTTCCTGCTGCTGCAACTGCGGCACGATCGATTCGGTGCTTGCCACCGCGGCGCGCTGCGCGGCGAGATCCGCCGGTCCGATGCTGCCCGCATCGAAGCGAGCTTCCGTGAAGCGCAGCACGCCCTCGGCCGTCTCGAGATTCAGACGGGCCAGGGCAATGCGCTCGCGCAGGGATAGAACTTGAAAATAACTGGCGGCGACGGAATTCGAGAGGGTGATGCGCACGGCCGCAAGATCTGCGCGGCCGGCCCCGGCCAGCGCCCGCGCGGAATTTGCCGCCGCGCGATTCTTGCCCCAAAAGTCAACTTCGTAACTGGCCGACAACAGCGCTCCCCAGTCGGTTTCGTGTGCCGTCGAGCCGTGACTTCCGCCGGCGAATTGAGTGGCGTTGCCATTGGCATCGAGTTGCGGCAGGAGTGCCGCGCCGGCAGCCCGGGCCCGTGCATCGGCCTGCTTGACCCGCGCCGCGGCGGCAGCGATATCCAGGCTGCTGTCCTGGGCGAGCGCAACCAGGGAATCCAACTCAGGACTGGCAAAACCGTGATACCAACCGGCGTCGGGCCAAGCGCCATGAATCGCCGGCTGTTCGAATGCGGCAGGCACGGCCGGCGCCGCTGGTTTGCCCGCGTCCAGCGCGCAGCCGCTTGAGCTGAGGGCGGCAATTATGGCGATGACCGATATGGGACGCACGGCGAGTGGAACTTAACATGGGCATCCACGGCGAATTTTTGTATATTTGTAATAATCTGCACGCGCGCAAACCGTGCGCTTTTTCTCCGCTCTGGCGTAATGTGACGGACGTGCACATCCTATTGGTCGAAGATGACGTCGAGTTGGCCGGATCGCTGCGCGGTCAGTTTCGCGAACAGGGCTATCAAGTCGAGCATTTCACCGACGGCGACAGCGGGCTCGCGAGCGCATGCGGGGCCGACTACCAGGTGATCGTCTTGGATCGCATGCTGCCGCTGCTGGACGGCCTGAGCTTCGTCCGGGAATTGCGCGCGCGCGGGGTGATGACGCCGGTGATTTATCTGACCACTATGAGCGGCATCGATGACCGCGTGCAAGGCTTGGACGCGGGCGGCGACGATTACCTGGTCAAGCCGTTTGCCTTCGCGGAATTGCTGGCGCGGGTCAGAGTGCTGTCGCGCCGACCCGCCAACGCGATCGATGCGCCGGTTCGGCTGACTGTGGGATCCATCGAGTTGGACCTGCTGAAGCGCACGGTGGCGCGCGCCGGCACGCCGGTCGAGTTGCTGCCGCAAGAGTTTCGACTGCTTGAATACTTCGCGCGCAACCCGGACCGCGTGCTCACCCGGCGAATGCTGCTGGAAAACGTCTGGGGCATCCATTTCGATCCGCAAACCAGCGTCGTCGAGAGCCACATCAGCCGATTGCGCGCCAAGCTCAATCACGGTTTCGAATCCGACGTGATTCACACCGTGCGCGGCGCCGGATATAAGTTCCTTGCGCCCAACTAGACTCCTCAAGACCGAGAGCTTCCGCTCGGCGGCGCTGTTCGCAACTCTGTTCCTGATCCTGTCCTGGGTGTTGCTCGGCGTCGTGTACTGGATCGTGAACGACACGCAGAAATCGGCGCTGATCGGCGCGGTCGACGCGGATATCAACACCATCCGCAACGGCTATCGCGAAAAGGGACTGTCCGAAGCCATCGAGGTCGTGCAGCAGAGGCTGGGGTCGGGCGATTACACGGGGGCGGATCTGCCCGGCGGCTACATCTTGATCCACGACGCGGCGAGCGGCAGCCGCGTGGGCAACTTGCAGCCGATGACGCCGCAGCTGGGCTTGTTCAGCTTCCCCGCGCCGGCCAAACGCGCGCATGACGTCACGGCATCGGTCCTCGGCCGCGGCGTGTACATTGCGGACGGCGTCTATTTGTTCGTCGGACGCGACACCGGTCAAATCGCGGCGACCCGCTTGCGGATTCTCGAGGCGTTCGCCTGGATTGAAGCGGTCGCCATGGTTCTTGCCGGATTGGGCGGGATTTTTTTCAGTGTGCAATTCATGCGGCGTATCGATGCGATCACGCGCACCTGTCAATCGATCATCGCGGGACGATTCAGCGATCGCATTGCGCTGCGCGGCAGCGGCGACGAATTGGACAGTCTTGCGGCCGCCGTCAACAACATGCTCGACCGGATTGCAACCTTGCTCGACAACCTGCGCCAAGTGTCCAGCGACGTCGCGCATGACCTGCGCACGCCGCTCACGCATCTGCGCAACCGGCTCGAAGAAGCCCGGCAAAAATCGGTGACGACGGATGACTACGCGGCGGCCGTGACGCGCTCGATCGAGGATACCGATCACCTCCTGGTGATCTTTGCCGCGCTGCTGCGGATATCGCAAATAGAATCGGGCTCGCGCCTGAGCGCATTTTCCGTGCTGTCGCTGTCCGAGCTTCTGGAAAGGATCTGCGAAATGTACCGTCCCGTGGCCGAGGACCACCATCAAGTGCTGCTGCAGGAACTGCGGCGGGATGCGCAGATTCGCGGCGACGGCGAACTGCTGACGCAGATGTTCAGCAACTTGATCGAGAATGCGATTCGGCATGGTCCTTCGGGCACGCGGATCCTGGTCCGCCTCGACGTGTCGGACAATGTGGCAACGGCATCGGTTGAAGACGATGGCCCGGGAATCGCGGTGGAGGAGCGCGACAAGGTATTTCGCCGCTTCTATCGGCTCACGGGCAGCCGATCGACGCCGGGCAACGGGCTCGGCCTTGCGCTGGTCGCCGCCATTGCCAATTTGCACAGCGCCAAAATAGAACTGGGCGACAATCACCCCGGTCTGCGTGTTCGGACCTGCTTCGAGAGTGCGCGCTGAGGGCCGCGCCGAGCCGCACCAACCGGCAGCGCGTGGTGTAGGATCACTCGAATGCGCGCACCGGCAATTGCTGCAGTTCTCCTCGTGGTTTCGGGCTGCTCGGCGATGAAGCCGGCTCCGACGGGCGCCACCGGGGCAGCTCCGACTCAGGCGCCGGCCGCACCTTCCACGCCGATCGCGCCCCCACCGACGCCACCGCCATCGCCGCCGGATGTGCCGCCGTCGCCGGAATCAACACCGGTGACGCCGCCGCCCCCGGCGCCTGCAGCACCTGCTTCGCCGCCGCCCGCGAAATCCGCTGCCGTTCGCCCTGACAAGCCGGCGGGCGCCGCACCCGTACCTTCAGGTGCGGCGAACGCCACATCGGGCAAAGTCACATCATCGCCACCGTCACCGTCACCGCCACCGCCACCGCCACCGTCACCGTCGCCCGTACGGGCAGTCCCGAATCCGGCACCCGTAGCCGCAGCGCCGCCGCCGGCACAGCCACGGCCGGCGGGAGGCGCACCGACGCTCAATCTGGCGGACTTGGAGCAACGATTGCGCGACACACGCGCCATCGGCGTGTTCACGAAGCTGTCGCTGAAGAATCAAGTCGATGACCTGCTGAAGGCCTTTGGAGATCTCTATCGCAGCTCGAACAAGCGGCCACCCGCGGAATTACGGCAGCGCTACGATGGATTGCTGCTCAAGGTACTCACATTGCTGCAGGACGGCGACCCGCCGCTCGCGGCGGCTATCGCCTCCTCGCGAGAGGCGATCTGGAATATTCTCGCGGACCCCGAACAATTTGCAAAGATCTAGCACGATCGAGGAAACATCATGGCTCAGCGCATTTCGGTAGTTACACTGGCCGCATTCGCGTCGTTATTTGCGGCTCGCTTGCTTGCCGCGGACGACGCGTCCCTCGGCAAGGATCTCAAGGCGACCATCGTCCTGCAGGGGATGCCCTGCGATCAGCTGATCGGATCCAAACGCAATGCGGACAGCGACTACACCGCTTCCTGCAAGGACGGCAATCGATATCACATATATGTGAATGCGCAGGGACGAGTGATCGTGCAGAAGCTCTAGGGCCGGCTGGCGGACGCCATATCGAAATGCTATGCCGATAGAACCTAAGCGTTGTTGGTAATGAAGTGCGCCGGGGGTATTCTTGATTCAGGGCACCGCGCGCCGCGAACGCCTAGGTACGATTGAGTCCCCCATGCCGGTCACCCTGCCTTTCGCGGCCCGCGGATGCCCACCAACGCTGTCTCCTTGCGGAACGCCTTGAGAATCGAGGCGAGGAGGCCTGGAAAACGCGCTTCCAGTTCCGACGAACGGACGCGGCTCGACAAATCCACGCCGCGCCGCTCACTCACGATCAGGCCGGCCTCGCGAAGAATACGGTAATGCTGCGAGCACGTGGATTTCGGCGTCGCGAGTTTGAGCTTCTGCGTGGTCTCGGTGCAATTCATGCCGGCGGGAGATTTCAACAGCCGATTGACGATGCTCAGGCGCACGGGGTCGGAGAGGGCGTGCAGTATGCCTGCAACCGTCACGTCGTCGATGTGCGGATGTGTGAGAGGGCGCGCCACGAACCTTAGAATAGCGCAAAGCTTGCATCCGTTATACTTCTGTAGTTCAATATTAATGAACTATGACCACTCTATTCCATCCGCTCAAACTCGGCGATCTCGTCCTGCCGAACCGCATACTCATGGCGCCGCTCACCCGCAGCCGCGCCGGCGACAGCAGGATCCCAAATCCCCTGATGGCTGAGTACTACGCGCAGCGTGCCTCTGCAGGACTCATCGTGTCGGAGGCCACGGTCGTGTCGCCGATGGCAATCGGCTATGCCGGCACGCCGGGCATCTGGTCGACGGAGCAGGTCGATGGCTGGCGCCTCACCACCCGGGCCGTGCATCAGGCCGGCGGGCGGATTTTCTTGCAGCTATGGCACGTGGGCCGGATATCCGATCCGCGCTTTTTGGACGGCGCGCTGCCGGTGGCGCCGAGCGCAGTCGCTGCCAAGGGAAATGTCAGCCTGGTTCGACCGGCGACACCCTTCGTGACGCCTCGCGCCCTCGCCCGGCAGGAGATTCCCGACGTCATCGAGGCATTCCGCAAGGGCGCCGAGAACGCGCAGCTCGCCGGCTTCGACGGCGTGGAGCTGCACGGCGCCAACGGCTATTTGCTGGATCAATTTCTTCAGGACGGCAGCAATCTACGCGCCGACGACTATGGCGGCCCGATCGAGAACCGCGCCCGGCTGATGTTGGAAGCCGTCGATGCGGCGATTTCCGTGTGGGGTGCCGGACGGGTCGGCGTGCACTTGGCGCCGCGCGGTGATGCGCACTCGATGGGTGATTCCGATCTGCCGCGGACCTTCGACTATGTCGCCCGCCGTCTCGGCGAGCGCAAGATTGCCTTTCTCTGCGCCCGTGAATATCCGGGTCCCGACGCGCTGGGTCCACGCCTCAAGGCGGCGTTCGGCGGCGTCTACATCGCCAACGAGAAATTCACGTACGAGAGCGCCGAGCAGGCGATCGAATCCGGCGATGCGGATGCGGTGGCATTCGGCAAGCTGTTCATCGCCAACCCGGATCTGCCGCAGCGCTTCGCGCTGCAGTCACCGCTCAACGAGCCGAAGGTGCCGGAGTTCTACGCCGGCGGCGCACAAGGCTATACGGACTATCCGCAGCTATCGCCGGCCGCTCAAAGTCCCGACTTGAACAACAGCCAGGCGCGTGTGAACGCCCGGGTTTCGTCGGGCGTGTAGACTCTCTGCAGTTCGAAGCGGTTGCGGATCGAGGGCGGCGGATAGATCAGAGTATTGCCGCGCACCGCGGGTTCGAGCAGCGGCAGCGCTGCCGCATTGGCGGTGGCGAATCCGATGAAGCGGGTAACCGAGGCGGAGATCTCGGGCCGCATCACGAAATTGATGAATGTGAGGGCGGCGGCCGGGTTGGGCGAGTCAGCCGGAATGACCATGGTGTCGATGTAGAACGGCACCATTTCGCGGGCGAACGAGTACTCGATTTTCACCTGGCCGTGGGACTCGTTCACCATGCGGCGCGCGACCATGGCGTCGCCCGAATAGCCGATGGCCAGACACAGTTCGCCTTCGGCGAGCTGTTGATAGTAGCCGGCGGTGGCAATGCGCCGCACGAAGGGTTGAATCTCCTGCAGTTTCGCCATCACGGCATCGAGTTCCGGCTTGCCGGCCGAGAGGTGCGGCTGGCCAAGATAGCGCGACACCATGGGCAGCACATCGCCCCATGAATCCAGCATGCTGATTCCGCAGCCGGCGAATCTGGCGGCGATGTCCTTCTTGAAAATCATGTCGAGGCTGTCGAGAGGCGCATTCGGCATGATGGCTTTGATTTTGTCGCTGTTATAAATGATACCGGTGGTGCCCCACATCCACGGCACGGCGTACTGATTGCCCGGATCCACGGTCGTGAGCAGCTGCATGATTTGCGGGTCGGCATTGCGGGCATTGGGAAGCCTTGCCTGATCGAGCTTCTTCCAAAAGCCTTTGGGAATTTCGCGAGCAAGTTCCGGCGCGGCATTCATGGTCACGATGTCGTAGTCCGAATGGCCGACGGACAGGATGGTTTCGGCAGTCTCCGGAGAATCGAGCATGGCGTAGTTGACGTGGATGCCCGTCTCAGCTTGAAACTTCGAAATCACGTCGGGCGGAAAATACTCGGCCCACGCATAGATGTTCAGAACCTTTGAGCGGTCGGCGGCGGCGCAGGTCATTCCCAGCCCCAGAGCGAGACCGAGCGCCGCGGCCTGAGCGGCTTTGCTTCGTAGAGCCGTGAGCATGTCGGCCTAGGATACGATACCGCGGTGCGGAGCGCGCCTCATTGCATTCTTGTGTCAATCTTTCCCGCGACGGGTTAGGCTCTCGGGAGTACTCGTCGTGGCAAAGGGAGACCACGGATGGCTTCACGTTTCTTTGCAATCGGCACCCTCACGGCCCTGACTGCGATGGCGGCCGCCGCGACGGTCGCAACGGTGCGACATCCGCACATGCGCCCCAGCTCGATTCCCGGACATGCGCCGCTCCACGCCTTCGGCAGCCGCGGCTCGCAGAAGCGCCTCGGCGCGGCGGGCGCCAAATTCGACGGTGCGCTGGCGGACCTATCGCGCCACGCGGCGCTGGCGCGTCCCGATCACGCCGTCGAGGATTTGCGCTCGATTGCTCCCGCCGTCAGGTTCAAGCAAGAGGCGGCAGATGCGGCGCCGCTGGTGCTGATCGATGCCGTGACCCGCGGCGACTCGCAGCAGTTGAAAGCGGCGCTGGTGAGCCTGGGCCTGCAGCATGCATCCGTGTATTCGAACGACGTGGGCGGCTGGCTGCCGGTGGCGCAACTCGACGCCGCCACTGCCAGGGCCGAAGTTCATTCCATTCGCGCCGCCATGGCGCGCACCCGCAGCGGTGCCGTGACGTCGCAGGGCGATTTCGTGCAGCACAGCGATGTTGCACGTACGCAAAATTCGCTCACGGGCGCGGGCGTCACCGTGGGCATCCTGTCCGACAGTTATGACTGTTACTCGGTGTATGCCGCGAACAATGTTCCCGCAGGCGGGGCGGCGGGCTACGCCAACAATGGTTTCCTCGCCACCGCCGCGACCGACGTATCGACGGGCGATCTGCCGGCAAGCGTCAATGTGCTCGAAGAGGCGCAGACGGGAAACGGCGGCTGCATGAATTATGGCGCGCCGACTCAATTGCCCCTCAGTGACGAAGGCCGCGCGATGCTGCAGATCGTCCACGATGTCGCGCCCGGAGCGGGCCTGGCCTTCTACACGGCCTATAACAGCGAAGCGGATTTTGCCGCCGGCATCGGCAAGCTGGCCGCCTCCGTTGCTTCCGGCGGAGCGGGCGCCAAGGTCATCGCCGACGATGTGGGGTATTTCGATGAACCGTTCTTTCAGGATGGCATCGTGGCGCAGGCGATCGACGCGGTGGAGGCGCAGGGAGTGGCCTATTTCTCGGCCGCGGGCAACGACGGCACTCTCGCGTACGAAAACCTCACGCCTAATTTCAGCAGCGTATCTACACAGACTTTCAATACTGGTGAGCATCTGCTGAATTTCGATGCGTCGGGCGCAACGACGGTCACATCCCTTCCGGTGACCATTGCGTCACTGATTCCCGGGGAGTTCGTTGCCATCCTGGTCGAGTGGGACCAGCCCTATGTGACGGGCGCGCCCAATAGCGGCGGCGCAACCAGTCAGATCGATGTGTGTGTGACCGGCGCCTCCAGCGCCGATGAGATCATCGATTACTCCGGCAACCCGGCGACTTGCTCGGGCGCGAACGCCGTAGGCGCCGATTCCTACCAGGTCATGATCATCGGCAATCCTGCCAACGCCAGCGGCAATACTGCCGCCGAAAACATCACTATTTACGTGGGACTGGCGGGCGGCACCATGCCCGGCCGCATCAAAGTGGCGGTAGAAGACGACGGCGCGGGCAGCACCATCAACGCCTTCCCCGGCAACAGCAGCGGCGCCACCATCCAGGGCCATCCCGGTGCCGCCGGCGCGGCTGCAGTGGGCGCGGCATTTTATTTCAGCACCCCGGCGTGCGGCACCACTCCAGCGCAACTGGAGTATTTTTCATCGCAAGGCGGCGCGCCTACATTGTTCGACAGTAGCGGCAACCGGCTCGCAACGGCTGTCGTTCGACAGAAGCCCGATTTCGTCGGCCCCAATGGCGGCAACAACACCTTCCTGGGCTTTACGCTGGCGTTGGACGGGGTCACGGGATCGGACGGTTTGTTATCGACCAATATCGCCGCCTGCCAGAACAACCCCAGCTACCCCAATTTTTTCGGCACCTCGGCCGCCACGCCGCATGTTGCGAGCATTGCCGCGCTGATGCTGCAGGCCAAACCGGCGGTCACGCCGGCGCAAATTTATCAAGCGCTGCGCAACAGCGCCTTGCCGATGGGGTCCTCGCCGAACGTCGATGCAGGCTACGGGTTTGTCCAGGCTGATACATCGTTGGTTGTGCCGGTCCTGTCTCTGGCCGCTAATGCTGTTGCGGTTGGCGGCTCCACGACGCTGAGTTGGTCCGCCATTCACGCAACGAGTTGCACTGCGTCAGGTAGCTGGACGGGTTCTCAGGCGACCACCGGAAGTCAAACCGTGACAATTGCTGGTGCAGGGACTAACACATATATGCTGAGCTGCAGCAACGCAGCCGGTTCCACAGCGGCCAATTCCGTGACGTTGACCGACGTAGCACCCGCCGCCCCTGCGCTAACGCTAAGCGCGACTTCAATTAATCTCGGTCAGTCGTCTGTAATTACGTGGTCGTCCGCGAACGCCGCTAACTGCACGGCGTCAGGAAGCTGGAACGGAACCCTGGCGTCATATGGAAGGCAGACAGTGACACCCACCGCGGGTGGGACCGAGACATACTCGCTAACTTGTTCAAACGCGGAGGGAGTATCGACGGTTAGTTCTGTAATGCTTACGGTTGCCCCGCCGCCGGCAGCGCCCACGCTCACTCTGTCAGAGAATTCGATCGTCGCCGGGAGCTCGGTCACACTCACCTGGTCATCGGTCGACGCAACGAGTTGCACGGCATCGGGTAGTTGGGCTGGTTCGCTGGCGGCCAGCGGGACTCAAAGCGTGATCCCGACGGGGACTGGCACGGATACCTATTCGTTGACATGCACCAACGCCGCAGGAACCTCACCCGTAACTTCGGTTGTCTTGACCGTCACTGCTCCCCCGGCGAAATCTGGCGGCGGCGGCAGCCTCGGCTTCTTGCTGCTGTCCGGGCTTGCCGCAATGGGCCTGGCGCGGGCTCTCCGTTCACGGCGTGTTAATCTAGCGGCGTGAAATATCTCGCAGCGCTCGTCATTCTCCTGGCATTCCTCGGCGTGGATTGCGCGAGGGCCACGGTGTACACGCTCCCCAACCGTGACACTTCGGTCGTGGGCGAGGATCAGACCGTCGAGACGGTGTATGAAGATACGCTGTACGACCTGGCAGCCAAGTTCAGCCTGGGATCGGAGGAGCTGATCCGGGTCAATCCGAGCGTGGATCCGTGGCTGCCGGGCGCAGGCAAGAACCTCCTGGTGCCGGGCCGGCACATTCTGCCGCCGGGGCCGCGCGAGGGCATTGTCGTCAATCTGCCCGAGCATCGGCTCTACTATTATCCGAAGCCGAAGCGCGGCGGCCCGATCGAGGTCATCACCTACCCGGTCAGCATCGGCAAGATGGATTGGCGCACTCCGCTGGGAGTCACCCATGTCATCTCGAAGCAGAAGGATCCAACCTGGTTCCCGCCGGAATCGGTTCGCAAGGAACACGCGGCGGCAGGTGATCCTCTGCCGCTGCGGGTACCCCCCGGGCCCGACAATCCGCTGGGGGCCTATGCCATGCGGCTGGCGGCCGGAAACGGCACTTATCTGATCCACGGCACGAATAATCCAATCGCCGTGGGAATGGCCGTGACTCACGGCTGCATACGCATGTATCCGGTCGATGTCGCCGCCTTGTTCCCGTTGATTCCCGTGGGCACCTCCGTGCGCTTGATCAACGAACCGATCAAGGTGGCCTGGGTCGACGGCGAGTTGCTGCTCGAAGCCCATCCGCCGGTTGATGCGCAGGGGCAGAGTTTCGAGCCCAATGTCGATCAGTTCGCCGACATGCTGCGCGCGGCCGTGGGTGCGACGACGGTTGCGATTCATTGGGACTATGCGCGAGAAGTGCTGCAGAAAGCGGATGGAGTGCTCGCGACGGTGGGACTCGAGGCTGAGAATCCCAACGTGGCGCCGCCGGACACCACGCCGGCACCCGTCACGGAGGCGCCGCCTGTGACTGCGCCGACCAAGGCGCCGGCCACATCACCTTAGGCCGCTAGGCGCCGCACTCCGAATCGGCGTGCACTTTGACCGAGGCGGCATTGGCGACCGCGATATTCGCATGACCGCATTTTGGAAACACCGCATCGGCGCTGGTCGCGGTCCAGGCGAGATTGGCTTTGCCGTTGGCGTCTGCGAACAAGAAGAACGGCATCGAGGTGAAGCCATTGATTCGCGCGTTGCTGAAGACGATTCGTTCCGGACGGGTACTCATGTCGTACACCGTGACTAAAATGTCCTCGGTCCCGTCATTGGTGATGTTGACGTCGACGCTGTCGGCGCCGCGTGCACCGCTGCCGAACAGCAGCAGAGGCCAACTCAAGATCAAGGCCGCATGCACGGCGCGTTGCTGCGAAAAAATCATAGGAACAGGCTACTCGCGGTCCGCTCGCGGCGGCAGCCGACTGATGCGGTACCCGCTGTGGGAGTGTGCCTACGGAGCGATTGATTGGGTTTTACCGCGATGCGGTACAACCGCGGATGGATTCAGTCCTGGTCCCGGGAATGCGCGCGAGACTGCCAGGCAAATTGCGATCGGGATCGTTGCTGTGAACCCTGATCGCTGAAGATGGGGCCCTGTTCGTGAAACACCGGCTCACCCTGGCTGTGTCCGTCCACCAATTGGTTGAGCACGTTCAACAAGCCGAACAGCGAGACCCCTGCAAAAGCCAATAGCAGCAAGACGACCAGGAATAAATACATGGGTCCCCTCCGCAATCCCATTGCTTTGAGAGTAACTGCAATTTTGCGACCAGACCGCGGTTGCCATTGTAGGAAAAAGCCTGATTTTCTTGTCAGAGTGAGATTTTCTCACTCGAGGGCGGGAAGTACTCGTCCTTGTGCACTGCCGAAACCAATTCGCGCTGCGCCAGGCCGCTCGCACCAGGCGCGAAAGATGACGCTGTCGCCGTCCTCGAGAAAGGTCCTCGACTCGTCGCTGCCGATCTGAATCGGCCGACTGCCGCCCGCGCTAAGTTCCAATAAAGAGCCGGCCTCGTCGGGAGTCGGGCCCGACTGAGTACCGGTTCCCAGCAGATCACCGGCGCGCAGGTTGCAGCCATTGACGGTATGATGCGCGACCAGTTGCGCGATGGTCCAGTAAGCGTGACGAAAGCTGGTCAGCGAGAGGCGCCGCGCAGGCCGGCCCCGCTCGCGCATCGCCGCGCTCTCGATCAGCGCTTCGAGGCGGATGTCGATGGCACCGGCATCTCGATTCACGACGGAATTCAGATATGGCAGCGGCGGGGCGGCATCTGCCGGCCGCGACGGCGCGACGCGAAACGGCGCCAGGGCCTGCAGCGTGACGATCCAGGGCGAAATCGTGGTGGCGAAGTTCTTCGCCAGGAACGGACCCAGAGGCTGATATTCCCAGGTTTGCAGATCGCGCGCCGACCAGTCGTTGAGCAGGCACATGCCGAAGATATGTGCCTCCGCGTCGGCGATGGCAATTGGTATCCCTAAGGAATTACCGCTGCCGACGAAGACGCCGAGTTCAAGTTCGTAATCCAAACGCGTGGACGCACCCACCGTCGGCTGCGTTGCTTCCGGCGGCAGGCGCTGTCCCCGAGGCCGATGGAAGGTCTGTTCCGACACGCCAATGGAGGAACTGCGGCCGTGGTAGCCGATGGGAATCCATTCATAATTGGGCAACAACGGCTTGTCGGGCCGCATCATCCGGCCCACGGCGGTGGCGTGATGTATCGAGGTGTAGAAATCGGTGTAGTCGCCGATGTGTGCGGGCAGTGAATACTGCGCGTCGATTTGCGGCACCAGGCAGGCCTGCAACGCACTCTGCAGATTCGATCCCTCCAAGAGACCTTGGAACAAGGCTCGGCGCACCGCGATCGATACTTGCGGCCCGAGCCGCATCAGCGCATTGAGCGATGAATCGGCGCCCGCGCGAATTCCTGCGACGGCCGGCCCCGGGAGCAAATCGCGCGCCGCCACGGCGGCGAGATCCACGATCTGATCGCCGATGGCGACGCCGCCGCGAAACGCTTCGCCGGACTCTTTGCGGCGGAACACCGCAAAGGGCAAATTCTGGATGGGGAAATCCCCGTCGATCCGATTGGCCGCGGCCAACCAGCTGCGTGCCCGCGGCTCGTGCGTTTCATCCAAAGGGGAGGGATCGGTCACGGTCGCGTCGGGTCGAAGCGTTTCTTGAGTTCGAGCCAGTGGGACATGTAGTCAGCTTGCAGCGGCGGCATTCCCTGCCGCGCCGAGCGCGTGGGATGGATGACCTGTCTGGTCTCGAACATGAACGCCATGGTGTCGGTGATATGAACCGGCACTGACGTGTCGGCGGCGACGGCCTTATCGAAGGTCGCGGCATCCGGACCGTGTCCGCTCATGCAATTGTGCAGGGAGGCGCCGCCCGGTACGAAACCCGTGCTCTTGGCGTCATAGGTTCCGCATATCAATCCCATGAACTCATTGGCCACGTTGCGGTGAAACCATGGCGGCCGGAAGGTGTTTTCCATCGTCAGCCAGCGCGGTGGAAAAATCACGAAGTCGATGTTGCCCGCTCCCGGCATGTCGCTCGGCGAATGCAGAACCGAAAAAATCGAAGGATCGGGGTGATCGTAGGAAATCGAGCCGATGGCATTGAAGCGGCGCAGATCATATTTGTAAGGCGCATGATTGCCGTGCCAGGCAACCACATCCAGCGGCGAGTGGTCCATGCGTGCGGTCCAAAGGCGGCCCAAAAACTTGGCCGTCAGCTGGCATTCGACGTCGAGATCTTCGTAGCGCGCGTGCGGAGTTTGAAAGTCCCGCGGATTCGCGAGTCCGTTGGAACCGATGGGTCCGAGCTCCGGAAGCCTGAACGGAGCGCCGAAGTTCTCACAGAGATAGCCGCGCACGGTGCCTGCGGGAAGGTCGACGCGGAAGCGCAGCCCGCGCGGAATGACGGCGATTTCCTGCGGCTCGACCCGCAGCCGACCGAGTTCGGTGTCGAGACACAGCGGGCCAAGCTGCGGAACCACGAGCATTTCGCCGTCGGCGCTGTAGAAAAAACGCCGCCGCATCGGTTCATTGGCGGCGTACATGTAGATTGCGCAACCGGCATGGTTATCCGGCGATCCGTTCCCGGCGACCGGCACCAGTCCGTCGATGAAATCCGTGGGTGCGGTCGGCAGCGGCAAGGGGTCCCAGCGCAGCTGATTCGGCGATGCCGGCTGCTCCGCGGCGGGCTCGTCGAATCCTGAATGCTGCAGGCGCTGAAACGGCTGGTGCGTGACCGAGGGACGAATGCGATACAGCCAGGAACGGCGGTTGGCGGGCCGCGGCACCGTGAATGCGGTTCCCGAGAATTGCTCCGCATATAAACCGTAGGGACAGCGCTGCGGCGAGTTGCGCCCGGGCGGCAGCGCACCGGCCAGGGCCTCGGTGGCGAACTCATTGCCGAACCCGCTTTGGTATCCAGGCTCGTCGGTCTGCGATGCAATTGCGCTCATAGACCGCCAGTCTATTATATTGGGGCAACTAATCGCGAACTGGACACCCATGCTGAAGGTCGGTCAACCGAATCGCGCGGCGCCTGCGACGGACGACCTCAAGGGTCGAATTGTGAGCTTCATGAGCGGCGCCTCCACCGAAATAACGCCGTCGGAAGTGGAGCGCTTGCCGGAACTCGCCACGCTGCTGGCGGGCGGCACGGCGGTCTACGTCGCGCACACACCGAATGCGGGCTTCGCGCAGGTGATCGAGGCGGCGCTCGCCGTACGGCGCGCCGGATTTCTGGCGACGCCGCATATTGCGGTACGGCGCGTGCCCGATGCGCAAACACTGCGGGCGGCGCTCGCGGTGCTGCGCGAAGGCGGGGTCGAGCACATATTGCTGATCGCCGGGGACGCGCCGCGGCCGATCGGCGAGTTCTCGTGCGCATTGGATGTTCTCGAATCGGGGATCCTGGAGGAATCAGGCATCACCCAGGTCGGTGTCGCCGGGCATCCCGAGGGCCACAACGCGGTCTCGGTGGGCCGGCTGTGGGCCGCGCTCGACGCCAAGCAAGCCGCCGCCCTGCGTCTCGGCCACCGCATGCACGTCGTCACTCAATTCGGGCTCGACGGCACGGCCTTCCGGCGATGGGAGCGAGAGGTCGTGCGCCGGCGAATCCGGCTGCCGGTGCGCTTGGGGATCGCGGGCCCGGCGCCGATCACCAAGCTGGTGCATTTCGCCGTTCAGTGCGGCATTGCTGCGTCGATGCGCGCCCTGACGCGCAATCTCAGCACCGCGGCGCGATCATCTGAATTGGCGATCTCTCCGGATCAGCACTTGCTTGCCCTGATGGCGGCTCCGGTGTCGGCGCAAATCGTGGCGCCGCATTTTTTTGCGTTCGGCGGCGCGCTGGAAACGGCGCGCTGGATGCAGAAAATCGCCGCCGGCGCCTTCGATATCGACGCGCGGGCAGGGCAACTCAGACTGCGGGCGTGACGCTGCGGTGGGCAAAAAATTTTCCGTTCTGACATCGCTTTGGGAGTTTCGCCTACATAGCAGCGCAGGTTAATGTGCAAAATCAGGGCCTATGAATGACAGGCGGGAAACGGTGTTGGCGGTGCATGGCAATGCAGACGGTTACTGGTATATCGGCGCCGGCCGCAGCATTGCCGAAGGTCCCTATCGTAATCCCGACCAATTGCTGAGCGTCGCCTCCGACCTGCTCGCGGCCGAGCTTCATTGGCGCATCGATGTATTCGACATGGCCGGCAATAAGATCATCAGCTACAGCAGCGAAGAATTGGACGCCGGCGACCTGCATCCGCTGCGGTGGCGGCACCAATGGAATAGGCTGGGGCATAGCGCCGTCCCTCACTGATCGCTGCTGCGCCCTTGATCCATTAATCGTCGCTGCGATCGTCAGCCGGTTCCTGCGCATGCGGGCTCAAGAAATTCAGCAGAGGTTTTCCGCCGCGGGCGTTCTCGGCCACCGCCTTGAGCGCGACCAAGGTGGGCGTCGCCAAAATGATGCCTGCGACTCCCCAAAACAATCCGCCGAACCACAAGGCCAAAAACACCAGCATCGGGTTCAGCTGCAGCCGCCGGCCGACGAGTAATGGCTGCACGAATTGTCCCTCGATGGTGGCGAGCGCCAGATAACTCCCTGCCACCGCGAGGACATGCCCCAGTCCATCGAGCGAAACGATGGCCACGATGGTGAGCACGATGAGCGTGGTCGTCGAACCGGCATAGGGGATGAAATTGAGTATCCCGGCCATGGTGCCCCACAGCCAGGGGCTCGGCATGCCGAGCCACATCATGGCGAGGGCCGTGGCGAAGCCGAGTCCGACATTGATCAATGCGGTCGTGACATAGAAGCGGCCGACCTCGCCCCGCACTTTTTCAATGACGCTGATGATGTGGGCCGAGTGCAGGTCGCCGGCAAATGCCGAGGTCATTCGTGCGAGCATCGGGGGGCCGCCGGCCAGCAAGAACAGCGTCAGAATGATGACGGTGATGCTGCTCAGCACCGGACCGCGGGTGACGTCCAATAACATCGCGGGCGCGCTCTCTTCGGCGGGGGCGACCGTCGGCGGCGGCGCCCCGCGGGCAGAACTGCCGATGTTGCCTGCGGAATTGCGCAGCTCGTCGATCCGGTTCATGGCCTGTTCGACGGGCCGGATTTTCCGCTCGATGATCCGTAGAGTGTGCGGCGCTGCCGCGAACCATTGCTGTGCGGGCGCCGACACGAAGTTCACCAGCACGGCAAAAATTCCCAGAATCGCAATCAAAAGCACCGCGGCGCTGATGCTGCGTGGAACTCGCCATGCATGCAAAGCCTCGACGGGACCGGAGAGCACCAGCGCCAGCAACAGCGCCAGCGCAACCGGGACGAAGGCGACATGCGCGACGTACAGCAGCGAACCGACGGCGCCGGCCGCCAGGATGCGCAGCGACGTCACCTTCACCGGGCGCCGCTCATGGTTTTGAGCAGCCGGTAGGTGAATTCGACGCTCTCATCGAAGGCTTGAATGCCGATGCGCTCATCCCGGCCATGCGCGCGATTCTCATCGACGTCCATCCACACTCCGCTGATGTCGTAGCTCGGCATGCCTGCGTTGCGGGTTTGCCGATCGTCGCTGAATCCGGTCGCCATGGTGGGAATGATGGGCACCCCCGGCCACATCGAATGCGCGAGAGCCGCCGTTTTCTGCATGATTTGCGGAGTCGGCGGCGACTCGGGGCTGACGATGGGCGGTGCGTCCAGAGTGAGGCGGATGGCGGGATCGCCAAACGCGGCGACCAGAAGATTTTGCACATTCGCGGCCGAATCCCCGGGCAGCATCCGGCACTGGATGGTTGCCTTGGCCCGCTGCGGCAGGGCGTTCTCGGCGTGCCCGCCGGAAATCAAGGTGGCGACGCAGGTCGTGCGCAGTTCGGCGTTCAGACGCACGTTCTGACTCAGGCGCTCCGCCGCGGCCGGGTCGGGCGGTGATTGGGCGACCGCCCGCATGTCCGCCGCCGTCGTTCCGCTCTCGAGCCCCGCCCACGCGGCGAAACTGGCCCGGGTGGTTGCAGTGAGCATCACCGGAAATTGGTAGGCTGCCAAGCGCCCGAGACCGGCGGCCAGCCGGTAAATCGCGTTGTCGGGGCCGGGCAGAGAGCCGTGGCCACCGGGACTCAAGGTCTCCGCGGTGAACGTCACGTACGTCTTTTCGCTGGTGCCGAGTTCGAGGAACTGCCGCACTCCGTTCTTCGTGCCGCCGCCGCCGCCGTCGAGATTCACCACCCAGGCGGCGTCGATCAAATCGCGATGCTCTTTGAGCAGAAAGGCCGGACCGTTGGCGTCTCCGCCGGCTTCTTCGTCGGCAGTGAACGCGACGATGATGTCGCGTTCCGGAACGAACTTCTCGCGTTTCAAGCGGATCAGAGACTCGACCAGTGCGGCGTCCCCATCTTTCATGTCGATGGTGCCGCGGCCGTAGAACCAGCCGTCTTGCTGCGTGAGTTTGAATGGGTCGACGGACCAGTCCTCTTGCTTGGCGTCGACGACATCCAGGTGACCGAGGAACAGGACGGGGCCGTTCGAATGTTTGCCGCGGTAGCGAACCACCAGGTTGCCCTTGGTGGGATGATCGGATGGCGCCACAAAGACCAAGTCTTGCGCCGCAAAGCCGGCGCTCGATAGCCAGCCCTGAATGGCCTTGGCGGCCTCCGTGGAACCCTGCGCATGAGTGGTATTGATCTGCACCAATCCCTTGAGCATCTCGCGGGCGAGATCTTGATCCGCCGGCGGCGGCAGAGGGGGCGCCGACGTTGCCCACGAGACCGTGGTCACGGCCAGCCCGAGCCCCAGCATCCATGTTCGCATTGAATTCTCCCCCTGCATGCAGTTCACTAGAGCATATCGGAACCAAAGGAAATTCCAATGCGAACGGCGATTATTATCGCGTGCGGCATTCTGCTCTGGGCCGGCTGCATCGCCGCCGCGAAATTGACCTCGGGCAGCGGCGCCTCGTTCACGGCCGCGACCCTGGCGTTCGCCGTCATCTGGCTGTGTGTCTCCGCGGCCAACCTGTCGGTCGGAGTTTCCAAGGCGGGCTACAGCGTTGCCGAGGAAATGCCGATTTTCCTGGCTGTATTTCTGCTGCCCACGGCGCTTGCGGTGTTGGTCAAGTGGAAGTGGCTGTGAGCAAGGCGCCGCGGACCGTGAACAGCAGCCGGCTGGAAGCCTTCAGCGACGGCGTCATCGCCATCATCATCACCATCATGGTGCTGGAACTCAAGGTGCCGCGGGGCGATACCCTGGAGGCGCTCGTGCCTCTGATTCCGAACTTCCTGAGCTATGTGCTGAGCTTCATCTATGTCGGCGTCTACTGGAACAATCACCACCACATGCTGCATACCTGTGAGTCGGTGACCGGCCCGATTCTATGGGCCAATCTGCATCTGTTGTTCTGGCTGTCCTTGTTCCCCATCACCACAGCTTGGATCGGCGAGAATCATTCCGCCGCGGCGCCGTCCGCGCTGTATGGGTTGGTGTTGTTGATGGCGGCCATTGCGTATTGGATATTGCAGCAGCAGATCATCGCCGCCCAGGGACCGGAGTCGATTCTGAAAAAGGCCGTGGGCGCTGATTGGAAGGGGAAACTGTCGCCCGTCACTTATTTGGTGGGCATCGCCGCGGCGTTCATCTGGCCTCGGTTGGCCCAGGCTTTGTATCTGTTGGTCGCGCTGCTGTGGCTGGTACCCGACCGCCGCATTGAAAAGGTGCTGGTTCGCGACTAGCGGCTAGATGATGCCCTTCGCGCGCAACGCCGCGATGTCCCCAGCCTGCATGTCGAGACGTTCGGCCAGCACTTCCTGCGTCTGCGCGCCCAAGGGCGGCGGAGCGGAGCGATAGGTCACCGGCGTTTCGGACAGGCGCAGAGGATTGGCGACCAGGGAAACCGTGCCTGCCACCGGGTGCGGCAGATCGATCTGCATGCCGCGGGCACGCACCTGCGGATCGTCAAAAACCGAATCCAAGGAATTGATGGGTCCGGCGGGAACTCCCACCTTCTCGAGCGCCGCGACCCAGTGGCCGGTGGGCTGCGTCACGGTCGCGGCACTCAACTTGTCGATCAATTCGCGGCGATTGGCCACCCGCATTTTGTTGGTGCGAAAGGCCGGATCCTCCGCGAGCGTCGTGAGCCCGGCGACGGCGCACAGTCGGGAGAACTGCGCGTCGTTGCCGACCGCAATCACCATGTAGCCATCGCTGGTCGGAAAGTCCTGATAGGGAACCAGGTTCGGGTGGGCATTGCCGTAGCGCCGCGGTGCGCTGCCGCTGACCAGATAGTTCATCGCCTGGTTCGCGAGGCAGGCCACCTGCACATCCAGCAGCCCAATGTCGATGTGCTGGCCGACGCCCGACCGGTCGCGATGGGCGAGTGCCGCCAGCACGCCGATCGCCGCGTACAGTCCGGTCAAAATATCGGTGACCGCGACGCCGACCCGTTGCGGTCCCGCCCCGGGCTCGCCATCCTGCCGGCCCGTGATGCTCATCAATCCCCCCATGGCCTGCACCAGCAGATCGTAGCCGGCGCGCGGTGCGTAGGGACCGGTTTGGCCGAATCCTGTGATGGAGCAATACACCAGGCGCGGATTGAGGGCGCGCAGCGATGCATAGTCCAGACCATAGGATTCGAGGCCGCCCACTTTGAAGTTTTCCAGCACCACATCGGACTTGCGGGCGAGCTCGCGAATAATGGCTTGGCCTTCGGGGGTGGTTAAATCCACCGTGATGGATTTCTTGTTGCGGTTGGCGCACAGATAGTACGCGGCGTCGGCGCTGTCATTGCCTTGCGCATCGCGCAAAAACGGCGGACCCCAACCGCGAGTATCGTCCCCGGTGCCCGGCCGTTCGACTTTGATGACTTCCGCGCCCAGATCCGCCAGAACCTGCCCCGCCCAGGGGCCGGCGAGGACTCGCGACAAATCGAGCACGGTGATATGCGAAAGAGCGCTGTTCATCCGCACAAGTTAGCACGATCGAAAGGCCCACCGGCCCCCGAGAGTATGCGATGCTGCGGCCTTTCGAGAGGACAAAAGGCTGAACATGGCGATGGGTAGCTTCCATTGGGACGATCCGCTGCTGCTCGATGCGCAGTTGACGGAAGAAGAGAAGATGGTGCGGGATGCCGCGCGCGACTATTCACAAGGCCGGCTGGCGCCGCGGATCGTGGACGCTTTTCGCCGCGAGCACACCGATCCCGGAATCTTCAAGGAGATGGGGGAGCTTGGTTTATTGGGCGCGACCATTCCCGAGGAATTCGGCGGCGGCGGTCTCAACTACGTGAGCTATGGCCTGATCGCGCGCGAAGTTGAACGCGTCGATTCCGGATACCGATCCATGATGAGCGTGCAATCCTCGCTGGTCATGCTGCCCATCGAGCGCTTCGGGACACCGGCTCAGAAGAGCAAATTCCTCCCCGGACTGGCGCGCGGCGAATCGATCGGCTGTTTTGGATTGACCGAACCCGATCATGGCTCGGATCCCGGCAGCATGATCACGCGCGCGCGCGCCGCACCCGGCGGCTACCGTTTGTCCGGTGCCAAGACCTGGATCTCCAACAGTCCCATCGCCGACGTATTCATCGTGTGGGCAAAGACCGACGATGACATCATTCGTGGATTCATCCTCGAAAAAGGCTGGAAGGGTCTGGCGGCCCCCGTCATTCACGGCAAAGTCGGCTTGCGCGCCTCCACCACGGGGCAAATTCTCATGGATGATGTGTTCGTGCCGGAGGAGAACTTGCTGCCGGGGGTTACCGGCCTGCGCGGTCCGTTCACCTGCCTGGATTCGGCGCGCTACGGCATTGCCTGGGGCGCTCTCGGCGCGGCCGAGAGCTGCTGGCACACGGCGCGGCAGTACGTGCTCGATCGAAAGCAGTTCGGCCGGCCGCTCGCCGCGAATCAATTGATACAGAAGAAGCTGGTCGACATGCAGACCGAAATCTCCCTGGCGCTGCAGGGGTGTCTGAGGCTCGGCCGGATGAAGGACGAGGGCATCGCGTCCGTCGAAATCACGTCCATGCTCAAACGCAATTCCTGCGGTAAATCGCTCGATGTGGCGCGCGCCGCGCGCGACATGCTGGGCGGCAACGGCATTTCCGATGAATTCGGCGTGATTCGCCATGTGGTGAATCTCGAGGTGGTGAATACCTACGAGGGCACCCACGATATTCACGCGCTCATCCTCGGCCGGGCGCAAACCGGCATTCAGGCATTCACTTCGGGCTAGGGGCAGCTCAGGCTAAGGGTAGCCCGGGGAAGCCGCGCCCGAGACCCGCGGGACCCGAAAACTGGGCTTCAATCCGACTTCCCACGCGACGCTGGTGGGGGCGTCGGCGCTCAGGGTGACTTGCCGCGCCGTGGTTTCCTCGCCGTGCTCCATGCTCGGATGCCAGATGCGAACGGTGTACTCGCCCGGCGGCAGGTCGCTGATGGTCGCGCTTCCCGCGCTCTCGGTCTTGGCGAAGAACGGGGTTTCGGAAACGTAAATATATCCCACCATCCAATCATGGATGTTGCACCCCAGGACCACGACCCCCGGTTTGTCGAACACGACGGGCGGCGCATCCGTGCCGCCGTACAGGGGCAGCTCGAATTTCTTGGCAGGGGAGAAGGAGTAGACCTGGTGACGGATATTGTCGCTATTGGGAAACCGGATCTTCGATCCGACGAATACCGGCTTCACATAGGGCACGAATTGCTTGTCCACTTGATCGACGGCATCCACGGGCGGTTTGGCGCGCTGCGCGCTCTTGGGATCGGTGGGTGTGGCCAGTACCACGGCATCCGCCACCGATTTCCCATGGTGGTCCTTCACCGTGACGTGCAGCTCCGCGGCGAGCAGGGGCATGGTGCAGCCAATGACATAAAGAGCAGCCGCCAGGGTGAAGTATCTGTTCATTAGAATCGGTAGTTCCAGGTGATTTCCGCCACGGTTTTCGTGTACTCATTGCTGCCGTCCGCGTGCGTGTCCCAATATTCGATCGCGCAGCCAAGCAGGCTGTGCACGGTCGGAGAGAAGCTGATGCCCGCCCGAGCACCCCAGGTCGTCCCGGTGAGTTTGTACGCGTAGGCCTCCGGTCCGAATGCCGGATCCTCGGCGATGGCCGCCGAGGCGTAGTACACCGTCAAGTTGGGGATCGACGTCGACACCACGTCGCCGTGGCGGGCCGACAGGCCGAGCGACACGAGAGCGCTCTCGCTCACGGAGTATTCCACGTTGGCGGTGAGACTTTGACTGACCTGACTGAAGGCGTCGCCCGAGATGCCCGGTACTTCCTCAGGCAGGGCGCGCGCCACCCGGCTGTCGTACGCATACTCGGCCCACAGGTTCCAGCGTTCATCGAGGCGCCGTCCGGAGGCGAACGCCGCGCGGTAGTCCCAGGCATTGCGGTAGCTGTCCTCGTAGCTCGAGCGCGCAACCGTGGCTCCAATGCGCGCCCAGGGCGCATAGGCGCCGAGGCCCCATTTCTTTTTCAGCGACAATAGTCCATCGAGAGAGGCGTTATTGAGCCCGGTGAGACTGTGATAGGCCTCGCCGCTGAGGTCGCCGCCGATGGTGAGGCTGTAGCTGCCGCTCACCGGGATCAGTCGAAAAATCGAGAGCCGCCCATCGAATGTGGTATCGGCCACTTTGTCGGAGGCGAATTGCGCGTTTCCGACATTGTCATCGCGGCGCACGCTGCCGTCGACGCCCAGCGTCCAATCGCTGTGCGCGGCATACGGCAGTGCAATGAGCGCCGCGAAGGCCGCGCATGCGGCCCTGGTAGCCGCCGATGAACAGCCGCATTCCAATGCTTCCCCTGCAAGGGCATCCCGTTGCACATGACGTCGCACGGCGCCCATTATGCAATGGGCGGCGAGGTCGCGTATGGCTACCTGTCGGAGCCGCGCCGACAGGTGGACGACACCTGGCGTCGCTCGCGGCCTACAGCAAGAACGGCGTCCTGATCTATACTCGAGCGCAATGAAGACGCGTGAATTGGGACGACAGGGACTGAGAGTTTCCGAGCTGGGCTTGGGCTGCATGGGTCTGTCGGATTTCTATTCGAGCAGCCGCGCCAGCGAATCCGAGGGCGTGGCTCTGATCCAGCGCGCGCTCGATTTGGGTCTCACATTCTTGGACACCGCCGATGTTTACGGTCCGCACACGAACGAACGCCTGGTGGGCAAGGCCATTGCAGGCCGGCGGGAGTCGGTGGTGTTGGCGACCAAGTTCGGCATCGTCCGGCAACCCGGTTCCACGGTTCGCAGCATCGACGGCAGCCCGGACCACGTCCGCAGCGCTTGCGAGGCTTCCCTGAAGCGTTTAGGGGTGGCGACCATCGATTTGTACTATCAGCACCGCGTCGATCCCAAGATTCCCATCGAAGAAACCGTGGGCGCGATGTCGCAGCTGGTGCGGCAGGGCAAGGTGCGCTACCTGGGCCTGTCCGAGGCCGCACCGGCCACTTTGCGGCGCGCCCACAAGGTGCATCCCATCAGCGCCTTGCAAACCGAATATTCGCTGTGGAGCCGGGACCCCGAGGATCAGATCCTGCCCACCGCTCGCGAACTGGGGATTGGCTTCGTGCCGTACAGTCCGCTGGGCCGCGGTTTTCTGGCGGGCCGGTTTCGCACCCTGGAAGATTTGGCGCCGGACGATTGGCGGCGCGACTCGCCGCGGTTCCAGGGCGATAACTTTGCGAAGAATCTTGCCGTGGTCGAACAGATCAAATTGCTGGCGACCGAGAAGGGCTGCACCCCCTCGCAGCTCGCGCTCGCCTGGCTGCTGGCTCAAGCGCCGGACATCGTGCCGATTCCGGGCACCACCGACCGCAGCCGCCTCGAGGAGAATTTGGGCGCGGCCGGCCTATCGCTGCAGGAAAAGGATTTGCGGCGCATCGACGCGGTGGCGCCGCTCGGCGTCGCGAATGGGCAACGCTATCACGACAGCATGATGCGATATTTGAACGGCTGACGGCTGACGGCTTATGGCGGCGATGGCGGCCGCGGTTCGCCCTGAGTGATCAAACAGGCGTTGCGGCTGCCGGTGGTGTGAATCCACAACCAGCTCAAGGCCACCGCCAGTCGATTGCGCACGCCGATCAGGAAGTAGATGTGCGCGAGACCCCAAAGCCACCAGGCCAGGCCGCCGCGAACCTTGATCCAACCGAAGTCGATGACGGCGGCGCGCCGGCCGATGGTGGCCAGATTGCCCGAGTGGACGTAGCGGAAAGGTCGCGGCGACTGTTCACCGCGCAAGCGCATGCGGATGGTACGGGCCACGTGGGCACCCTGCTGCTTTGCCGCCGGCGCGATGCCGGGCACCGGCTTGCCGTGCCAGGCATCGATCGTGGCTGTGTCGCCGACGATGAATATTTCCGGATAGCCGGGCGCCGTCAGATCCGCCGCCACTCGTGCACGGCCGGCGTGGTCCGCCGGAAGTCCCAGCCACGCCGCCGCGGCCGATGCCCGGACCCCCGCCGCCCACAAGATGACCTTCGCCGCCAGTCGCCGATCTCCATAGATGACGCCCTCGCTGCTGCATTCACGCACCGCCTGATTGAGCTGAATCTCGACCCCGAGACGCTGCAGCGAGGCGTGCGCGTAGGCCGACAGGTCCTCGGCAAAGCTCGGCAAAATGCGCGGTCCGGCCTCGATCAGCACCACGCGCGCGCGGCGCGTATCGATGCGCCGAAACTCGCGCGGCAGGTTCCGATGCGCGAGCTCGACGATGGTGCCGGCCAATTCCACGCCCGTGGGTCCGCCGCCGACGATCACGAAGGTGAGCAGCGCGGCGCGGCGCTCGGGGTCGGTCTCGCGTTCCGCCCGCTCGAAGGACAATAGAATGCGCCGCCGGATCGCGGTGGCGTCCTCCAGCGTCTTGAGACCCGGCGCGTGCGGCTCCCACTCATCGTGACCGAAATAGGCATGCCGCGCGCCGGTGGCCAACACCAGCGTGTCGTAGCTCAGCGTGCCGCCGTCTTCGAGCGCGACACGGCGATTCTGGATGTCGACGCCGCTCACCGCGCCGAGCAGAGTGGTCACTTCCTTGCGTCGCCGCAGCAGGTGGCGTATGGGCCAGGCGATTTCGGATGTCGCGAGCGACGCGGTGGCGACCTGATACAGCAGCGGTTGGAACAGGTGGTGATTGCGCTGATCGACGATGGTGATGTCGACGTCGGCCCCGGCGAGCCCCTGCGCTGCCGCCAGGCCGCCGAAGCCGGCGCCGACGATGAGCACCTGATGCCTCATTCAGTCGCCACCGCGTAGCCCGCGGCGACCCAGGCATCGAGTCCGCCATGCAAGGGACGCACGCGCTTGAAGCCGTGATTCATCAGGATCTTGGCGACGCGCGCCGCGGAGGCTTCGCTCGGGCAGGTGCAGTACAAAATGATCTCCCGATCGCGCGGCAATTCCTTCAAATGCCGCGCCACGTCCGGCAGCGGGACGTGCAGGGCGCCGGGAATCCAGCGCGGCTCGAGCTCGCGCGCCGTAATCGATCGCACGTCGATGATGACGGGCGCGGCGCCGGCATTGATGAGCGCATACAGGTCGGCGACGCTGATGCGCGCCATGCGCAGCATCCGGTAGAAGCGCCGGCGTTCCCACCATTTGTAGGCGATGTAGCAGACCAACAGGATCGCCAGGCCAACTCCCGCAATGCTGCCGATTTGGCTCAATTGTTCCAGCAGCCGGCCAATTTGCGCCTTGAACAGGATGCCCAACCCCAGCCCGAGTCCCACCCAGAGGATGGCGGCGCCGGTGCTGAGGACGACGAACCGCGGCCAGCCGATGCGCAGGGCGCCGGCCATCGGCGGTGCGATGATGGCGAGGCCGGGCACGAACTTCGCGATGACCAGTGAGTTCACGCCCCAGCGCTCGAACCGGGTCTGCGTCTGGCTGACGCAGGAATCGGGTTCCAGGGAAATTCTGCACAGGGTCTTGAGGACTCGAATGCCGTACCTCTCGCCGATCAGGTACCAGCCGCAGTCGGCCGCCAGGCAGGCGACCACACACCCCAGGAACAGCCCGGGCAGGGGCATTTGACCGTCCGCGGCGAGAGCGCCGGCGACGATCAGCGTCGGCACCGCCGGCACAGGAAGTCCGATCTGGTCCAGCAGCACGTTGGCGACCACCAGCATGGGTGCGTATTGACCGAAACCCGAGAGCAGTCCGTGATTCAAGGGCGTAGGTCCGCGCCGGCCGCGAGCGCGGGTCCGCCGCGGGGTGCGCCGGCGGTGTCGGCGCGGTGTTCAATATCGGGCAGAAAGGCAGCCACCATGCCGAGCAGCGGCAGATACGCGCAGAGCTTGTAGACGAATTCGATGCCGTAGTGATCGGCGACGCCGCCGAGCACGGCCGCGCCGATGCCGCCGATGCCGAAGGCGAAGCCGAAGAACAGGCCGGAGACGGCGCCGACCTTGCCGGGCATCAGCTCCTGCGCGAACACCACGATGGCCGAGAAGGCCGACGACAGTATCAATCCGATGAGGAAGGTCAGCGCGCAGGTCCAGGGCAAATCGACGAAGGGCAGCAGCAGCGTGAACGGCGCCACGCCCAAAATGGATGCCCAGATGACGCGCTTGCGCCCGATGCGGTCGCCGATCGGTCCGCCGAACAGAGTGCCGAGAGCCATGGCGAATAGAAACACGAACAGATAGATCTGTGCCGCCTGCACTGAAACGTGGAATTTCTCGATCAGATAGAAGCTGTAATAGCTGGTGATGCTGGCGATATAGAAATACTTGGAAAAAATCAGCATGACCAGGATGGCGATCGACCAGGCGACCCTGCGGGCCGACACGGGCGGCGTGGCCGAGGCGCCGCGGCTTTTCGAGCTTCCTGAACGATCCAAGTGCTGCCGCTTGTACCATGCGCCCACCCGGGCCAGCACGGCGATGGCGAGCATGGCCGCCAGCGTGAACCAGGCCAGACTGGATTGTCCGTGAGGAATGATGATCCAGGCGGCGAGCAGCGGACCCATCGCGCTGCCCGCGTTGCCGCCCACCTGGAATATCGACTGTGCCAGGCCATGACGGCCCCCCGACGCGAGACGGGCGATGCGCGAGGATTCCGGATGAAAGATCGATGAGCCGGCGCCGACCAACGCGGCGGCGGCCAGCACGCTCATATAGCTCGGCGCGAAAGCCAGCGTCACCATGCCGATCAAGGTGAAGCCCATGCCGACGCTCAACGAGTACGGCTGCGGATGCTTGTCGGTGTACATGCCGATGAGGGGTTGTAGGACGGATGCGCAGATCTGGTAGGTGAGGGTGATCACGCCGATCTGCGCGAAACTCAAATGAAATTCGCCTTTCAGCAGCGGGTAGATCGCCACGATCAGCGACTGCATCATGTCGTTCAGAAAATGCGAGAAGCTGATGGCGCCCAGAACATTGAATCGCGTTGCCTCATAACACCTACCCTACTAGCTAGTTCATTGCCTGTCCTGCGAGAATGCGCCGATGAATCGCTTCGCGCCCTACGTCTTTCTCCGCGACCTCGCCTCTCGCTGGGACGTGCTGGCGTTCATCGTCGTGATCGGGTTGATCGCCTTTCTGGGCGAGACGTCGCGGGGCCTGTTCGCTCCGCTGTCGCAGCTCGATGTAACGCCGCTGTCACTTGATCCGGTTCATCTGCCCGAGTACGCGGCACGCACCACATTTCGCATGCTGGCGGGCCTGTTCCTCTCGCTGGTGTTCACTCTGACATATGCCACATGGGCGGCCAAGAGCGAGCGGGCCGGCAAGCTGCTGGTGCCCATTCTGGATATTCTGCAGTCAGTGCCGATCCTGGGTTTCATCTCGGTGACGGTCGTGTTCTTCATGTCCCTCGTGCCCGGCCGGGTGCTCGGCGCCGAATTCGCGGCCATCTTCGCCATATTCACCAGCCAGGCGTGGAACATGGCGTTCAGCTTCTATCAGTCGCTGCGCACCGTGCCG